>Ga0206819_10327_pt1 | contig 13186 bp, 7 predicted proteins | sample Alteio_BWOrgCont_87_FD_152855 | JGI IMG/M metagenome (GOLD analysis project Ga0206819, IMG submission 152855) | Enriched cells from forest soil in Barre Woods Harvard Forest LTER site, Petersham, Massachusetts, United States -... | ecosystem: Environmental > Terrestrial > Soil > Temperate forest >... | reverse complement strand
GCCGCAGAACCTGCCGGAGCAGCACGGCGACCAAGCTACGGTGTTGGAAGAAGGGCTCGGTTAGTTTGCCTCTATCGCTGTACGGGAGTACGGTGTCAGTGGTGTTGTCCGCTCTGGCATCGATGGCCGGAATCGTACAATAAACCAATGGACCCAGTGTCTGATAGCTCGCGGGCCGTTTTGGGTCGAGCGGCGATTGCATCTTACCGGGGTATACCATTAGGGCGGCGACACCCCGCGGAGCCGGAGCTGCGATGCAGTTAAGCCTGAAACTGAAGCAAAAAGGATTGGTGCTGGTTTTGGTACCACTCTTGAGTGAGCTTGGGTTTGTGGCGTGGCTCGTATATGCGCAACAACAAGTAGAGGATGCGGTGAAGCACGAGGCCCAGTCGAAGGCATTGGTTGCGGCCGTGGAGCGCACGCACATGCAGATTTATGATGCTGCCGAGGCGTTCGTCAATTTCTGCGTCAAGAAAAACAAGGCGTCAGAAGACAGCTATCTAGAAAGGATCAGCACTTTTCCTGAGGAGGTGCATGCGATCCAGCCGCTCATTGCCGCGAATGATGCCGTGCAGCAAAAGAATTTTGAAGACTTTGCTGCCGACGCCAACGACGCCGTCAAGTTTATGGATAGCATTCGCTCGCGCATAGACAATGACGAAACAATCGCCGGAAAAATAGAAGTGCTGCGGTATCACAAAGCAATTCAAGCACGCGTGCGCAAGTTGGTCGACTCTACCGATCAGATTACCGAAGAAGAAGGCAAGAAAGAAAAGGAATATCCGTTGCAACAGGCGAGCAAGCGCAACTTTGTTCGGAGCCTGGTGGCAGCCGGTGTGGCGCTGAACATTTTGATCACAGTCTTTCTGGCGTTGTTCTTCATGCGAGATATTGCGAAGCGCGTTGGGTCGATCATTAGTAATGCCTACAAGCTCGCGCGCGGAGAGGAGCTTAGCCCGCCAATCTCTGGAGAGGACGAGATCGCTCAACTCGACAGTGTGTTCCACAACGTCGCAGTGACGCTGCGCGAAGCTTCACGGCGTGAACGTGCCATCGTAGACAATGTACAAGCCGCGATCTGCACGGTCGATTCGAAGCTCTCGTTCACGAAAGTCAGTACGGCTGCGGTTGGGTTGTGGGGATATGAGGAGTCTGAGTTGCTGGGCTTGCGCTTGAGCAGCATATTATATGATGACGATCGAGCCGACCTGCTGCAAGTCATCGAGCAAACGAAACAGAGTCAGTCTGTGGTGCACCGCGAAGCGAGAATTACGCGCAAAGACCAAACTCAAGTATGGATGATGTGGTCGATTTTCTGGTCCTCGAAAGAGGAGTCATTTTTTTGCGTCGCTCAGGACGTTAACGAGCGAAAGATTTTGGAGCAGTTGAAGAAAGACTTCGTCAACATGGTCAGTCATGATTTGCGCACGCCGCTCACCGCCTTTCGAGCATTCTTGCAGACGTTGGAAGTCGGTGGATACGGCGATGTCAGCGAAAAGGGCAAATCTGCGGCGGGCCGGTTGCAAAATAGTGTCGAGCGATTGGTGGTGTTGATCAACGATCTGCTTGATATTGAAAAAATGGAAGCAGGGCGGATGGAGTTGTCGATCCAGCCGATCCGCTTGTCACAGATTGTGCAAGGTGCACTGGATATGGTGACTGCGTATGCTGAGCAGCAGCGGATATCCATAAAGGTCTCGCAACGGCAGGATATGGAAGTTGAAGCCGACGGCGATCGCTTGATCCAGGTGGTGCAGAATTTGGTTTCGAACGCGATTAAGTTTTCTGGTCCGGACACTACGGTGGAAGTTTCGTACGGGCTTTCGCAAGAACAAGATGGTCCATCAAGTGCGTCAGATGCGAAAGAACTGGCGGAGATTGCCATCATCGATCACGGCTCTGGCATCAGTGCGGAAGATCAGAAGTATGTCTTCGACAGGTTCCACCAGCTGAAGAATTCGCAGGGCAAGGTCGGCTCGGGTCTCGGCTTGGCCATCTGCAAGACGATAATCGACGCGCACAATGGTATCATCGGCGTGTCGAGTCATGTGGGAGCTGGCAGCACTTTCTGGTTTAGATTGCCCATCGGCTCGAAGCAGGCGGTCAGCGAACCTGCAAGCAGCGTAAAATTGTCCTGAGTGGTGCGAGGCTGTTGAGAAGCATGGCGAAGATATTGCTCATCGAAGACGATCTGGTGACAGCGTCAATGGTGAAAGACTGGTTGGAAGGCGAGCGCTATACCATCGACGAAGCGCATTCCGGTGCAGAGGCGATCACTTTTCTCAAAACCTACCAATACGATCTGGTGATCGTCGATTGGATGCTGCCGGAAGGAAACGGCGTTGAGGTAATGAAGACATACCGGTCGGGCGGAGGAAGCGCGCCGATTTTGATGCTGACGGGCAAGCGCGCGATTATCGAGAAGGAAGCTGGTCTCGACGCCGGTGCCGATGATTATCTCACCAAGCCTTTCGACATGCGCGAGTTGTCGGCGCGAATTCGCGCGTTGCTTCGGCGTGCACCATCGGTTCGCGGCAGTGTTCTCGAATGCGGTAACATCGCGCTTGATACCACGAGTTGCTCGGTTACACGTGACGGCAAGAATTTGAAGTTGTTGCCGACCGAGTACTCGCTGCTCGAATTCCTCATGCGCAATCAGGGCACCGTGTTCAGTACCGCTGCGCTGTTGGAACATGTATGGAAAGCTGATTCGGAAGCAACGGACATTGCCGTGCGCACCTACATCACTCGTTTGCGCAAGAAAATCGATACTGATGGTGCACCCTCGTTAATTACAACCGTGCATGGTCTGGGTTACAAGCTTGAAGCGCAGTAGCAGGGCTGGAGCGCGACTGTTCGCCGCGCTGTGTTACCTGTAGATGTAGCCGGCCAGTGAGACTTGAGAATCGCATTTGCCTTTTGCGTTGTAGGATAGCGTGACGGCTTGCACCAGGATCGTGCGTGGGTTGATCATGGTGAAGCGCAGGACATCTTCACTGTAGCTGGCGTAGTTCTGGTTGATGCTTTTTAACTCTTCGATGCTATAGGTGATGACGTCTTGCTCTACGACTTTGGGTGCCAGAGCTTTCACTTCGTTGCGCATCACCCTCTGCGTCAACAGGTTGCCACCGAATGTGACACCGCTCTCGACATTATTCATAGCAATGAAGTAGGTATTCGACGGAACCAGCTTCATGCCTTCTTCGAACCGCTCTCCGTGCGTGAGGAAACGTGATGCATTCTCGCTGGTTATTTCGATCGGGTCTGGTTTCTGCATACTTTCAGGCAGACTGAATTCAATATTGACAGGAGCAAGCGATACCTTATTTGGTGGCAATTTCCGAAAGCGAAATACCGAACTCCCCATCTTTCCAGGCACGTTGATCAGCTTCTCTTTTGCCAGTTCTTCTCGCAATTGCGGTGGGCTGGGCTCGACATATCTCGCAGCCATTATACGCAGCTGTCCGCGCCAGTCTCCTTCCCAGTTGACCGGGTAGGACGCTTCTGGCTGCGATGACTTGTTGGCACCGCCAGCAGCAGCGGTGGTGCTATCCTTCTTGTTGCCGCTCTGTCGCACTCGCGGGTCCATCTTCGGTGTCATCGCTTTGAACTCAGGCAATCTGGGCTCGCCCGGACCGGATATCTGCTCGATGCGTCCTTTCAAAATCATTGGTGGTGGCTTTTGACCCGTCGCCGACTCCTGGCCGTGTGCCCTCTCCTGCAAAAATATGATCATGCTTGTTGCCGTGGCCATGCTGAGTGTGCAAGCAATTCTTGCGCAGAAGTCAACTCGAGTGCATGTGCGGTTCATTTGTCCGAATTACCTGACTTGATCGGCAATTGAATTTGCACGACGGTGCCTGTGCCGGTATCTGGTTGCATCCAGTTTACCGCAGCTCCAATCAATGCCGCCCGCATCTTCATGTACTTGAGCCCCCGGGATGCTTGGTCGGCGCTCACGGGGCTCATGCCCTTGCCGTTGTCTTCGACCTTGATAATCAGACTATTCCCATCGTTTCTCAAACCGACGGTGACTAACGCTGCTGATGAATGTTTGTAGGCATTAGTCAATGATTCTTGCACAAGTCTGTAAATCAGCTGCTGCTCGACCTGACTCAACTGTGAAACAACTGACGCATCAGCACTGTTTTCCACGACAACTTTGATGCCACCACGTTTAGTGAATGTCTCCGCGCAGTCTTCGATCGCTGCAGGCAATCCGAAACATTCGAGCATCACAGGATTTAGCTCGTCCATCAAACTGCGCATATCTTTCATAGTTTCATTTAAGAGGTTCGTGATCTTCTGCGCTTTAGTGTCATCTGGTGATCTCTTATATTCGCTGAACTCTTTCAGTGCCAATTTGATATCGTTAAGCACCCTGTCGTGCAGATCCGCGGCGAAGATTCGTTTATCTGTTTCGTCTGTTTTTACCAGCAAGAGTTCGGATTGCTCCAGTTGTTGATTGCGAAGCTTGAGCTCATACGCGAGTTGCTGTTGCTGGGTGAGCGCGCGCTCCTTCGATTGCGCCCAGATGCCGACGGTCATGCCGGCCAGTATGCTGAGCCAGAGCTCGCTTGGATAACTGATCCCAATCGGAAGCATGGCTATGAGGATCACCGATAGTACGAAAAGCTGGAGAAACGAAATTGGTTTTGCCACGCCTTGAAGTTTGTAGCCAATAAGTGCTGCGAGCGTGGCGAATGCTTGGCTGCTAATTAGTTGTGCGAGCAGGGTGTCTGAACCGGACAAACGTATGGGCAGAACCCGGTTAGGCATCAGCTCTGCGACCGCGCGAGAAAGCTGTTCTTCGATTGATGTGTCGATGGATTGCACGAGCGGGTGCGAATGTAAGAACAGCACGACAACCGAGGTGATAATCGTCGCAGCGATCAGCACCGTTGGTGGTGAAACAGTTGGCGCTGATGTTGTGGTGGCGGTTGTCTCTGGCATTTGTGGGCGCTCCTGAGTAGCTAATTCCACAGAAGCGGCGGCTTTCAATCTCTGCCCGCTGATTGCCAAATTCGTGCCCCCGAATTGTCGGTGGCGGTTGCTAATATTTCAATGCCCCGAAAGCATATTGCACCCGAACGCTGAACTTTTGGAATCATTCCGTGCCAACAACGTTGTATGGTCGGTATCCGTGCATCGGTTTTTGCTAAGGATGACTTTTAATGGCTCTGTAATGTTCGGTATGTAGATTAATACCACCCCTCCTCCCTCCCTTTGCAGTTCGTCACCCCCGTATTGCTGTCGATCCCTAAGCAGGCAGCTCAATGAGTGAAGTCGATCCGCGTTTGATTTCGAACGTCTACAGGCCAAATGACGGGCAGTGGACCGCGTCGCCTGACACGTCGACTCATGATAATCGCTGGTGGTTGTTGCACCAGGTCTACAGTCCGCCATCTTCAGGTGATGCAACATCTACGAGCAGCAGCTCTGAAGGGCAGGCACCGGCCCGCACCACAAGTGGTACCGCCACCTCTGAACTGAGTCGTAGTACTACGGAGACATCGTCGGCTGCTCCTTTGCCGCAGACCCCGTTGCGAAACGATTCTTTGCCGGCAAAGGTCTCGTCGGCAGATGCAAATTCTAAGTTTGATCGAGAGAGAGGCTCTGCAATCACGGCGTCGCATGACGAGGCCAATCTGGGTAACCAGAATGTCAACGTACCGGCGCCAGTGATTGAGAGTATCATCCCTTCAGTCGCTGACTCGATGAGGCAGGGGGCCGTTCAGGCTTTTGGCAGCCTGTTGGGGAGTTGGTTGGGGTCGCAGGGATCAAGCGACAAGTCGGAAGTCAATCAGGCAGTCGGAGTGCCCAATGAGCAAGCCACCGTTAGTCGTACCGACTCGCATTCTAATTCAGTTCCAAAGCAGCTTGCCGATGCAGTGCTTCGCCAGGGCGCCGGTTCAGTTTTAGATCAGCTTGGCGATGCGGGGCTTCGCCAGGATGCCGGTTCAGCTCTAAAGCAGCTTGGCGATGCAGTGCTTCACCAGGATGCCGGTTCAGCTCTAAAGCAGCTTGGCGATGCAGTGCTTCACCAGGATGCCGGTACAGTTCTAAATCAGCTTGGCGATGTAGTGCAAAAGGTACTGAAGCACGTTGGAGATTCGACTGTGGGATCTGCTGATACATCCCAAGCGGAAAAACTGCCTGGTGAGCCGAGCGTAGATTCGACAGCGTCATCGCCGAGGGCGAAGCAAAAATTGACTGGCGATGGGGTTGGGACCGGTTCGCAGTCGGCTGATAATGTGCAACAGGCTGCTCCGAAGGTAGGTGAAGGGTCTTCAACCGAGAGCGGGCAGACGTCTGTAGTGACTGATACACAGACTGGTGTCGCTCGTGGTGGCAATTCTGGAGTTGGTACTCTGCCATCGCGTGCTGAAAACCAAGCGAATCCGAACCCTGGCTTGAAGGCTGATTCAGGTCCGATTCCAGCCGCCGACTCTAGTGACCGCCAGCGATCAGATTCAAATCCGTCAACGCGATCCAATGCAGACCCAGCAAGCCAACTCGAACTGCCAGGATCGGTGCAAAGAATTCAAGGATCCGACACAAGCTCGAATCAGCGACCGAACGAACTTAATCGGTCTGCCTCAAGCGGAGATCCGCTGCCGAGCCCACTCCAGGGATCTGCTGCCAGCGAAAATCAGCGAGCGAACTCAGTTCAAGGAACGGATACAAGCGTCAACCAGCGAGCAAATCCAGTTCAGGGAACGGACACAAGTGTGGATCAGCGAGCAAACCTAGTTCCGGGAACGGATACAAGCGTCAACCAGCGGGCAAACCTGGTTCAAGGAGCGGACACAAGCGTCAACCAGCGGGCAAACCTGGTTCAAGGAGCGGACACAAGCGTCAATCAGCGAGCAAACGTAGTGCCGGGAACGGAGACAAGCGTAAATCAGCGAACAAACTCAGTTCAGGGAATGGATGCGAATTCGGCTCCGAGGGAGAGTGAACCTGCGAATGGAGGTTTGGCACCACTGTTGGGAGGTACTACTCGTGCTGATCTCGGTCCTAGCGCAGGGAGTGAAAATCGATCGAATACTGATTCGTCTGTATATATGAATGATTCCGTTCGAGGCGCAGGTCCGATCAACACAAACAGACCTGACGCTGGAAGTGAATCACTGGCACAGGCAGTAGGGCGCTCCGAGCAATCGAGAGCTGCCATTGCCAGCGGTGAGACGAAGCCCTCCGAAATCGTGCCGTCCGCGACGAAATCCGGCTCCAACGTCAATCTTGAGCCGGATAGAGCCTCAAATATTCGCATGGACTCGGCATTAAGCGTGACACCGTCCATCAAATCCGATGTAGTGGCAAGCCTGCCGCTGAGCACCAAGCCACTAGCTTCCGAAGCATCACAGGGCACTAAAATTGGTGCTGTAACTTTAGCGGCTGGCGGGTCAGACCAGATTGTGACCTTGCCATCGAAGCCAGTGGCAATTGAATCTATTCAAGTCACGAAATCCGACGTGACTACGACGTCGGCTGGCAGGTCTGAGCAATTCGCAAACTTGGCACCAAATATCAAGCCAGTCGCGATTGAATCTGTTCAAGGCTCGAAATCTGATGTGATATCTACGTCTGCTGGCAAATCTGAGCAACTCGCTAATTTGCCACCCAGTATCAAACTGGTCGCGACTGAATCTGTTCCTGGCATTCAATCTAATGCGACTTCCATTTTGTCCGGAAAGTCTGACTTAATTGTAGTCCTGCCACCCAGTACAAAGCCAGTCGCAATCGAAACTGTGCAAAGTACTAAATTCGGTGCAACGTCGTTTTCGGTTGGCAATTCGGATGTTGGTGCCAATCTGCCACCGACTGTTAAGCCAATCGTCAACGAGATTGTACTGACCACTAATGCTGGTACGCTTGTGCCGGCAGCGGTGAAGTCCGAGCTGATCGTGAACTTGCCGCCCGGTAGGGCACCAGCCGCAGTTGAGACTCTCCCAATCGTTAAGATTGATGCCAACTTGCCACCAATTGTGAAGCCGGATGCTGTCGCAAACTTGCCACCAAATATTAAACCAGTTTCGCTAGAGACAACCTTAGGCACCAAAGGTGGTTCGGTCGTTGTGGCGGCGAACAAATCCGATGTAATTACGAACTTGCCATCAGGCATTAAACCTGTCGCAGTGGAGAATGTGGTGACAGGTACCAAATCCGGTGCGACGGTTTCACCCAACATAAAACTCGATGCCATCGCCTCCGCGCAACCGAATATCAGACCGGTCGCAATCGAGAATGTATCGAACACAAGACCTTCCGAAATCAGTTCTGCTTCGACAAAACCAGTACAGACTGAAAATCTGCCGCCGGGCACAAAGGAGAGCGGAAACTTATCGAATTCGCCGGTTAGCATCAGATTCACTGCGGTGGAAAATTTGCCTCCCAGTGTCAAAGTGAATGTCCTCGACTTAGCACCGGTAGCGTTTGGTTCCAGAGTACAGCAGGAGGTCGATTCTCTTCGCCTCGGACTTAGCCAGATTGGTCGAACGCTTGCCATCGCACAGCCCATGCAGGATAGCGCGATACTTCGCTCTGATGGGCACGATCGGTGGATAGACTGTTCCGTGCGAATTGAAACCCGAGACGATAAACTCGTGCCCACTGCCAAAAGTTTTGTAGTCAGCAGTGAAACTGGTCAGCGCATTCAGGTAATGCGTGATCCTGAGACAGGCTTGATTAGCTTGTTCGATCAATCAGACGCGCTGACCAGGAAAAGGCGAGATCCACTCGATTTCATCACTAATCCAGGTAGCGAGCGTTATCTTACCGGCATCGAGTTGGCAGTGTTCATAGCTGTTGCTGGTATCACTAAGGTCAGAGATGACTCAGGTGTCGACGGCAGACGCACAGTCATCAAAACACGGTGCTCGATAGCGAAGCTGCTTCGCAAAATGGCGAATATACAAGACAAGGATTTGCGCGAAAGTGAGCAGACGAGTGATGTTCAACCTGATTGCGTGCACTCGAATGCTCCATCTAAAGATGTTATGCCAAAGGTATTAACCCGGCCGCTTTGGTTTGTTTCTCCCGGAGACACTTTGAACTCGATCGCTGAGCGCACCGTAGGCGATGCGGCACTGGGTTGGCTGATTGCGGACCTGAATAAGAGCACCGTTGAAGAAAACTGGATCGATGGCAAGCGTCTGGTTGAGTTGCACACGATGCAGCGATTAGAACTGCCGGTGTGGCAAGACATCGTCGCGTTTCGTGAGAACAGACCGTGCGACGCGGCTGCTGAAAATCTGATCACTTTCGTATCACAACGACACATCGACAAGGAGGTGGTGGCTGCATCATTGGAGAAGGCAATGGGATTGACGCCTAAGGGTGTGCGGAAGGCCGGACTGGTCAATACAAGATATGAAAGTCAAAGAGCCTGTAATATTCCGTTGACTTCTCGTACAATGGTGGCATGCACAGAATCTTAGTTGTCGACGATGTTCCTGCGCTCAGACAGCACATTATCGATATCCTAAAACAAGTAACTGATTCGCTTGAAATCACCGAGGCCAGCACCGGTTCGGAAGCAATTGCCGCGAGTGCGCAGACTGATTTCGATCTGATCGTGATGGATATCGTCATGCCCGAGATGAACGGCATTCATGCGGCGAAGGATATATGGGCCAAGCAGCCAAGAACGCGAATTTTATTTTGGTCGCAGTTTCACAAAGAATCTTTTGTGCGAGAGTTGGGCAAGATTATTCCAGATGACGCGATTCATGGCTACGCGCTTAAGACCGAGTCCGATGAGAAATTGATTGAGGCGATAGATTCAATACTACTGCACGACATTCCTTATATAGATCCGATTGTTCGAGGCATCGAAGAGTTTGTACAAAAGGGCGACGTTGCGTTGACGCAGTCCGAGTACGAAACGCTGCTTGATATGATGCTGGGGCTGACCGATAGAGGCATCGCGCTGCATCAATATGTAAGTGTGCGAGGCGTGCAGAATCGCATTTCCAGTGTTTCGCTTAAGCTTGTAAAAGGTGCGGACAATTATTTGAAGGAAGCAGCGGGTGTCGAGTTGTACAACACGCGCATGCGCATCGTGCTCGAAGCGCTCAAATGCGGGCTGATCGACATCACACAGCTAAGTCGTCTTGATGCGAACATGGATGAGTGGTTGCAGCAAAGATTCAAGTTTGACAAAGCCGAATTTGGTATCAAGAACTAGGAGCATCTCCCAGTTTCATACAGTCTCGCCTGGAAGGGGCGATGCCGTGCATCGCCCGCCGCACGAGATTCACCATGCCGGCTCAGACAACATGTTCTGATCGAACTGCGATATCGCTGCGATTTTGAATTGCGGGTTCGCACATTTTTTTCAATGTGGCGAAGAACTATGATCTCTTCGAAGCAACCAAGAACACGGCTCAATGGTTTCGGTGCTTTCGGTGTAGAGGAGAAAAAATCATGGGTCAAGAAATCATCATAAGAGATTCGAACGTTAACATTAATGCCGGCAGCGCAGCTGCAACAGACGCAGCGCAACGCATGTCAACCGAAGCGACCAGTGAGCTGGCGAAAAAAGGAGCTATCAAAGGTGGTGCCGAACCTTATGGATGCGGTGAACAGAGCGCAGATACCAAAGGCGTTCTACACAAACCGGGCGACGATTCACAGCGCTCCGATGCAGACACAGTTGCGCATGGACCAATTAACAAAAAGGGCGAAGACTCCCAGCAACCTTCGTCATCCGGCAGTGACTCCGGGGTTTACCATCCAAGTAAAGTAGAACCGCTGCAGCCTATCAATCCGGCAGATGAAAAATTCCGCCCGAAGTCGCAGGACGGTGGAGAGAAGACGCCTGCAATTCCTCACGACAAAAGTAAAGCACCTGGTCAAGACAAATGCGAAGACCCAAACGCAATTGTGTTCACTAATCCGTATGGCAACAAAAAATAGTAAGGTTAAAGATGCCTGATGGTGATACTCAGGCACAGCTCGGTCGCTTTGCCGCACACGCGATGAGAGGTCTCAGACCTCTCATTTAGCGTTTGCATGAGATCGCCGCGCTCGTTTGTTCGACCATCACGTTACCGTGTGGAAGAGGCGAGGGAAGATCGATCAGACCGTCCAAGTAGCACTACCATGACCTGACCACGCGGAAGAAGTGAGGTCCTAGCCGACGTAGCTAGGACCTCCAGGTAGAGATAAATTGGCTGGATCTCTATAACTTCATGGCGTTCAACACCGCATCCAACAACGTAAAGACACCGGCTGCGGTGCCAGTCGTTTCGGCAGCCCGGTTTACCCGTTCTCCGACTACTCGAAGCATCTCCGCACGTTCCCGTGGATTGGCCCTGTCGCGCTGCATCTGGCGGGCGATGCGCTCGGCTTGTTGATGATCGCCGCGTTCTTCCGCAGCCTCTCTTCTTTTGTCCAGCGCCCTCTCCAAATCATCATCACTGATCACAATCAGTCGCTCGTTCGCCACTCGTTGTTCTCCATTCGCTTGATATACGGTCGGGTTTGCACCACGGTCAGCGTTGATTCGCCCTTCGTTGCGGTGACGATCGTCGGGCTGTACCCGCGCCCGGCGCGCCTGGTCTTCTTGCTCGGCGTTTTCACGCAATGCTCCAATTCTAATACCGGAGGATCCGGTCACTCTGAAAGAAGGACCATTGGGTGACGCAAAGCGAAACTCCTGTTCGGAATAAACGTAAACCTTTGCGTCCCTGGGAATGCGCTTGAAGGTTCCATCTGCAGATTTGATGTACGTGCCGTTCGTCGAGTGATCGATGATGTACACCCCGTTTTTGTCTCTGCCGATGTCGGCTTGATTTCTCGAGATCTGGTTTAGCGCCTCAAGTTCTTGTTGGGTCATGCCCTTCCGCTCGAAGTAAGCTCGGCCAAGAGCGTACCGATCGCCTTCTCCCAGTAGCATACTTTCCGAATTGTCCCCGCGTGGTAGTGGCGGTGCGGGACGTCCGTCTGTCTGCGGTTTTATCGGATAATTTCCAATAACCAAGTCGGCCTGGTCGACACTGAATGCATCAGAAAGAGCATACATGGCGGCTCGATCGGTGAGAGCGCCTTTCGCACGGTTGCCTTCCGGCAGATAATATGTGGCATCATGGTACGGTTCCCCGCCGGCCAACATGAGGTGTCCATGTTCGTCATACAACAGTGTGCCGCGTCTGAGCCCGGTTGTTGTTTCCACCGTGCGCAACTGATTGGCAGTCAGAGTTTCATTGCCGCCGACTCCCATGCTCTCTTTAATGCGCCCTTCCAGTGCGGGGTCAAGCACTACCCCGAACACCGTGCGAGAACCATCAGCCGACACTCCGACAGTGCTCGGATAACTATCGCGAGAAATAATCACGCGGTTGGACGTGCCGACATACTTACCAGCATTGCTTGTTTCGATCGGCTTAGGCAAAGCCAGCCCACTCTGGTTGAGAATTTCATCGATTCTCTGCTGCACACGCGGAATATCGCGCGGGTTATCTACATAAATCGTGAAGCCCTTTGAGTACTGACCGACGCCGTTGGGTGCGCGACCATCCCCCTCTTTGCCGACACTGAAGTTTGGATCAAAAGTTTTCCAGAGAGGAACCTTGTCACGGAGTTCCGGATCATTCATGAGTGCTGGAATCAGAACCTTTTGCAGCCTTTCCAGATCGGCGCTGTCTTTCACGTCGACATGTATTTTGGCATCAGCCATATGTCCGTCCCATGGATTTTTGCTGGGACTATAAAACCATGTCTGATTGCCCCGTTGCGATAGCCCATAGTCTTTTCCGTCAATCGTGACCACGCGCAGCATGCCCTCGCCATTGGCAAACATCTGAATGTTGTCGATGACGTGGCCTTCGCGATCGACTACACGACCCTTCTGATCCCGCAACGGTCCTTGCGGTCCGCTAATGACCTTGTCGCCCGGCTGCGGACGGTAAACTCCTTTGGAGTTCTCATCGTAAGTTGTTAACTTGCCGTCCTTGTCTCGGACGACGAAGTTGCCGTTCAACTTCGGGTCGACAAAAACACCATCTTTATCTCGTGCAAGAAGGAGAAAAGCTTTCCTGCCCAGTAAAGCGACTGCCAGAACTGCTCCAGGCACGAGCAAATTGAAACTCGCTTTCTGCACGGAATCCCAATCATCTGAGCCATCGCTTTTCGATGGCATCGCCGGCGCGTCCTGAGCCAAATTTATCGGCCGAGAATC
>Ga0206819_10308_pt1 | contig 13187 bp, 9 predicted proteins | sample Alteio_BWOrgCont_87_FD_152855 | JGI IMG/M metagenome (GOLD analysis project Ga0206819, IMG submission 152855) | Enriched cells from forest soil in Barre Woods Harvard Forest LTER site, Petersham, Massachusetts, United States -... | ecosystem: Environmental > Terrestrial > Soil > Temperate forest >... | reverse complement strand
TTCAGTAGAGCGTTTGAAAATCGAGCGGTGCGCCTCATCAAAGATGATCAGGTCGAAGAAGCCCGGGCTGAATTTTTCGAAACAAAGGCTAAGCGTCTGCTCGGTGGCGACGAAGAGGCGTTTCGATTTATCCACGGCATGTGTGTAGATGCGGTCGCGTGGTTCGTTGGGAAGATGGGCCTTGAAGCCGTCGGTAAGAGCCTGATCTACGAGTGCATCGCGATCGGCGAGGAAAAGGACGTTGCGGGCCTGATTAGCGCGAAGAAATAAATCGATGAGTGCCATCGTCGTGCGTGTCTTACCCGTGCCAGTGGCCATAACGAGGAGAACCCGACGTTTCTTGGCTATAAACGCCTCGCCCACACGGCGGATCGCCTCCATTTGGTACGGACGCTCAACGATGCTCGTGTTGATGGGGACACTTACGAGAGGCTTCTGGTTCTGGCGCAGAAAGAGTAGACGCTGCAAATCCTCGCGGGAAAAATAGCCAGCAACCGGACGCGGGTTGGCTTCCCCAACTTCCCAGAAAAAAGTATCCCGACCGTTTCCCATGAAACCGAAAGGCGCGTAAGCCTGACGTTTGGCAATCTCGGTGATGTAGTGGCGTAGCTGCTCGTCCGCTTCGCGCGGATTTCGGCTACAGCGCTTAGCCTCGACGATAGCGAGCACCGTGCCGTCGGTGTTATATAGGCAATAGTCGGTGACGCCGTTCCAAGGTTCGGCGTTGTAGCCATCGACGGGGATTTCGCGTAAAATCTGAGTTCGGTCGCCCAACTTCCAGTCCGCCCGCTCCAACTGGGGGTCAATCAGCAGAGCCCGAGTTTTAGATTCGCTCATATTCCAGTCGGCCATAGGGGATCGATAGAACAGCAAGCAATAAGCCAAGCGGCAAGCGCGGAGGAGGGAGGAGCGCGTCGCGGGCAACCATCTCGTCCCCAATCGCCAACTCGCAGTCCGGCGGGTTCGGCGGCTTCGCCGTTGCCTAGCGCGTCCCGTCCGGCTTAGATCGCTCCGTAAAAACTGAAGGGATGAGATGCTTAATTTGCCAAGGACCCGCATCGGGCGAAGATATCGGAGTCTGGGAAGTTTGGCGCGTGCGTTGTGGTCATTGTGGGGAGTTTGCGGTCGGGCATGAGTGTGTGGCCGGAGGGAAAGTCAAGATGCTCTCGGAAAGCGACCGATTTAAGCTTTGTTGCGTAATGGCAGAGAGGAAGCTGCAGGGAAAGCCGTGAACGATTCGCTTGCACGCGAGCTCTACGCCGCTTAATTCACGGTCTCCGCTAGCCCGCCTCAGGTTGGCTTCTTTCCCGCACCGAAATACCGTCACTTTGAGATCATGCTCACGCATCTCCACCTCAAGAACTTCAAAGGCTGGCACGACACCGGGCCGGTAACACTGAAACCACTCACGGTACTTTTCGGCACGAACAGTAGCGGCAAGAGTAGTCTCGAGCAGTTTTTTTTGATGCTGCGGCAGACAGTCGAGTCTTCCGATCGTAAGCTTGTCCTCCACGCTGGCGATCGGGAGACTGCGGTAAATCTGGGTTCGTTCGAGGAGATGATTCATAGGCGCGACAAATCTGCCAAACTCGAGTTCGGCTTTGAATGGAAGCTGCCAAGTCCACTCGAAGTCGAGGACCCGAAAACGAGACAGAAGTGGAGTGGTAACGCCATGGCTTTTGAGTGCTGTGTCGGGCTGCAAAACGGCAAACTGACTCAGCTTAGCGTAGAGAGGTTCGCTTATCGGTTGAAGCAAGACGCCAAGGATGTACTCACCGTAAAACTGGAGGGCACGGGCACACCGAAAGCAGAGTTCAAGCTTAGCGCAGAACCTTTCAACCTCGTTCGCGTCACCGGACGGTCTTGGCAATTAGGGGCACCGAGTCGCTTCTACGGATTTCCCGAACAGGTCAGCGCATATTACCAAAATGCCGATTTCGTTCAGGATTTCAGCCTGGCCTTAGAGCAGATGCTCCGCTCCGTCTGCTATCTTGGACCGCTGCGTTCCCGAGGTGAGCGTCTCTACCAATGGGCGGGTGGAGAACCAGAAAACGTCGGGTTTGCCGGCGAACAGTCAATTAGCGCTATGCTGGCAGCAAAAGAGCGAACGCTAAATACTGGTTTCAAGAAGCTAAGGCGGCCCTTTCAGAAGTTGGTTGCTGAGGAGCTACAGCAACTCGGTTTGATCGATGCCTTCGAGGTGCGGCAGATTTCTGCTAACCGCAAGGAGTATGAAGTGAAGATCAAGACTCCGGGTGCACCGGACTGGGTCGATCTTCCGGATGTCGGCTTCGGAGTTTCGCAAATACTGCCGGTCGTCGTGCAGTCGTTCTATGCATCTCCAGGATCGATCCTCTTCATCGAGCAGCCAGAACTGCATTTGCACCCGAGCGCGCAATCGAATCTAGCGGATCTTTTCATCGACGTTCTCGCTTCGCGGGAGCACGGGACGATACGCGGCGTCCAGCTCATTATCGAAACGCACTCTGAGCACTTTTTAAACAGGCTTCAACGTCGTATCGCCGAAGCCGATGCGGCAAAGCCGATAAAGTCGGAGGACGTCGCATGTTATTTCGCACGCACCACAGGCACAGAGTCAACGTTGGAAGCGCTGCAAATGGATCTGTTTGGCAACATTCAGAATTGGCCGCCGAATTTCTTCGGCGATTCAATGGGTGACCTGATGGCAATGCAGAAGGCCGCCGCGGAACATCGCGCCCGGGACGCCGCAGCCGATGCAACGCGGAAATGAGCGCTGTTGTCATTGACACCAACGTGTTGCTGGTTGCCAACGGTCTGGCACCGCAAATGAGTGTGGCCTGCCGTCTGAGCTGCTTGGCACGACTCCAAGAAGCACGCGCCACCGAGGCTGTCGTTATCGATCGCCAATACCTGATCCTTAACGAATATCATCGCAAGCTAGACCCCAACCGTCGGCCGCCGGGTCCCGGCGACGCATTTCTCCGGCATCTGCTCCAAAATATGGCAACGATCTGCCATGTTTCCCTGGTGGACTTAACTCCCACCAACGCGGCAAAGACAGATTTTCATGAGTTTCCCAAAGATGAAGAACTGCGGCGAGCATTTGACGCGGCTGACAGGAAGTTCGTAGCCGCGAGTAATAGCCATCCAGAGAAGCCACCAATCGTCGAGGGTGCTGACAGCAAGTGGCTTGGCTGGGAAAAGCGGTTATCGGCACATGGTATCCGACTAGAAGTGCTCTGCCGGTCCGAGCTCGAAGCAATCCGGTCCGAAAAGGCCAAGCGAAAATGAGTGGCGTCTTTCACAAATATCCCCGCACGTCTCACCTGTTGTGGCTCGGCGAGGGCGTGCCGCGGGAAGACAAGATCATGTCCTTCGCCCAGGCTGAGCAATTCCTAAGCGCGCCCGTTGTAATCGAGGAGAAAGTCGATGGCGCGAACCTCGGCCTGTCGATTGGCCCAGACGGACGCATCCGCGCCCAAAGTCGGGGCGATTATCTAACGCCCGGGCGTTGTCACGCGCAGTGGAATCCGCTTTGGCCATGGCTGGCGACGCACAAACACGCATTAGCGGCGGTGCTTGGAGAGAAGCTAATACTCTATGGCGAATGGTGTTATGCTCGGCACAGCATCGCGTACCATGCACTGCCCGATTGGTTCCTCGCTTTCGACATATTTGAAAAGGGAGAGACGGCTTTTTGGTCGTCGGGCCGCCGGAATGCGATCGCTGCTGAAGCTGGTCTTTGGACGGTTCCCGAATTATTTCGTGGCCACATGGACCTCGCGAAAGTTCCGTCGCTAATTCGCACATCCGAATTGGGTGCGCCAAAAATGGAGGGTATTTATTTGCGGCGGGAGGCCGAGGGCCGGGTGCGGGCGCGAGCGAAGGTTGTTGGTGCGGAGTTCATCCAGCAGATCGAACAGCATTGGACGCGTCACCCGCTGGTCCCGAACGAACTCGGGCTTGAATCGCATGCGCGCTAATGGAGAGCCCGATTTACCTTCCGCCTGGACGCCCGAAAGATTTCTACAGCGGTTTTCTACAGCTCAGCCCGTTTTTCCTTCAACTTGAGGCACCTCGCAGCAACCCGATTTTTTTGTGTTCCCTCCGGAAACATCATTTTCCAACTTCTGGAAACACCCCGAAACCCGCGGCCCAGTGGTGTGAAGCACGTGCTCTAACCAACTGAGCTAAGCGTCCGAAGTGAGGGGAAAGCTTCCGGAAGTTCGGGCGGGCGGGCAAGCACTAAGAAGGCTCGGCCGCCTGCCGGGTTAGATAGCGAAAAATGGTCTCCGCCATCGGCGGTTTCTGTGCTGCGAACCATTCCAGGTGAAGCGTGACTACCTTCCGTCTCGGCCCCGGCATGCTGAATTCGTAGATTCCCGGATGAGCATTCTTCAATTTGAACCTGATCGCCCGCGATCTGCCATACTGCTTCACAACGACCATGGATTCCACCTCGGTCCATGGCAAAGGCCGAGTCCAGCCGGAATAATTCAGCTGGTCGGCTGTCAGCACGAGTCGCCCTCCTCGGTGCCGAGTCCAGACGATGGCGGCGAACCCGACACACAACGCCGAAACCATCAGAAGCACTATATTCGACTTCGGATCCTTGCTGTAGTGGCTCAGCGCCGCCACCGCTATGGGCAATAATCCAATCCCGGCTGCGATTGCAGCCACGAAGATGACACGCCCGGAACTCGTCCGCCAGATCACTTCAGGAAAATTCTTCAGTAGCAGCTCTCTTCCTTCCGTGCTATCCAGGGTCGCATCTCGAAGTTGTCTGCGTACGCGCAATTTCAGCCAAGCCTCGTCCGCCGCTTCCGTGACCTGGGAGAAGAGCCGGTTCTCGGAGCCAAACCATTCGGTATATGCACTCGTCCCCTCCTGAATCGCCATCACCTTAGCTTCTTCCCCGGTGACGGCCTGCCCGAGCGAATCCAAGCGGAGTTGAAGCGTTGGATGCGAATCGAGCGGATGCTGGGCCTTTTTTTGGAATAACTCGGTCCAAAATCCCGGCCTGGGAATCAATTTCTCGCGAATGAGCGCATGAAAGGGCAAACTGATGGAATCACCTGTTCGATTTCTCGATGCCTCGGCGATGCCCAGGCGATAAGCCTCCGTTAGGACTTCAAATTTGACCAGCGCGCGCGCCATCGTGGATGGCGAGGTCAGCTCCGCCGCTTTCCGATCGGCCAATAGTTCGCGTTGCCGAGACATGGCTTGTTCGGTTCGAGCAAAACTCAGGTTGAAGAAACTCAGGAACTGCAAGCCGGGCCTGCCCACCCACCCCGAGCGAGCCAAAGCGAACATGGTCGCGTTTGCCTTCAGCCGCAGAGGGTAGAATTCCCGCGTGGTTTTCGTGTCGTTGCCGACGAAATGGCCCAATTCATGGCCGATGATCGCCACGACTTCGTCAACCGATAGCTGCTCGATCCCGGGATGGGAGAGAAACAAAGTGCGACCCACGGTTTTTCCGATCCCGTGCTTAACGGACAGCTCGGTGACGTAAAAGTTAAACTGCATTCCCACTACGATATGATCGGGAGGAGCGGTGTTGAGGGCCTTTGCCGCCTCTCTCACCACCTCCCAAAGCCGAGGGGCTTCTGCGGGGCTGACCTCACGGGCCATCGCCTCGGTGAATTCCAAAGGGATGTCCTTGAACAAAATCGCCACGCTCTTCCACAGCATGACCAATCCGCCCGCAACAATGGCAAAAATCAGCTGAGGAAAGATCTGCTGCATCAGCAAGGTTGACAACTCATAGACGCCGTATGCCAGCAGCGGCACCAAAAGAAAGACCTTCAAAATCACCGTCGCCATGGCAAGGCGCCAGCCAAGGAGGTAATATCGGATCAGGTCTGCGCTCGAACGTCCGGCCCAGCGGTTCAGCAGAAGAATCCCGCTCACGGAAAACAGCAGGAGAACATTGAGAAAAATCGACAAATAAAGCCCCCAGTGAAGGCGCCGGAAGTTTGCCGCTATTCCGGCGGTCTCCAGGTGACCCCGAAAGCTTGCCTGGGCTGGATCAGTTCCCAGCGCAACCTTCTCGAAACTAATCCGGGCGTAGGCGGCGACGATCGCAGACCGCTGTTCCGGCGTGAGGGATGCATTTCCGGCGATCTGAGCATCCACCGCCGAGTGAAGTCGGTAATCCAGCCATTGCGGTGCGACTGAGAAGAATACCAATAGTCCAATCGGGATGATTAGACTTTTGAGGAGCCACTGGCGGGCCGCGACCGCAGGGTCGATTATCGACTTACCCATGGTATTGGTGGGATAAGAGGCGCCATTCGCCCACTAAAACTTTTCAATTCTTCAGGGCAAGGATATCGCCATGCCGGGTTACGCGTCCGTGGTATGCCGCCACGGACGCGGTTCCCTCAAGACCCGGCCGATTTCCGGTCCCGTCAAGGCACCTCGTAGATTTCGACCAGAACCTGACCCCCGAGACCGCTGGCGCTGGCGACTTGGACGGTGTACGGAACGTTCGGGGCAAGGGTCACCACCACGGCCGAATCCAGGCTGGAGGCACTGGGGAAGGCAAAGGCTCCGACCGTGGCGGCGATCGACGCCACCTGGGCGTTGCCGCCCCAGCCGGCGTTCACCGCCAGCACATTGCTGGAATTGCTCAGCGGCGACACCTGCAGCATCGGATCCGGCATCGTTCCGCCTGTCCCGTAAAGCGTCGCCAGCGCGGGGCCGCTCGCGCGCACCAGGAGCGTCTTGGACGTCGCGCCGCCGATGACAAAGCCAAGGTCGAGCGTGCCACCCGTCGGGATTTGGGTCAGGCAGGAAAGATTGACCAGCCGGGGCGTGGAAGAGGTGTAAGTGCCGGCGGGCGTATCGTCATAAACCTCCGTCAGCGCGTAGCCCCCGTCGCCGGATTTGCCGGCTACCGTGGCGGAATAACCGCCGCCGACCGACGGCAGGGACGCGACCAAGGCCGAGTCCAGGCTGGCGGGGTTGCTCAAGGCAAAGGCGCCGGTGGCGCTGTCCGCTGCGGTCACGGCGGTCTGGTTGGACCCCCACCCCGTGTCCGTCGCCACCACTGCCTGGTTGCTTTGCTGGATGACGGTCAGCACGGGATCCGGCAGATACCCCGAGGTGATACCGAAGCCGGTGAGCGACGGGCCCACGCTGCGAATCAACAGGCTCTGCGAGCCGCTCGTCCCGGCGCCCCCGGTGACAAAGCCCATGCTCAAGCTGCCCTGGATCTTGCTGAGTATTGACAAATTGGTCAGCCGGCCGGGATTCGAGGTCGAGGTGAGGGTGAGACTCGCCGGAGTGCTGTACGTGCTCCCGGCGGAATTGCTCGCCAGCGCATAGTACGTCCCGGCTTTGGCCGAATCCGCATTGTTGATCACGAGGCTGGCCCCGGTCGCCCCTGCGATGGGCGAACCGTTCAGATACCATTGGTAGGTGGCGCCCGAAGAGGCGTCGCTCCCGACCGTGAACACCACCGTGCTTCCGGAGGCGACGTTCTGCGAGGAAGGCTGAAGAGTGATGCTGGGCGGTCCGCCCAACAACTGGGCAAGCGAAGCCGCGGTAAATCCGGTCACCACCCCCCCGACGGTCGGGTCGGGAATCTGGCTCAGATCGAATCCGGTGCTCGTGGTCGGCGGAAGCTCCGCCCGGGCCGACCAAGTGCCGGTGAAAAACGGGGCCAGCGTCCCGGTGTGGCCGCTCGTCCCGATCGGGACGTAACCGGTCATGGCCTGCTGGACCTGGACCAAATCCGTCCGGAATGCCGCCTCGGCGGCCGCGTCCGCGGGGGAGAGCATGAATAGCCGGCTGACCCCGGGCGGACGGGCCCGGATAAAAGCGGAGGCGGCCTGGTAAAGCTGGATGGCGTTGAGCAGCGAGGCCTGCGCGGCGGTCCGGGCCGAGGGGGAGCCCGGCAGGAGCAGGTTGGGATTGGCGCCGATCACATCCTGGAGCGTGAGCATTTTGCCCTGAGCCAGTTGCAGGATATTGGCCAGATTGGCGTCGAGGTTCTCGCCTTCCCCGACTTCGATCAGGCACGCGTCCGCGTTGACCAGAGCATTGCACATCAGGATGTCCCCATAATCGATCGTGACCGCGGTCGCGGAGGTTTCCGCCGCGGTCAGGTTGAGGACGAAGGAAGTGCTGGTCACCGCCGAGAAACTGGCGCTGGCATTGGTCAGCGCCGGCAGAACCACGGTGGCAAGGTAAGTGTTGAATGTGCTCAGATTGTAACCGGCGGGCAGGACGACCTGCCCCTGGGCGTTGGTGGTGGCGGTCGCGGTGAAGTTGTAGATATTGCGGCCGGCGGCGGAAATCCCGAGGCCGTTCATGAATTGCTGGGTGCCGGACTGGCCAGGGAGGGCGAGCATGTCGGTGAACCCGAGCAGCGCCTGCGCCGTCTGGTTGGTGGGATCGGCCGCCACCGCCGCGGCAAAGTCGGCATTGGCGGTGGCCGGATCCTGGTTGGACAGGGCCGTTTCGCCAGCGGTGACGTCGGCGGTGGAACTTTGGGCGGAAGCGACGGCCGCCGAGGCGAGCAGGATCGATAGGAAACGGATATTTTTCAGGGTGGGGGATGGTTGGAGGACAGGGATTAGAAAAGATGAAACCGGGCCGCCGTTGGTACGGAGGGCGGAGCGACGCTCCACACCGCCGCGGCGGGCCGGGTTAGAGGGATGAGGGCCAGGGGCAGCCACCGCGGCGGCGAGCCGGACTCGCGCACGACGGCGTCGCTCAGAGCGAGGTTTCCCTCGGGCGTGAGCCAGCCGGACTGCGCGGCAATTCCCAGCCCGGACGGAGCGCCCACCCGCAGATCGAAACCGCGGATCACCAAAGCGGTGGTGGCACGGTAGTGGGGGAAGGCAGCAAGGATTTCGCGGGCTGCCCGGGGCCAGGCGCTTTGGCCCGAAACCTCCAGGCATACCCGGTCGAGGACCACCTGAGGCTTCCAGGCGACCCGGAAAAGGCCCTGATGCCCGTGGTCCCGCCCGACGTGGCCAATCCGCAGGCAGGCCAAACGCTCGCCGGTGGCGGAGTCGAAGAAGCTGAAGACCGCTCCGCGGATATCACCGGCGAGATCGTATATCGCCGCCGGACCGGACGCCGCTGCGCCGGGACTCCCCGCGCTCGCCTGGGCCCCGGCCATCAACAGATGGCCGAGCCCAAAGCGAACCAGAGATCGAAAGCGAGCGCGCATGGGACGGCGGGCTTCCCCTCACTTGCCGCGAGAAGCAACCAGGGATCCGGACGCCGGCTTCACCGGGGACATCATCGCGGCGAGCACGGCGGGCGTAACCAGCCTCATGTCGCTCACGCGACCTTGCTTGAAGTTCACCAGGAGCGCGCCGTGGACATCGGAATCCGTGCCTTCGAAGTTGGGGTAGACCCAGGTGCCGTCGGGCAGAGTGCTCTTCGGCTTGCCAAGATGGGAGGAGACCCAAACCCGGTAGGAGCCAATTTGGACATAGGGGCCGGCGGCCTTGACCGGAACCGATCCGGTGGTGGCCATGGCCTGGGCGACGGCGTCGCTGGCGCCGGAGCCGGCGGCCTGGACGGAGTTGACGGCGGAGACGAGGGGAAGCGCGGCGGCGAGAGCGGCGGCGCGGAGTATGTTCTGGAGGGAGCGGTTCATGGGGGGCTTTCGTTGAGGTTGCGATGGGCGTTCCGAAGGAACGTCACCCCCCATAAGCGCAATTTGCCCCCAAAACTGATCACCACCCCCTACGGCGCACCCGTAATTCGGGCGCTTTGGCCGGTAAACTAGCCCCGCTGCGCCTGTATCTCCTTGGCCAGCCAGGCCCGGGCAAAGGCCCACCACCGTGTCGCGGTGGGGACGGAAATGCCCATGACCTCGGTCGCCTCCTGCAGCGACAGCCCCAGGAAATACCGCAGCTTGACCAATTCGGCCTTCTTGGCGTCTTCCGCCGCCAGCCGCTCCAGCGCATCGCTGACGGCCAGGATTCTCGCATCGGGCACGGCCTGGCTGAGTTCCAAGTCGTCGACATTCAGGCGCGCCTGGCCCCCGCCGTGGCGCACCGCCTGCCGGCGTCGGGCGCGTTCGATCAGGATCCTCCTCATCGCCTCGGCCGCCGCCGAATAAAAGTGGGCCCGGTTCTGCCAGGTCGGCTGCATGTCTCCGCCGATCCGCAGCCACGCCTCGTGCACCAGCGCCGTCGCCTGCAAGGTCTGGCCGGATGGCTCCCGGGCCATTTTGCCCGCCGCCATTCGCCGCAGGTCGTCATAGACCACCTCCAGCAGGCGGTTGGCGGCGCCGTCGTCGCCCTCGGCCATCTGGCGGAGCAGTGGGGTAATCTGATTCATCGGCGTGGGCGTTCCCGTACTATGATACTACGCTGCATAATCCAAGCCACATTCGGCTTGTTCACGCTGGCCCTGGCTATATACACTCCGGCAACTAGCTGGCTTTCCGGGCCATGAATGCATCGCGCGAACGCGCCGAGGAATTATTCGCCCACGCGTTGTCCCTGCCGACGACCGAACGGCAAAGCTTTTTGGAACAGGCCTGCACCTCGGACGAGGCCCTTTTGAGTGAAATCGAGGCCCTGCTCCGCGGTCATGCCGACGGAGAATTCCTCGAATCGGCGGCCGTCGCCGAGTTAACCGACCGGGTCACCGGGACCCGGATCGGCCGCTACAAGCTTCTGCAAAAAATCGGCGAAGGCGGCTGGGGCATCGTCTACTTGGCCGAGCAGGAGGAGCCGATCCGCCGCCGAGTCGCTCTCAAGGTCATCAAGGTCGGAATGGACACCCGCGATGTCATTGCCCGTTTCGAGGCCGAACGCCAGGCGCTGGCGATGATGGATCATCCCAACATCGCGCGCGTTTTCGACTGCGGAGAAACCGAGTCAGGCCGGCCGTTTTTTGTCATGGAGCTGGTCCGGGGCATTCCGATCACTCAGTACTGCGATGATCGGCGTCTGGCGGTGCCGGCCCGGCTCGAGCTGTTCGTTTCCGTCTGCCGGGCAATCCAGCACGCCCACGAAAAGGGGATCGTTCACCGCGACGTCAAGCCCTCCAATGTACTCGTCACCCACTACGACGGGATCGCCGTGCCGAAAGTGATCGATTTCGGGGTGGCGAAGGCCACCGAAGCCCGCCTGACCGACAAGACGCTGTTCACCGCCTTCAGCCAGTTTGTCGGCACGCCGTCCTATATGAGCCCGGAGCAGGCGGACCTCGGGGTCGTGGATGCCCGCAGCGACGTCTACAGCCTCGGCGTCCTCCTCTATGAGCTCCTGACCGGCCTGACTCCCTTTGATCCCAAGGAACTCTCCGCCGCCGGCGTGGAAGAGATGCGCCGCCGGATGCGTGAGGAAGACCCGGTGCCGCCATCGCGGCGCCTGGCCGAAGCCCCCGGCGATATCCTTGCCGGCTCGGCCCGGCAGCGGCGGGCCGAGCCGGCCAAATTGATCGCCCTCCTGCGGGGAGAACTGGATTGGATCGTCCTGCGCTGTCTCGAGCGGGAGCCCGCTCGCCGTTATCCGACCGCTGTCGCGCTGGCCGAAGACATCGGACGCTGCTTGCGCAAGGAACCAGTCACGGCCGCGCCGCCCGCCATCGGCCGCAAATTGGGCCGATGGACGCGGCGGCATCGGATGGCCCTAGTCTGCTCGGCCGCAGTCCTGGCGCTGGCCGCAGGCGCCGAATATTCCTGGCTTTCCCAACGGCGAGCGGCGCCGAACGCGATCGCTCCCATAGCCGTGACTCCGAGTCCGCAATCGATCGCCGTCCTCCCCTTTGCCAATCTCAGTCCCGACCCGGACAATGCGTTCTTCACCGACGGCGTGCACGAGGATGTGATCACGACGCTGGCGAAGATCCATGACCTCAAGGTTATTTCCCGCACCTCGGTCATGGTTTATAAGACGCAGACGAGAAATCTGCGCTCGATCGCGGCCGATCTCGGCGTCGCCAACATCTTGGAGGGCAGCGTTCGCCGACTCGGAAATAAGGTGCGGGTGACGGCGGAGCTGATCGATGCCCGCACCGACGAGCAAGTCTGGGCCAATTCCTATGACCGCGATCTGACCGACATCTTCGCCATCCAGAGTGGCATCGCCCGGGAAATTGCTGTAGCCCTCCGCTCGAATCTAACGGCCAACGAACGCGAACTGATCGGCCAGCGCCCGACCGTCAATCAGGACGCCTATGATCTTTATCTGCAGGCCCGACTATTGAGCCAAGAAGCAGCAAATCAAAAAAGTCGGCCTCAGTTTGAAGCTGCGATCGCTCTGTTTGAACAGGCCATCGCCAAGGATCCGAACTTTGCGCTGGCTTACGCGCGGTTGGCCTTGGCCAATGGCGAACTCTACCGCTGGGCCTATTTCGATCCCAGCCCGACGCGGCTTGCCCGGGCGCGAGCGGCGGCCGATGCCGCCATCCGGCTGGAACCAGGGTTGCCCGACGCTAAACTGGCGATTGGCGTGGTGGCCTTTGTCGGCGCGCGTGATTGGAAACGCGCCCTGGAATACTTCCGCGACGCCGATACCGGAATCCCGAATGATGCGGAAGCGCTGACCTGGACCGGCAACGCCCTCCAACGACTGGGGCGATGGGACGAATCCTTGGAGTTTCTAGAGCGATCGGCCGACCGCAATCCTGGGGCGGTGACCGCGGCCATTGACCTGACCCTGAGTTTATACGCCTTGCGGCGCTATCCCCAAGTTGTCGCGGCGGCGGAGAAGTACCTGCCGCGATTCCCCAAAAGTCGCTTTCTCAATGAGGCGGTCATCTATGCAGGTTTCGAACTCGACCATGACCACGATGCGTTTCTCCGCAATGTGGCCACTATTCGCCCGGAGGCGAACGATCCATTCGGCCTCTATGATGCATATATGAACGCTATGCGCCGGCGCGACCTTGCGGCGGCGGCCCGCGTGCTATTCGACCCGCGCATGGATCGAATTCCGACTCCCGGCCGCGAGATCAACGACCCGATCGATCTGCAACGGGCTTATTTTTCGTTCTACACGGGGCAGAATGGCCCGGCTCGGGACTTCGCCGTTAAGGCCATAACCTATTACAAATCGCACAAATGGAATGATATTCAACAGCCTTGGGCGCTTATCGGCGTGGCCAAGGCGGAGGCCTATATGGGCGAAAAGGGAAATGCGACGCGTGACGCCATGGCCGCCTATGCGACAGTGGCGGGCCGAGATGCGGTCGATGCGTCCCTGATGCGCGGAATGCTGGGATGG
>Ga0206819_10316_pt1 | contig 13218 bp, 14 predicted proteins | sample Alteio_BWOrgCont_87_FD_152855 | JGI IMG/M metagenome (GOLD analysis project Ga0206819, IMG submission 152855) | Enriched cells from forest soil in Barre Woods Harvard Forest LTER site, Petersham, Massachusetts, United States -... | ecosystem: Environmental > Terrestrial > Soil > Temperate forest >... | reverse complement strand
GCGGAGAACGCATCGAATCCCACGGCGCGGTTTCGAGAATGTGCGCGATCCGATAAGCGCCCTGGTCCAGCGCGTGACCAACTACTGGAGCGTGCGCGACGGCCGGGACTGGCAGACGCCGGAGATCGCGCACCGGGGACCCATGGCGATGCTGGTCAATGGATGGAGCGGCTCGGGCGGCGATTGTTTCCCGTGGCTATTTCGCAAGGACGATCTCGGACCGTTGATCGGCGAGCGGACGTGGGGTGGTCTCATCGGCATGACCGGCTCCCCGGCCCTAATCGATGGCGGACACGTGACCGTGCCGACCTTCGGAATTTACGATACGAAAGGGAACTGGATCATCGAAGGGCACGGGGTGGATCCGGATATTCCGGTGATCGACGATCCGGCTGAGATGGTGAAGGGAATCGATCCCCAGCTTGAACGCGCGATCGAAGAGGTGAAGAAGGAACTCGAGGCGCACCCGCCGGAAGCGCCGAAAAAGCCGGCGTATTTGAATCGGACGGCGCCGGGGGGTGGATGACAGGGTGAATGGGTGAATGGGTGAGTGGGTGAGCGGACGGGGCGCTGCTGCGCAGTCGTGCGTGATCGCGGATCCGTGGCGAGAGGCGGGAGAGGGGTGAGTGGTGACCCTTCGACAGGCTCAGGGCCTCGTGCGGCAGCCGAGGCTCTGCGAGATGTGTGGCGCAATGGAGACAACCTGACGGGTGGCACTTTTCGACAAACTGAAGTCTCTCCCCTTCAGGGCTGATCCTCGTTTGTCGCGAACCCAGGGCGTTGCCCTGGGCTATCAAATCTCGCGCCTTTGGCGCTTCCTTCGGAGACTCACTCCAAAAGGCACGTGACGCGCCCTCGCCAAGGAACGACCTCCTGGCACGGATTATTCGCAATATTGACTGGAGATTTGCGTCAATATTGCAAAATTTATCAGGCGTCGGGAGTGGCGCTGACTCGCCTTCCGGAGGGCGCTCGGAGATTCTCTGGACGGAGCACACTTCCGGCCGCCGGGGGCGAAAGTGGCGTGGCATATGCTAAGAAATAAAGAAACGCCTTTATAATATGTCTAGAAAATCCGTATCTGCATTCACCCTCGTCGAGATCATGATCGTCGTGGCGATTCTCGTGGATATCGCAGTCATTGCTGTGCCGTCGTTCATGCGGGCGCGGCAGCAGTCACAGAATACCCGGTACATGACCGATAATCGCACCGCCTGCGGGGCTTTCGAAATGTACGCCGCGGAGAATAACGCTTATCCCCCGGACACGCCCGCGGGACAGATGCCGACCGGCATGGGGATCTATCTTCAAGGCATGGATTGGTCCAACCCGAATACCCTGGGCGCCCAGTGGAAATGGATGCTCAATGAGTACGCGACGACGGCCCAGGTGGGAATCGTCTTTGCCAACGAACCCGACGCCGCGAACATGGCAAACATCGATCAGCGCTTCGACGACGGCTGTCTGACCACGGGCGCTTTCCGCCAGCAGGCGCCGAACGTCTTTACCTATACGATCGAGTGGTAGGCATCGAATGGTAGGGCGCGCCTCCCGCGCTCCTAGTCGTTGTCATGCATTTGTTCGCCGTGATCCCGCGGTCGCGGGACGAACGGCCGGGGCGGTAATGAAAAGTGGGAAATGAAAAGTGCAAAATGGAAGACCCGCGACTCCACTCCTCAGCTCGAATCGGAGACCTCTACATTTAATCACACCCGCTCGGCGGGGCCAGGGGACTGGTGAAGCAGCGCCCGATAAAGGGCCAGGTAGTCGTCCACCATCCGGCGGAAGCCAAACCGTTGCATCGACCGTTCGCGGACGGTGCGCCGGTCGAGGTCCAGCGCGCGGGGGACGAGTTCCGCCATGGCATCGATGACGCCGGCATGAAAGCCGGTGAGACCGTCGTCCACGACTTCGGCGACGGAGCCGCGGCGATGGGCGATGACCGGCGTGCCGCAGGCCATGGCTTCGATCATGACGAGGCCAAAAGGCTCCTCCCATTGGATGGGAAAGAGGAGCGCCGCGGCATGCCTGAGGAGCTCGTTTTTCTGGGCGTGATTGACTGGGCCGATCCACTGCACATCCTTCCCATCGACGTGCGGCTCGATTTCGCCGTGGAAATAGCGGCGCTCACTTTCATTCTGGGGCTGGCCGGCGATGATGAGGGGCATTTCGGCGGCCTGGGCAATGCGGATCGCGCCCAACGGATTCTTTTCGGGCGATAAACGGCCGAGGAAAACGAGATACTCGCCCGGCTCATAGCACGGGTCATAGGCGTCGAAATCGCACCCATTATAGACGATGGGGAACTTGCGCCCGAGCTTGACGCTGGCGGTGCGCATCTGGCATTCGCTGATGCCGGCGACGGCGACCTCGGGCCAGCGGCGCATGACCCATTCATCATCGAGATGCGGGCTGGTGTGCATGGTGAAGAGTCCCGGAGCCGGGATGACCGCGGCATGGGGAAGCCAGGCCGGGCTGAGGTGATAATGGATGATATCGAACTCCTTCGCGTGGCGCTGGACCTCCGCCATGGTCGAAGTGGCATAGTACTCGAACATGAACATCTCGCCGGCGCAAATGCGCTCGGTGAGATTCTTCTCCACGGTGCTGTGGAGGCGCCCGCTGGTCACGCAATCTCCGGATGAAAAGAGGGTCACGTCATGGCCGCGGCGCACGAGTTCATCCACGTGAAGCTTGAGGAGCAGTTCGATGCCGCCATAAGTGGCAGGCGGAATCCTGGTCCAAAGAGGCGCCACCTGGGCGATACGAAGCGGAGTGTTTTTCATCAGATCTTGCGCGAAGGCAGCGTCAATGGTAGCTGCATCGCGCCCCACGCCAATGCCTCATCTCCCGCGAATGAAAAAATTCATCCTCCCGCTGCTTTTCGCCATCTCGACCACTGTTGGACTGCGAGCGGTGGAAGAGCCGCCGGTGGCGAAAGCCGTGCCGGTGGCGAGGCGCGACGTGACGACCCAGCTCCAGATCTTTCTGGACCAACAGCTTTTTGGGCCGGGCAAGATCGATGGACGCCCCGGCGAGTTTGTGGGCAAGGCGCTGAGACGCTACCAGCAAGCGCACGCCCTGCCGGTCACGGGAGTGCTGGATGAAAACATCCCGCTCGATTCGGTGTACCCGATCTACACTTTCTACACGATCCAGGAAGGTGACCTGAGATTCGTGGGCGAGCTGCCCACGCAGCCACAGGAGCAGGCGAAGAAGAAGTATCTCCCCTACTCTTCCCTGCTGGAATTCCTCACGGAGCGCTACCACTGCGCGCCGGAGTTTCTGGAGAAGATCAATCCCGGGAAGAAGCTCGAAGAGCTGAAGCCGGGCGACGAAGTGCGGGTGCCGAATGTCGAACCCTTCAAGCTCGAAGAGATTCAGGAAAAAGGATCGCTGCCGGCGATTCCCGAAAACATGAACCGCGTGATCACGATCAATCGCGCCGAAAAAATGCTCGATCTGACCGAAGGCGACAAGCTGATCGCGAGCCTGCCGATCACGCCCGGCGGCGGCGAGTTGCAGACGCCCGCGGGCACCTGGAAGATCCTGGGAATCGCGGCGATGCCAACTTTCCGCTGGGACAAGAGCGTGCTCATGACCGGCAAACGGAGCGATACCTTCTACATGCTGCCGATTGGCCCGCGCAATCCCGTGGGCGTGATGTGGATCGGCTTGAACAAGCCTGGGATCGGCATCCACGGGACGAACAACCCGCAGACGATTGGGCGGGCGGTCAGCCATGGGTGCATGCGCGTGGCGAACTGGGATGTGGTGCGGCTGAGCAAGATGATCACCAAGGGGATGACGGTGATCATCCAGTAAGCGGGGAGCTGCTCAAGCGGATGGGAGGACTGGGAATCATGGGAATCATGGGAGGCTGTGCGCGGACTCCTCAGGCGACGGTTTCGCAGGGGCAGATCCAGAGGTTTTCGCCGGATTCCCGGAGCACGCGCTCGCCAAGGGCGATGGCGGAATCGCGACTCAGCGCGCCGCGTCGATTTCCGCCGTGGTGAAACTGATCGGCGTCGCCGGGTCTTTGTCGGCAAGGATTTTAGCTGAAATGAGGCGGGAAAGGCGTTGGATGGTACTGAAGTGATCGGCTCCGCTGACGGGATAAAAATGAACGGAGGCGGAATGGGGAGCGTGGGAGAGAGCGCGGAGGCTGGCGATGTTGGATCGTCCGCTGGAGCCTTCGAAGACAAACGTGGGCGAGGTGATGCCCTGCATCCAGCGGATCGGCGCGCGGAGCGCTGCTTCCCGTTTGTCGCTCGGGTCGAAGACGAGGACATCGTCGCCGTAGCTCGTGAGATCGCCGACCGGGCCGAGAGAGAATACGGCGCGGAAACGGGAACTGACCTCTGTCGTGAGCAGAGCGAGCGTGCCTCCGGTGCTGTGTCCGCCGAGATAAATGCGCTCGGGATCCACGCCGGGCGTTTTCGCAAGGAACTCGGCGGCGGCCAGAACGTCGTCGACCTCGCCGAAGAAGCTTTCCTTGGAACCAGGGTTATCGTTGCCGCCCCGAAAGGAGGGATACATGGTGACGACTCCGGAACGCCAGAACGTGGAGCCGGACTGGTCGTTGGATGACGGGCCGGGCGTCCAGGCGATGCCGCCAATGCTGCTGCTGAAGCCGCCGACGAGCCAAATGATGGCCGGATGCTTCTCCTGCTCGTTCGGGATTCGGCTGATATAGGCAGCGAGTTGGCCCGCGGGAGACCGATAGTGGACCAAGGTGAAAAGATCGCGCGGCGGCGGTTCAACCGGTTCGCCGGTGCGCTGCTTTTTCGTGAGATGGGTGACGAAGCCTTTGCGCGCTTCGGCGAGGGTTTGCGGCGGGGGCGTGGGAGTTTGCGGCTTCTCGGCGCCGGCGGGCTTTTCGCAGGCCAGCATCGCCATGGCGGAGAACAAGACGGCTATGGGGAGAGGCAGTTTCATAGGTTGGGCGGGCGCGCTGAGGAGCTGCTTAGAGCGTGTCATGCACTTCCCAAGATTCAACGCTTTCAGCGTAGGGGATTCTTGGGACGACTTCCCAGGGTAGCCGCAGACGGCAACCCTGGGCTGAATGATGAAACGCCTTTGGCGTAGCGCCGGTCCCTAAGGGGAATGGGAGGACTGGGAATCATGGGAATCATGGGAGGGATTTTTGCCATGCTTCGCGGGTCTCTTGAGGGACTCCTCAGGCGACGGTTTCGCAGGGGCAGAGCCAGAGGTTTTCGCCGAAATCGCGGACGACGCGCTCGCCGAGGGCGATGGCGGAATCCTTGTCTTTGAGCACGGCGAAGACCGTGGATCCCGAACCGGACATCAGGGCGCCGGCCACTTCGGGTTGCTCAATGAGCCAGCGTTTGAGCAAGGCGAGGAAGAGGTATTTTTCGAAGACTGGCCGCTCCAGATCATTGACGAGTTCGCCCCACGGAAAGATTTGGGGCGCGTAGGGCACGTTGGGAACTTCCACGGAGTCTTTCCATCGGCTGTAGGCCCACGGGGTGGGCACGCCGAAGGGCGGTTTGATGAGCACCAGCGGCAGGGTCTGGGGGAATTCGGTGGGCGTGACGCGCTCTCCGCGGCCGGCAATGACGGCAGCGGATTGATAGATGAAGAACGGGATGTCCGAGCCAAGGTCGGCGGCCATGGCGGCGAGCGCGGGGCGCTCGAGTTGCGTCTCGAAGAGGTGATTGAGCGCGATCAGGGTGGTGGCGGCATCGCTGCTGCCGCCGCCGAGCCCGGCGCCGTGCGGGATGCGCTTGGCCAGCTCGATGGTGAGATGCGGCTCGATTCCGCACGACTCGCAAAAGAGCCGCGCGGCGCGGACGACGAGATTGTCTTCGCCGGTGGGCAAGGTGGGATCGTCGCACTTGAACTCCAGGCCGCCTCTCTCGCGCACGGAAATCTCGAGCGTGTCGAAGATCGAGACGGGGCAGATGAGGCTTTCGATATCGTGAAAGCCGTCGGCCCGGCGGCCAAGCACGCGGAGACTGAGATTGATCTTGGCGGGGGCGAGGAAAGTCATCGGACGATGGGGTTGCCCATTGTTTCGAGGGGGCGGAAGCGCCGCCGGCAAAGGCGGGCTTCCCGCGCCCTCAAAGGAACGAAACGAAGGTGTTTTCTGAGCGAAGCGCGTGGGATCAGTGCATATCCCGGACGCCGTACTTCCGCGAGCCCACGCCGGGGACCGGCACGCTGGGGCCGGTTGCTCCCCAGGTGACGCCGCCAGAGCCCCCTCCGCCCGCACCGCCCGCACCCGCCACCACTTTCGTGAGGCCGCCATCCATACCGATGCGCAAGCCGACCTCGGCCTTGCTGCCCTCGCTGACAATCGGCGACGACCAGCGGGCATACCAGTAGATAGCGCCGGCCATGGTGGGCTTCTCCAGCGTCAAGGCCACGATGGTGCGAGGATCGGAAGTTGACACGCCTTTCAGGTAATCCTGGGCGATTTTCAGCGCGCCCTCGATATTCAGGTTGGGCGCCTTTTCGGCGGCGCGGGTGGTGGCTGGGATCGCGCCAAGCGCGAGCACGATAACGAGGAGAAGGAGGCGTTTCACGAACCGCTTCTATTTCGCGGCAAGAACCGAGTCACGCACCAATTCGAGCGTGCCGGCGCTGCCGAGCTTCCCGTTTTTGTGGGCGATGAATTTCGCGTACTCCTCGATGAAGGTCTTGCCGGGAGGACGGAAATCGAACTCGTTGGGCTTGTCGCGGAAAAATTCGCGGTGCACGCGCGTCCAAACGAGGCGGCCATCGGTGTCGATGTTGACTTTCGTGACGCCGAGTTTGGCAGCGGGGAGATATTCCTCTTCATTGACGCCGCAGGCGCTGGGGTCGAGGGTCCCGCCGGCGGCGTTGATGCGGGCCACTTCTTCCTTGGGCACGCTGCTGGAGCCATGCATGACGATGGGAATGGGAGGCAGCCCGGCCGCTTTAATTTTGTCGGAGATCTTCTCGATGACGTCGAAGTGCAGGGACTGCTGGCCCTTGAATTTGTAGGCGCCATGGCTGGTGCCGATCGCCGCGGCGAGGGCGTCGCAACCGGAGCGCTGGATGAATTCGACGGCTTCGTCCGGATTGGTCAGGCATTCGTTCCCCTCCTCGACGACGATGTCTTCCTCGACGCCGCCGAGCATGCCGAGTTCCGCCTCGACGCTCAGGCCTTCGATGTGCGCGCGATCGACGACGCGTTTGGTGATGGCGATGTTTTCGTCGAAATCCTCGTGCGAGGCATCGATCATGACCGAGCTGTAGAATCCGGATTCGATGCAATCGTAGCAGGTCTGTTCGTCGCCATGGTCGAGGTGCACGGCGAAGATGGCTTCCGGAAAGATGTCACCCGCGCTGCGGATGATGGCTTCGAGCATCTTCTTGTTCGTGTAATTCCGCGCGCCTTTGGAAATCTGAATGATGAATGGCGCCTTGCTGGCGATGCAGCCTTTGAAAAGGCCCATCGTCTGTTCGGCGTTATTGATATTATAGGCTCCGATCGCGAACTTCCCGTAAGCGACCCTGTACAGTTCGGCTGTGGTGACAATCATGGTGTTTTCCTATCACAGCGGGCGGCGCGGACAAGCGGAATGACAGGGACGGATGGCCGCAAAGAGGCGCAAAAGGCGCAAAAAGAGGGAAGATTCCGATTACTTCGTCGGATAAAAGAGCGCCTCGCGGGATTTCTCGATTCCGGATGACTTGCGCGCGGCGGCAGTGTAGCGCGGCTCTCCGTAGATGAATCCGGCCTGCCAAAGCTGGGCCGCGAGATTGCGGACGCCTCTGTGCCCGTGCTCGTAGGGCCATTCCTTGTCCGGCTCTTCCACGTAGGGCAGGAGGAAATCAATCGCCTTGCGGAGGCTGCCGCCGCCGGGCGCTTCGTAGCGCCATAGATCGATGCCGACATGCCCGCCCATCGTGGCGAGGCTGCAGAGCGCCATGACATTGAAGCGCGAGTAGCCGAAGGAATCCGCGCGCGACAGTTCCAGCGGCTGGGAGCCATCGGGCTTGATTTGCACGGCGATGCGCTTGGTCTTGACCGCTTCCAGGGTCTGCTTCGCGAGGTCCGTCTCGCCGAGGAAGAGCGCCATGGCGACGATCTGCTCATCGTAATAGGAGCCGTGATTGTTGCGCGCCGCGGCTTCGGCCTTGCCGTTCGGGCTGGTCTGCGCCCATGCGAGAAAGGCGCGCATCCAAGCTTCCATCCCCTTCTGATCCGCGGGGCTCCAATGTTTGGAACCCGCGAGCAAGTCCGCGGCGTCCATCGCGGGGATAATGCTGCGGCTCTCGATCATGCCGGTGCCGCGGCCGGTGTTCACGCCGGGGATGGCCTGCGCGAAGTTGAAGTTGGGATTCATGCGCGTCGCGGGGTCAAGAAACCAGGCGCGGAGCAGGATCGCCGCGCGCTCCGCGTAGGGGTCGTTGCCCGTGAACCAGGCCGCGAGGGCGAGTGTTTCCGCGGAGGTCGCCATGCGGCCCATGCGGGGAGCGTCGGAGTGGCCATCGTAACTTTCGGGATTGCGCTGCCCGTCTTTTCGGATGTAGGGCAGGCCGTCTTTCTTCGTCGGGTCCGGCCAGAAATAGGGCGCCTGGCTCATGTAATCATGCTGGTCACCGCTGGGAGGCGTCTGCGGCTTGTCCATGACCGTCTCCGGCTTGAATTTCAGCGCCTTTTCGGCCTCGGCGATGAGCTCATTCAACGCGGGCTTGATCGCCGGATCGTCAGCGTCCGTGCGAGCCTTGACCGCTGAAAGCGACCCGGGCAAGACGGTGCAGACACGCGGCTCGGGCTCGGCGGCGGGACAGATGGCGCAAAGAAAGAGCGATAGCGCGACAAGGGAGCCGGGGGTGTTCATGAGCGTCCTTGAGGAGATTGGAACGCGAAGGGATTGGAAAGACACAAATCATCCACCCCAATGACCGACCTTGGCGCCCTGGCGCCCGCTCAGGAATTCAGCGCGCGCGGCAGGGCGAAACAAAACACGGCGCCGCGATTGGGCTCGCTTCGCGCACAGATAGAGCCCCGGTGGTCCTCGATGATGCGCTTGCAAATGGAGAGACCAAGTCCCGTGCCATGGGATTTTCCATGCGTGGCGAACGGCTCGAAGAGACGGGGGGCAATCTCCGGGGCGATCCCCGGCCCGCTGTCTTCCAACTCGGTGACCACGTCGCGATCCGTAACGCTAAAGCGCACGGTGATCGTGCCGCCTTGGGGCATCACGTCCATGGCATTATTCATGAGATTGTAAAACACGTGAAGAAGGCGCGTTTCGTCGAGCAAGACTGACACCTCGGACAAATCGTTCTCGCATTGGATGCTGACATTTCTTTCCGCCGCCTCGGGCCGGATATCCGCGAGCACTTGATGGACAAACTTGCGATAGGATCCGGGCGTCAGCGCGACATTTCGAGAAGAGCCGCGGGTGAACTCCAGCAGTTCACTGATCATATTCGCCAGCCGGTCCACTTGCTTGCGGATCATGGTCTTCGTTTCGGAGCGAATCTCGGGAGTGGCATCCTCGGCGCAACCGACGTCTGCGGCGAAGCCGATCATGTTCAACGGGTTCTTGAAATCGTGGACGATCGATTGCGCGAACCGGCCGACGAGAGCCAGCCGCTCGGCCTGGAATACTTCGTGAAGATAGCGGCGATCGAACTCCCGCATCCGATGGCTAAACGCCCGCATCAGGGCAATGACGAGATCGGGCGACCGCTGCAGAGCGCTGAAGACCTCGGCGCGAGGCATGAAACTCACATGAGTCTCGACCTCCGCGGTCGCCGTGGCGGAGCGCGGCCGATTGTCCACGACCGCCATCTCGCCGAAAAATGCCCGGGGCTCCAACCGCGCGAGCACACGGCGCTCCTCGCCACTGACCCTGGCCGAGATCTCCACGCACCCCTGCTCCACAAAATAAATGCCGTCGCCATCATCACCCTCGGTAAAGATCACGCGCCCCGCCGGATAGACAATCCTTTTGACCGCTTTATTCAGCGGATGCATTTCCGACGAAAGCAATTCGGCGAAAGTTTTGGCGGGCTCCGGCTCGGCCATGCCGAAATGCCTAAAGCGAACCTAATTAGGAGTAAAGAACATTACCGTCAGGGGCTTTCCTGATGGAAGTCTCCGGGCCAAAAGCAATCATTCCGAGACCCCGCGTTTCCCGCTTCGACTGCCGGTTTTCTTAAAGATGAGAGCGCTGACGCGCTAAATGAGATCCTGACCGCTAGGCGGCGCACGTCACCCAGACGCAGGCGACATCGCGAATCTCGGGGGCGTTGTTCTTCCAGCGGATATGAAAACCCTGTTCGTCTTCGTATCCTTCCGGCGCACGCCGCATGAGGACAAGCATGGCGGTGAATCCGACGGCGTAAGCGCCAACAATTGCTTCAAGGATGAGCATCATGCCAGTAATAGAGCATTCCCGGCGCCATCCACGGGAGGAATCCGCACAAACAGAAAGGGTCAATTTCTCAAAGCCATCGCCGACGACGATTGTTCTGGCCATCCGCGTCCCAATCGGTTTTTTCACCGGCCCAAAGTTACGCCTATGCAAACCGTTGAATGCTGGGGTCGATATCCCACGGTTGACCAAGCTGTGAAGCGCATGTCGTGGAGCTGCGATCCTCTGCCGGCTGGTCGACCCGGTGAGACGGTGCTGCCCCACGGTCTGGGGCGGAGTTACGGCGATAGTTGCTTGAACGCAGGGGGTTCCGTGATTGTGACCTCCGCCATGAACCGGCTCCTGGCATTTGACGCTGCGACGGGAATCATTCGTTGCGAAGCCGGGGCCAGCCTGGATGCGATCCTGCAATTCGCGACGCCGCGCGGCTGGTTCCTGCCGACGACGCCCGGAACGAAATTCGTGACCCTGGCGGGCGCCATCGCCAACGATGTCCACGGGAAAAACCATCATCGCGCCGGAACTTTTGGCCGCCACGTCAAACAATTTGAGCTCTTGCGTTCGGACGGGCGCCGGCTCCTGTGTTCGCCCACGGACAATCCTGTATGGTTTTCGGCGACGATTGGCGGACTCGGCCTGACCGGATTGATCACGTGGGCGGACCTTGGCTTGCGGCCGATCAGCAGCGCGATGATCGACGTCGAGTCGATCAAGTTCCGGAACCTGGATGAATTCTTCGAGGTCTCCGCCGAATCCGACCAGGCGTTTGAATATACGGTCGCATGGGTGGATTGCATGGCCCAGGGGCGCTCACTCGGGCGCGGCATTATGATGCGGGGCAATCACGCGGCGAATGGCGGCGGAACGTTGCCAGCGCATCGGCCGCCGAGGTTCAATGTGCCGGTCGATTTTCCTTCGTTCGCGCTCAATTCCCTGTCGGTGAAGGCATTCAACACTGCCTATTACGCGCGCCTGCGGCAGCGGCTGACCCGGGCGGTCGTGCACTACGATCCCTTTTTTTACCCGCTCGATGCTGTCAAAAACTGGAACCGCATCTACGGAAAGCGCGGCTTTTTTCAGTATCAGTTCGTCGTGCCATTTACCGGCGACTCGAGCGCGATTCGGGAAGTGTTTGCGCGGATCGCAAAATCCGGTCAGGGTTCGTTTCTCGCCGTGCTGAAAACCTTTGGAGAATTGAAATCCCCTGGAATGATGTCCTTTCCGAGCCCAGGCGTGACCCTGGCCCTGGACTTTCCAAACAAAGGAGCGAAAACGTTTGAGTTGTTCGCGGAACTGGACCGCTTTTTGTTGGACGCCGGGGGCAGGTTTTACCCAGCGAAAGATGCCCGGATGCCGGCGGAATGTTTCGTCAAAAGCTATCCGAATTTGGAGAAGTTCCGCGCCTTTATCGATCCGGCCTTCTCTTCCAGCTTTTGGCGGCGCGTCACGGGAACGGAGGATCAACCGTGAAGAAAACCATCATTGTCGGCGCCACGTCCGGCATCGCCCAGGCCCTCGCAAACCAGATCGCTCAGTCGGGCGCGTCCCTGGTTTTGCTGGGGAGATCCGCCTCGAAGCTCGATTTAATGGCGCAGGATTTGAGGCTGCGCCATGGGGCGACCGTGGAAATTGAGGCGATCGATTTCGATTCTTTCGACAGCCACGCTCCGGCGGTGGATCGGGCGATCGAGCGCCTCGGCGGGGTGGATTTGGCGATCGTGTGCCATGGCTCGCTGGGGGATCAAAAGGCATGCGAACGGGACTTTCGACTGGCCGAGGCCGAGTTCCGCACGAATTGTCTGAGCGCGATGTCTTTTCTGGCGCATCTCGCCAACCGGATGGAGGAACACGGCGCAGGCTGCCTGGTGGCGATTTCGTCAGTCGCCGGAGACCGGGGCCGGCAAAGCAACTACATCTATGGCGCGGCTAAAGCCGGGCTGAGCGCATTCTTGCAAGGACTAAGGAACCGCCTGTTTCCAAAGGGCGTCCATGTTCTGACGGTTAAGCCGGGATTTGTGGATACGTCGATGACTGCCCATCTTAAAAAAGGGCTGCTCATGGCCTCGCCCGAGCGCGTGGCGAGAGACATATTGCGCGCTGCCGAAAGCAAGCGGTGCGTTCTTTACACGCCGTGGTTCTGGCGATGGATCATGCTGGTGATCAAACTCATCCCCGAAAGTATCTTTCAAAGGCTCAAGCTTTGAGAAATTGTCAGTGTGGCTGGAATTGTATTTCAGCAATTACTGAATGATATCCGCCTCTTCTTCGGACACTATGGGCGGTTCGCCCCTGGGTCGCGGCGCTCCGGGAACGACGCCGGCTTGCTTGGGTCATATCCAGGATTTTGCGTCGGCATCTGCGCACTGACTGCGTTGAGGTAATCGCTCAGTCGACGGTCGAGCTCCGCCACCTTCTGCGGCATCTCGCGCGCCAGATCGTGCTGTTCGGAATAATCCTTCGAAAGATCATAGAGATGCAGCGCGCCAGTCTCATAAGTCCTGATCAGCTTTTCATTGCCCAGAATGACGGCTGACGCAGGGCCGTCGTTACCTTGGTCGTAATGTGGGAAATGGAAGAAGAGCTCAGCGCGCGGCCGAATGACGGCGCCACGTCCCGCACCGACGAGAACAGGCACAAGACTGCCGCCTTCGATGCCTTTTTGCAGTGGATCGCTAACCCGCGCAATGGCGGCGATGGTTGGCAGGAGATCGACGTCGGTCGCCGGCACATGAGAACAGGCGCCTGTCTTAATGCCCGGACCGCGCACGAGGAAAGGCACGCGGATGCCGCCTTCCAACAAGGTCCCCTTCCCGCCCGCAAGCGGAAGGTTTGCGCC
>Ga0206819_10329_pt1 | contig 13344 bp, 3 predicted proteins | sample Alteio_BWOrgCont_87_FD_152855 | JGI IMG/M metagenome (GOLD analysis project Ga0206819, IMG submission 152855) | Enriched cells from forest soil in Barre Woods Harvard Forest LTER site, Petersham, Massachusetts, United States -... | ecosystem: Environmental > Terrestrial > Soil > Temperate forest >... | reverse complement strand
TCCGGGCGTTCGGAGGTGTGAAATGAAAAAGACCTGCGAGAACGTCGTGACGGGAAGCAAGACGGACGGTCGCTCTAAGGCCGCAAAGATGTTGGAGGCTTACCTGGCTGCCGAGGGTGCGGAGATTCGGGGCTACGCCTACGGGCTGTGCCGGGACTCACTGGAGGCTCAGGAACTGGTTCAGGAGACCTGCTACCGGGCTCTGAGGACGTGGAGGCGCTATGACGGCTCCCGGCCGCTTGGAGGGTGGATGGCTGCCATCCTGAGAAACGCGTTCATGGACTCTCGGCGGAGCTTCGAGAGGCGAAACCTATCCTCCTTGGACTGGACGCTGAAGGGGGAGGAAGGGCAACTCTGCCATGAGACCATTTCGGACGCCTCTGAGGGGCTCCTGGAGCGTCTGGAGCGCGAGGAATCGATCAACAAGGTCCGCGAAGCCGTAGCGCGTCTAAAGCGAAGAGACAGGAAGGTCCTTCAGCTTTGCGATGAGCAAGGGATGAGCTACGAGAACGCGGCGCAGGTTCTCCGAATCCCGTGCGGCACTGTTCGCTCTCGGCTCCATAGGGCGCGGGTGCTGTTGCGGCGCGCGGCCAAGCAGGTCCGGCTCGACTAAATGATTGGGAGGTCGTCTGCCGAAAGGCGGGCGGCCGTTTCCGCGGGGCGATCCGCGATCGTTCCACCTCGTCCTCCAGCGAGGTCCAGACGGCGGAAGGGGGCAATTATCTTAGACTCAACGCATCGGCAGGATATTCCCGCACTTTGACCTTTTTCTGACCCTCATGATCTATACTCTGGAGCCATGACGCCCCAAACTCGGCTCCGAGTCCTCGTCCTCGATGACGAGCCGCTGAACAACGAATTGCTATGCCTGTGGCTTAGAGCCATCAGTGTTCCGGCATTCGAGCCCGTTCCGGTCCACAGCATCGCGGCCGCCTACAAGGCGCTGGCCAACGAGACATTCGACCTGGCGCTGCTAGATCGCCGAGTCGGTGACGACGACGGGATCGATGTGCTCCGCCGCATCCGCAGCTCTTCCGAGACCAGAGCGATGCCCGTCGTGATTGTCAGCGGCTTGAGTCAGGAAAAGCAGGTGATCCAAGGCCTCGAGCGCGGCGCGGACGACTATCTGCCCAAGCCCTGCAGCGAGGAGTTATTTTGCGCTCGCATCCTAGCGCTCCTGCGCCGAAATCACACACCTTCTGCCCCTCCGATGGTGGCCGGCCCAGGGTTCCAACTCGATCCCGTCGATGGGCGACTATTCGTGGATGGGCGTGTCGAGCAGTTGGAGCCAAAAGAGAAGGACATCCTGCTGCTGCTCCTTCGCAGCCCAAACGTGGTGCACTCCGCAAAGTTCCTCTGTGCAGAGGTGTGGGGGAAAGCGCGCACGCCGCGCAACAGCCTTGAAACCCGCTTGTCATCCTTGCGGCGCAAGTTGGGTCCGCGCGCCGACCGTTTGCAAAATGTTCGCGGTTCCGGCTACCGCCTCCTGAACTGACGTCTTCATGCGCGAGTCCCGCCGCGGTTCTCTGTCAAGACCTAGGCCATCTTTTAGGTTGTCACATTTCCGTCGAGAAACCGTCACATCACGTCACGTTCGTTAGTGTCCCGTTAGTTTCGTCTGCTAGACTCTAACAACCAAAGGAATTGTACGCCGAACAACTCCTCTTATCACCCCCTGTGTGCCGCCCGCGCTTCTAAGCCGTTTGGAGCCCGTGGCTTTTTGCGTCGGTTCGTGGCCTTGGTAACGGCCACAGCGGTTTTCCTAGGGCCTTCTAGCGCATGGTCCGCTACCGTTGCGCCGATAGTCTTGCCGCCCGCGCAAGGCTTCGTACCGAACGAAGGGGCATGTCTTCCGTGCGTCATCATCAGTGGCGTTAACTCTGTCATCAGCGCGATCACGATGACTTTCTGGGAGGGATCTCCCGGCATCATCGGTATGCCAGTCTACAACAGCGTCAACCTGACACCTTCTGTTTGGGGTGCGGGTTGGTCCTCCGACATGGACCACTACGCTACGCTCAACGGTGACGCCTCTGTCACCATCACCGATGGGGCCGGCGCGCAGTTATCGTTCTTCCGCAAAGCTGACTCCACAGGGGTGGCGCCCGTTTACACCTCTCCTTTGGGAACCTTCCTCACTCTGACGGCAACCGTTGGCTCGAACCACAACGTCACCGCGTTGAGCGAACGCGACTCCGATGGTTCGACCCTAATTTTTGCGACACCAGGCGGGACTGGCGTTTTGCGGCAGACTCAACTAATCGACCGCAACGGCAACACTATCGACTATACACGAGACTCTCAGGGACGCCTGACGCGCGTTCAGGACGTACATGGGCGATACTTCAACATCACTTACAACTCCGTGGGCAAGGTCGGCTCTCTGTCGGACTCAGGCGGGCGCACCGTCACATTTTCCTATGACTCCAATGGCAACCGGACCAGCGAGTCCGGCCCGGAGGGAGCGACCGGCTACAGTTACGATGCAAATCATCTGTTGACTCGCGTTACCTACCCGAACAATGGCGTTACCAATTACACCTACGACTCGCAGAAACGCCTCATTACAGAAGATGACGGCGGTGTCGATGCGGTCACCTTCACACGCAACCCTAACTCGACTATCGTCACAGATGCCGTCGGCAACCAAACCAAATACGACTACATTACTCAGAGCGGCTTCAGCGTCACAACCAAGATTACCGATCCTGCCAATAATGTCACGTCGTTCTCATACGATTCAAATCTCAATCTTGTAAGCGCGACCGACGCCGTGGGTCGAACCTACACATACACATACGATAGTCTCGGTAATGCAACATCCGCTCAGGACCCTGCCGGCAAGGTAAACCGTGCGGCCTATGAACCGGTTTTCAGTCAGCCGACCACATTGACAGATCCGTTAAATCGATCGCTTCAATTGAGCTACGACTCTAAGGGAAACCTTACTCAGGTCAACGACCCAACTAATCATCAGACATCCATTTCTTATGACATTTTCGGGCATGTCACGCAGATCCAGGATCCACTAGGTCATGTGTCCCTCTTCACTTACAAGGCTGCGAACGGCGCGCTGTCCTCCATCAAAGACCCCCTGAGCCGGAGCGCACATTTCCAAACCGATGAACTCTCGCGAGAGACCAGCGTGACCGACCCTGCCGGTGAGAACGCGACTTTCAGCTACGACTCCGCCGGCGATCTAACGAGCCTAAAGGATTCCCTGGGCAGTATTACGAGGCTCAATTATCAAGCAGGACGTAACGGAAATATCCAATCGCAGATCACGGACCCGAACCAACATTCGATCAGCTTCCAATACGACATGATCGACCGACTCATAGGAGCGACAAACGCGCTTGGACAAAACGGCTCGGCCACCTACGACACAAAAAGCCGCCTTCGCACGACCACGTCCCGCAATGGGTTTCAAACGACTCTTGACTACGACAACTTAGACCGTCTGTACCACGTCACCATTCCGGAAGGAACACTCACGATTAGCTATGACGCCGTTGGGAACATTACCTCGCTAGTGAAATATAACGGCAGCGCAGTCGCCCTGATTTACGATGTTCTCGATCGCGTTGTTCAAGAAGTACAGACGCTTCCTAACGGCCACATCATCATGCTGGGCTACACCTACGACGCCAACGGGAATCGAACCAAGATGACGACCCCGTGGGGAGATTTCACTTACACCTACGACCAACTCAACCGGCCTACGGTGGTCAAGAACCCCAGTGGCAAGGCTTTCAGTTTCGACTACGACGCCGGAGGACGCAGGACAACTTTGACCTATCCGAACGGCGTCCAGACGAGCTATACATACGATGCCGCCTCACAAATCACAGGAATCCAGCATAAGCGGCTCTCCGACGGAATGACTCTCGCCTTCGATAATTACACCTACGATTCCGCCGGGAACCGCCTGACCATGATCGACGCGGCCGGAACCCACACATACACCTACGACAGCGGTCACCGCCTGACCAGTGCTAAACATCCCGCGTCGAGTCTTCTGCCCGTCAAGCAAGAAACGTTCTCATATGATCCGGCCCACAACCGCACTTCGGACGCTGTCATCACCGCCTACGTCTACGATGTTGCGGATCGTCTCCAGTCTAACTCAAGTTACACCTACACGAACGATGCTGACGGCAACCGCCTTTCCGTCACCGGCATCAACAGCAACAGCCAAACACATTACACCTGGGATGCAAGTGACGAACTAACGCGTGTCGTGCGCCCCGACGGAACGCAAATTGACTATTCGTATGATGTGATGGGCCGCGTCGTCGAGATGACCGTGACTACGACAACTGTCACGACGACATATTTCGTACGAGATGGCGCAGATATCGTTGCGACGCTCGATGGCAGCAACAATCTGACGAGCCTCTACACACACTCCGGCGTCGGTCGCGAACCTCTGTCCTTAACTCGTAACGGCACCGATTATTATCTACACGCTGATGTTCTATCGAGCGTCGTAGCAGCCAGTGACTCTTCAGGTCAGATTCAGGAACGCATCGATTATTCAACCTATGGTCAGCCCGTATTTTCGAACATCGGTCTTAGCACTGCGTCTGCCAGCTTCATAGGTGATATTTACGCTTACACAGGAGCAGAGTGGGCTGCAGAGATTGGACTTTCCCGCCATGGCATTCGATATCTTGACGTTCAGGTCGGTCGCTGGATATCCGAGGAACCGTTTGGGTTCGACGGAACAAATCGCTATTGGTATGCAGGTGACAACCCGAATAAGTTTGTTGACAGAAGTGGGGCCTTTTTAGGAACGACTGTGGGCACAGTCCTCGCCGCGACGGAAGTCGCTGGCGCCACATCGGCGGTGGTGATGTTCGGCATTCCAGTAATCGTTGCAGGACTACTTTATATTGCCTGGGAGAAAGGGACTATTAAAGTAGAGGAGCAGAATCGCGCAGCCGAAGAATCACTTAAACCGAAAACATCCACTGCAGGTGGTGGCCGCCGAAAGGGGCCTAAAGGACCGCCGCCGCCAAAGTGCATTCTGCCTACGTTCAAGCTTGGTGGAAAAACCAGTGGAACACTGAAGACGCCAAATGGGGACGTAGACATACTGAGTGGTAAGGCCGGACCCGCACAGGGTATACCCTTAGGTACGCGGGGATTCGATGCGTACCTTAGAACGCATGTGGAGGGGCATGCCGCTGCCTATATGCGCCAGAACGGTCTTACGAGCGCTACCCTTTTCATAAATAACCCAGTCATATGCAACGCCTGTCTAAAAAATTTATCAAGAGTACTTGCCCCAGGAAGCACGCTCACGGTCATTTTGCCTGACGGTACGAGCTCTAAATTTACCGGAGAACCATGATTACTGTTGCACTCCATGATATGCAAGATCCATCGAGCCCGCTGAATGGCAGGACTATTTCATCAGCCAGCGAACTCATCAAAACTCTTAGGGACAATAGGAGCCGACCCCCATTCTTTTGCCAGATGGTGGGCGACAATGGATACAAACTAGATGTAGGTGTCGGTCCACGTGGCTGTATTCAATTCAGCTCGAACGACGGCAACCCTCCCTATTTTATGGGGCGCGCACCTTTGGGAGCGCGATCATCGGCTGACCCTGAATTCCTAGCCGGAGGCACACCCACTCCAGTTGACAAGAAATTTTCCATTTCGTGGACAATGCTCGAAATGATACTTTCCGATTTTCTTGAGACTGGACAGCGTTCCTCACGAATTCAGTGGGAAGAAATTTAATCTTCCGATGGATCACAAATAAATCGCAAGCGAAATAGTTCGCATCAACATGTAACAGAACTCTCCGAAAACGGGAACATGCACGCAATCATACGCCGAATGAACTGCGGCAGCGCCTTCTTGGCCGCGCTTTGCCTCATTGCGCCCTGCGAAGCGGCGACGTTTGCCGTCTCCCCGGGCGACAATGGAACAATCACTTTCCCTCTACAGGACCCAACCTCAAGCAATGGGGTCATCGAGAACGCTCAACTTCATGTCGTCAACGCACCTTCGTTCTTCACCTTTGCGGGATCGCTTGGACCGGCGAGCGTGGCTAAAGGCGACAGCCAGAATTTCATCGTCAACTACGTGATCGGATCCGGCGCACAGAATGGGACATACCCGGTGACGCTTAGCTTCTCAGCTGAGAACAACGTCACATTCTCAAATTCCGTTGTCACCATTCAGTTCGTCATCGGCAGCGTTTCGCCTGATGGCTCGCTGAACATCGCCGCATCGACCGTATCCATAAATACCGCCAACAGCACCTTCATAGCGAATCTGGGGATCGATCTATTCGATCCAGCCGGCATCAGTTCCGCGACGCTGACGCAAACCTCTCCATCAAATGTCGTCTCGAGTCTGGCGGTCGATAGCACTATTGGCGGAGCAACCGCGCGCGTCGCTCCGGTCATCACCTCGGCTGCGAACTATACGCTGCAAGCGACGGATCCGGCGGGCAACACTCCGATAAATGCCGGCTTTGGGATCAGCGCGAATACTTCCGTAAATTTGGTTTCACTATTCAATTTATATGCCGACACACCCCTGCCGGATGCACCCGCCGCTACGCTGAATGGTTTATCGATTGTTGGACGAGGGTTAATCCAGTTGTCGAACGGCTCTTCGAACGGAACGTACCTCACAGAAATTATTCCCACACAGCGTCCCGCCGGTTCATACCCCACAGAGCAAATCCTAATGGGCGGGACCGTGACGGGACCGCAAGTAGGAGCGGGTGGGGTTGTATTCCCAAATGACAGCGGATACAGCCTGAGTGGCCCGCGCTCTAATTCGGCGCTCGCCGCCCTGCTCAAGATTGAGCTCCGCACGGCGGACACCCCGGCCGGTGTTTCCGCCGCTGGATTTCAGACGATAACGCTCGTGCAGGATCTCGTGAACGATGGTTCCAACAACAATACTGGTCAAGGCTATCAGATCGTCGATCTGACGCCTTCCGGTTCTTTCCCATTGGTCTTAAAAAAATATTACCAGGTACAAGTCACAATGCAGAGCAACAACATCCCTTTGTGCGGGGATAACAGATGCTCTGAGCCTTGCGATCCAGCTGAACCGCAGTGCCATCCGTACTCCACCAACCCGTATACTCCCCAACTCGGAAACACTACGCCCAATGGAATCTCCGTCGTACTCAACAAAGCATTCAATCTCCTAACAGGCAGCAATGTTTCCGTCCTGGGCCCAGGTAGCGCCGCCATCAAGCTGAGTTTCCCGCAGGTGAACCGAATCGGGAATGTCGACGCCGGCTATTACTTCGTCTCGCCGCCGACAGGAATGAGCGCCATTCCTCCGAACCAGGCGATTTCCGTTCGCAACGAGGCAGACGTAACAGGTCCTGTCCAGATCCAAATCTACTACGGTCCTTCTCCTTCCTTGACGCCGACGCAGGTCGCAGGACTCACGATTGTCCGCACCGATCCTGTCACGGGTATCTCCGCGCCGATCGACAATGTCGTCGTCAGTCCGGCGACCAGCGTCATCTCCGGGACGTTTGCGTTCAACGGCCCCGGCAATTTCGGGACCTTCCAGGTCCTTTATCCCGCGACGATCCTTCAAACGGTCGCCAGCTCCGTACTCATCGGCGGCCAGCCAGAGGTTCAGGTGACAGCTCCCGCGAGCGATCTTTCCGTCCCGCAGGTACCTCAGACCGACTCGCGCGTGACGACCGCTCTCTCAGCCGCGGCCACCGTCATCGGCCAACTTACAAGTGACATTTATCAGACCGTCACGAGCCTAACGAATTTTACTCCGCCCGCCAGCGTCGCATTCCACTACGACCCATCGGCCCTTGCCGCCAAGCATACAGCGGCAGCATTTCTAGGCGTGTACGTTCTTAACACAAGTCAGAACGCATTCGTCCCCGTCTCTCAGCCCACTCTGGATCAGACGGCGCAGACCCTCACGGTCAATGTCAGCACTCCCGGCATTTACGCCGTATTCGGAACTCCTGCCCCGGTTTTATCTCCTTCGGCGGGTCCTCCGGGAGCGTCATTCACGATCTCTGGCTCCGGATTCGGCGCTCCTTCAGGCGCAAACACCCGTGTACGTTTTGGCGTCGGCGGCTCGACCGCGCCGATTACACTTTGGTCCAACACTTCTCTTTCTGGCTTAGTTCCATACATCTCCACCGGTGACTATGCTGTGCAAGTCGAGCGCCAAAGCGGCGCGACTATCGCCTCGGTGCCTGCGGGCACCTTCACCGTCATCTTCCCTTCGACCTCATCCCTGTTGACGCTGACGCCCTTCGACGGGGCGATCGTGGCAGTTTCTACGCCGTCGATCGGAGTCGCAATCCAAAACGTCGACACGATGACGTTTCGGTTGTCCCTGGACGGTCAGGACATTACGAGTGAAATGGTCGTGACTGCTTCATCCGCGAGTTTTGTTCCCGGAGCGCTCGCCGATGGCGTCCACTCCCTGATCGCCAGCGCATTCGGGGGAGGCGGAAGCACCGCCACCGCCACGGCGGTCTTCCAGGTGGACACCGTGCCTCCGCAAACGGCCATGAGCATCAACGGCCAACTTGTCACTGCCGTGACGGCCACGGCTCTCAACACGCAGGTTGTCACTCTGGCGGCGACGGACGCCGGCTCCGGCGTCGCCGAGACCGAGATCTTCATCGACACGGACCCGTTCTCCTGCGATTTGACCGTCTACGACCCCAACAGCCCCGCGGGTACCTGCCTGAATCCGTTCTACGTTGGTCCCTTCACGCTTTCGCCAGGAACCCATACGGTGTCTTTCTTTTCATTTGACGCCGCCGATAACGACGAGCTTCTGAATCAGGTCGCCATGACTGTCATCCAAGACTCCCTGCCCCCGCGCACCTCGTTCGCGATCAACGGAGGGACCGTCTCTGCCGGCCCTGTCTACATCACCGGTGATGCCGACCTCAACCTTTCAGCCATCGACGACGGCTTCACGATCGGCGACGGTCTAGGCGGTTCCGTCCAGACCTTCCTCTCGATCGACTCGGCTCCCGTCGCAGCTTACTCCGGCGATTTCCGACTCGCCGTTGAAGGCTTCCACTCATTCTCGTTCTACAGCGTCGACTCCGCCGGCAATGCCGAGACGCCCCAAAACGCCACGGTCGTCGTCGACACCACGCCGCCCGTGACCTCATACCAGTTGTTCGGCGCCAGCGCAGCCTTCGCTTCAGGCGGCATTACCATATCGACCGCTACCCAGTTCTCGCTCTCGGCCGTCGATCCGATTTCCGGCGGCGTGGCCTCGGGCGTCGGAACGATCTACTACGTGATCGACCAGAATCCGCTCACCTGCGATGACTCGCCCTCCGTTTCAAGCGCTCCAGCCGGCACCTGCGACAACCAGGAGTATGTCGGAGCCTTCAATCTTTCCCTGGGCACCCACACAGTCTATTTCCTCTCCGACGACAATGCGGGCAACCAGGAAGACGTCAATTCGATCGCCGTCAGCGTCCAGCCCGCGCCTCTCGACGTTCTGCCCCCGCGAACGAGCCTCGTCGTGGGGGATCCGAGCTTCTCCTCCGGGACGCTCTACGCGACGGACGTCACCACCTTCGGTTTGACGGCCGTGGACGACGCTGCGATTATCGGCGACGGAGCTGGGAGAGGGGTCGCGCTGACGGAGATTGCGGTGGACACCTCCGTCTTTACCGTTTACGGGGGCACGTTCATCTTCGCCGCCGAAGGAGCTCATACCGTCTCATACTTCAGCTCTGACGTCGTCGGCCACGTCGAGTCGACCCATACGTCGATCATCTCTATCGACCTGACTCCGCCGCAGACCCAGCTCCAGATTCTGGGCTCGAGCATGACGGACACGCGCGTCGGTCTCGTTGTTTCGACGATGACGACATTCGCGCTGAACGCCGTAGATCCTGTTTCCAACGGCGTCGCTTCGGGCGTCAGCGACGTCTTCTACGTGATCGACATGAGCCCGTTCGACTGCCCCGCAGGTCCGTCCGATCCGACTCAGCCCTTTGGAAGCTGCGCCAACCAGAGCTACGTCGGTCCCTTCACCCTTGCTCTCGGAACTCACACCGTGTACTTCCTGGCAGAGGACAACGTCGGCAACCAGGAGACGTTGCACGTCGCGACATTTACCGTGCGCGCCCAACCTTTCGACGTCCTGCCGCCACGCACCTCGCTCGTCGCAGGATCTCCCAGCTTCTCGCCCGGGACGGTCTACGCGACGGCCGCGACGACCTTCACTCTCTTCGCCGTGGACGATCTGGCAGCGATCGGAGATGGGCTCGGCATCGGGGTCGCGCAAACATTCGTGGCGATCGGAACCGCTCCGTACTCCGTTTATGCGGGCAGTTTCAGTTTCGCGTCGGAGGGCCAGCATGCGATCTCGTTCTACAGCGTGGACTGGGCCGCGAACGTTGAAGCCGTGAACACGAGCGCCATCGATATCGACCTCACCCCGCCCGTTTCGCAGCTCGCCCTCGCCGGTCCTAACGGAACCGATTCCCACGGCAACATACTGGTCTCCACATCGACTCACCTGATCATGACCGGCCTCGATCCTCCGTCGGCTCGCGTGGCCTCGGGATTAGCCTCGATCAGTTACTCTCTCGACGGCAATCCCGTGGTCGTCTATTCCGGAGCCTTCACGGTCTCACCCGGCACTCACACCTTGTCCTTCGCGGCCAAGGACAACGTCGGCAACCAGGAAGTCCTCCACTCCGTCTCCCTGAGCGCCTTCGCTGACGACCTGCCTCCCCGCACCACCCTCTCCTTCGGCGCTCCCAACTACTCCTCCTCGACTCTCTACGTCACCGCCGTCACACCCTTCGGCCTGACCGCCGTAGACGATCTGAATGTCGTTGGCGATGCGGTCGGTGTGGGGGTCGCGCAAACTCTCATCGCCATCGACACAACCACGTTCTCGTTCTACTCAGATTCCTTCAGCCTCGTCGCGGAAGGTTTGCACGTTCTCAAATACGACAGCGCGGACCTTCTCAGCGACGCCGAGTCCACTCATACACTGAGCGTCGCCGTGGACAACACTCCGCCTCAGTCCCAACTTCAGGTCATCGGTTCGAGCTCAACCGACGCCCAAGGCCATTTGTATGTCTCCAGTACCACCCCGCTGGCGCTGTCCGCCTTCGATCCGCTCTCCCACGGCGTCGCCTCGGGCGTCTCCGCCGTCAAATACGTCCTCGACGTGAATCCCGCAAGCTGCTCCGGCGGCCTGAACTCCGGCCAGCCCGCGGGAACCTGCGCTAACCCCATCTACACCGCCCCGTTCACTCTGAGCCTCGGCACCCACACCGTCTATTACTTCGCCGTCGACAACGTCGGCAACCTCGAAGCCGTTCATTCCGTACCTATGACCGTCCTCTCGGACATCCTCCCGCCTCGCACGTCGCTCGTCATCGGCACCCCGAGCTTCTCGTCATCGACTCTCTATGCCACGTCCATCACGACCTTCGGCCTCACCGCCGTCGACGACAAGAACGTGATCGGCGACGGCGCCGGAGTGGGGGTCGCCGCCACTTATCTCTCTCTCGATGGGGCCCTGTTCTCGGCCTATGCCTCGACCTTCACCCTACCCGCCGGCCCGCACACGGTATCCTTCTATAGCGTCGACCTCGTCGGCCACGCGGAGGTCGCGCACAGCGTCGCCGTGGGCATCGATAACACCGTCCCCGACGTCCAGCTCCAGGTCCAAGGATCCAGCGGAACCGACGCCGACGACCGCCTGACCGTGTCGAGCGTGTCTCTGCTGTCGCTGGCGGCCGTCGATCCCGTCGTCACCGGTGGCGTAGCCTCGGGCGTGAGCGGAGTGACCTACGGCGTCGACGTCGATCCGAGAACCTGCCCCACCGTTGTGCCCAACACCGGCGCCCCCGCCGGCACCTGCGCGGACCTGGCCTACGCGGGCCCCTTCTCGATCGCCGTCGGGACCCACACCATCTATTTCCTCGCGACCGACCAAGTCGGCAACCACAGCATCTTGCGCGCCGTGACAGTGTCCGTCCAGATCGCACCCTTCGATCTCCTGGCGCCGCGAACCCTGCTGGCTAACGGCGGCCCAACCTACTCGAACGGAACGCTTTACGCCACCAACGTCTCGACCTTCGGCTTCACCTCCGCCGACGACGCCTTGACTATCGGCGACGCTGCCGGCCGCGGCGTCGCCCAGACCCTCGTCGCTGTGGACGGCGCGCCCTTCGGCGCCTACACGGCGCCCTTCAGCCTCTCGGCCGAGGGCTCCCACCGCATCCGTTTCTACAGCGTCGACGCCCTCGGCAACCTCGAGGTGCGCCATTCCTCGACCGTCGCCGTCGACCTGACCCCGCCCGTCTCCGTGCTCTCGGCCGGCGGTTCCAACGAAGCCGACGCCCAAGGCAACCTCGTCGTGATCGCCTCCTCGACGATCCTCTCCTTCACCGCCTCGGACCCTCTCTCCAACGGCGTCGCCTCCGGTGTCGCCGCCATTAATTTCGCGATCGACTGCGCGAGCTGCGCCGGTCAAGTCTACGCCAGCACGTTCACCCTGGCGGTCGGCACGCACACTCTCTACTATTTCGCCGTCGACAACGTCGGCACCCGGGAAAGCCTCCACACCGCTCCCGTGACTGCCCTCGATTACTCGCTGACGGCCGACCATATCCCGCCCAGCGCCGCCATCACCTCGTTTGTCTCCGGCTCGACGATCACCTCGCTCGCCGCCCTTTCCGGGACCGCCGGCGACAATCAGGCGCTCCAGTCCATTTGGCTCCTTTCGGCCCACGATCTCAATAACGGCACGTGGTGGAACGCCGCCCTGTCGCAGTGGGTCGTGAATCCTCCCGTCAACTCGCTCCGGCTCGCGTTCGCCGGCCTCCCGTCCACCGCCGCCTGGAGCGTCCCCGTGGACAGCGCCACTGGGGGGAGCTTCGGCGCCTTCGGCGAGCTCCTCACCCCGGGACACGGCTACGCGATCTACGCCCAAGTCTTCGATTTCGCCGGCAACGGCGCCAACCTCCCCGTCTCCTCGTTCACCTGGGAGGGGACTTCTCCGGTCATGCCGCCCTCCATGATCGGCGACCTGACCCCGCAGAACTTGATCTACGGCGGCATGACCCTGACGTGGACCGCCCCCGGCGACATGGGCTTCAGCGGCCAGGCCGCGAGCTATGATCTGCGCGTCGCGAATTTTCCCATCACCGACGCAACCTTCAACTCGGCCACGTCCATCCCCATCGCCGCACCCCTCAACGCCGGCTCGCCCACCAGCCTCAACTTCACCACCGTCCCGGGGCTCACCTACTCCTTCGCCATCAAGACCACCGGGCACAACGGTCTCGTCAGCCCGCTCTCCAATGCGCCCACCGTCTAC
>Ga0206819_10326_pt1 | contig 13460 bp, 8 predicted proteins | sample Alteio_BWOrgCont_87_FD_152855 | JGI IMG/M metagenome (GOLD analysis project Ga0206819, IMG submission 152855) | Enriched cells from forest soil in Barre Woods Harvard Forest LTER site, Petersham, Massachusetts, United States -... | ecosystem: Environmental > Terrestrial > Soil > Temperate forest >... | reverse complement strand
GCCGAAGGCCAAGGAAAAAGATCTGACGCTAACATTCGATGGGCCCTTGAGGTGCATCGTCGAAGCGAACACCTCACAGATGACTCAAGTCGCCCTGAACCTCATCGATAATTCGATCAAATACACAACGACGGGCGAAATTAAAGTGTCGGTCGAGTCGGCGAAGGACAACGTCCGGATATTGGTTACGGATACAGGCATCGGAATCCCAAGCGATCAAATCAAGCGGATCTTTGAGCGGTTCTACCGGGTCGACCGGGCACGCAGCAGGGCAACCGGGGGCACCGGGCTTGGTCTGAGCATCGTCAAACACATTGTGGAGGCGCACGGCGGGACTGTTACCGTCGACAGCGCACTCAATCACGGCTCGACGTTTACCGTCGAGTTGCCTACCGGAGGCTAGGCGTGACCATCTTGGGCTCGCTTTGATTGCCGACCCGGTCTATGGCCGTTACCGAGATCGCGGACGGAGTTACTCCGGCGCCGATGCCAAGCGTCATCTCCTCGTTCGATGTAATTCTCGGCTCCAGCCAGCGAGTGATCTTCACCCTTACCGTATAAAATCTCACCGGATGGCGGCTCCCCGGTTTGAACTCAAGAACCCACTTCCCATCGTCACCCTTATGTGTTGTTACTTTTGGTGCGGCGGGTGCATCTTCACCAAGCCACGGGGAAGCCGGTACTAACGCCCGGTGCTGATAAAGGCCGTTGCCAAGCACGGAGTTCACATTCTGCCGGTTTTGAAGGAACACCTTCATGCTGAAATGGACTTCACCGGTCGCGGCCGAGCGCTGTCTGGTCAGCGAGATCTGATCGACGATTTCTTTGACGTTCCATGGCCTACTTCCTTCAGAACCGAGCCGGCTGGTATAAAGGCCGGGCCAAATGTGGCGTCCCATCGTGTTTTCGGAAATCCACCAATCGAGAAGCACAGGGTAGCTCTGGGCGGTTTGGGCGATCGGCCAATAAAGCTGGGGTGACATGTAGTCACACCATCCATTGTTGAGCCACTTTTTGCAGTCCGCGTAAAGTTCGGCGTATTGATCGATGCCGGCTTTGATCGTTGCAGGATAGCCCGGCCGGTAGATTCCGAAGGGGCTGATGCCGAACTTCACCCACTTCTTCTCGGCTTTGATTTCTTTGTAGGCGCCCTCGACAAACTTGTCGACGTTTTCGCGGCGCCAGTCGTTTCGATTGAGCTTTCCACCATGCTTGGTGTACCGTTCGTAGCTTGGATCGTCCGGGAATTCCTGGCCGTTTTCGGGATAGGGGTAGAAGTAGTCGTCGATGTGGACGCCGTCGATGTCGTACCTGTGTACGACGTCCCGAATCACGGCAAGCGAGTGCTTGAGGACAAGAGGTTCACCGGGATCCAGCCATAGGTATCGGCCGTACTTTTTAACAATCTCAGGATGCTGAACGTTGATGTGGGTCTTTGCGAGCGGTCCCTTTTGGGCAGGGTGGTTTGCCCGATACGGGTTGAACCAGCAGTGGATTTCCAGCCCTCGGGCATGAGCCTCATCGACGGCGAATTCGAGGGGGTCATAATACGGGCTAGGCGCTCTTCCCTGAAGACCGGTCAGATATTCCGACCACGGCTCGAGTTTCGAGTCATACAACGCATCGCAGGAAGGCCTGACTTGAAGGATGATCGCATTGAGCTTGAGGGCAACCGCGGTGTCTAGAATCTTGACCATCTCCGCCTTCTGCTGATCGGTTGTAAGCGTGCGGCTGCTGGGCCAGTCGATGTTATCGACGGTTGCCACCCATGCCGCACGGAACTCTCGCGGGATATCCGGTGAATCGACATCTTGAGTAGACGACGCCATCGAGAGAGCGCAAAGCAGGGGGAGCATGAGGGAATGATAGCTCAAGGGGAGGCGTGGGAGGCGTGGGAGGAGGGTTAGGTGTATAATCTCGCATCTCTCGTTCTTCGAACTGAGGTGAGGTGGGAGTACTCGTGTTTTCGAAACAGAATAATCGCTACATTTTTCTTTTATCTGCTGCCTTAGGCGTCGGGATCTTATCCGGATGCGGCGGGTCCAGTTCGTCTGTGCAGGGTCAAAGCGGAAACCTTGAAACCACGGGTGGGGTAACAACCAATCCGGGCACTGGAACTCCTGGAACATCTTCCGGCAGCACTCCTCAGCAGATACAGGTTACGGTCAACGGACAGACGGTTACGGCGACCTTGCCGGCGAATGAGACGATTCCAGCGAGTGGTAACGTCACCGTTATTTCACCGGGAATTCCAATCTTGGTCGGCCTTACGCTTAGTCCAAAGTCAGATATCCACGAGCATCAGCCGGCAATCGGCAATAAGCCGCCAACCGTCAGCGATGGAGCCCAAGGCGAAGTTGATGTCGATGGCTGCAATACAGGCCTGAGTGTCAATAGTCAGGGTGACCTTAGCGGCTACCTTGCCCTGGTTCCGGGAGTTCACAACGTCACAGCTATCGGTCCGTTCGTCATCCAAGGCGGTTCAACATTCGATCCGACAAAGCTGTCGGTCGGAAATTTCGTGTTCAATGTATCGGTCAATCCGGATGGCTTTTCTTCCATTCCTAGCGCCCTTTCGGTGAATCTGCCGATTAATGGTGGGACGCTGAAGAGTGGCCACTTTGTGAATGTCACTTACCCAACCCCGGACTTCGCTAGGGGAACCGGCGTGCTTAGGTTGGATTGGCCTGGTATCACGATCGAAAAGTCGCAGCTAATCGTTAATGGGAAAGTTAGTTTCAGAGCTTTGAAGAACAATGCTAGGGTTCCTTTGGGCGGCGTTTCGACGGTTACGTACAGCTACGTTCCCTAACGGCCGATTGGAGCGCATCCCGTATGGAAAAATGACTCCACATGTCCGTGCTGCTTTTCCTGCTCTTCACTGCAACTAGGCCCCTTATTATCTCGGATTTGAAGTGCGAGTCGGTGGCGAACCCGATGAACGTGGATGTGGTGCGCCCACGGCTATCTTGGATCGTGTCGTCACCGGACGAGGGGCAGCGGCAGTCGGGGTATCGGATTCTTGTCGCCAGCAGGCAAGAGAGGCTGGTCGCAAATCAGGGGGATTTGTGGGACACCGGAAAGGTGAATTCCAATGCAACGATAGAGGTCCCTTACGCCGGCCATCCCCTGCGCAGCGCTGAGGAAGTGTATTGGAAGGTCCAGGTTTGGGACGCGAACGGCAATCCTTCGAAGTGGAGCGCGGAAAACCACTGGACGATGGGGCTCTTATCACCCTTGGATTGGAAGGCCAAGTGGATCGGCGCCGGTGAAGACGCAAAGCAGCCGGTTACGATGCAGCTTCGCCGGAGTTTCGCCATCTCGAAACCGGTTAGAAAAGCTCTCCTTTTCGTATCCGGGCTCGGCCAATATGAAATGTGGCTGAACGGCCTTAAGGTCGGCGCCGATTGGTTGACGCCCGGTTGGACTCAATACGCAAAGACGGTGTTGGCCGACTCGTACGACGTAACTTCCCTTGTTCAGGGCGGCGCTAATGCTCTCTCGCTGCACGTTGGGAACGGCATGTACGACATGTTCGGCGACAAACGAGGCGGTCAGCAGCCGAATTCGCTAGGCCACAAGAAGGCAGTTTGCCAACTCATGCTCCAGTACTGGGACAGGACGTCGGATACGATCGTCTCAGACGGATCTTGGAAGTGGTCGCCAAGCTCCGAAACGTATTCCGGCGTGTTCGGCGGCGAGGACTGGGTGGATCACAAAGGCCAGTTCGCATGGAGATTGGCTGATTTCGACGACAGCAATTGGCCACGCGTTACGGAGATGACGCCGCCGAAGGGCGTTCTTCGAGGTCTTACTCACGCGGCGCCTCCCCTTAGGACAATCGAAATTCGTACCCCTAAAAAGATCACAAGGCCAGAGCCAAACATCCTGGTTGTGGACCTCGGTCAAAACGCCCCGTACGTTCCCCGTATCACACTGTCGAGCTATGTAAAAAGGACCGTGAAACTGACACCGGGTGAAGTCCTTAAGCCGGACGGAACCGTAAACCAGCAGACGATGCGGGGCGGTAAATATGCATCGTATGCAATGAGCGTTTCGGGTATCGAGACCTGGAACCCATCCTTTTGGTATTGCGGCAGCAAATATTGGCAGATCGAGGCGACCGACGACGTAGGTCGTGCAGTCGACCCAACTCCCCTGCTCCTTAAGTTCGAGGGGCTGATGGTGCACGCCGATATCAAGCCGGTTGGCCACTTCGAGTGCTCGAACAAGCTATTTAATGAGACCCATAATCTCATCTGGTGGGCGATGGCCAGCAACTTTGCGAGCGTAATTTCGGATTGCCCCCACCGTGAGAAGAGCGGGTGGCTGGAGCAGGATCACCTGATGGGGCCGGGGTTGATGTACTGCTTCGATATGAGCGCCATGTTTCGCAAGGTCATCGAAGACATGCATGACACTCAACTGCAGAATGGCATGGTGCCCACCATGGCGCCGGAGTACTTCATATATGACGGCGGGTTCCGGGATTCGGTGGAGTGGGGCGGCGCCTATCTCTTGCTGCCGGAGATGGTGCAGTCTTGGTATGGCAAGAGGGGCCTAGTCGCAGAGCATTACGATGCTATGAAGCGCTATGTCGACTACCTTGGGACCCAGGCAAAGGATGGGGTCCTTTCGAACGGCCTAGGGGATTGGAATGGGGGAGGCGCCGACCCTCGGACGCCGGTCGGGATTACCGACACATGCTACTTCTACGACATGGCAACGACGCTTGCCAAGTTCGCCAGCTCCCTTGGTAAGAGGGCCGACGCTGCCCACTATAGGGATCTTGCCACTTCGATCCGGGAAAGATTCAACGCAAAGTTCGTCGATCCGGAAACAGGACGGGTCGGTACTGGGTCGCAATCTGGTCAGGCGACGGCGCTCGATTTAGGGTTGATTGGCCCGAGGCTGGAGCAGAAGGCATTCGATAAGCTGCTGGAAGATGTTGTGGCGCACGATTACTCGGTGTCTTGCGGCGAGGTCGGGCATCCTTCCCTGCTTCGAGTGCTCACCAGATTCGGCCGCGCCGATGTAGTGGCGCGAATCCACCTTCAGACGGACCGGCCCGGGTACGGCTACCAGATCAAAAAGGGGCTGACGACATTGGCGGAATCCTGGGACGCCTCCCTGATCTCCTACAACCACTTCATGCTTGGTCACATCATGGAGTGGTTTTATGGGGACCTCGTCGGCATCAAGCCTGACCCTACTGGGGTTGCTTTCTCGCGTTCGATCATTCAGCCGCACCCGGTGCCAGGGGTGACTTGGGCCCGGGCTTCGTACGACTCGGTCCGGGGGAGAATCTCTTGCTCATGGAAGGAGTCGGCGAACAGGTTTCACATGGAAGTGACGGTTCCTGCGAATACCACCGCCACAGTCTTTGTGCCCTCGAAAGCCGGAGGCGCCATTAGGATTACCTATCCTGCCACCAAAAGCTTCAGTATGATTGTCAGCCAAAAGCAGCAGGATGGATACGCGGCGGTACCGGTGTCAAGCGGGCAGTATGTGTTCGACAGCCTGATTCGCTAAGTTACGCCGTGACGGCTTGGATGTCGAAGGTGAACTTGACATCGTCTGAGATCATCAGGTGACCGGTGTCCATCACGGAGTTGTAGGTGAGGCCCCATTCTTTTCGTGACAGCACGCCTGAGCCGGTTGCGCCCGATCGGGTGTTGCCCCAGGGGTCTTTTACGGGAGGTAGGACCTCAACGGTTACGGAGATCGGTTTGGTGGTGCCGACTATGGTCAGATCGCCGGTTACGGTGTATTCGGTCTCGTTCGTCTTTGCGATCCCAGTGCTCTTGAAGTCGATCGTCGGATGCGCCTCGACATTCAGAAAGTCGCCGGATTTCAGGTGTCCATCCCGCTGCTCGTTACTGGTCGTGATCCCGGAGGCGTCGATGCTCAAGGAGACGGAAGTGAGCGAGCCGTTAGCGACTTCGGACGCGCCCGATATGGTTCCAAGCGAGCCCCGGACCGTGAACACGCCCATATGCTTGACGGAAAAGTCCACGCTGGAGTGGGCGGAATCGATATTCCAAGTCTGTGTTGCAGTTTCTGTTGACATGATCGGACTAGTTCTACGGAGAAAGAGGCGCTCAGTTTCGCATTCGGCGGGTGGACTTCAGTCCGCACAGGTGTCGCGGGCTTTAGCCCTGCTTCGTCTGGAGAGGTTTACTTAATGAGGGGAAGAAACTGCAATGCTGACACGGTCTGAAGACCGGGACACCTGTGCGGACTGAAGTCCACCCGCCCATGACGGACCTCGGTGCTTACAGGCTCAGGACGATTTCTAGAATGTAGTGAATGGGTTGGAACGGACCCTTTCTAAGGGCCGATTGGAGGGGTACAAGGCCTATAGCGTTGATTGGATCCTGTGACTTATCGATGATGGTTGTTCCCCCGCCATATCCCATGTTGCCCATGGTTAATTCGTTGACCACCGCCCATCCGCCGCTTCCGTATCCGTGGCTCTGCTTTTCTTCGAACGACACTGTTATCACGAAGCCTTCCCCATACTCGTTCCTCTCCACAGAAATGGCGAATCCGCCGTTCTTCTTTTGGCCAAGCTTGATCCATGTCCGAACTGCCGACATTAGGCGATCAGTCGTGAAGCGCGAGCCCCTCCAAGCGGTGATTTGGTCGACGAACTGCTTCGCCCGAGCGGGCTGGGCGCCGTTGAATATGATCTGGCGAACGATGGCGCCAAGATTTTGAGAGCGGCGTTCGTGGAGCTGAGTTACGGGCGCTCGGTGAATACCCTTGAGCCATGTATTGAGGCAACTCAGTATTTCTTCGTCTCGCGTTCTGGACGATCGGACCAATTTGAACCTGTATTTGCTTGGCCACCCACGCGCAAGCGCTTCTGCGGCTCCATCGCAAACCCTTAAATTGTCTATCTGCTCGCCGGATAGAGTTGCAGTGCCGTTGCCGTTTCGCGTTTCATTCTTGACTTCGCCGGCAAGCGCGGCTTGTGCGATTTCGCTGAACCTCGCTCTTTCTGCCGCCGATTGAGGCTGCTTCGCTGCCGTCGGAAACTCGTACATTCCTTCCCACGCGGCACTGCTAGGCGGCCACGCTCCAAATGCAGAAAGGAATTGCTTGTGTGATTCCGGATCCGAGTTGACGTGAGCCAGTAATGTGCTCAGAGGAGTTGGACGGCCAGATCCCGCGAGAAATGCCTCGATGCCTTCCGTGTCATAGGGCAAACTGGGAGTTCCAAATCGGCGGTATTCGTGAAGCATCGCGGAAACTGCTTCGTCGGCGTCCCAGGTCGCGTAGACCCGTGCGCCGGCGACGCGATATGCCAAGTCGTGGTTGTGTAGCATGAGGTCGTAGGCGAACCGTTTGGCCTCAGGTGTCCGAATTCGCCGGGTTTCCCAGATCATCCTCACTCCGCCGTTTGTATCTTTTAAGCGAGATAACCCTGCCGAGATCGCTGGGATTGCGAGGAGGGGATATTTCTTTACGAGTGGCTCGGCGATCGCGTATCCGTTGTAGTCCCCGGACGCAACCATATCGAGCATGATCTTTTCTTCGCTCTTGGATCCGTTCTCCCGCCACCACTTCCGGGCGACCTGCTTGCTGTTCTTTGCGTAGAAGGCAACACCGGTAATTCGCTGTAGGATCTCAAGTGATGCTTCCGAGACGCTGGACAAGCAGTAAGTACTTCCAAAGTGGCCCACGCCGATGCCTCGCGTAAACGTTGGGTCGCCGATGGCTTCGATCAGTTGGGGAACGGCGCCGTAGCCGTAGGCCAACAATCGTGACGCGTAGCTGTGATCGGGCTTCCAAGGTGGCAGATGCTCGATTGCGCCGGGAACGTCGTACTGTCGACCCGGCTGGTCACGTAGGAGATAGATCAACTCTCCGATCTGCTTGCTTTTTGGCAGCGAATCGAGCTCTTTTTGAGAGAGCGTGCGATGATTTCCATCTTCTTTCACCATCCGGCGGAGGGTGGCAATATCCGACCGAAATTCCGCCGGCCTCGAACCTGGCGGGTAAAGGCGTTCGCAAAACTCGAATTCGGACAGTAGGGATTTTCGGCTAATGCTGAGATCGCCGAAGTCGGCGATTGCGTTGTCGAACGCGCGATCCGCGATTCCCTTCTTGAGGCATGTGAGAAAGTCGCGATTATTAGCTGAGTCGACCCGAGGAACTTCGGCCTTTGATAGCAGGAACAACCGATCTGCCAAGGGGTCAAGGCCGCGTGCCGCGCATGCTCGCGAGGCAACGAATAGGCCGGTAAGTTCTTCCATGTCGCTGTAGCGACCGGACCGGAATTGACCGCCCTTCTTGGGATCCTTTAATAGCCCGTATGCCCAAAGTTTAAAGTTTGCCGGCTTGCATTCCCGCCTGGTGTTCTCGATCAAGGCGCTTGTCTCCATCCCGGTCTTGTTGAGGTTGACGGTTCGGGCAAGGAACTTGCTGCCGGCCCGGTGCATGAGGAAAGCGAATCGGTCATCCGACCTGCCGAATATAACGTTTGGTAGTTCCGATAGCTCTACAAACTGACCGGTACGGACCTCATCGTAGCCGAGCGAATCGAACCAGCGGTAGAGGCGCTCTTTTTCATCTGGCTGGTTGACAGTCTTCCAATGCGCTGCGAATGCTGCCAGGGTAAAGAAGGTAGCGGCGGTAACACTAATCGATAAAGCTGTGCGCATATTGACTATGAGACGATTCCTATTACCATACTGACGACCACCCACTCGTCACCGAATTTGCGGACGACCGCGTTGTATTCGGCAGCGTTGAGGCCACCGTACGCGGAATTGATACACAGCTTTGCCTCGGTGTGGTCCTGGTTCCATATCACGAGCTTGTTTTCCCTCACGCTGCCGTTATTATTCGGATCAGCCCTGAAACTTATGAGGGCGACGCCGTTTTCATAGCAGGCTCTGAGATCACCAAGGCGATCGGACGGATCGTCCGTGCCCCAAAGAGTCGGACCACGGCGCCCAGGCATTTCAAACGGCCTGACCTCCTTCGGCAAGTCGACAATCGCCGGCCCTTCGCTCTCGTCGAAATGGAACCGGGCTTCGAAAACTGCGGCCAGAACTTCCTGGAGGTCGGTTTTGGCTTCACCTCGCACGTTTGGCCAGGGATCCACACCGTCAGGATCGCCGTCGCCGTCGGTGTCCGCCTTGTGAGGATCGGTTCCAAGTCGCTTTTCTTCGAGGTCGGTCAGACCGTCTCCATCGGAATCTCGACGGATGTCTTTGTTATTGACAAACATGTCGAACCAAGCTCCGCCAAAGATTTGGGCGCCTGTCTTCCCTCCCCACCTAGGTTCGGGCGCTCCCTTATAGGTGGCAAAGTGCCTACTCCCAGGCGACACCCCAGTGAATATCGGGTGCGTCCACTTGCCGTTCAGTTTTTCGGCAAGCCACAGGTCGTTGGCATTGCCAAGGACACCGCTCTGCAGAAGACCCCAGTAGCGACCGTTTGCGTCGCTTCGTTCCATAAGAACCTTTGTCGTCGTTCCAAATTCGCCTGCGTTCAAATATCCGGTCGTTACTCGCTCCTCGATCGGCCGCAGCAGCTTACGGTGATTGCGCATGGTGAGCACGGCCTGAAGGCCTTCTTTTCCTCCGGTTCTTGCTAAGTTAACGTATGCCTCCCAGCGCAGGGTGTGGTCGCCTTTCGGATCCCTTAACACGTTCAACATAAAAGCGACCGCTCTTGGGTCCGAAGAATTAACGACGAACTGCCTTGCAATATATGTGCTCGAATCGTACATTTCAAACCCTGGCGTTTTCCTGCCTTCGAGTTCTTTGAGGAAATAAGGCGTGACCTCGGTCGGATCTCCAACCTTGGCGATTAAGGAGAGCATGAGGGATCTGGCAGAGCTCTTCGCGGGCAGGCTCTGTAAGGTATCGGTAAGTCGGTGGGCATCGGTGCCGGTTACGATTTTCTCGAGCAGGTCACCCATGTCGTGCGCTCTTCTGTATAGGGCAAAGGACGACTTTGGGTCTTTGGCGGCATCGTAGGCCAGGCTAGCCGACTGGTAGGCGTCCATCAGGGGCTCAAAGGCATCTCTGCCGAGCTCGACCAGTTGTGTCTTGTCCGCTTCGTCGAGTTTGTCTAAGCTTGCGATGAGCCTCTCGGCAAGAGCCCGTCTTGAAATGGGTTGGATTGGGATCGCGGGTTCGGCGCCGCTCCCAAACTGCATGAGCCTGCGCCCGTCAAAGGTGACGAGGTATTTTCCATTCGTCCAACATGGCGGTGGATATGCAGTAGAGTCGGTGCCCTTCCAAAGCTGATTGCCAAATTGATCGAATATCCACGCTTGGCTAAGGCTGGAAACAAAGAGCTTGTCACCGACGCCGATAATGTAATCGCGGGAAGAAAAGGTCCCAGGTTCGCTCGCCGATCTTGACCACAGCTTACGCCCGGTACCCGAGTCGATTACAACGACAGACCCCTTCATGATTCCAACGAAGAGCTTTTCAAAACAAGACGGAAACAACTCGCAAGTTTCAGGCGAGCGCCAAATAGGCTTGCCTGACGAGATCGAAATCGCAACCGAATCGGCCTGCATTGGAATCCACACTTTTGATCCCAGCCTCACGTTTCCGACGGTGCCGGAATATACCGACCGGATGGCGCCGGATTTGGCGTTAAGCGCGTAAGTGGCGTAGCCTGCGCTTACAACGACGCCTTGAGAATCAGCCGAAATAGTTTCTAACTGGCCCCCTCGAAATGCCGCCGAATCGGCATGCTTAAGAGCCGTGGTCCATGTTCGTTCCCGCGTCCTAAGGTTGACGGCGGACAGACGATAAGGGGCGAAGCTCGTATAGATTGTGTCGCCGATCTCTTCAACGGGGCAACTTGGCCCGGTGCGGTCAAGCCTCCATTTGGGTCGGCCGGTCTGAGCGTTCAGACAAAGCAACTGGCCCTTTTTGATCGCGTAATTGGTTCCGGTGATAACGTACACACTTTCTTTGCCTACCGACACGCGGCCATCCAAAGTTAAGTCGGGGATCTTGAAGTCCCAGAGCTTCTTTAGTGGGTTGAGGCTATATGCAGAACACATATCCATCCCCATGGTGTACAGGATGTCTTTTGAGATGGCGAACTCGGGTTTGAACCCGGACTGGGAAACCAAGAGTGTTTCCAGCCTTCGATAGGGCAGCGAAGGAGCGGAGGACTGCTGCAGACCGAAGAACGCGGCAATTAGAAGCATCTGATAAGTCGATCCTTAATGCGTTCATTGTACGAGAGGGCGGATGATTTATGGCCGAAGGCTTTGCCGCTTCGCGGGGGCCACCGGAGCGGGTAACCCTGGGCTTTGACGGACCAATCCCTTTGGGATAATAGGAGCGCACCCCCAGTGGTGCGTGGAACCGCCATAATCTGGCATGGCTTCTTGGGGTGGATTGATTGCGCGGTATGGGGGGAAGTTGGATATTTCCCATTCTGTTGGCCCAGTGACCCTCTTGGAAGGCAACACGCCCTTGATCCCTGCACCACGGCTGGCGGAGATGGTCGTACCCGGGGGGAAATTATTTCTCAAGTACGAGGGGCTGAACCCTACGGGGTCTTTTAAGGACAGGGGGATGACGACGGCGATGACCCAGGCGGTGGCGGACGGGGCGAAGACCGTGATCTGCGCGAGTACGGGCAACACGGCGGCCTCGGCGGCGGCCTATGCGGCGCGGGCGGGGATGAAGTGCGTGGTACTGGTGCCGGATGGAAAGATCGCGCTTGGGAAACTAGCGGGGGCGATCGCCTACGGGGCACAGGTCGTGACGGTCTTGGGGTCGTTCGACGATGGGCTTCGGATGGTCCGAGAGGCGTCGGAAAAGGCGCCGATCGCGCTTGTTAACTCCGTAAATCCGGCGCGAATTCAAGGACAGAAGACGGCGGCTTGGGAGGTTACCGAGCAGCTTGGTACGGTGCCGGATTGGCTCTGCTTGCCGGTTGGAAATGCGGGCAACATCACCGCGTACTGGCTGGGGTTTTGCGAAGGAAGCCTGCTTCTGCCGCAGTTGCTAGGCGCCCAAGCCGCCGGCGCGGCGCCGATCGTGTTGGGCAAGGCGGTTGAGAATCCGGATACGAAGGCGACCGCGATTCGGATTGGAAACCCCGCCCGGTGGACGGAGGCGGTAGCCGCCCTTAAGGAATCGAATGGACACATCTTGGCCGTCTCCGACGAGGAGATCTTTGCGGCGTACCACGCGCTTGCCAAGGTCGAGGGCGTATTCTGCGAGCCTTCATCGGCAGCGGGCGTCGCGGGCCTTCTCAAGTCGGTGAAGGAAGGGCGACTTGATCCGGAAGGCAAGACGTTTGTCTGCGTCCTCACGGGGCACGGCCTGAAAGATCCCGATTCGGCAGTTGCCGATGCGCCTACCACAATATCGATTCCGCCCGATACCGACAGCCTTCTCAAGGCCCTCGCCCTATGACAGGAGACCGAAACGATGATCCGCGTTAGAATTCCCGCAACCACCGCAAATCTCGGACCCGGTTTCGACTGCATGGGCCTTGCCCTCGACCTTTGGAACACGTTCGAACTCCATGTCGGGGTCGGCGATGGAATCGAAGTGGAGTCGCACGGCGAAGGCGTGGACCGGCTGCCGAAGGATTCGACGAACCTGACGGCGGCGATCCTTTTGTCGGAGCTCAAGACGATGGGGATCGCTGCGCCTCGGCGATGCCGAATCATTTGCCATAACACGATCCCTTGCGCAAGCGGCCTTGGATCTAGTTCAACCGCGACGCTGGCGGGCCTGATGTTCGCGCAATCGATCGCGCTCGAAAACAAAATCAAAGACCCGGCTGCGATCGATATGGCCCACGTCCTGGACCGCGCGGTGGCGATCGAAGGGCACGGGGACAACGTGGCTCCTGCCCTGCTCGGCGGTTTTGTAATCGTGGTTCCCGATTCGAACGGGGTCTTGACTCAGCGGATTCCCCATGTGCCGATGAAGACGGTCGTCTGCGTCCCCGACTTCGCCTATCTGACCTCCGAGGCACGTGCCGCGCTTCCGCAGTCGTACAGCAAGGCGGATTCGATCTTCAATATCGGGCGCGCTATGCTGGTTGCCGAGGCACTTCGGATGGGGGACGACCACCTGCTGGCGCGGGCGATGAACGACAGGATTCATGAGCAGTACCGCATGCCCTCAATCCCGGGGGCGACCGAGGCCAAGAAGGCGGCGCAAACCGCAGGCGCGATCTGCGTCAGCCTCAGCGGCGCAGGGCCGGGTGTGATCGCTTTCGCACGAGACGGTTACGACCGGATCGGTCGGTCGATGAAACAGGCGTTTACGGATGCGGGATTGGAATCCAGGTATTGGATTCTCGACGCGACGGACCAAGGGGCGCATGTCGGTCGGTTACCTACGTAGAACGGCTACTGCGCAGCTTGTTTCCGGTGTGATCGTCACCCGAAAGGCTCTCATTTAAGGACTCTGGCGGATATGGCTTTCTCCCCCTCTTCCGGTTCGCCC
>Ga0206819_10325_pt1 | contig 13475 bp, 10 predicted proteins | sample Alteio_BWOrgCont_87_FD_152855 | JGI IMG/M metagenome (GOLD analysis project Ga0206819, IMG submission 152855) | Enriched cells from forest soil in Barre Woods Harvard Forest LTER site, Petersham, Massachusetts, United States -... | ecosystem: Environmental > Terrestrial > Soil > Temperate forest >... | reverse complement strand
GCTTGGCCAAGGCCAAAGGTGCGAAGTTCTTCATGGCATCCACGAGCGAAGTGTATGGAGATCCGGCGATCAGTCCACAACCGGAAACCTATTGGGGAAATGTAAATCCGATTGGACCGCGTTCGGTTTACGATGAAGCAAAGCGGTACAGCGAGGCGCTCACTATGGCGTATCGAAACCACCATGGACTTGACACGAGAATTGTGCGATTCTTCAACACCTATGGGCCACGGATGCGCCTGAACGATGGAAGGGTCGTTCCAAACTTTGTGAAGCAGGCATTGCAGGGTGAACCCTTGACAGTTTATGGCGATGGCTCGCAGACCCGTTCATTCGGCTATGTTTCGGACATTATCGAAGGAGTTGTCCGGTTGGCGTATTCGGAATATAAAGAGCCGGTAAACCTAGGAACCCAGCAAGAGCGGACCATTCTGCAGTTTGCCGAGGCGGTAATCGCTGCAACAGGTTCGAATAGCAAAATCGTTTACCTGCCGGCCGCAGTCGACGATCCGAAGCAGCGCAGGCCGGATACGACCCGTGCAAGAACCATCCTCGGCTGGGAACCTACCGTACCTCTGGATGAATTCGACGCGCTCATCGTCGATAACATGGGCGATGTTTTCCTTGGCTCCCGTGATCAGATTGTCGATAATCACGATTCGATGGCCATCGGCCAAAAGACGATCGACGAGGTGGGAACCAAGAAAGCCGGCCCCCCCAGTTACCACAACGCGCATGCCAACAAGGATAGCTCATCGACCGATGTTCGGGTGGGTACCCTATCGGGAAGAATGTCCCTTTTGAACGCGACCATCGGCCCCAACGCACCGGCGACCTTTAACACCGTCATCGAGATTCCCCGAGGCAGCACGAACAAGTATGAGGTGGATCAAACGACAGGTCTGATCCATCTGGACCGCGTTCTCTTTTCGCCGTTGTTCTATCCGTTCGACTACGGTTATATTCCTCAAACCCAGTATCTCGACGGAGACCCGCTCGATGTGCTTGTCCTTATCACTCATCCGACATTTCCGGGGTGTGTAATCGAAGCCAGCGCCATCGGAGTGCTTGAAATGATGGACGAAAAGGGCCCTGACGAGAAGATCCTCTGTGTCGCAACCAAGGATCCGCGCTACGGTTACCGAAAGAGCATCTCAGAAGTCAACGAGCACACAACGAAAGAGATAACCCACTTTTTCCAGGTCTATAAGGAACTGGAGGAAAAGAGCGTCGAAGTCCTCGGATGGAAAGGCCCCGAATTGGCTCTCAGTCTGATTGAAAAGTACAGAACCGACCGCTAATCGTACACTGTTGATCCTGAACAAGTGCTTACGGTGTTTAGCTACCAACTTGGCTGGCCGAAGAATCAAATCTCTCTCGGGACAAAAGGGCGTCGTTAGGTACACGGTGCCGCCCTAAGACCGCTTCGCCTTTGGCTTGGTGGTGGCCTTTGATTTTGTCGAAGCGGCCTTAGTGACCCTGCCCTTCTTCTTAAACGCAGGTCGCGTCGACGGCCCGGCATCTCGCTTTGCGGTGAGAATCGTCGTGGCTTGCTCTTCCGTCAGGTCCTCCGGCACGATCGCCTTCGGCAATGTAGCGTTCGTAACGCCGTCTGTAATGTAAGGACCATAACGGCCCGCAAGCACTTTAACCGGTCCAGCCGCGCCGTCGAGAGTTCCAAACTCCTTAATCGCTGCTGTGGCCGAACGCTTTGCCCCAAACCGAGGCTGCTTCAGAATCTCGACGGCCTCGTCGACGGTCATGGTCTTGACCAACTGCCATTCCTCGATTGTCCGGCGATCCTCGCCACTCTCGACGTAGGGGCCGAACTTGCCGATCTTGAACAGGATCGGTTTCGAAGATTCCGGATGAACGCCAATCTCCTTGGGAAGCGAACAAAGAAGGTCCAGATCCTCTTGCGACAAATGAGAAGGATTGACACCGGGAGGAACGCTGATCCAGGTCGGTTTGACCTTGCTCTCAATCTCGTCTGCGGTCCTTTCCACTTCCAAATAGAACCCTTGTCGATTTCGGACAAGCAACCTGCGTCCCGTAGCGGGATCGATACCCGCCGATTCGACTTCCGGCTTCTTCTGAGCCAGAATCTCCATCGCTTTTTCGATGGTCAAGTCCGCAGGAGCCAATTCTTCGGGCACGTTTGCGTACCGCTTGTTGTCGCCGTCACCGACCTGAAGGAATGCGTTTCCGTCCTTGCCGTTCCTGACGACAATCGGTTCTCCGGTATCCGGGGTATTGCCGACGATGAATGCCGGATATGGAATCTCCCTCTTCCGCGCATCGACGAGCCGCTTAAGACCGGGCTTTTTATCGTCGCCTAAGAAGAAATCTCGGAGGTAAGTCTTCGAATCCTCCTTCCCTTCCGAAATCTCATCGAGCGCCTCGTCCATTCTTGCCGTAAACCCAAGGTCCATTAGTTCTTGGAAGTTGTTCTCGAGCACTTCCATCGTCAAAAAGGCTTTAAAAGTAGGAATGAGCTGCTTACCCAGTTTTCGTACATATCCACGATCGACGATTACGGAGATGATCGAAGCATAGGTGCTCGGTCGGCCAATTCCCTGCTCTTCCAGCCGCTTGATCAGGGTGGCATCCGTGTAGCGAGCCGGTGGCTTGGTTTGATGTCCTAGCGCCTCGACTTTGACGGGCTCGACCACGAGTCCCTTTGACAATTTCGGCAGTTTCCTTTCATTCGGATCGACATCGTCGTCTTTGCCTTCCATATAGACCCGCAAATACCCTTCGAACGTGATCTGCTTTCCTGTCGCCAAGAAGATCAGGTCTTTGCCATCTGCTCGCGTGGAGATGTCCGCCTCGGTCCGTAGCACACGTGCCGGCCTCATCTGCGATGCGACGGTTCGCTGCCAGATCAACGTGTACAGCCTGTATTGGTCTTCGTTTAAAAACCTCTTGATCTGGTCGGGTTTACGGTGCACGTCTGTCGGTCGAATCGCCTCATGGGCTTCTTGTGCGTTTCGAACCTTGTTGGTGTAATGCTGTGGCTTCTCAGGCAGGCAGTCGGTGTATTCCTTTCCGATGAACTCGCGGATTCTTCCAAGTGCTTCCCCGCTCAGCACCAAGCTGTCCGTTCGCATATAGGTGATAAGGCCGACTTGCTCGCCGCCCAAATCGATGCCTTCATACAAACCCTGGGCGATTCGCATCGTCCTATCGGCACTGTATCCGAACTTTCGGTTGGCGTCCTGTTGGAGTGTCGTGGTCATAAAGGGCGCAAACGGCCTTTCGAATCCTTCGGTGGTCTCTAACCGTGTTACCGTGTACGGTCTGGCGTCGCGAGCAGCATTCGCCAGAGCTTCGGCGAGCCTTTGATCAAGCAGCACGACCTTCTGATCCTTGCCATTCTTTAACTCGCCAGTCGTATCGTCGAAATCATTCCCGGTAGCGACTCGGATGCCGTCGAGCGATTTCAAGTCTGCTGAAAATCTCTGTTTCTCGCTATCCAGTTCAACGCGCAAATCCCAGTAGGATGCGCCTCGGAAATTCCTCCTCGCAATCTCCCTCTCGACGATGAGCTTGACCGCAGGGCTTTGAACGCGACCGGCGCTGAGGTTCTTGGTCACGCGCGACCACAGCACGGGGGACAGCGTGTAGCCGTACAACCGATCTAGAATCCTTCTCGTTTCCTGAGCCTCCACCAAGCTGTTATCGACTTGGCGTGGAGATTCCATCGCCGCCAAAATCGCGGACTTTGTGATCTCATGGAATGCAATCCTCTTGATTTCAACATTCTTGCCCGGTTTGAGCACTTCGAGAAGGTGCCACGATATCGCCTCGCCTTCTCGATCTTCGTCAGTCGCGAGCACCAACGTATCCTTTCCCTTCATCGCATCTTTGAGTCTCCTGACCTGAGCGACCTTTTCGGGAGGAACTTCGTAAAACGGCGTGAAGTCGTTGTCGACGTCTACCGCGTAATCTGACCACCACTTTTTGCGCAGTTCTGCGGGCAGGCCCTTGGCATTCGGCATCAGATCGCGAATGTGCCCCACGCTTGCTTCGACCTCGTATTCGCTGCCCAAATAGCTACCGATTGTCTTCGCCTTAGCGGGCGATTCGACGATGACGAGTTTCTTTGCCATATTGCTTTTCAATCAGCCGCCCGCGACTGTCCACTTCCGTGTCTACGAAGGTATGACCGCGATTATGCGCGGATCGATTCCTTCAAGACGAATCTCTAGGGCCTTGGCACTCTACTTTCGCTCGAGTTCGTATGTCAAGCCGCATATTTCACGGACAAGATCGTTTGGACAGCACATTCGGTCGTTTTCAGACGTCCCAAGAAAAAGGGCCAGAGAAGGGTAAAACCTATCAGCAACCCGGGATCATTGCTGACCTTTGGGCGGTATTAGAATTGATTTTTCATGAGACACCTGGTCTTCTTATGCGTGGGATTCCTGTCGTCCGCTCTATATGCGGATACGACATATCTCGGGCTTTACCTCCAAGGGAACAAGATCGGCTATTCGTCCTATCTGTCGGCACCCTCTAAACTCGACGGCAAGGTTGTCACGAAAAACGACTCTCGGACAGTCGTTGATGCCGGCCTCCTCGGCTCCGCTATGTCTGTGACCATGGATTCCACGACTTGGACTACCAAGTCGGGTGCTCCACTGCGGATGACATTCGATACAGAAAGCGGAGGACGCAGCAGCAAGCTCGAAGCCCTTTTCAATAGCAAATCGGTCGATATGACGATCGTAAACGGTGGGATCAAGTCCAAGCGAACCCTTCCCCTTCCGGTTGGTGGGCCAGTCGTGGACGATCCGCTGACCCTTGTTGCCCACTCCAAACTCCAGATCGGCAACGCCAAGCCGTTCTATGTGTTGGATTCGTCAACCGCATCGTTCATGAAAAATACCGTTCAGTGGATGGGCCGCACCAGAACTTCCGTAAATGGCAAACCTATCACCGCAACCCTGATTCGCATGGCAGACACGCGATCTGCCACCGATGTCTATGTGAATGAAAAGTGGGACATTGTGCGAGTCGATGGCCCAATGGGAGTCGTGATGCTGCCGGTTTCAAGGCGTGTCGCGCTGACCAAACCGGTCAAATACAACTCCGCCACCGATCTTTCCATCTCGACCAGCATCAAGCCTGACAGGCAAATCGACGACGCCTCTGACCTCTTGCATCTAAAGATGAAGATCGTCTGCAATAGTATCGACTCCATTCCTTCCGACTCCACTCAAACCGCAACCAAGGGTCCGACCGGATGGATCCTCGACATCCATCCCGCAAGACTTCAGGACAATCCGGGCTTGACGATCGCCAAGTCAGGCGCCTCTAAACCCGAGTGGCTAAAACCCAGCCTGAATGTCCCCTGCGATTCAAAGCAGTTCATAACCCTCGCGGCAAAGATCATTGCAGAGAAAAACACCGTCAGAGACGCAGCCTTTGCGATTCAGAGTTACGTCTATCAGAATATGAGACCGAATGCCGGGATCGGTGTACTGCGAGACGCAACCGAAGTCCTGGCAACTAAAGAAGGAGTCTGCCGCGACTACGCGACGTTAACACTGACATTGCTGCGCGCAGCCGGCATTCCAGCCCGGCTAGCAAGCGGGCTTGTCAGTTGGGACGGTACCTTCTATTACCACGTGTGGACAGAAGCTTGGGATGGGTCCCGTTGGATCGGAGTGGATTCAACGACTGACAGGGCTCAGATATCCGCTTCTCACATAAAGCTTGGAGAGGGAAACATAGAGGACGCTTTTTCGTTTAACTTCTTAGACAAAGCAAAGATCGAGATTCTGGAAGCCGACAAGGAATAGAACGATGAATGAATTCGCAAAACAAATGCGTCGACTTCCCATTCTGAGCGGACCCAAGGGTGCGATTCGATTATTGGTGGTGTTCATATTCGCCGCCAGCGGCGGGGTCCTGCTTGCCTTACTAGCCCCAATGACGCTAAATGCGCTCTTCATGGCGATGAGCAAAAGTATCGGCGATGTGAGGGGTACCTGGGAATTTAAGGTTTCAACCGTTATCGCCATTGTGGCCTTTGCGCTGCTCGGCTTGATCTTCGGCGGATTTGTTGGCGTTCGATTCCTGTCCGGGCTTGAGCGGCTCCGAATTGCTTGGGACAAGATGGATATCGGCAACAAAGTTAACTGCTTTGTTGGCATCTTCGCGGGACTTTTGATCTCCGTCCCGATGCTCATCCTGTTCCAAGCGCTCGATGTTCCCGGCCTGTATCGAGTTCTTCTCGTCATCGGAGTAACGCTCGGGTTGGGTGCGCTCGCGGTCTACGCACTCCAGTCGATGGAAGAAGTCTTGCCGTGGACGCGGGCCGGCGTTCGTCATCGGCGAAGCGGTATCAAGCTGCTGGACACCAATGTTATCATCGATGGCCGAATCTATGACGTCGCCAAAACTGGGTTCCTTGCCGGCGAAATGTACGTGCCCGGATTTGTCCTGGACGAGCTGCAGTACATCGCGGACAGCCACGATGCTCTCCGAAGACAACGGGGCCGCAGAGGATTGGAAGTTCTGCGGCACATGCAAGCTGAATTCGAGATGGAAGTTAGGATTCATGACAAGCTGGCGCCCGACCTAAACGACGGTGTGGATGCCCGCCTCGTCCGCCTTGCCAAGGCGATCGGCGCAGATATTGTTACAAACGATTTCAACTTAAGGCGGGTCGCCGAGCTGCAAGACGTTCACGTCATGAGCCTAAACGATCTCGCTCTTGCCTTGCGTCCCAACGTACTGCCTCAAGAGAAGTTCGAATTGAACATCATTCGGGAAGGCAATCAGATTGGCCAAGGCGTTGGATACCTTGAGGATGGAACGATGGTTGTCGTTGAGAATGGCAAGAACCACGTTGGCGAGACTGTCGAAATCATCGTCACCCAGGTTATCCAGACAGAGCGGGGGAAGATGATTTTTGGCGAAGTCGACATCGATGCTGTTAGCGGATATGAGACGCGACCACGGCGAAAGCCATCCGCTCCTCGATCGAACTTGTGAAAACTTTCGCAGCAGTGCTGGCGGCAGGCACAAGCCGGCGTTTTGGCTCCGATAAAACCGAGTCGATTCTCGGTGGCAAGCCGGTTTGGAAATGGTCGGTCGATACCTACCTATCTCATCCAGCCGTCGACACAGTCATCTTGGTCGCCGCTGAATCCAAGGTTGCCGGCATTGCTTCACAGGTCGGAGATCGTCTTGTCGTCGTTGCCGGTGGCGCCACCCGCCAACAAAGCTCTCGTTCCGCACTGCACGAAGCTAGGGATGCCGACATCCTGCTGATCCACGATGCTGCCCGGCCATTTGTTACCGATGACCTAATATCGAATACGATTGAAGCGGTCAAACGCTCGGGTGCAGCCGCCGCTGCTTTGCCGGTAACAGATACGATCAAGGAGTTAAGTCCAAACGGTATCAAGACTCTGGATCGATCGCGACTCGTCGCAATGCAAACACCACAGGGAGCAAAGGTCGATCTACTTCTCCATGCCCACTCCACGGTTTTCGATGAATTCACCGACGAGATGGCCCTATTGGAGGCCATCGGGGTACACCCCGAAATCGTGCCAGGCGAACCGAACAACTTTAAGATCACCACCCCGGAGGACCTAGAACGAGCTCGTGCAATCCTTGGACAGCCGGAAACGAGAGTTGGGATCGGCTACGACATTCATCCGTTTTCTGAGGACAAGAAGCGAAAGCTCTTCTTAGGCGGTGTGTACTTCCCAGATCACCCGGCGCTTGAGGGGCACAGCGATGCCGATGTCCTTCTTCATGCCGCGACCGATGCTTTACTCGGTGCGGCCGGCCTCGGCGACATCGGGCAGCATTTTCCAAACACCGACCCACGATGGCTTGGCGAGCCGTCGCTAACCTTCTTGCGCCACGCCGGAAAGCTACTGGCAGAATGTGGTTGGAGAATTGTGAATATGGATCTGACCGCGATCGCAGAATCGCCAAAAATTATGAAACAGGCGCAGGAAATCCGATCTACGATCGCCGAAGCGCTTGAAATAAGCATTGACCGCGTCAGTATCAAGGCAACCACTAACGAGAAACTTGGCTCGATCGGTCGTGGCGAAGGTATTGCAGCCTTTGCAACTGCAAGCATTTCTGGCCATCGGGTCCTATAAAACTCCGCCCGTCGGGGCTTGCCGGATCGGCAAGAATAATCCCGTGGGCAAACCGATGCTGCTGCTGCTCGATGGCTTTTTCTTCGCATTTCATACGGTTCTTGTTCTGTTTAATGTGATCGGCTGGATTCCCAAGCGAACAAGGCGCCTCAACCTCATCTGCCTCGTTGTCACTGCCGTTAGCTGGTTTGTGATGGGCGCATGGAACGGAATCGGATATTGCGTTCTAACGGATTGGCATTGGCAGGTGCGCCAGGCCCTTGGCATCCATGATCCGGAAGGATCCTTCATAGAGTTGCTGATCGTCAAATTGACTGGCTGGCATGCTCCAGCGCCATTTGTTCAGATCTCTGCCGGCATCGTATTCGTCGCTGCGCTGGTTGCGAGCGTCATCGTCAACATCCGGCAATCGCGACTGCCGAGAGGTTCGGCGCGACTTTCAACTCAGTAGACATCACCGCAGAATGCAAGTATTCCGACCTCAGATGCACCAGCTGCTCTCAGGGCCTTGGCACATTCCTTGGCAGTTTGACCGCTCGTTACGACATCGTCGATCAACAATATCACTTTGCCTTTTACGTCCGTCACCACTTCGAATGCCCCGTCGAGGTTAGTAAGCCGTTCGGCCGTGTTAAGGCCTGCCTGTGGCTTTGTCGCCCTAACTCTGCGCAGTCCGAACTCGCGCTTCGGCAGACTAGACGCAAGCAAATCGGCTTGGTTGAATCCTCGGGAAACCAGCCGAAGCCAATGAATCGGGATCGGAATGGCAATGTCGTATTCCAACACTTCCGCTTCGGCGGTGTCTCGTACCGACTTCGCCATGAACTCGGCGAGCCCGGTCCGCCTTTCATACTTGAGCAGCCTCACCGCCTGGCCCGCCCTTCCTGGATATCGGTAGACGCTCCCCTGGAAAGCAAGCTCTTCGGCATTGTTGCATGCGATTGCCGGCTCCGAAATTGTCATCTCGCCGACGCACTGAATACACGGATTCGAATCGCCAAACTGGCCGCAAAGCGAACACTTTGGGGGATACAAAAGGTCGAGTGTGACCTTAGAGCAATTGGTCCAATAGCTTCTGGCTCTTTGCGTCAAGGTCATCCGCCTTTAATATTTCGAATCGTGCCCCATCGACGCTCATAATCTGCCACCTTCCCGGCGTAATTTCATGAGCGTTATCCCTCCAATTGCGGACGTAGAACTCCGCCGGACCGCGCTGGGTTTGAACATTGAATCGCCACATTCCCGCTTCCATTCTAAGGCTGTCAATCCGGTCAACGTGGGGTGTAAAGTATCGCCGGTCGAGTTCTTCCTTGAAGATCGCATCCGTTTCGGCGTCAAGTCCTTCGACTGTCCTCAGTACGCCGACTTCTTTACCGGCTCCATCTAGGATTGATAAATAAACGATCGGATTGCTCAGCGGAAACACACGCTTGACGATCGCTGAAAGGATCACCATCTCGTCGATAATCTCTACTCGCGGATGAACGGCTCCGACAGGCCGAAAAGCCTTGACCTGGCTAGGTTCGAGATAGCGGACGGGTGAATTCGGCATGCTGCATGCCGAAGCATATCCTAAAAGTGCCAGGTACTCCGGCTACGATTCTCTAATCTGATTGAACGTGGGTTCGAAAGGTATCAGGCCAAGGCGTGTGGCGGATCGAAAGGCCTGAACCCGATTGTTAACCTGGAGCTTGTCGTAAATATTGGCAAGGTGAAAATCAACGGTTCTCTTGGAAACAACTAAAGCATCGGCAGCCTCCTTGCTGCTGCACCCTTGGGCGATTAATGCCAAAACCTCAATCTCACGCTTAGTCAGTCGAATTGCACGATGCGCACGCTCAATAGTAAATGCCGAATAACCCACGAATTCCACCCCGCCCGATTTTTCCTACCCGGTTGTCTCCTTCCTAGAAACCAGAGCAACTTAACGCTTAAGTGACCACTAAACCTTGAGAGAACACCTAACGACGCTCAAGAATATTCTCAAAACCAGTAGTCGGGTCTAACGCAGACCTTCTTTACTCAAGCCGACGAACTGACACCTGCAGTCCACGTACCATTCTCCAAGATTCTGCCGTCAGTTTTGCATCAAGTTCACCTTTTTGCTAAACTGTCCGCACAGGTAGACCTACTAGGCTAAGACCAAGCGTGCCCCATCTACAATCCGGCACACCATTGCTTCTCCTTCAAGTGCCGAAGCAAGCTTGTAGATCTCTAGCGTTGCCTTAATGAACTCCTCGAGCTTTCCGGTTTGTACCAAAGCGATGCAGGATCCACCAAAGCCGCCCCCCATCATCCGTGCGCCAACGCAGCCAGGAGCAGCCCATGCCGAAGCGGCCATCGCATCCAACTCATCGCAACTCACTTCAAAATCGTAGCGAAGGCTCTGATGACTCTCTCGCATCAGAACTCCAATGAGCGTCTGGTCACCGGCAAGTAAGGCTTCCCTAAACGCGATGCAGCGGCTATTCTCTGAAATGACGTGTTTGGCCCTTCTATAAACAACGTCCGGCATTTGCCCCCGCTTCGAGTTGAGCAATCCAACGTCGGCATCTCGAAGCTTCTTAACTCCTAGGTAATTGGCCGCCATTTCGCATTGGGCTCTGCGCTCATTGTAAGCAGAAGTAGCTAACGTTCGTTCCTTCTTGGTGTCGCAAAGGACGACTGAAAGACTCTTCGGAATCGGCACATACTCGATATCCTGGGTTCGGGTGTCGTAAAACATGGCATGGCCTTCCCTTCCCATCGCGCTTGCCATTTGGTCCATTAGGCCGCAGTTCACTCCGACAAACTGGTTTTCGCAAACCTGCCCAAGCCTGGCCAACTCACGGTTATCCAAGGCGAACTTCCCTAGGTAGTTCCAAACCACGCCTACCGCCAGTTCCAATGCTGCGCTGCTGCTGACGCCGCCGCTAATTGGAATCGTGCTGTCGATCGCTATTTTAAGATCTGGCGGGAGTTGCTCGGAATTCTGATGGATAGCCCATGCCATACCCGCCACATACCTTTCCCAACCCGTCGTACCTCCCGGCTCTACCTTTCCTGCCGGAAACGGCTTTCCGGCACCCATTTGAACGGAAAGCGTTTTGGTTTCGTGGACAGACAAAGAGGCTGCAATCGAAAGACCTCGATCAATCGCAGCTGGGAAAACGAATCCATCGTTGTAATCGGTGTGCTCGCCGATGAGGTTAATTCGGCCGGGCGCTGTGCCGATTACGCTCGGATCATGACCATACGTGTCGCGAAAAATAAGCTCAATCCCGTCAAGAGGCATCTGATCCACGTGATACCCGGAAAAGGGCAATTCTAACCTAGACAAGGCGGTAAAGTCGTTCCATGCCCGACCCTATGATCGCAAAACTTCAAGACTGGCTGAGAGCTCATGAACAAGAGCTGCTGGATGATACGATTAGAATGCTCCAGGTCCCATCGATCCAAGGCGATCCCGAGCCGAATGCGCCCTATGGCAAGGAAAATCGCGCTGCCCTAGACCTGGCACTCAGGATCTCCGATGGCTTCGGCATGAAAACGACCGATCTCGAGGGCCACATCGGATATGCCGAATTCGGTCATGGTGAAAGACTCGTCATGTCGCTCGGCCACTTGGATGTGGTCGCAATTGGCCCTGGGTGGAAGCATGCTCCGTTTGGAGCTGAAATCGACGAAGGCTACATATATGCCCGGGGAACTACGGACGACAAGGGGCCAACAATTGCATCGCTCTATGCGATGCGGGCCATCAAGGAATGTTGCCCAAATATCCCGGCTAGAATGCGCCAAGTGTTCGGTTGCAACGAAGAGTCGGGATTTGGATGCGTAGCCCGATACGTTCAGACCGAAGAATCTCCCACTTTCGGCGTCGCGCCAGACTCTGGTTGGCCGCTTTACCACTGTGAAAAAGGAATCGCAAACCTCGAGGTAACCGTTCCAGTATCCAAAGGCGAAATGGAACTGCTTTCGGTCGAGGGAGGGCAGATGCCCAACATCGTGATCGATTCTTGCTCCGCAAAAGTCAGAGTTAGCCCATCGGCAAGGCGTCACGTCGAATCGAAACTTGCCGATAGCTGGGACCGAAACATCACATTCGCCTGGGACGGCGATGAACTCGGTATTTTCGCTATCGGAAAAGCCCATCACGGTAGTCAACCATTTCACGGCGACTCGGCTGCAATCAGGATTTTTAGGTTCCTCGAAGAGATCACCCCCCTGAGCACAGCTCATTTTTACTTTGAATTGCTGCGCCTGACCCATATTGCAGGCGCCGGTCTCGGCATCGCGGGAGCCGATGAGGTGAGCAAAGATCTGACCTGCAACTTAGGCATCGTCAAGACGATCGGCGACGAACTGAGCCTACTGTTTAACATCCGATATCCAGCCACATGGACGGGCCATCAGCTAGAGGACATGTGTCTAGCCCATCTCAAAACTCTTGAAAGCGGATTCAAACTCCGAGTGACCCGCGACAGTCCGTCTCTGTACTTCCCGCTCGATCATCCGCTAGTCAAAGCCATCGTCGATGTGTACACCGAAGAAACCGGAGAGGTCAAAGAGCCTGGAGTCATGGGGGGCGGCACTTACGCCCGAGCCATTCCGAACACCGTTAGCATCGGCACGTGTTGGGACGGTGACGGCAACGCCCACCAGACCGACGAGCGCTACAAAGTAGAGCACCTATTCAAAGCCAGCCGTATTTACGCTCACATTTTCTATCGCCTAGCAACAATGTAAGGCGTGGGAGGCGCAAACAGGCCTGAAGGGCCGGCAGATTATCACCAGGCCGTAAGGGCGGGCCGAATTTTACATGCCTGCAGTGGCCAACATATTCCCAGCAAGGAATCAGGGGCGCAAGGGTTCGATGGGAAAACGATATCTCCCACGGATGGAGGTGGTCCCTCCGCCCTAACGGGCTGGTGATATTCTGCCGCCCTCACAGGGCTGGTGGGATCTCACATTTCAATTCCAGGGCTGACGCCCTTCGCTGTGTTCTACCGGCCCTACAGGCCCGTCACGGCTAAACCGCCTCCAACGCCTTCTCCCGCCTCTCCCGCCTCCCGCGCCCAAAAGTAAGAACTTTCACACCTAACACCCCGGGTGCCTTGGTCGTAGACTCGAATAGCCATGAAACTGCCACTCACTATCCCAGTAATCTTCGCAGTTGCCGGTTGCCTTCCGTTTGCAACGGCGGCCGTCACGAAAACCCATCACGACCAAACGTTCTATGACTTCAAGATGGACAACATCGACGGAAAGCCGGTGTCTCTAGCAAAGTATCGAGGCAAGGTCCTTCTCGTCGTCAACGTTGCCAGCAAGTGCGGCAACACACCTCAGTACACCGCCCTC
>Ga0206819_10324_pt1 | contig 13547 bp, 10 predicted proteins | sample Alteio_BWOrgCont_87_FD_152855 | JGI IMG/M metagenome (GOLD analysis project Ga0206819, IMG submission 152855) | Enriched cells from forest soil in Barre Woods Harvard Forest LTER site, Petersham, Massachusetts, United States -... | ecosystem: Environmental > Terrestrial > Soil > Temperate forest >... | reverse complement strand
CAGGTTGCCCGTGGCAACTGCGACTGCAAGAAAAAGAGCCAGACTGTTGTCGATTTTTTGCTTGATGTTCATTTTCGTGCACTGGGTTGCGGATTGACCGTTGGGTAGTCAGTTGTTTACCTTTTACCCGCACCGGCCGACTTTTTAGGCGGAAATTCCAAACTTCGTGCCACTATAATTGCAGATGCGGGTTGACCAGAGGCGACCGCTGGCAGTCAAGCCGCAGTGAAATTTCGGTGCCACCTTTGCGCTCCGCTGTTTCACAGTGGCGCATATGGTGCCTGACGGTTTGGCTGGCGAGGATAAAAGAATGAACAGACGAACATTTCTCAAGCGCACTGTGGCTGCGTTGGTGCTCGGTGGGCTCGTGGATGTGAGGCGATCACTGGCGCAGGAGGCACAACCGATGGGTCCATTACTCGATCCGTGGACCGGCGAGCACGACGGGTATGCGCGTTTCGATCTGGTCAAAATCGAAGAGTTCAAGCCGGCGCTGTTGAAAGGCATGGACCTCAAGCGCGTTGAGATCAAGGCGATTACGGACCAGCCGGACAAGGCGACTTTCGCCAACACAATCGTCCCATTCGAAGATTCCGGCCGCCCATACAACCGCACCAATCGTTTCTTCGATATCTATACATCGACGATGAACGACAAGCCCATGCAAGGGATCGAGAACGAGATGAAGCCTGTGATGGCGAAGTTCGATGATGAAGTGATTCAGAATGATCCGCTGTTTCAACGCATCAAGGTCGTCTACGAGGCGCGTGAAAATTCGGGCTTGACCGGCGAGCAGCAGCGGCTGGTCGATGTCTATTATCGCCAGTTCACGCGGCAGGGAGCCGGTCTCGATGCGAAGAAGAAAGCGCGGTTGCGCGAAATCAACGAGAAGTTGGCCACGCTTTTTACGAACTTTCGCCACAATCAGCTTGCCGATGAAGAAAACTACAAGCTGGTGATCGAAAAAGAAGAAGACCTCGACGGGCTCTCCGACAGCCTGCGCGCCAACGCGGCTGCGGCTGCAGAAGCGAAAGGATTGAAAGGCAAATGGTCGATGGAACCGTTTCTCACATTTTCGACCCGCCGCGACCTGCGCCGGAATGGCTGGTCAATGTGGACTCGCCGCGGCGATAATGCAGATGCGCACGACAACAAGGCGACGATCAGCGAAATTTTGAAGCTGCGGGCAGAACGCGCGCAGATTCTCGGGTTTCCGACGCATGCGCATTGGATTCTCGCGGACAATATGGCAAAGACGCCCGAGAAGGCGATGCATTTAATGATGCGAGTATGGAAAGCGGCGGTGAACCGCGTGCACGAGGAAGTAACCGACATGCAGCAGATCGCTGATGGAGAGCACGCCAAGATCAAGATTGAGCCCTGGGATTACCGCTACTACTCCGAGAAAGTGCGCAAGGCGAAATACGACATCGATCAAAATGAAGTGAAACAATATTTGCAGCTCGATAAAATTCGCGAAGGTATGTTCTGGGCAGCGAAACAGGTCTACGGGCTGGAGATGGTGAAGGTCGAAGGGCTGCCGGTGGTGGTTCCTGATATCACAGTCTATGAGGTGAGACGCGGCGGCAAACAGATTGGATTGTGGTATTTCGATCCATATGCGCGCGACGGCAAGAGCTCAGGCGCCTGGATGAATGAATATCGCACGCAGGAAAAATTCCGCGGCGACGTGACGCCGATTGTTTCCAACAACGCCAACTTCGTCAAAGGCGCGCCTGGCGAGCCGGTTCTCATTTCGTGGGACGATGCGACGACGATGTTTCACGAGTTTGGCCACGCATTGCACGGACTGCAATCGAACGTGACGTATCCTTCGCTCGCCGGCACCAACGTCAAACGTGATTTCGTCGAGTTTCCCAGCCAGGTGAACGAGCGCTGGATTCTCACGGAAGAAGTGCTGAGTAAATTCGCTTTGCACCACAAAACCGGCAAGCCGATTCCGGCTGAATTGGTCGAGAAGCTCCGCCAGTCCAAAACCTTCAATCAAGGATTCATCACGACCGAATATCTTGCGTCAGCAATTTATGACATGAAGATTCACCTGGCTGCCACAGCGGATAGGGACATCAACCCCGATACATTCGAGCGCCAGACCATGGGTGAAATCGGTTGCCCGACGGAAATCGTCATGCGCCATCGCCCGACACAGTTCGGTCACATCTTCGCCGACGACGGATACTCTGCCGGCTACTATGCATACATCTGGGCCGATACGATGTCTGCCGATGCCGCCGAAGCCTTCAAAGAAGCTGGCAGCTTCTACGATCGCGCCACCTGCGATCGCTTCCGCGACACCATCTTCATGGTAGGAAATTCGGTGCCACCAGATGTGGCCTTCCGCAATTTCCGCGGCCGCGACGTCGACACCAACGCGCTGATGCGGGACCGAGGTTTCCCCGTTTCGTAAGCGTGTATTTTTGCAATCCTTCCTGGCGTTTGATCGAGATGAGGTTGGGCGGATGGCAATCGTGCGGGTTTCATCAACGATGCGGGTTGGTTTGCCAGTTGCTCAAGTTGATTGCACCACTGTGACCTGGATCACCGGCAGATTCGGCCGGCTGAGCGGCTGAGGTGCCGAAGGACAGCATTCTGTCTACTTCGGCTCGATGGCTGGGCGCTGGCGCAGGAGCCTTGGTGAATCGGGGGACATAGTCGGTGCTGCGAAATCCGCTGACGTCGCTTTGAGTAGAACCGGACCGACGTGGGCTCGCGTCAGTATGCTGGGCTCCACCGAACAGATGTGTGTATGTATCACGTGACAGTCCAAAACTAAGGACGGTTGCACCGCCGGCGAAGCCAACCCCTCTTTGAAGGCGGCCCCAATCACCTTTGCCTTTGACGTAATCGACCAAGCCTCTATAGAGAAATCCCTTTGCCGCACCAAGGGAAATGTCTTCAACGAAGTGATCGGTTGAGTCTCCTACTTTTGCTTGATTGAGTGCCGTCAGTACTGCGCTCGCCGTATATCCTCTGGGACCTTCGAGCAGCAGCGGCGCCCGCGCGAGAACAATGGCAGTCGCGTCTTCCACAGTTGATCGCGTTTCCGAATTTTGCGCCCCCCAGATCGGATCAAAGCAATCATGTATACCTTCCTGGAGGATGGTGCGGCTGGGTTGTCTGCCGGCTTGATCTGAAGTTTCCATGTTTCACGCTCTCTGGATAGAATCTGCCACGGGATGTTAGGTTGGCACGATGATGGTTCGACCGGTGACCCGCTCGATTTGCTGAATTGCGGCTCTCATGTCTTCAAAACTGTTGTGAGAATATGCCGCGTCGATTGCCGCTTCCAGCGACTGTCCGTCGGCATTCGCGGCAAACGCGTCGTTCTCGAACGTGCCAAAGTGCGGACGCGCAAATGGATGCTGCTGAAACCACTCGTAACCAGCAGCCACCGACTGTCGATGTCCGATGACGGAAGGGTCCGCGGCGCTATTGATCCACTTGGCTCTGCCTTCCGGCGTGGTCAGATCGAATGGCTGTCTGGCTGCCTCAGGTGTCAGGCGAGGCGTGCTCGCGTCGTTGGTGACAACCGGCTCGACCATCCGCGGAGTCAGTTCATAACCCGCACCGGCAGCCAGTGTTGCGGTAAGTGCGCTGGTGGCGCCTCGTTCGAGAATTCTGCCGGCATCATACTGATGTTTCGGATCTCGCGACTGCCGCTGCACTTCGCCGAGAGCACCAGATGTGAAACCATATGTTCCGCCGGTGAGCATATTCACTGCCCGCGGGCTCAAACTGAACTCAGGCAAGCCAAACATCGTCCTGCCTGCGTTGGCGAACTTCAGTCCGTAGTTAGCCAGTCCGTACATTGCTACATCAGTCACCAGGGCAGTTGGATTGAAGGCACTACCAGCGGTGCTCTCCAGCCCACCGAGAATGTTCGTTTGACCGTTGATGTTATATGTATCGCGCGACATTCCCATTTCGAGAGTGCGAAAGCTCACGCCCATGGCGACGCCCTTTTGCGCGAAATTCCAGTTTCTTTTACCTATATATTCGAAGGCACCTTTGGTCATGAGACCCTTCGCCGCGCCCAGCGATATGTCTTCTAACTGGTGCTCTGGCGTGTCTCCCACTTTCGCCTGGTTGAGAGCATCGAGAGCAGCAGTTGCAGCAAAACCGCGGCCGCCTCCGATGAACAACGGCGCCGTTGTGACAAACTGCGTCGCCAAGTCTTCTACCGTGGCCCGCGCCTGCGAGCGCTCATCGTGCCAAACCAGACCAACGCAGTCGTGCACGGCTTCTTGAAGATAGCTGCGCGGCGGTTCTGCGCCCGCTCGATCGGTGGTTTGCATGTGTCTCCTTTGGCTAAAATCTGGCCGTGCAAACTCACAGCACGAATGTGCGCGCCGGCAAAAGAATTGCGGAAGATAGTTGTCGTGCGATCTTAATGATGCGTCCGGGAGACTGCACGTTACCTCGATAGCTGTGTCACAAACATTTGTTGCCTGTGTCACGCTTGTGTCAGCGGTGTAAAGCGCTAACCAGTGGCGCCCGATTTTCAGGTGGTTGACGACGTGCCTTCGCCTGCCTTAACCAACCAACCTAGGCGAAATGTTCGATCGTGCTTCGCAGTATTTCATTCGACAGCTCGCGGTCGTCGACAACGCGGGCGAGTGTCAGTGCGCCGATCATGGATGTGGCAATAACTTGCGCTCGCTTCTTTTTGTCTCGCTCGGATGCGGGCAGCGTTTCTGCAATCAGATTCACGAGCCGTCGATACCCATTTGTCGCGCCTTTGCGCGTCTGCGTATTAGACCTGGCAATCTCGCTGGCTAAAGCCGCCAGCGCACAGCCGGTAGAAGGATTGTCCCTGTGCGACGGTGATAAATATCTTTCCAGAAGAGATTTCAACTTCAGTTGATCGGGACTTTTTCTAACGTACTTCTCGATCGAATCAATCAAAGACTCAAGCGCGGCGCCGCAAGACTCAGCAATGAGATGCTCCTTCGACTCGAAATGCCGATAGAAGCCGCCGTGCGTCAACCCGGCAGCCGACATCACATCATTGACGCTGACCTTGTCGAAGCCATGCTGCCTGAACTCAGCCGCTGCCGAATGCAGGATCTGTAGTCTTGTGCCGGCTGCATCATCTTTGGAGCGTCGCATGTGTACCTATATATAGGATCGGGACATGATAGATTTTTGACGGTGGGGCGTTTCTCAAATTTGTTTTGAAACATTCCACAATTTTATTATAGATGATGACTGTCATCTGATAAGATGATAAACGTCATCTAAATAAAAGAAGAGTCAAGGCCGCTGGCGGAAACGGCGGTAGCCTCTTGGAGTTTCTCAATCTGGACAATTCGCTGGAGTTTGTCACCCATGTCAAAAGTCATTGAAATTGAGGTCGCCGGTCCGAACGAGCGCGGTGCCGTCCTGTCAGTAGTGCAAGCTGCATATGAAGAATACGCCGAGCACAGTGACAAAGATTTTTGGAGCGGCTACCAACGTTCAATTGAGAAGACCATATTGACTGATGATTCCGTCACTGCGATCATCGCCACAGCCGATGCAACCATATTTGGTGCCGTGCTCTACTGCCAGCCTTACGAGAAGCAAATGGGCGGCGCGATCGTCAAAAACCCATTTCCCGAGATGCGCTTGCTCGCTGTGCCTTCCCAGTTTCGCAATCACGGCGTGGCCGGCAAGCTAATCCAATACTGCGAAGACAGAGCTCGCTCAGCGGGCTCCCCCACCATCACATTGCATACAACGGTCCTCATGCAAACAGCCAAGCAAATGTACGAGCGCCGAGGTTACATCCGCTATCCCGACATCGACTTCACTCCGGTCCCCGGCTTCGTCGTCTGGGGATTCCGCAAAGATTTTGCCGGGTAATAAATTCGATTCGGGGTCAAGCCATCCAATCGAAGGTTCGAGCCGTCTCCTATTTCCCCGGCTTCTTGTCTGTTTCTACGATCGACGAGCGCGGTACCCAGACGAATTTGTCTTTCGACTTCCTGCCTTTAATTTCGACCTTGATCGCTTCCTTACCTGAATCTTCGACGATCTTGATTTTCGTGTCGCTGTTCAACTGCAAAACATCTCCTTGCAGTTCTAACTTGGCCAGATGGAGTTCGTCGGTCAGCAGCACGACATCTTTCAGACTCGGCTCTTCGCGAAATGCATACACGTATTCTTTTTTATGATCGGCCAATTTGTAGTACGTTTTCTTTTTCATCTGAAACTTCGGCAGCTTCGGTCCCACCAAAGACCAAACCACCCATCCGACCAGAGCCAGCATGCCAAGCCAGAACAGGGCCCATCCAGCCCAGTAGACGGCGGCAACTACATGCCAAAACATCCACAACGCCACAATACCGAGCAGGGCAAAAATGAAAAAGTAAGCGATCCACTTCGCCATCGACGATCACCCTGAGGTGTTTCAAACATCCCTCATTGTACCGTGGCCAATCTATTACGGGTGGTGCGGAAACGGCAGCTTGAGCGGAAACGGCAGCTTCAGCGTGCCGTGGCTGATCATCCAGCCGGCCGCTGCCAGGGCGAGAATGACGATTAGCATCATCAGGATGCGGTCGGGTGAGATGAGGGCGGGTTTGGCTCTGCGGATCTTGTCGAGCTTGACTGAAGACTGGCGCAGGTTTTTCGCTTCTTTGACGGCCGCCGGTAGGGGCGTGGCTTCGGGCGGCTTCTCCGTGGCGGTCTTTTGGAAAGCGATGATGTGATCTTCGACGATGCGCGCCTGATCGAGTTTGTCGAGGTGGCGCAGGAAATTGGCGTGGCTCTGGCGAATGCTCAGTTGCAACGGGTGCGATGGATTGAGCAGCCGCTCGGCTTCTGCGACAAGCAGAATGTATGTTTCTTCTGTCTCGGGCACTTTGCCCTGACGCTCGAGCGTTTTTACCAATTTGAACATCGAGACGACATATTTTTCCGCCGGAAACGGATCGACCGTGACCAGGAGCCCGCAAACCTCGCTCCACATCGCCTCAGCCTGCTGGTCTGCTTGCAGCGCCCAGTAGCATTCCGCCAACTGCTTCAGGCACTGCAGCCGGTCAGGGTGGTTCTGGCTGAAGTGCTGCGCATAACCGTCGCTGGCAGTTTTGTAGTGCTTGATCGCCATGTCGAACTGATTGGCGTTAAAGGCAATGTCAGCGTCTTTGACAATCCGCACCAGATCTTGCAAATTCTTCAGGTCTGTTTCGTTCTGCAAATTCGTCGCCGTTCGATCCGAGGTAGCTGCTGCACCACTTGTGGTGCCGGGCGGCTGGGGGAGTCGATCAGTCTTCCGTCAGCCGATCAGAATAGTTATACAACAAATGGTCTGACGGCACCGTCACCGCTTTCCAACTGCCAGTGACCGAGCCCAACGCCTTGACGTCCAGCCGATCTGCTTCGTTGTTGAGTTTCCTCATGCTTTGCAGCAGTCGCGAGTAGTTCTGTGACATGCGCACGGTCGTGGGATGCTGGTCGCCTAGTTTGCTCTTGCAAATGCGTAGCGCCTCGCCGTAATAAGGTTCGGCTTTGTTGAACTTCTCTTGCATGTGATAAAGCGTGGCGACGTTTTGCAAGGCACAGGCGACATCCGGGTGGTCATCAGGAAAATTCGCTTTGTACATCTCGAGAAAACGCAGAGCGAAACGTTCGGCATTATCGTATTTGCCCTGGAAATAACTGATTTTAGCCATGTTGTTGACACTGGCAGCCGTGTGCAGGCTGTGCGGCGGCAATACACGCGTCTTGGTCACGAGCGCTTCGCTGTAAAGTGATTCTGCCTGGGCCAGGCGCCCCAGCTTGGTGTAGACATCGCCCAGCCGCTCGATCGAGCAGACGAAGCGCGGTCCTTCCTTGCCACCCAGCTGCTCTGCTCTCTTTACCACCTCGAGCCACTGCTGCTCCGCACCTTCCAGGTTGCTTTCCTGCAGTGCCTGCTCTGCTTGTCTTCGCAGCGCCTCCCACGCGGCGTCTGCGTTCGCTGTCGCCATGGTGGTGGTGATGTCGCCCTGCCCCCAATTAAGCTCCTTCAGGGCTTGATCGACATTAATGCGTTTCTTGCGCGCATAATCGAACAGCACGAAAGCGTGCTCGACGCTGAGCCGCCCCGTTTCCATCATCGTGTTGCAACTGGACGCCAGATGCAAGAAGTTGGGATCGCAGACGTTGGCGAACAACAGCACCTGCATCATGATTTGGGGGTGGTCGCGCCCCATGGTCCACGCTTTGGTGATGCCGTCATCGTCGACGACGCCAAGCAGTTTCAAAAACTCAGTGAAGGTCAGCTTCTTGTTGCCGGAGACTTTCACCGCCGGATCCGCCCCGATCACCGGCATTTTCACCCGTGACAATGCGGAATTGACCGTCAATCCTTCGCGGTCGACAAGGAAGAGAACCTTGGTGGCATCGGCGGCGGAAAGCTGGTTGGCCATGACCATGTCCTGCAACTCCAGGGTGCGCTTGAGCACCGGCTCGGAGATCAGCTTCAGTTCTTGCAGCACCTGCCCAAGCCATTTGCCGTTGCTGACGCTCAACTCAATGGCGTTGCTTAACTGCGCCTTGGAGATCGACCCGGCCGCCACCAACAGCTCGCCCAACAAAACCGACTTGCGGTCCGGCAGCTGATAAAAATCTCGCTCGCTTGGCGCCGGTGCGTTCTCCGCCCGCATGACCGAGCGTCTGGCGTTGGAGCGCAGCGAGGAGATTGCCTGTTCTTTCGAGACTTTGCCCGCCAATAGCGCGCTTTGCGCATTGAGGGCGGAGGTCATCGCTGCTTCCGTCAGCACCCCGGACAGGACAAGCAGTCTGCCGAACGGCAGCCCGGTTTCGTCGGTCTGCGCCACAGCCGACTGCAACTGGGCTTTTGTCACCAGCCCGGCTTCGACAAGCAGGTCACCGAGGCGATTGCTCGTGTCATCACGGGTTGATTGGTGTCCGGCTGCCGCCAGCGCTTCCTCGAAGTTGCGATGCTTGCCGGTAGCCACCGTCTGAATCGCCAGCTTGGCGGCTGTGATGTCCACCCGGTTGCTGCGCAGCATGGACTGGCACTGAATCGCGGCATCGAGAATCTTCTCGTTGATGTGCTGCGAGAGGACCAGCACCCGACCCAGCCCCAAGCCTGTCTGGTCGACGATCTGCAGCGCCTCCTCCAGCTCCTTGCGCTGCAGCATGCCTAGTTGCAGGAGAAGCTCACCCAGCCGAATCTCGTCTGCGACTGTTGGATGTTCTCCGGTTTGTGTCGTGTGATCTTGCATAGCTCCAGCAGAACCGGCAATCGGAGGCCCGATTGCTTCTTTAGTAAACCCCGAACCAGTCCCGACCGGCAGGCATAGGTTCACACATTACATGCCCAGACAAAGAGAATTACGAACTTCTAACCCAGCTACTTAAATCAAATATTCCTAACATTTCGCCTGCCGGAACATCATTTTGGCAGCATTAATTGCTGGCAAATCCCGTTACCGCTTAAGTTTCCGCTACTTTTGTAGTGCTCTTTGAAGACTTTGACCGTATCCGGCGGCCAGATCTCCCTGCTTTTGCCCTCTAAATCTGTGCAATTGACAATCAAAGCCGCGAATTCCTGGCGCGCCACCGCCGCTTCCAGCGCCTTAAGCCGCTCGGGTTGGCGTGCTTCCCAGGCCGCCTCGAACACGGCGCAGTCGATCATCGCCGGTCGAGAGGCGGATAAAAAATTGAGGTACGGGTCCTCCGACAGCACAGACTTGTCTGCCAGCCCGACGGCTCGCCCCAATACGTCGTTGGTGCGCGGTAGTTCTGCCAGCGCCGCCGGAAAGTAATTGGCAAGAAACGGCAAGCCAAGCAGCGACCCAAGCAACACGATCCGACTGGCTGCGATCGGCAGGGTCGAACACTTCAGCGCCAGCCACCAGCTCATCGCCAAGAAGAAAAAGATGGCGTGGTTGCCGTTGCTGTCGGGCAATCCGAGCATGTACATGGCATTGAGAAACGAGATGCCGAAGAGAACATACGGTAGGCGCTCCGCCACGGTCGTGGTTTGCTTGCGCACGATCACGCAGTAAAGGAGCACCGCAAACAAAAGCTCCGTGCGTTGGATGTCGCCGTCGGACATGAAGTGCAGGTGTTGCACAAGCAGATCCTGCTGCCAACGAACTTGGCCGAAATACATCATGTTTTGGGCGAAACCGCCGGTAATCAGTTGCGCAATCCCAGAAAGCAGAAGCCCCAGTCCGCCAATCACTGCCCCTATGATGGCGGCCAGTTTAAAACGTTTGTTCCAGATCAAAAAGAGCAAGCCGGAAACCGCACAAACAACCGCTGTTTGCTTGCTCAAACATGACAGTGCCAGCAAAATGCCTGCCATCACCCCTGATGGCATCCATTTTTTCCCCTCTTCATGTTTTTGAAACGCCGAATAAAGCCTTTCCAGCCCGGCAAGACAGAAAGCGGTGGCGACACAATCCGGACGACCGCAATTGTTCCACACGAAAGTTGGTGAGAAACCCATGAAGTATGCCGGAGCGATCGCCGCCAACCAAGGTGCGCAGCCGCTGAGACGTAGTAAGCGATACAAGTAAAATGCGGAAACGATGGCGGCAGCAATTGTCACCGCGCGCAAACACCAATAGGAAGGTCCGAATACTTTCATCAGGACAGCAGCAAAGATCATGAACACCGGCGGATAGGTGATCACCTGAAAGGGAGCTGATATCAATTTCGCCGGATCGTAAATGTTTTGCCCATGCGCCAGGGCATTCGCCGCCCAGAACATCGGTCCTTCGTACTCGATGGCGTTGGTCGCTCGCAACACCGTATACCAACTCAAACCGTACGCAACTGCGAAACCGACAAGCACCACCGCCAAAAGGGCTCCATTGATTTTGGCATTGCCAGTCTTTGGTGCAGCGATTGGAGTTTGGTCGGTCACGGCGTGTTGCTTTTTCTCACAAGAAGTACGGCCGTTTTGTTCTTGCACGCAACATTCCACTGCGGCGAGGTAGACATGAGTTGAGAGAGTTGCGCTTCATTCGGCGCTAAAATCCATTGAAAGTCACGCTCTTTGAAGGCCTGTTCCCATCCTGGTCGAGCCAGAAGAATTTGCAAATATTGATCGATGAATTTCGGCGGCAGAAAATCACCCCAATCATCAATGAACACGCGCTGGTGCGTTTTGAGGTAGATATAACCGCCCCAGTTGTCGTAATTGAAACCATGTCCGGTAATGTTATGGGCTTGCATGTAATTGACCGCATCGACAGGCAATCGTTCTTCGTCAAAATCAGCGACGGCACAAGATGGCGTCACTATCGCCACCACACCTATTATTAGTGCTCCTGCCAGGCAAGCGACGGCCATTTTTAAGCTGCTGGGTTCCTGGGGTTCTGCCCGCTGCTCCAATTGCACTAACCTGGGCAACCAGCCAGGGCGTTTTGCATTCTCCGGCAATGTTGGTCCGTTTTGGTCGGCTGCACCATCTGATTTTTGTTCGATCTGCCGCCGAAGAGCCTGCCAGGCTGGTCCGGCGAATGGCATTGCCATCAGCGCGCAATATGGTATCAGTCGCATGCTGTCGAATCCGCCCAGGACTAAGCCGCTAAAGAGCAGCGCCTCACCCAATGATGGAACTTTGCGCGTTTTTGCGACCAGGCTGATCACCACTGCCAGCAACAACAAAAAGCACCACGAACCCAGACCGGCTGTGATGTCAAAACTTCGCCATTCGTCAGTCTTATGCACAACATTGGGATTGGTCAGGTAGCCGAACACGGCCGTATAAAGGGCAAAACCACGCGGATTGATACAGCTGGCAAGAAATGCGCCGATCAATGAAATCACGTCACTCTTGAATTCAACTAAAGCTCCTGCGTTCCTTCTATAAAGCGCAAAAATGTCACCGACAATTTTGACACCGATCATGCCCATGCCAATGGCGAAGCTGCCATGGGCGTTGGTCCAAAAGCACATAGTCACGGTGCTCAGCCCAAATCGCCACCAGCCCGCGGGCGCCATAAACAGCGCGTAATACAAAAGAAGAAAAGGCAAATAACTGTAGATGTGCGAACGCGCGCACCAGTGCATTCCGACTGTGCCCATCACTAAGATCAGCATGAGCAGACCGGATATGAGCCCAAATCCGCGTGCTCTGCCCATTTGATAACTCCAGGTCAACCCGAGAGCGATCAAGAGTGAGCAAATAACTACCACGCCGATCAAGTGAGTGTTTTGGTAGAACCAACCGCTGATCAAGTCGGCAAGCCAACTGCGCGTCATGCAGTCAATGTCGGGATAAACCCATGAATCATAGTTGTCGCGAGGGATGTTGTGCGTTTGCAGCATCACCACTCCGTTAATGATGTGCCGCGCCGAGCCGCCGTCCCACAAAAGCATCTTCGGCCGCAAGAACAGCATGCCGAACACGAGATAGCAGAAGAACCAGCCGCCTCGATCGGGTAAGAAGATCTGCCACCATCGACAAGCCGGACTTTGCGGTTCAGGCATCAAAATGTTTCCAGTTCACATGGGGCTGAACAAACCTAATCTGTTGTTCCCCAAACCCAAGCTCTTGTTTTCTCAAATGTCGAATCTTTATAATGCCCGACTCTTGATGCGTTATTGGCTCTTGATTTGTTACAACTATGGAAGCGGGGTTTTTTCCCGGCAAGCGGCAGTAAATGGTATCAAACACAACTGATTGGGTTGCCCTGAATGAATACTGATCCGGCAGACAGGGACTCGACCTTGAGAAAGGCGTTGGGGTCGGTGATCCTGGCCCTGCTCGTCACCATCTGCATTCTAGCATTCATGTGGCACCGCAATCCCCTGGCGTTCAACAACGCCCTGGCGCCCGTGCGCAATGCCGCGGCCAACTCGGTCAACTGGACGATCTCCAAAGTCGCCGATGTTTCCGTCGGCACCCTGATGGAGCCGACTACCGTGCTTTTCATGGGCACGGACGTGGTTTACTCCGGGTCGCGGCGTCACCTGGTCGTGGACAAAGTAGCGCTCAACGGCAACTCTGACACGATGATGCTGGTGTTTTTCAACCCGCAGCGCAGCAAGATCTCGATTCTCAGCATTCCTCGCGATACCGAGGCGCAGGTGGGAACCCACGGCATCATGAAGATCAATGCCGCCAATGCCATCGGCGGGCCTGACCTGGCCAGGACCACAGTTACCGGGTTATTGAACGTGCCGATCGATCACTATGTGGTGATGAATATTCAGGCGCTGGTGCAGTTCGTTAACGAGCTCGGCGGTATCACAGTCGAGGTGCCGAAGAAAATGAGTTATATGGATTGGACGGCCAAGCTCAAAATTGACTTGGAACCAGGGATGCACACCTTGACTGGCAACCAGGCCATGGGCTTCGTCAGATTTCGCCATGATGCCTTAGGGGACATCGGACGCGTGCAACGCCAGCAGATCTTTTTGCAGGCCGTCAGCCGCAAGATGATGGATCCGAGCGCGTGGACGCATGTTTCGGCTTTGATGCAAATTGCCCAGTCCAACATTGTCACTGACATGGATCAGTCCGAGATGATGAAGATGCTCAACTTCGCGCATTCCGTGCCGCGCAGCAATATCAG
>Ga0206819_10323_pt1 | contig 13569 bp, 17 predicted proteins | sample Alteio_BWOrgCont_87_FD_152855 | JGI IMG/M metagenome (GOLD analysis project Ga0206819, IMG submission 152855) | Enriched cells from forest soil in Barre Woods Harvard Forest LTER site, Petersham, Massachusetts, United States -... | ecosystem: Environmental > Terrestrial > Soil > Temperate forest >... | reverse complement strand
GGTTTAGCCACACGCTGCGAGGTGCAGATCGCTTATGCAATCGGCGTGGCGCAGCCGGTCTCGATTCATGTAACCACATTCGGTACCGGCAGAATTGCCGATTCACAAATCGAAGAGCAAGTGAAGAAACACTTCGACTTACGACCGGGTGCGATCATCGCTACATTCAAACTGAACGAGCTGCCTAAGCTGAACGGCGGGCGTTTCTATCAAAATGTTGCCGCTTACGGACACTTTGGCAGACCGGATCTCGATCTGCCGTGGGAACGAACCGATCGGGTAGCAGACCTAAAAAAAGCTCTGGGTAACGCAGTCGCAACCAACTGATTCAACAAATGAAATCAGGGGATCTGCCTTGAAGCAATGGGAAACGGCCGGCGCAAGCCGGTCGTTTTGTTGCGGGCAGAGCGTGGACTGTCCCAGGCGGCTCGTTTTGTCAAGACGCCCCTGTACCGTGCAACTTTATCGCTTGACTCCGCCAAGCCCCTTAAAACAAGGGCCTTGATGCACCGCCTGATGGGCTTGTCTGGCTATAATAACTACGAAAGTGCGTATATTCATTCCTGCACCGACCGAACCAGGTTAGATTAGACAGCAATGCCATCGGGCTCCATCACGGTTAATCCTGACACCCCAGAGAGTTATTCGGTTGAAATCGAGGAAGGCGAAGTCCTCGAAATAGGTCGAAAGCCAGCATCCGGGGGCAAGAAGAAACTCATCTTGCCTTACCCCGAAGTGTCCGGACAACATGCTGAAATACGCTGCAAGCCAGGCGGGTGGACGATTGTTGATCTTGGCAGCACCAACGGCACGACTCTCAACGGCTCGCGCCTGACGCCCGGTCGGGAGTCTGGTTTGCGTACCGGCGACATGGTGCAGATCGCCCATTACCATCTGTTGATCGCACCGCCCTTGTTTGCAGCTTTGGGCGATGAAGAAGAAGTCGAGCAGTCTCAGGACAAAACGCAGTTTCGCATTCAGTTAATCAACGCTACCATCCTTGTCGGTGATATCAAGAATTTCACCAGACTGATGGAGCACTACGCCACTCAGCCTGAAGTGGTGATGAACTCCGCACAAAGAGTGTTTGACACCCTCAACGACGAGATCCACAAAAACTACGGACAGTTGGAGAAGATCGCCGGCGACGCCCTCATGGCCTATTGGCACGGTGACGATTCTAAAGCCGGCCAGGGGCTGCAAGCTTATCAAGCCTGCTACAGCGCGCTGCGTTTGAAAGACGTCTCGGCAGAGCTGGCCGCAAGCAAAGATTACTGGCCGTTTCCCGAACATCCGCTCAAAGTCGACATCGCCTTAGCGACAGGGCCGGTGGCAGCAGGCGCTCTGGGGCATGCAGCCGGTAATGCTAATCTGCTGGGCGACACGGCGAACCTCGTCTTTCGGCTTGAGAAGCTGATCGGCGATGACATGGCCGGCGATATAGTAGTAGAAGGATTCACTTACGAATTGGCCAAAGAACATTTCAAGTTTCAATCGCTTGGCCAGTTCAGTGTCAAAGGTCGACAGAGACCGGTAGATGTATATCGGCTCGTCAGCCTACTGGAATAGGTCAAACCGTGCCTGCCGCCAAAAAAGACTACAGCAAGCTCGCCGGCAGGCTTGTTCTGGGGCGCATTCCCGGGCTCGAATTGGACGCTGTGACGGCCAAGAGCCTGGCTGATGGCACCATCGGCGGTGTTGTACTGTTCAAGAAGAATGCGGAAAGCATCGATCAAGTAGCGGCGCTGTGCAAATCGATCATCGACACTGCGCATCACCCGCCGATTATCGCGGTCGACCAGGAAGGCGGTGCGGTACAAAGATTCGACGACATCCTCACGCCCTTGCCCTCACAAATGGCTCTGGCCGCCGCACAGAAAGAAGATTTCGTCAAACAATGCGCTCAGATAAATGCCCGGCAGTGCAAGGCACTGGGAGTCAACTGCCTCTTTGCTCCGGTCATGGACGTTCTCACCAACAACCTCAATCCGGTCATCGCCACCCGAGCATTCAGCAGCGACGAAGTTAAGGTTTCCGAACTTTCCAAAATTGTTTTGACTGCCATCGCTGGTGAAGGCATCACTCCTGTGGGCAAACACTTCCCCGGCCATGGCGCCACCCTGCAAGACTCGCACACGGAGCTGGCCGTCAATCCCAACGATCCGACCGAGATTTGGAAACAGGATCTATTTCCATTTCGCGAGTGCTTGAGCGATCTGCCGGCAATAATGATGGCTCACGTATGGCTTTCACAGATTGATGAAGAACCGCTGCCAGCCAGCCTTTCACGGCGGATCGTCAAACGAATCCTGCGTGAATATTTTGAATACGACGGTCTGATTATGACCGACGATTTGACTATGCAAGCAATCACCAAGAAATGGGGACTGAAAGAGGCGGCGATAATGGCTCTGGAAGCCGGCAATGACTTGCTCCTTGTCTGCTCAGAAGATCCGCAGGAAACGGTGGAAGTCAGCAAACATATCGCCCAAGAGATCAAAACCGGAAGATTGCTGGCGGATCGGCTGGATCAATCAGTGCGCCGGTTGGAAAAGCGCTTCGGCAATCGGCTCAAGCCGGCGACAAAACAGACGCTGCGAATACTGAAGGACGACATCGGCAAATCTACTGAAGTGACGCTCACGGCATCGGCTGCTTCGATCGCATTATTGACCCGCGGTCTGGTGGAGACTGAGTCGAAAAGCTCTGTGATCGAGCCAGCCCGCGGTACGTGGAAGAATCCGATTGCTTTGGCTGAAGATTGGATTATCGTTGCACCTAAACATCCCCGCTATCCCTTGAACCTGCTTTCGTACCTCGACGAGCTGGTTGAATGCAATCGAGATACCCTGAAAAACACCTTGTTTAGCGAGATTCGCTACACTATCGATCCGAACGAGCAAGAGGTTTCAGCAGTAGCAAAACAGTGTGCGGGAAAAAACTGTATTTATTTGACTTACCGCGCCGTGAGCAACAGCGGGCAAGTCCAGCTTGGACTCAAGTTGAAGGAGAAAGCAAAAGAAGTAGTAGCAGTAGCATGTGAGTCGCCGTTCGACATCACCGTCGTTTACGGATTCAACCATTCACTCGCTACTTTCGACCCATCAGAACTAGGCATGCGCGGTCTGTCATATGTGCTGCTCGGAATCATCGAACCGCTAGGTGTACCGCCGGTTGATTTGCAGCTGCAGACCTTCGAGCGCCGCTGAAGATCAGTCCATCACGAGGCTGGTGTATGAATTTGCAACAGAAAGGCCAAGATTGGAAAGATCTGATCCTGAAAGCGATCATCTTTTTTGCCGTGCTGGGCTCAATTACGCTGATTGTCGCTGTCTACATGGTCGGCAGAAGCATAAACGATATTACTGATACGCTCAATCCACCGGCGGCGCAAAGCACCACCACGACAGGCTCTGGCTCACACTAGTGCAATCGCTCCTTCGCCCGGTTAGCTGTGCAGGAATTATGTAAGATACACTGATGTTGTTTAGCGGTCGGGTCGAGGTCACATGAGATGGTGCAGTTGCTCGTATACCTGGCGATCGGCCTTGTTGCCGGTGTAACCAGTGGATTGGTCGGTATCGGGGGTGGTGTCTTAATTACGCCGGCGCTGGTGCTTCTGGTCGGCTTGACTCAGCAACAAGCACAGGGAACAACGCTAGCTTTGATGGTGCCGCCAATCGGCTTGCTCGCAGCCTGGGAGTATTACCACAAAGGGCTGGTCGATCTGAAAGTGGCTGGGTTGATCTGCTTAGGTTTTTTCATCGGCGGATATTTCGGCGCCAAAATTGCCACAGGATTATCAAACGCTCTGTTGGAGAAAATCTTTGGCGCCACCTTGCTCCTGATCGGCGTGAAGATGCTCTTCCTGTCCAAATAAGCGTGAGATTACCAGGACAACGCGGGGTCATCGGAAGAACTTCCTTCCGGCGAAATGTGCTCCACCGTATGATCGGCGTAAACCTTCATCGTCCAGCCAGGAGGGCGGTAAGGATCAGGTCCGTTGGCCATGACATAGCCGTGGTTCGGTGGCGGTGGCGGTGGCACAAAAGTCAGGGGCGGCGGTGCTTGCTCTGGTGTGGGCGGCGGGTCAGCCTGTCCTGCTCTTGCCGCCATTGCAGACTGCGTCCTTTGCAACCACAGCCAGACAAGGAGCGCTCGATCGTCATCGGTCACGGCACTGTCTCTGAGATTGCGAAGAAATTCGCCGTCGCTCTGCCAGTCCGGGTGCAGAATATCGTCTCCGGAAAAATCTACAAACGGACCCGATACCGGTGGAGATATCAGGCTGATCGAATAGGTAAACGAGCCGGGGTTATCGGCAACGGTGTTGAGGGTCACCTGGGGATCGGGAACGCTAGGGGTACAGCCAGCCGCAGGTGGTGCAACGCTGCCGGTGCAGCCACCCATCGGCGCCTGTGCACCAGCCAAACTCTGAGCAAGGACCACTGCCACCGCAACGAAGAACGCTGCACTGCGAATGCGATTGAGAAACATGGTGCGATAACTATTCATCAGCTGCCTCACTGCCCTCTAATGGGAATAACCTGGTCGTCACCACCGGATACGGTGACAATGCCGGGCGACTCATTGCGAAAAACCAATTTGGCTCCTTTAACTCCTTTCAGACCAGGCAGTTTTATGCGCACCTGCCCTCGATCACCAACGTGAAGCAGTTGATCCGCCGACAACTCGGGTTTGACTACTGAAACACGTCCGCGCGCAGCTTTGTGTTGCGAGGGCCAGATGCAGGTGATCGGCGCTTGTCCCGTCACGGCATCTTTTGGAGTTTGAAACCACTGGCAGCGATTGTTACCGGCTAACGGAGGACAAGGTTTGTTGCCGATGTTGCAAAATGCGTCACCGGGGTTGCCGGAGCCGTTCATGCCGCAGCGAAACGGTTGTCCAGGAGATGCCACCTGCGGCAGAGTGGCGTGGTTGTTGTCGGTTCCTGTGGGCACCATCTGTGGAGCGCACTTTCGCGGCACTGTGAATATCGTCTTGGTTGACGGCTCGTACAAACTCACATTCAATTGCGAGCAGTCGGGTGGAATCTTCAATTTTGCAGGGATTGTCCTGGATGCCACAGTCACTGCCGAACCAACGTTCGGTGTCAACTCAATCTGAAGTTTTTGCAGGGCTGCACGGTTGAGAGAGCGCTCTTCAGATGTACTGCCTGCCGGTTCAGTCAAAACCGTTCCCCAGAGACTGTCACCGCCCCGCAGTTCGTCCGGAATTCTTGCCACCATCAGACCATGCCGTGTACGAAATGCAATCTCGCGCAGCCCATGGTTAGAGCTGCTCGATATGGCAACGGCCTTCGCATTCTGCGCAATCTGCGGATCATCGGGAGGGTCGATTTGCGCGCCAACCTTGCCAATCGCACACGACAAAAGACTTAGCCCTACCGTCAATCGGACCCAGACCATTAGGCGCACTGATGGTTCTCCCCAAAAAAGCTAGTTTCTTCAAGGTTTCCACATCAATAGACCAGCAATCGATGCAAGGAGTAAGTCTAACAATACTTATAGCCTGACCGCAAGAACACCAAGCGTTCGACTGCCCGGACAATATACAGAGGTTAGTGGGTTTCAGGCGGCATAAGAACTGCTGCCGAATGAGTCGATATGCCGGATCGAACCGGGTTCCTTGGCATACGTTGGCGTGCTCAGCTCGTAACGACACAACTCTTTGCTGTCCCAGACTATGCGCAATTTGTTGTGGTGGGCCAATTCGCCTAAAGCTTCGAGAAACAAAATTCGCTCTTCATCGATTTCCCAATATGCCTCAGAGCCAACCTGGACAAATTCACCGTCGCTGCTGTGGATCTTGTAGATCTCAATGGCTCTCTCAGCTTCATGCAGGATTACCTTTCTGGCATGCTCCTTAGTGGAAATCCGCGTCGAGTCCTTTACCAACTCGTACAATTCCAGATCTTTATTCTCTAAAACAAGTTTGACTTTACCCTCAGCCACCAGCTGATCGAAGGCCTGCATGTAGTGCTCACGCAGCTCCTCGGGATGGGAGTATCCGTATCTGGCCTTAATGAAAGTTCCTGCAGAATGCTTGAGTTTGCAAAGCTGATTGCCTGCTTTCGCCGCTTCACGCAGCAATTCGTCCTGTGCATACTGGAGTCGGTTCATCGTTCGATACTCAAATTAAGGTGGGATGGGAATCGCTTCAGGCGAAGATGTCGCGCATTACGACTGAATCTTAGAAAGCCTTTGCTTAAGCCATGACGCATATGAGCCGATTAAGTTGCCGAAGTTGAACGGATTCTTCAGGGAGAATTGCTGGCTTCGTCATGTTTGGCAGCGCGCTGCAATCGATCGGCAATGCCGTTCCAGGCTGGGTCAGCCGGTGGTCGCTCAACAACAATCCAATTCGCCTGTAGTAAGTCCAGCCGCCGCAAGTGGAAATACAGTTCGCGGGCATATTGGTCAGGGTCATAGTCGACCTGATGCCAGGTCACTTGCCCAAGTTCGGCTGAGCTGGATTGAAAGGCTAAGACTGCCACTTTTACTGATGAGTGTGACAGCAGTCTTTCAATGCCGCCAATCAACTGCGATGAGTCCAGCAACAGTAGTGGTGTCAGTGGTGCGTAGTGCGAGGCCAGCGCGCCAGGAACGCGAATCTGTTTCGATGGCGGCGCATTCTTACTTTCAATCTCAATACCAGCCACCTGAGCAATTTGCGCTGGTTGAATCATTCCCGGTCGAAGGATGCGAGCAATGCCGCTGCTTGAAAGATCCAAAATCGTTGACTCGATTCCTACCTGACAGGCACCGCCGTCGAGCACCAGACTGACGTCATCGGCGAACTCGCGGCTGACGTCTTCAGCTCTTGTTGGACTGATGCGGCCGAAACGATTGGCGGACGGGGCGGCCAACCCGCCGCCGAATTCACGCAAGAGAGACAGCGCCATTGGGTGCGCCGGGATGCGCAATGCCACCGTGTCCTGCCCACCGGTGACTTGATCGAGAACGCGAGCCGATCGTCGCAAAACAACGGTCAATGGGCCAGGCCAAAACTTTTCCGCCAGATCAGAAAGAAAATCCGGTAGATCAATTGCCCACAGATGCACTTGTTCGAAATTGGCCAGATGAACGATGACTGGATGATCTGCAGGACGGCCCTTGGTGGCATAAAGTTTGCGCAAGGCTTCCGGATTGGAGGCGTCGGCTCCCAGTCCGTAAACTGTTTCTGTCGGAAAGGCGACCAACTCTCCGCGACGAAGCAAGGCAGCCGCTCTTACGATTAAGTCACGATCGAGCTGTTCCTCTGTAGTCATGTTTTAACCGCTGCGTCGCCTTCGTCCCTCGGCTCCTCCGCTATGTTAATCCGCTTCGGCTGCGACGGCTCCTCGCCGCCTTGCCTTCGCTGCAACTTTGTTTCCTTTTTGCCAATCGACTGTTCTTGTTTGTGGCATCGTTCGCTTTCGACTGTTTCACTTCTGAAATTAGCTGAGTGAGCCGCGCAGGGCCCACGGGTTAGCCGAATCAATTTGCACATCGACCAGACGGCCTACCAGATCTTCGGCGGCGACGAAGTTGACGATCTTGTTCGTGCGCGTGCGTCCGGTAAGGCGATCCGGAGACTTCTCGCTGCGACCTTCCACCAAAACCTCTACTGTTTTGCCTAGATAACGCTTGTTGCGCCGATGTGATACTTCGCTGACCACGGAATTGAGAAAACGCAAGCGCTCATATTTCTCTTCCTCCGGCACCTGCGCTTCCCAATTAGCGGCAGGCGTGTGGGGGCGGGGAGAATAGGCTGCGGTGTTGCAAGCGTCGAAGCAGATCTCTTCGACCAGATTGACTGTGTTCATGAACTCATCTTGAGTCTCGCCGGGAAAGCCGACGATCAGATCGCTCGTTATTGCAGCGTCGGGAATTTTGCTGCGAATTTTTTCCACCAGACGGCGGTAAAAATCGACCTGATAGCCGCGCGCCATGCGGCGAAGAGTGCGATCGTCACCGGCTTGAATCGGCAGGTGGAAGTATTCGCAGGCGTTGCCGACGTTGGCCACCGCATCGATAATCTCGGGATGCAAATCTCGCGGATGACCGGTGATGAAGCGCACTCGCTTGATCGCATCCAGCCTGCCAAGCCGTTCTAAAAGATGACCGAGGTGAATCTGCGGTGACAAGTCGTGTCCATAGGCAGTTACATTTTGACCGAGCAAAGTCACTTCCACGTAGCCGGCTCGAGCCAGTTCTTCGATCTCGCCCACAATCGTGTCGGGATGCCGGCTTTTCTCGCGCCCTCGCACGTAGGGAACGATGCAGTACGTGCAATTGTAGTCGCATCCGTAGATAATCGAAACCCATGCGCTGATTTGGCTCTGGCGAATAACCGGCAGCTCAGGCAGGTCTTCAGGCAATTCCTTCCACGTCTCGACGACCGGTTGTCCGGTCGATTGCGCTTGCAAAACCAGCTCCGGCAACCGGTGCAAATTATGGGTGCCGAAGACGACATCGACATATGGTGCGCGTTTGAGCAGCTGCTGCCCGGCATCTTGGGCGACGCATCCGCCCACGGCAATCATGGTGCCCGGTCGTTTCACTTTCACTTTGCGCCAGGCGCCGAGATAGCTGTAGACTTTGTCCTCAGCGCCTTCTCGAATGGCGCAGGTGTTCAAAACCATCAAGTCGGCATCTTTGATTTCGGTCGTTTGCTGATAGCCGATTTCATCGAGCAATCCCAGCATGTTCTCGGAATCGGCTTTATTCATCTGGCAGCCGAACGTTTCCACGAAGACCTTCCTGGTCTTGCGCTCGCTTAAGGGAGAGATGGAGATGGATGCGCTCAATGGGTGCCTCCGGCGAGCCTGAATCCGCGCGACTACTCAGTCTGCGGGCTCGTTCAGTCCGTAACCAACCCAGAATACTATAAAAGAGAGATTTTAGTTTACCCTGGTGGCGCGCCGGACTGCTTCCAGCTCACGCACAGTACTGAGGAAGGTCTCGAATGACCTTTTGATCCAATGCAGCTTTTCGTCATAATCGCGCGGAGGAATCAGTTCTTCTCTGCGTCCGGGAAAGACGACGAAGTGCTCACCATGCTTGTCTGTTTCGATGGCCAGATCCAACGTCATGATCGTCAACAACATGGGTTACTCCATTGGTTTTTACAAGAGCTTCCAGATAGTACGCCGGTGCAACGCCTCGTGCACGAAAACCGGGCTAAAACTTAGCTCATTGTACGTTTCTAGGCTGACAACAATAAATTTCGATCAGGAAGAAACGCCACTTGACAGCCAATAGCGGAGGAACAGCGCGGAGGAGCCGACGGACGAAGGCGACGGAGCGATTACATCGGCACCACATGTAGTGGCGCTGTCGGCATCAGTTGGTGTCTGATTCCAATTCTCGGCGGGCGCGGAAGATTTTCGATGCAGCGAGTGTTTCCGCTATCTCAGGGTGTTTCAGAAGTTTCTTACTGCGCCATGTGTCCCAGACGATCGCTTCGCCTTTCATCGTTTTGTAGAGCAGGCAGATTTTTTTGACGCGCCCGGACTTCTTTCTGATGCCGAACAGCATCTTGCCGCCTGGCTCAAACCATTGAGTGTGCAGAAAGAGCCAGTTTCTGATCGCGTTCAATTCGCTTTTCTTGAGCTTGCGCACACCGCGATAGTGATCGACGAGCAGATCACCGAGTTCGCGCGGTGAACGCCCCAGGGTAAAGCGCTCGCCGTCAGGCTTTATCTCCTGGGGCAGCTTGTCTGTCGGCCGCTGTTGATGCGGTGTTTGTTTTGCATAAGGCGTTGTGTCGAGACGTTGTTTGTCGAGGATGCACTTCTTCATCGCCTTCTCAACCGCCTTTGGTCCATCGAGAGCTTCGTCGACAACGACAGCTCTGCCCTTTGAGTCTTTGCCGATCACGGCAATCACAACCGGCTCGACCTCGTCATCTGCCTCGAGACAGTAGCCGCTGTTCGGTGCCAGCTCGGCCAGCGCGTGCACTTTCAGCCAGCCACGCAGCGACTTCAGCTCAGATTTGCTCAAATCTGCCATTGGCTCGACGTCCGAATAACACATGCCTAATAAATCGATCAGATCAGTCATTTCGCTGCCGAGCGAATATATTGTTCCGTTAACAGTGATTTCAGAAACCATATGTATTTCGAATTCTAAGCCTCACGCTGCTTTTGCTATGTTTCATCCGCGATAACCCTGCCATTGTACCGGAATCGCCTCTTTCGCGGGAGAATCCACCGGCCGCCTTCATTTTTCGCCGGTTCCAATCTGCCCCAAGGGCGCCAACACACGTTGCGTCTATATCCACGGACAGGTCATTCTTGTGATGCTCATGGGTATAGCGCGATTTTTGCAGCAGTCTTCACTGCTTCCGGTTCAGGCAAGACGCGCGAGCAGTACGGACTAGCGTCTTTCTACTTCATTACTGGACCTAAGGCGGTAGCAATCGTAACCAGCGCTGGTCCGAGCATGATCACCACAAAAACCGGAACGACAAAAAACATCGGCACAATCGACCAGCGCGCTATCGCGGGCCAATTGAGCATCGGCGACTTGGGCAGGCATATGAATAACAGACCGATTGCCTGCCAACCAAAGGCAACGATCATCACCGCAATTCCGATGGGCAAGGAGAGAAAAGGTCGCATATAGCCGGGACTGGCCAGCATGCTGATTGCTTCCACGATTACGACGACAGCAGTGAAAATCCACTCTGCAATCGGCATCCTTGTCGGAGCGTTTGCATTCGGTGTCGGTGCTGTTTGTCCGGTCATGCTCAATACCTTGCTGTCATCAGTATATACGGCGATTATCGCAGATCCTCGACAAGACAATGAATCTACCCAATAAGGTGATAAGGATTCTCCGTTTTCGGCCAAACAGCACCGCTCAGCCCGCCAGGGATGCCAATCTTCGCTTGGCATCCCATTCACAAATCATGCACAAACGGTCGTTATTATCCCCTCGTCCTCGCAGCAGCCCATTGCGCCTGATCGGAGTTGTCGTGAATATCAAGCACTTATCTTTATTGGCCGTAGCCGCTGGCAGCAGTTTCATATTTTCCTTCTCAGCTGCCCAAGCCGATCAGCCCAGGCTGCCGGAGGAAGCGAGACATGAATCGCCTCGCGACATGAACATTTTGCAGATTGAACCAACAGTGATCGACGAACTGTATTATGTCAGCGGCAGATGTGAACGCCATCAATTCGTAGGCAACACGTTGCCCGCCGATGCGCCAATCCCTGACACCGACGGTCCCATACCGACCTCATCGCGCCTGATCAAACCATCGGTCTCCCTGACACCATCCCCGGTGCTGACACCGGCTCAACAAATGCAACCGCGGGTAGTACCAGCATCCGCGCACTAGCATCCAGTTTCGCCCGAGAAAATCTCCACTACGGTCGCCACAAGTCGACACCGTAACTTGTGCCAACGCAACGGCGACCGTAGTACGGAGATCATCTTCGACAATCAGTTAATACAAGCCCAACGCTGCATTTCCGACTCGATCAAAGCCAAGTCTCTGTCGTTGGCAATCAAGTCGCGCTCGGTGTCATTAAGCCCGGATCTCAGATCATCCATGCGCTTGACCAGGGCGTCCCTGGCGTCAATTAGAGCATTGCGATTCCACGGATTTCCTGCCAGAGCTTTGTCCACTTGCATGCGATAGCCATCGAGATAATTCAAACGCGAATTATATTCAGAGCGATCGGCCAACAATTCCTGGCGTTCTTTCAACAAGCGATCGCGCGCGTCACACAGAGAATGCGGAATGTTGCTGTTGTCTGCCAAAACCGCGGCCGGCGCCACGAACGACATGGCCATGACGGTGAGCAGAATTAAGCAGAAATAGCGCAGTGGGCTCATAAAGAAGACGGAGGATGTGGGGGAAGACAGAGGAATCGAAACAGGTAGCGAAGGCAAGGCGGCGAGGAGCCGTCGCAGCCGCAGCGAATCAACAGCGGAGGAGGCGAGGGACGAAGCCGACGTAGCGATTAAATTATGAATATTACCTTAATCTCAGCCACAGTCACTGTCAATTTAAGTCCCAGGCGACAGTGGGGTTCTTACGCAAGCGTCTCACCAGCGAGGCTTCAAGTGGCCTGGCGCCGGTGCAGATCACCCCTTTATTGCACAGGCAAGTGGTCTGTAATTGCCTGCAGCAATGATTTGGCAAAGCTCGAATCAGGTTTAATCGCCAGTGCCTCTTTGTACTCCGCAGCCGCCGAATCGAGCTTGTTCCCTCGCTGCCAGGCCAAGCCTAATCCTAAATGTCCATCAAAGGAATCGGCATGTTTATGCAAAAACTGCTGCCAGAATTCGCAATCAATATATAGAGAAACCAACTGCTCGATCTCAGAGATGTCCTGGGCGGTAGAATCATCTTCGCCAATCAGGCGCTTCGCTTCTCCCAATTCCACTTGCGCCATATCCATGTTTCTTTCGTGCATGGCTTTTTTCGCCAGTGCCAGCCGTATTTTAGAGTCCTTCGCGTTGATGCCTTTGTTGGCCAACAGCTCATTCAACTGCTGGCGCGCGCCATCGTTGTTGGAATTGAACAACAGCGATTGATAGAGTTGCGCGGGAACAGCCGGAGAGTCGCTCGGCAAGAAGAGGGCATAACTGACATAGGCCTGCGACAACAGCTGGGAATACCTTTCGCAGTCACCACCGGCGATATCAATGGCGCGCCGCAATTTAGCAATCGCTACGGGAAAATCAGTGGCTTCAATTGCCCCTGCCGCCTGTCTGTACAGGCGGGAAGATTCCGGCGTTTCCGTGCACAAAGACGGCGATGGGCCGAAGTTGATGCGCGCCGCGAGCCGGTCGACGCCTGGCGGCAACGCTCTGAACGAACCGGTCCTTTCCACTGCGCTCAAAGCAGCATTGTCTGTTGTTTTTTGTCCCGACGAACGGACGACTGCCAGATGCGAGATGGCGCCAAATCCGTCCAGATCGAACGCCACTGTACAAGCCAGATCGCGGTCCGGACGGGACCATTGGCGCAGGACTTTAGGCAACATCTCGCTGCGATAGTTTTTCATAGCGGCGATGGACTCGTCGGCAACTTCCGCCGGTGCGGCACTCGAGCCGGCCAGGACAGGGGAAGCGAATTGCGGCACAGACAATGGCATCACAGTCGCCAAAATCAAAATCGTGATGCTGATTGCAGTCCGGATGTTTCTCATGTGAGCCGGTGATGGAACTATGCCCGTTCTGGCGCTCCTACGGCACGAAATCGCAAGTTGACTGCGTCGTCATCAATTTGCTGGCTGTGACACCATTGACGGTGACATCGCCCAGAATGATACTGCCGCTCGCGTTCTCACCAATGGCGATGATTTCCAGTGCCCGCACAGTGGTGCCTGCCGAAAGACCAAGCCCTTGACCGGTGAAAGCAACGCGGTTAAAACCCTCGGGAGCCCCGCTGAGCGATTGCCCTTGCGTAAAGGAAACAACCTTGCCGGCCACTTTGCCTGACGGCATCTGATAACTGATTACCAGCCAGGGACCGAAATTGTCGTTAACGTCACCTTTGTAATCGACCCCGATCTGAGTCAGGTTCAATCCGGACACGTTATTGAAG
>Ga0206819_10272_pt2 | contig 13651 bp, 12 predicted proteins | sample Alteio_BWOrgCont_87_FD_152855 | JGI IMG/M metagenome (GOLD analysis project Ga0206819, IMG submission 152855) | Enriched cells from forest soil in Barre Woods Harvard Forest LTER site, Petersham, Massachusetts, United States -... | ecosystem: Environmental > Terrestrial > Soil > Temperate forest >... | reverse complement strand
ACGCAGGTGTAGGAACGGCATCGGATGCGGTGATTGCGATGGAACTTGGGGCCGACGCCGTGCTGATGAACACGGGAATCGCGGGCGCTCAGGATGCGGTGTTAATGGCGGAAGCGATGAAACACTCCGTGCTCGCGGGGCGCGAGGCCTACCTTGCCGGGCGCATGCCCAAAAAACTTTATGCTACCGCCAGTTCTCCTTTGGAAGGGGTTGTGCGGTAGCTTCGGCGAAAACGAAGGGCGACGCGAGGTCGCCCTTCAGCTTTCCAGATCGAAGCATTTTCGATCAAATCATCTTCACGCTTTCTATGTGAATCGTGTCTCCGGTAACCTCTCCGGTCACGGCCACGTGATGCCCGTCATGTCCGGCGAGCACATCCGGATTGTCAACGTTAAGCACCTTCTGGTCGGCATCCGAGACGATCACCGCCTTGGCACCCTTGCCAATGCATTTCGTCATGCAGGCCGCGTGACTCGCATTGGCGCCTTTGGCGCCGCACATGGAATCGCTCACATAGCCATTGACGGTAGCGGTCTTATCTGCGGCCGAGGCTACTCCTACTATGAGAAACATGGCTGATATAGCAACAAAACTCATGAGTACTTTTTTCATATTCCACCTCTCTTTGCCCTTTGCGGTTAGACTTCAAATCCTTCGATTGGACTCTAGATTATTTGTAGTGAATCTCGATTCCGCTGCACTGGTCAAAGGCTATTGAGCAGACTATAGCACAACCAATTGTGATGAAATTCTCGTTAGGGCAGAACCTATTTTCTGGCAGCATTTGTTTCCGGCGTGGCCACGTGCGGTGCTGGTGGCGGCGCGACGTACACTACTTCGCCGGGGCGAGCGTAGTGCAACTGTTCGCGCGCCTCTTTCTCAATCGTGTTGGGGTCGGGCGCCTGCAGCGACTTCACTTGTTGCGTATAACGGTCGTTTTCCTTTTGTAAATCGTCGATCTGCTTCTGCAGGCTTTGGTATTCGGCTTTTTTCTGCCGATAAACCACCATGCCGTTCGCGCCAAACATTACGTGCGCGAACAGCCACACCGTGAGCACCACCACCCCAGCCGTCGCCAACCGACGCCGCATCCCATAAAACAATGTCAGTGTGGGGCGCAGTCGAAGCATGGTTCGATCCGCCCATGCTTCCGCCTGCGGAGCCCGCTCCACCAATGTGCGCAAGCCGTCTTCCGGACGCGACAACACTCGGACTTTGGGGAGACCTGTAATTCGAATACTCATGGTTCGGCCAGTACTCCGCCAACCGCTCGGAGGATTCCATCCCAGTCTCTCAGTGGACTTCGCTCCGACATCCGGCGTCAAGCGGAAGTTTTCTCGTCGTGAGAAAAGGAATCAAGTTTGACAAATCAGCTCTCGGAATTTCCGACTGAGGACGCCAGACTCTGCAAAATGCTAATCTTTGATTTCGCCTGAATCCAAATGCTGAAAGCTGACCTTCAATGACTGATAAGAGAATCTGCCTGACTACCGCCGGTTCCGTCGACGAAGCACGCCGGATCGCGGAGACGCTGGTAGACCAAAAGCTCGCCGCATGCGTCAATATTGTCCCCAAGATCGTGTCGATTTATCGCTGGAAGGGGAAGGTGGAGGAGGCGGAGGAATGGCTATTGTGGATCAAGACCGCTGCGCCCTTTGACCGCGTACGAGATGCCATTCTGAAAATGCACTCCTACGAACTGCCGGAGTGCGCCTCGATCACGATCGAGGATGGCAGTCCGGCTTATTTGAAGTGGCTGGACGATTCGTCAAAGTGATCGGTTTCGGCTGGCCAGGATGCTCGCGCCTATATCGCGGCGAGCGCTTGGTCGAGGTCGGCGATAATGTCTTCTACGTTCTCGATTCCTACCGAAATCCTCACCATGCCGTCGGTGATGCCGATCTGTTTCCTACCTTTTTCACCCAGCCCGGCATGAGTCATGGTCGCGGGATGCGAAATCAGCGTCTCCACTCCCCCCAGCGACTCGGCGAGTGAGCAGACGCGAACTTTTCTCAGCATCTTGTTGGCGTTGGAGAGCGATCCCGTCTCGAACGTGATCATGGAGCCGAAGCCCGTCATCTGTTTCTTTGCGAGTTCGTGATGCGGATGGTCCGGCAGACCAGGATAGAAAACTTTTTTCACTTTCTTATGCCGGGCCAGGAATTCCGCGACCACCCGGCCGCTGCGATCATGTTGCTCCATTCGCACCGCCAGCGTCTTCACCCCGCGCAGTACCAGCCAGCACTCAAACGGAGACAGAATCGCGCCCGCCGATTTCTGTACGAAGCTCAGCTCCTCAGCCTGCTCCGGCCTGGTGCAGACCACGACGCCGCCGAGGCCGTCGCTGTGCCCGTTGAGAAATTTCGTGGTCGAATGCACGACCATGTCCGCACCTAGCGCGATCGGCTGCTGAAAATAAGGCGACATGAAGGTGTTGTCGACCACTAGTTCCACTTTCCTGGCGCGGCAAACTTTGCTGATGGCCGCAATGTCAGCGAGATCCATAAGCGGATTGGTCGGCGTTTCGACATAGACCATGCGCGTCTTTTTACGAATGGCACGCTCAACATTTCTGACATCAGCAGTATCGACGTAGGTGAATTCGAATCCGTAACCGGTGAGCACCTGATTGAACAGCCGGGGAACGCCGCCGTAAAGATTGTGTCCGCATACGACGTGATCGCCCGATTTGTACATGGTGCAAATCGCGTTGATCGCAGCCATGCCGCTGGCGAAGACGCGCGAAAAGATTCCGCCTTCGAGCGCGGCCAGATTTTGTTCGAGGCGAGTGCGCGTCGGATTCGAAACTCGAGCGTACTCGTACCCTTTATTCTTGCCAATCTCCTGCTGGACGTAGGTCGAGGTGGGATGGATGGGCGCGGAAATTGCACCGCTTTCAAGGTCAGGCTCCTGCCCGACATGAATCGCGCGAGTAGCGAAACCGGGAAGCTTATTTTTATTCATGATTGAGTGTTGGAAACTTGATGTCCGGGGCTGACTGCTGAGTGCTAACTGCTAAATGCTGCTCTTTCAAATCCCGCCGTCGAAAATCTTTTTGGACAAATACCGCTCCGCTGAATCCGGAATCACGGTAATGACGCGCTTTCCCGGGCCAAGGCGACGCGCGATCTGCAACGACGCGAATACGTTGGCCCCGCCACTGGAGCCGGCCAGCACGCCCTCTCGCGCCGCTACCTCTTTCACCATGCCAAACGCGTCGACATCGTTCACGGCCAAAACTTCATCGCACACCGATGAGTCGAATGTCTTGGGGATGAAGCTCGATCCGATCCCCTCGACCTTGTGAGGACCGGACTGCCCACCTCCGAGCACCGAGCCTTGCGTGGTCACTGCCACGGTCAGAACTTTGGGCAGGTGTTTCTTCATAAAACGCGCCACGCCGGTAAAAGTCCCGGCGGTGCCAGCGCCGATCACGACTGCGTCGATCAGGCCGTCCATTTGCTCGAAGATTTCGCGGGCGGTAGTTTCGTAGTGATAGTCAGGATTGGCAGGATTCTCGAACTGACCCGCCATGAAAGCATTGGGATCTTGTGAGGCTAATTCTTTGGCTTGCTTGATCGCTCCCTGCATGCCCTCGGCGTCCGGAGTGCGAGTGACCTCGGCGCCGAGGGCCCGCATGATCATGACCTTCTCCTCCGAAAATCGCTCTGGCACGAATAGCGCGACTTTGTAGCCGCGATTCACGCCAATCAGCGCCAATCCGATTCCGGTATTCCCCGCCGTCGCTTCGACAATCGTTCCGCCGGGCTTGAGCAAGCCTTCTTCTTCGGCTCGGCCGATGATTCCAATCGCGGCTCGATCCTTGATGCTCCCACCGGGATTCAGATACTCCAGTTTGGCGTAAACTTCGGCCGAACCGGCGGGCACAAGGCGTTTCAGCTTGAGGATAGGAGTTTCGCCGACGAGCTGCGTAATGTCGTCAGCGACCTGCAGGCGGGAGCGCTCAATGGTTGTTTTCTGCACTCTACAGGTTACGGAAGCATCGCAATCGCGTCAATCGCACGGAAGGGCCAAGCCTTATTGCTCAAGCCGGAGACGGAGCGGGCTCCGTCTCTAGGGAACCTTGGCGACCAGCTTATTGGGGAGCGCTTTCCTGGCCGGGATAATATCCGCTGCGGGTGCGGGCGACGAGTTTGCCATATCCTTTGGCCTTCGCTTCCACGCGGATCGCGCGGTAGCCCCCCGCGCTCTTCGGAGTCGTAGGCTTATAACCGATGGTGTATTGGTTCCGGATGTCGTGAGCCACGCTGCTGCTGATCTGGTCCACTTCGTCCAGGGTACGGGGGAGGTAGACGATTCCTCCCGTGCGCTGAGCAATGGTTTCGAGCGCGCGCCGCGCGCGGCGGGCTCTTTCGTCTCCCAACAGGCCGATCGCGTACACGGTCGGTCCGTTCTCGTCCTGCAGCCGGCGAACTGTCTCTTCCAGGGATTCCCGGCTGGCGTTGTCTTCCCCATCGGTCACCACAAACAAAACTTTCTTTTGCAGCTTGGAGTTCTTCTTCATGTATTCCGACGAGGCCACAATCGCGTCGTACAGCGCCGTACCGCCACGAGCTTCGACCTTCTCCAGCGCCTCGCTTAATTTGTTGATGCTATTGGTGAAGGGCTGGTCGAGATAGTACTCGTCATTGAAATTAACCACAAAGACCTGGTCTTGCGGATTGCTGGAGCGCACCAGATTCAGCGCAGCCTTATTCACCTTATCTCTTTTTTCTCGCATGGAGCCCGAGTTGTCGATCACGATCCCCATCGCCACCGGAATATCCTCGTGACGAAACGAAGCAATCGTTTGCTGCTGGTTGTTCTCAAAGATGGTGAATGCGCTCTTATCCAGCGTCGTCACCAGATGGTTCTTATCATCCATAACCGTGGCGTGAACCACCACTTCTTCGACTTCCTTCTTGAAGACGAAGACGCCGCTGTCGGTCGATCCTTGATCCTTGTCCTCAGTCGATTGGGCGTGAGCATTCGGGGGCTGAATTTGGTTTGATTGACCTTGAGCAGAACTGGCGGGAGGTTGCGAGGTCGGACTTGGTGAAGCTGGACTTTGGGATTCCTTAGTTTGAGTCTGCGGCGGAGTTGCGGTGCTCGATTGACCTACCGCTGCCTGTTGCGGGTATGCGATGGCGACGAAACAGAGCAGAACAATCAGCAGACCCGGAACCCGACTATTCCGAAGGAGCATAGTACCCCGTCTTGGCGTACACCTTTAGCGGCGGCAATCCTTTGGGTGGAATCAACTTCACTTTTATCTTACGCCATTTGCCGTCGTGCCCGGGGTTTTTTGGACGGTATCCAATCACATATTGGTTGCGCAGTTCGATGCCAATCTTTGTGGCCACATCCGCCAGGTCGTTGGGGTTATCGATCGTGAACGAACGTCCGCCAGTCAGTTCCGCAATCTCGCCCAACAGCGAAGGTCCCAACGCCTCTTCGGGAGTAGCCATGTAATGGTCGTAGATCCCGATGGCATAGATCAGAACGTCGGCCTCTTTTACCTGGGACTTGATTTCGTTCTCGGTGTAGCGGCTATGGTTGTCGCCTCCATCCGAGATGATCAACAGGGCCTTCTTCTGATACTTGGCCTGGCGCATTTTGCTGACGCCCAGATAAATCGCATCCAGCAATGCGGTTCTTCCCTTCGGAACCGTATATACCAGCTTGCCCTGAATATCCTCGACTGAAGAGGTGAAGTCGGAAACCTCTTCCGGCTTGTCGGCAAAGGCAACCATGAAAAATTCATCCAGCGGGTTGGCCGTCTTGAAGAATTCGATCACTGCCTCGCGCGCCCGCTCGATCTTGCTGACCATGCTTCCGCTCATGTCGAAGATCACGCCAATCGACACGGGAGCGTCTTCGCTTGAAAAATGGCGGATATCCTGTTGGTCTTTGCCTTCAAAAACCTGGAAATTGTCTTTGTCCAAGCCGGTGACCAAGCGGTTCATGGGGTCCGTAATCGTGACCGGAACGAGAACCAGGCTAACGTCGACCTTCAGGGGCTTGGTATGCGTCTTAAGGGATGGATCTATGTTGTCGGCGGGATCCGAACTGGGAGGCCGCACCCGCGGGTTAACGTGGACGTCATCGATTGGGCTCTGTCCCCACGCAATTGGAGAGGCGCAACAGAACAGCGCGGCCGTTGCCGCAATTAGAAACCAGACCAGGACCCGAGGCTTTTGAGCAGACCACACACTCCCTCTCCACACCCCCTGAAGGACTACGCGATCGCGGTCTCGACTCAGGCGGGGATAAGACCCGCGCCTTTGATTGCGGGCCACAAACACCTCATTACGCGCGATAGTACCACAGCTCAAACCTGCTGGCGCCAGCCTTTTTTTCCGCCACGCAAACGCGTCCCAAACTTGCACCAAGGTTCCCCCGAACCGGTTCGTCAATCGCGCAATCGCCCGGACTAAATCCTGCCTCTTAGAACCCTATCGTCAAGAAGTGGTCAAATCCTTATGACTGTTACAGCGTCATCGAGTTCCACTCCGACCCAAACCGAGCGGCTCTCTTGTACAATTCCCTTTCCAGCCATGGCTTACATTGCACCATTTCGCGCCTTCCGTTATGACCCCGCCAAGGTTGATCCCGCTCGCGTGGTGACTCAGCCCTACGACAAGATCACGCCCCAGATGCAGAATCGGTACTACGATGCCGAGCCCCATAATTTGGTTCGCATCATCCTCGGAAAAACGCAACCGAACGACGGTTTAACGGAAAATGTTTACACTCGTGCCGCTGCGTCCTTTCAGAATTGGAGGCGCCAGGGCATCTTCCTGCAGGATCCGCAGCAATCGCTGTACCAATACGTTCAGCGCTTTCAGCCTCCCGGCGGCGGGGCCGAACTAGAGCGCAAGGGCTTCATTGCCCTGGGCAAAATCGAAGACTATACAGCAGGTGTTGTCCACCGCCACGAGCAAACGCTGGCCAAGCCCAAGGCGGACCGGTTGGAGCTCCTGCGGACTACGCAGGCACATTTCGGCCAACTATTCATGCTTTACAACGATCCCGACGGCGAGGTCGACGCCGCTTTGTCGGCAAGCCCCTCGTCGGATATGGGAAACGGTATAGATATTCGCGACGAATATGGAGTTTTGCATGAACTTCGAAGGGTTTCCGACCCCAGCCTCGTAGAGCTGGTCCGCGGCAAGATGCACGACAAGAAGCTGATCATCGCCGACGGCCATCACCGCTATGAAACCGCTCTGAACTATCGCAACGAACGCCGGGCCAGCCGTGGACCCAGCACAGGAACGGATTCCGAACTAGCCCCCTACGAACTGGTCATGATGACCTTCATCAACATGGACGGTTCGGGGCTGCTCATCCTGCCCACTCATCGCGTCGTGCATGGGCTGGAATCGTTTTCTCCCGACGAACTGCGTGACCGCGCCCGATCCTACTTCAGCGTGGAGGAAGTCGATCCATCCATCGATGCCAACCGTGCCCTCAAGATTTTGCACGCGGCTGGCAAGGCCGGCACGGCCGTCCTGGGAGTTACTGCCAACCGCGCTTTCCTGTTCGACACTCCGAGGCCCGCCGCCGGCGAACTGCTCAAGAGTCTGTCACTCCGCCAACAGTCGCTCGACGTCGTTCAATTGCACAAATGCCTGCTCGAAGGGGTGCTGGCAATCTCGGAAGAAGCCATCCGCGATCAGACCAATATCAGCTACATCCGCGATGCCGCCGAGGCCATGGCTCGGGTGCGTGAAGGATCCGCCAACGTAGCTTTCTTAATGAATCCGGTACGCATGCGGCAGGTGCGCGACATTGCCTTCGCTGGCGAGGTCCTGCCACAAAAATCCACCGACTTCTATCCCAAGCTGCTGAGTGGTCTGACCATCTATGCGCTGGAGTAAACCGCGCCCCGTTGTAGCGCTTGCGTCCCGCGGGATGCCGTCGAAAAGTTCCGCCCTCTCAATGGCAGCCGTCACAATCGCGCTCTTGCTCGCTGCGACTCTTCTACTGCATAGCTCTCCCGACGAAAAGCGGGTCACCATTTACTCCAACGCTGCCAACTATTCCCTTCCCGTTCTTGATCGCAATAACGACGAATATGTTGGCCTGCTCGAGCTCTTCGAGCCTCTGGGAAACGTCACCGCCAAAGTGAATGGATCGCATTGGAAGTTCCGCTACTACGATGTGGAGAGCGACTTCACAGCGGGAAAAACTCGCGCCCGCATTAACGGAACCGATTTCGATTTGCCTTCGAACTTTCTGCTGGAGAATCGACGCGGCCTGGTTCCACTCTCCTGTTTGGGCACGCTCCTGCCCCGCATCCTCGGGGGCCCGGTCACATTCAACCAGAATTCGCGCCGCTTATTTGTCGGCAATGTAGCCGTGCATTTCACCGCTCAGGTAAGCCGGACCACACCTCCTAAATTGGTAATCAACTTTACTACCCCCGTGAATCCAACGATTGCCACGGAACCCGGCAAGTTGCGCATGGCGTTTAATCATGAAGCGGTAGTGGCGCCCGGATCGCAGGCGCTTACCTTCGATAGCAAAATTATTCCTTCGGCAAACTTTCATGAGACCAACGGAGCGGCTGATTTCGTGATTGCGGGCAGTGTGCCGCTCACGGCGAGTTTTATTAATAACGGACGCACCATCATCGTGGAACCGGTCGCGCAGGTTGCGACCCCGGCCCAACCTTGGGCGTCGGTTCCGCGTCCACCCGGTGCGGTCTCACCGTTGCCGGCTTTGGCCCCAGCCCCGCCGGCTGCGCCTCGACGCTACTTTGCCGTCGTCGATCCCAGCCACGGCGGCGACGAACGTGGCGCTTCGCTCACCGAACAACTGGCGGAAAAAGATGTCACCCTCGCCATCGGCCGACGCCTCCGGCAGGAGCTCGAGACTCGTGGCCTCGCGACCTTGCTGCTTCGCGACGGCGATACTACGCTCAGCCTCGATCAGCGGGCCAGCTTGACCAACTCGGCCCATCCCACGATTTATATCTGCGTGCACGCCGCGTCCCAGGGCACCGGCGTCCGTGTGTATACCGCGCTCGTCCCTGCCGCAGCAGAAAATCGCGGCCCGTTCTTGGATTGGGATTCCGCTCAAACTTCCTTCCAGCCCGTCAGCCGAGCGGCTGAAAGCGGACTAGTGAAGACGCTGCTGGACAAACAGATCCCGGCACGCTCGTTGATCGCACCTCTGCGCCCGCTGAACAGTATTACCACTGCGGCATTGGCGATTGAAGTTGCACCTCCTGCCGACGACGCTTCCCAACTCAACTCCCCTGCCTATCAAGAATCCGTCGCGGCGGCAGTCGCTGCCGGGGTCGCTGACTTTCACACCAAACTGGAGCCGGAACGATGATTCCCCGCCATCTCATCCTCGGCATTACCGCGCTCCTGGGCATCGCCCTCGCAATGAGCGTCTACGCCTGGCACATGCGCGCTCGGGTAGATCGCAGCCAGGTTTCCGCCGCAGATTCCCAGCCCGTGGCACCGCCCGTCTCCGGCTCGACCGAACAAGTCACACTGTATGTGGCCTACGACGATACCGGCGCCCTGCGACCAAGCTCGCTTCGCATTCCACTTCCCGCAGGACGCCAGGAGCGCGCGGCCGAAATCCTCCGCGCCCTGATCAAACTTTATCTCGACAAATCTTCACCGCATCCGCTGGGCACCGGCTCGGAGATTCGCGACGTCTACCTGGTCGATCCCGGACTCGCCGTCATCGATCTGAACGCAGCCTTTGCCGACAATCATCGTTCCGGCGTGCTGGTCGAAGAACTCACCGTGGTTTCGCTGATCCAGACCTTGTCCGCCAACGTTCCCGGCATCACGCGGGTAAAGATTCTGGTGGAAGGTAACCAACGCGACACCCTGGCCGGCCACGCCGACCTCTCAAATTTCTACGACGTCCCCGCCGTAAGCCAGGTCGTCGCCCAACTGCAAAACTCCCAGTGAGTTTCCCCGCTATAGATAATCAGCCGCGAAGCAGCGTAAGAAGGCAGCCTGCGGCGCAAGCTAGGGGTAGAAAAGGATGGAAAGCCGGATCGCATTAGAGACGGGGATGCATTCGCCGTGGGTGAGTCGAGTGTTGAGCGAACTGGGACACCCGATTCATCCAGCAGGCAGTACCAGCTCGATCGATCGCCCAGGTCCAACCCGATCGTCCGCTTCGCTTGCGACCCACCCGCCCCGTTATCTCCCAAGTTGTGCTGATTGTTTTATTTCGCTTGCTGCGGAAGCAGGTTCTAGCTAAGATACCTCGACTGCCACGGCATGAACATCCCCCGTTCTTAAACCACGCCGCCGGCTAAAAATCCCAGGAGGATGTATGAGAAAGTTTTCTTTCTTTCCATAAGCATTGAGCCCGCGTTTGCGGGCGACACACAAATCAATATTTCTAATGAAGCCAATTCTACCTGGTGTGGCGAGCAGTTGATAAACTGTTCCACGTTTCCCACCGGCAACCAGAGCTACAACGGCGTGGCCTTCGACATCCCGACCACCGACAACGCCTGGTTTGCGGATGCGGCGGCCCACGGTCAGAGCGGGCAAGTGTCGGTCAAGATTCCGGTCAATGTGAAGGACGTCAAGACGGTTTACACCCTGATGAATACAATCTGGGGCTCGAAAACGAAAGATCTGCTGACCGTTACTTTTACTGGCACGGGCGGGGCCTCCTGGACCTACGAAATCATAGAGGGCGCCGACACCCGCGATTACAACAACGGTAACTATCTAAATACAATTGACTGTAGACTCCCCAACATCCCAAGCAAGACCGCCGGAAAAACTGGGAGTGTCAGCGCCTTTAAGAATGGGAAGGGCCAGCGCCTCGATATGCAGATTTTCGAGCTGCCGACATCGTTTGCCGGCCAGACGCTGGTGAGCGTCACTATCACAGACAATGGCGGGCCCGAAGTGCAGCGGGGCTTTCTCGCCGCCATGACCGTTTCTACCAGCGTTCCCTAGCTTCTCCGGAATAGCATATAATCAGGCCGGGACGAGGCTATGTCGGAACTGGAGAAGCGGGTAGAGGAGCGGTTTGGGGTTCTGCCCAACTTCTTCCGCCTCGCATCTGAGTCTCCCGAGATCACCGAGAAGCTTTGGGGATTCGCACAAGCCGCCTACCTCGACAATCCTCTGCCCTCCGTTTTTAAGGAGCGTCTGTTCGTCCATCTGTCGCGCTTTTGCGCAGTCCGCTACTGCATTGCTCGCCACGTTGGTTTTTTGGTGGGGCTTGGCCGCCCCGCTGGCGATCCGACCGTAGGCACGCAAAGTGTTGAAGAAGTTCTTAAGCTCCTTCGACGTCCTTTTCCACGCGGTTATGAACTCCAGCCTCATCTCTCTCTGTGCGCGGCTTGCTCCGCCCCCATTCTTGAAATGCCGATGGCCGGTACGCAGATGGAAGATGCCATCTTCGTATTGGCAGCGCATGTGTTCTTGAAGACTTCCGACTATTTGTTATGTCTCGACGCGCTGGCGCGGCTATTTGGTTCGACTCGTCTTCAATATTTGCTGTGGTTTTTAGCCTTTGTCAGGACAGAGCACTATTGGACTGAAACCCATCCCGATATCGCCTTAGAAGACGACATCAACAAACTGTTGGCCACGCATCAAGCTCTGGCGGATTGCATCCTCAATGATTCCGAGGCTAGAGACAGCACCAACCAGTCACTCTTGAATGAGCTGCCAGCGTTGGGCCTCAGAGCAGACAAAGCGATTGGATTACTCGCCGCCATCGTGGATTCATCTGAAGATGCCATCGTGAGCAAAACCCTGGACGGCATAATAACCAGCTGGAACGCGGGTGCGGAGCGGTTGTTTGGCTATACCGCCGACGAAGCCATAGGCCAGCACATTTCGTTGATCATCCCGGCCAATCGCAGGAACGAAGAAACAGTCATCATCGAACGCATCAGGAAAGGCGAGCGAATCGAACACTTCGACACCGTTCGCGTCCGAAAGGACAAGACGTCGCTCGATATTTCGCTCACTATTTCGCCGGTTCGGGACGCCAGCGGAAAGATTATCGGAGCCTCGAAAATTGCTCGGAACATCACCGAACGTAAACGCATTGAGCGAGAGTTGCGCGAGAGCGAAGACCGTTATCGAACCTTGGCCGATGCACTCGACACCCAGGTGCAGTTCCGTACTCAGGAACTTGAGAGAAGAAACTCGGAACTGCGTGACCTTTCGGGGCGACTCCTCGAATCTCAGGATTTGGAGCGGCGGCACATTGCACGCGAACTGCACGACAGTGCGGGTCAGACTTTGGCTGCCTTGGGCATGAGCCTGGCACGGCTCGCGAAAAATGCCGGGAACAACCCTGATCAATTTGCCAAAGACGTCGACGATGCCGAAGCCCTGGTTCAGCATTTGACCCAAGAGATACGCACAACTTCCTATCTTCTGCATCCGCCGATGCTGGATGAAGTCGGTATCTCCTCAGCCCTGAGTTGGTACGTGCAGGGTCTCACCGAGCGCAGCAGTTTACAGATCGACCTGAAGGTTTCCGAGAACATGGGAAGACTTCCCTCGGAAATGGAACTCCTCATATTCCGCCTGGTTCAGGAAAGCTTGACCAATATTCATCGTCACTCGGGAAGCAAAACCGCGCTCATTCGAATTGAGCGCAACGAAAACAGTGTTCAAGTAAACATTGAAGACCATGGAAGCGGAATGTCCCCGGAACGACTGGCTGAGATCCAATCTCGCGGCACCGGAGTGGGAATCAGAGGAATGCGCGAGCGCGTGCGCCATTTCTTCGGCGATTTGGTGATCGAATCCGACGCTTCCGGTACAAAGGTCTACGCGACCCTCCCTCTGAAGACGCTACCGTCAACCCACAAGAACCACACGCACCAGGATGTTGCCTGAAAACCTGAACTCACGCCAATCGGCAGAGATGACTGTCGAGGGCGCTCAGATTGCCATGTTCTGATTCCAACCGTTCCCCCTCCCGCACAGGGGCGCTTCCTAATGCTTCCGAACACCCTGCTACAATCCCCGTATGTTTTATCGCTCCGACAATCGCACCCCCGACCAGATGCGCCCCGTCAACATTCTTCCCGGATACATCAACACCGCCGAAGGCTCCGTCCTCATCGAAGTCGGCAACACCCGCGTCATCTGCACCGCTTCCATCGAAGAAACCGTTCCATCCTTCATGCGCAACACCGGCAAAGGCTGGATCACCGCCGAGTACAGCATGCTGCCGCGCGCCACGCTAACTCGCACCGCGCGCGAAGTCACCAAGGGCCGCTCCAGCGGCCGTACCCATGAAATCCAGCGCCTGATCGGACGCTCCCTGCGTGCCGTCGTTGACCTGTCTCGCCTCGGCGAGCGCACCATTTGGATTGACTGCGACGTCATCCAAGCCGACGGAGGCACGCGCACCGCCTCCATCACCGGCGCTTTCATCGCCCTCGGCCTCGCCCTCGAAAAATTAGTAGACGCCGGAACCCTGACCTCAGTTCCGCTGCGTGATTTCGTCGCAGCCGTAAGCGTCGGCGTCGTCGATGGCGAAATCCTCCTCGACCTCTGCTACGAAGAAGATTCCCGCGCCGACGTCGACATGAACTTCGTCATGACCGCCGGGCGCAAACTGGTCGAAGTGCAAGCCACCGCCGAGCATCAAGTCTTCGATGAGCAACAACTCACAAAGA
>Ga0206819_10322_pt1 | contig 13683 bp, 10 predicted proteins | sample Alteio_BWOrgCont_87_FD_152855 | JGI IMG/M metagenome (GOLD analysis project Ga0206819, IMG submission 152855) | Enriched cells from forest soil in Barre Woods Harvard Forest LTER site, Petersham, Massachusetts, United States -... | ecosystem: Environmental > Terrestrial > Soil > Temperate forest >... | reverse complement strand
CGCTATCTGCACTATAAGGGTCTAACCGATACCGATCTTTCGCTGGCCGTTCCGACCGTGGCACGTTGGTCGCTCTCAAATCTGCCGAAACATCTGCCGGCAGCACAAGTGCGGCGAGTGTTGCGCCACTGCAGCCGGAATACGCCGATGGGGAGACGCGATTACTCCATCCTGATTTTACTCGCACGTCTCGGCCTGCGGGCGGGTGAAGTCGTCAGGCTCAACCTTGACGACATCGATTGGGAGAACGGAGTCGTCACCGTCTATGGAAAGGGAAAATGGGCACAGTTGCCGATGCCGGCGGATGTCACGCGAGCCATCGCTCATTACTTGCGTCGTGACCGGCCTCGATGTGAGAGTCGCCGCCTGTTCATTCGCGATTATGCTCCCATCGGCGGCTTCTGCGGTGCTGGTGCGATTGCCAGTGTGGTGAAACGCGCCCTAGCTAATGCAGGAGTGGAGTCAGCCCGGAAAGGCGCGCATCTCCTGCGCCACAGTCTGGCGACCGACATGCTGCGTAAGGGCGCTTCGCTTGATGAGATTGGCGAAGTGCTCCGCCATAGGAGTCCTGACACGACCGCGATCTACGCCAAAGTCGCTCTCGACGCCCTGCGGACGCTGGCCCTGCCGTGGCCGGGAGGTGCCCGATGAAATCCCTGACTCATGCCGTTGATGATTATCTTGCGCTCCGTCGCAGCCTCGGCTTCAAGCTTCGGGAGTATGGCGATTGCCTGCACGAGTTCGTGTCGTTTTTAGCGAAGAACAGGATGGCGCACGTCACCAACAAGTTTGCGGTGGAATATGCCACCCAACGCCAGAACGAAAAGCCTGTCTCCTGGACACGCCGGCTCATCATCATCCGTGGTTTTGCACGTTACCGCATTGGTGCTGATCCCAGAACCGAAATCCCACCCATCGGCTTGCTGAGGTTTCGTTCCCGGCGAGCGCGGCCCTATCTTTACTCTGAGGATGAAATCCGCAGCCTCCTCCAAGCGGCGCTGAAAATCGAATCGCCGCACAAGTTGCAACCACATACCTATCACTGCCTATTTGGTCTGCTGGCAGTCAGTGGTTTGAGGTTGGGCGAAGCGATCAACTTTCAGCCGCAGGATGTGGACTGGTCAGAGGGGGTGCTTACGATCCGTGGCGCGAAGTTCGGTAAGACACGCCTTGTCCCGTTGCATGCTTCGACGCTCGCGGTGCTACGCAACTACGCCGATCTGCGCGACAGAATCTTCGCCAGGCGCATCCTGCCGACGTTCTTGGTGACGAGTCATGGGACGAAGCTGGAGAAAACGAACCTCAGCCGTATCTTCCGTGAGCTGTCGCGACAGATCGGCATCCGCAAACCAAAGGTGCGAAATGGCCCGCGACTGCATGACTTCCGACACCGGTTCGCCATCGAGACACTCCTTCGCTGGTATCGTTGTGGTGAATCAGTGCCCCAGCGCATGCCGGTGCTATCAACCTATCTCGGACATGGGAACGTGAGCGGGACGTATTGGTATCTGGGCAGCACGCCGGAGTTGATAGTGGCCGCCAGCAAACTGATTGAAGCCCGATGGAAAGGAGTCGCCTGATGAAGCCGATCCCCGACTTCTCACCACTGTGCCAGTCGTTCTTTTCAAAGCGGCTGATCATGCAACGCAACGCCAGTCCGCATACCATCTCGGCCTATGCCCAGACCTTCCGATTGCTGACGGCGTATGCCCAGAAACGGCTTGGCACCCCGCCATCACAACTATCACTGGCACAACTCGACGCGCCCTTCCTGGCAACGTTTTTGGACGACTTGGAATCAAACCGTTCCAACGGTGCGCGCAGTCGCAATGCCCGGCTTGCATCACTTCGTGCCTTCTATCACTACGCCGCATTGGAAGCACCGCAGCACGCGGGTTTGATCCAGCGGGTGCTGGCGATACCATATAAACGGCTCACCCGCCGGCTTGTCTCCTATCTCACTCGGCCGGAAGTGGAGGCCATATTGGGCAGCGTGGATAAATCCACCTGGCTGGGACGAAGAAACCACGCCTTGTTGCTGCTGGCTGTGCAAACAGGGCTGCGCCTCTCCGAAATTACTGGGTTGCGGCAAAAAGATTTGATGCTTGGCCACGGTGCCTACGTCCGCTGCGAAGGCAAAGGACGAAAGGAACGATGCACACCACTGGCCAAACCGACGGTAACGGTGCTGAAAGCCTGGATCAATGAACATGGTCATGACGAATCGCGCTTCCTGTTCCCCAGCAGCAGCGGCGGCAGACTCAGCGCCGATGCCGTGCAGCACGCTTTAAACACACACGTCACAGCCGCTCAACGCAAATGCCCCTCGCTCGCGAAAAAGCGTGTGACGCCGCACGTGCTACGCCACACCGCTGCGATGGAGTTGCTTCAAGCCGGCGTTGATCGAGCTGTGATCGCCATCTGGCTGGGTCATGAATCACTCGACACAACACAGATATATTTGGATGCCGACCTCCAGTTGAAGAAAACCGTGCTCGACAAAATCACCCCAATACAAAACAGGCCGGGACGATACCGGCCTGATGACAAACTATTGAGCTATCTCAAAGGGCTGTGATACAGCCTCCATTTTATGCCGCATCGAGCCAGAGGTTAACCGCAGAAAACCAGGGCAAATCGCAAGCCATGCGGCATAAAACGGGATGCGGTATAACGCCGCTTATGCCGTTAGCGGCATAACGGGCGATTCAACGCCATCGGAAGCCGACATCAAAGTGACACGCGATTTGATTCGGGCGGGCCAGTTGATAAAGATCGAAGTGCTTGATCACGTAATAATGGGAAATCCCCGGCATTCATCATTGCGGGAGGCGGGATATTTTTACGATTGATGTTAAGTGGCGATGACGGAATCAAACTGTGGTTATCGATTCCGCAACGGGGGCTTTACGTCAGATGGATTCAACCTGATTGCTAAAGTCAGCATTGACGATGAACACATTGTTTGAAGTCCAAAACACCCCCGACCTACTATTGGTCGGGGTTTTATGTTGAATGGAGAGCTGCTAAAACACTTGTATTTGTTTACTCCGCGCCCTGCCGCTTAGATTTACCAGGCAAAGTTTTGTCTGCTTCAAAATCCGCATCAATTCTCCTACAGTAGGTAAAAATAATTGGAACAATTACTACAGAAACGACAAATAGTATCATCGTTGCCCACCTGAAAATTGCATCATCTTCTGGTTTATTATTTCCCCACACTGACCAGGTTTTTACCAAAGTGCAAACGGCTGCCATATCGGCAAGAAGAATTCCTGCTGTTCCGTAACGCGACAATTGACTTTGCCTTTTCATCATTTCAAGCAATTGCCCAATCGTCTTGACGAGTCGTAGGCGCACACATTTGATCCGTCATCTTTTCAAGTTTATCCACAACAATCCCCTGCTTTAATTGGAACAGCGCAGCGATCAAGCCGCATTCCAATGCTAGTGATAAGGAAGTATAGGAGATCACAAAGCCAAGCGCTGAAATATTACCACTTGATGCCAACACACAGAAGGCAGAAAACGATACAAACAACAGAAAGAGTGCAATAGCTAGTGCAACATTTTTTGCTTTTCTGGCAAGAGAAAACGCTGAAAGCTGGGCGGAAGGCACTATTTTATCAAAAGGAAATTTAGCTGCCCGAAGTTTCAATTGAAATAAAACTCCAGCCAAGCCAGACTCAAGGGCAATTGTTAATAAAATGAAGTTACATACCAAAATCAACGCTTTGTTTATGTCCGAAAACAAACAAACAAACATTCCTGCTAGCACAATGGCTGCACAGCAGCTAGAGATAGTGAAGGCCACACGCTTACCGAATCTGATCCGTTCAGAAGCCATGATAAATGCCCAAAAAGAGGCGATTTGAGACATATCTGCACGTTCTCCTAAAGTGCTTTTCTCGTCGACCTTAATGCGGAATCGCAAAACACGCCCCGGCATAAAAAGCTTTCTTTGACTTTCCGTCTCCCATTCTCGTTCGCCCCCTGAAAATTCCATCGCTTCAGATAATTCATTTCGAATCATAGGTGCAAGGGTTACATAGTTTTCATGAGGGCTGCGTTCGAGGGACCTGATGGTGTATTTTAACACGTCTTCATCGGGATAATAACGTCCCAACGCAAGATTCCTCGCAACAAATTCAAAATCTTCAGCTTGTAGTGTCATATAATTTAACTCCGTCCTGTTTTTTGATAAACTTCTCGTTCGCGTCCGTCAAGTGGAATTGTTGATCCAGACCGCCTAACGTAAAACTCATTCTTGTTCAAGTAATACCAGTTTGGTCCCTTTGGAACTTTTAGGATGATAACATCTTTCCCTTTGTATAATGTAGGTTGCATGGTTACCAAAGCCGATGCATCTCCACCTACGTGGTCTTTAATTAAATCGGCTAGCAGCAATAGGAACCCGTCCAGAGTCTTTGTATGTGCATACTCCCAGTTCACTCCATTCACAATCCAATCTCCACAAATAGGCAAGTTTGCCAAAGCAGCATCATTTTTCTGAAGGAGTTTTTCATAACGCTTGCGTTCAAGGGCTCCAATAATGATAACTCCCCCTTGGGAATTAAGAAATCCAACAACAGCCCTTAACACACCTTCGGTCGCGATTCGTTCATCAAACTCTGTTGGATGGCGATTATCGTTGATATAGCGATCCAAATGAAGTTTTAATGACCCTTTTACTTCGAGGTGGTCCCCCTCAATTCCGCTCAACAATTCTTCGAGCAGAAAGTCCTTTGTAAGATCGGCCTCCTGTTTGCTCAGGAACGAAAAGCGAGTAATATGTGAAGGTGATGTCTCGATTATCTCTTGTTCTGTCGTAAATGGCTTTTTAGACCCTGCCGCTAAATATGTGTATGTGCGTATGTAGTGCCCTTGCACTCCAAGTTCGTTGACTCGCTGAACAAGATCATCTATCAAAGGATACGCTTCAAAAGAGACTTTTCCTTTGATGAGAATCCATGCAAACCCGCTGCCCAAATACATTGATGTTTCTACCACACGCTCGGCGGAGACCAACATATCAAGCAGATTCTGTCTGATCAAATGTTCCATCTCAATAGCAGGAACAACACCCATCATCGGCGGAGGAATAACTATGAAAAACTTTATCCCATTACCTTGAGGCTCAATCTCCTTGGCCAGATGTTTGCTTGATGCCTCATTAAGGACGTTGTTATCTTTCTCGACCCTTTGCATCCAAGCCGCAGATAGTTTATCCACATCTTCGTCAGATGGTTCTAACTCCTTCATTTCACCCTTATTCCACCAACACCAATGTAACGCAGGATCGCTGACAAAAAATGGCAATACCCGCGTACAACCCAAATCCTCCAACTCACCCTGGAGCATTCTCGTAAAAGCACCGCCACCGATATCTTTTGGCAGCCAAACGCGAATCATTATGTCATATAACCCATAAATTTCATAAACACAGAATGAGGTAATTCTATTCTTTTGGAAGAGGCTGTGAAGCTTATCAGAAATACGCTTGCGCCGATAAACAGGGACAAAAGAGAGCTGAAAGTAAGCCAATGCTTCGCCCAACTTTCTTTCGTGAACCTTAGGGTGCCAAAGTATCATTTGTATATCCGATTTTCCTCAACCGCCCGAATGAAAGAGCTATATATGGGTGGTAGTTTTGCAACCGCATGTCATCACGTCAAATAAAAAATACCTACCAATTCCCGTTTGTTTGGATGAAAGAAAGCACTTTGCTCCACTGTAATCATTAGACAAGATAGCCATTGTAACCAGCTCATATGATGTGCTTTCCATTGACAAATGAACTGCTTTGGTGATATAATGCGCTCAGATTCCTTCCAGGGCGACATTCCCGTTGACTGCTGACTGAAGCCCGTCACATGCCGTGATCGGTTTCTTCAACAGTCAACCATAAGGAGTTTATGAATATCACTGGAAAGTTCTTCGCATATATTCGTCAGAAATTGTTCAAGAGGCAAATTGAATGGGAAGTATACAAGCGAATATTCCCCCACCTTAAAGGGGAAAAGAAGTTCAGATACCCGTTCAACTCAGATAGCAAACTCTGCACATGCATCCTCCACGAAAATCTTGATGCCAAGCTCTATCTCCAATTGATCGAGCACGAAGCTAAACAGATGCCGAAAGCCTACAAGGAAGCATTTCGTTACATTATGTATCGCAATCTCATTGTGCAGATGGAAATGTATTTGGTTCTTGCCCGGCAGCGAGGTCGTCGAAATACAAGCAGTCCAGAAATATTAAATTTGAGTGCATAACTTATTCATAACCCCATTCGGCCGAATGGGGTTGTCATTATTTTAACCTTATTCAACAATCGTAAGGGTGATCTTCCTCCAGGATATCATATTCAGATTCTTAGCATTTGCATTCATGGGTGCCGATGTGTTATCATCGCATTGTAGTAATCTTCTGGTAAGAATCTAAAATTCAGCTTGGAAAGGATTGTCTAATGAATGAATGTACTCTTGTAATAGTTTTAATAACACTTCTCTGCATACTCATTGTCTTAAAGCAATAACAGACAATAACCTATTCAAATCAAACTACCCACCCCTCGTTAAGGGGGTGGATTTTTGACCTTCACCTGTTAAGGCGGAGATTGTAATTTCTTATTTCAGGCCATTTGATGAACATCTAGTGTCCATCTCTAGCATCATTGACCAATTGCCTGCCGAACACGTTCCGTCACAATCTGCACACCGTTGGTGAGTTGTGCTTCGAGCGCATCGGTCATCTGAATCCTACTCGGATTAACTGGAATATATCTGGCGTTATCGGTTGTCGCCGTATGCAACAAATTGGCGATGCTGAAACTCACGGTTGTCTTGGCTTTGTATTCGAGCACCTTGTAATAAACCTGCGTTTCATCGTCTTTGGCCTGGCCGCAGACAATGACACATTGCCTCCGACCGCTCGTAGTCCCCGCACCCAATAACCCTGGTATTTCGTAGGTGGCTTCGATTGCATAAGTTTCCGGCTCTGACAAAGAAATATCCGCGATCCTGAACATGGGCTGGCCCGATGATAACGCGGACGCGATTGCTCCACCCGCTTCACTGTATGGCTTGCTCGTAGTCAATTCGTGTTCATCGAATAGTTCAGCATCGGGATAACCTTTGAGAACATCGTTAAAAACCTGATGCGGACGGTTCAATCGCTCGACGCGCTCGCGTTCGACTTGCTCTGGCTTGTGCTGTGTGTCATACGCCAGCATCGTCTTGGCCTGGTCATTGTCCGGATTGATCGAAAGCGCGTCATTTAAGATTTCGATTCCTTTGATGTAATTGCTTTGGTCTTGCCAATCTTGCGCCTGTTGAATGTCCGAAAGAAAATGGATCTGTTTTTGCAAGGCAATGGCATCGGCATCATCCGGCTTGGCAGCAATCGCCCCGTTCACATATGTCATGGCATCACTGTAATTGGACTGCGCCAGATAATTGCGGGCGCTTTGCATGGCATTGATGTAATTGAAGCTAATCAAGTTCGCATGAAAGGTGTTGGTTTGATCGGCCGTCACGTCGAGCGTTGCCGGTACGTTTTGGTAGCCGTTCAATTCCAATTGGAAATGCAACGTCTGTGGCGTTATTTCTGACAGTTCGAGCGGCGTTGCTCCCCAATACCTGTTTTCAGGGCCAAATACAGACGCGCCGGAGGGGACAGATTCAAAAACTGCCCCGCCGTACTCAAAATCAATCGGCACCTCGTTGGTAACATTGGCATCCACCGCGACTGCCTTTTGGAGTTGATGGTTGTGGTGCACAGCAATCAATTCATAATCGCCGGTCGGAAGTTCAGTCAGCGTTTCGGGCATAGTCCCGTTTTCAATGTCGCTTCCATTGGCATCATACAATTGAAATGTCGCACCGTCGCGGTTGCAGGTAACGTGCAATGCGCCAAAACGCGGCGAAAACGCCACCGAAGCAGCTTCGTCCCGCATGACCGACGCCGTTTGTGAGCCATTCCAATGTGGATATTGTACATTCATCGAGTATGTGTCCGTTGGCACGGTCAAATTTGTACCCGAACTATTGGAAAGGCTTGTGGAAAATTCCGCCCCCTGAATTGTAATCCATTGTGCAGCAGGGGTGGCACTCACCGATAGGATGCTAGTGCTTCTTTTCAACTGGATGTCCCCCAAATCGTGTTTGCCGTACCAAATATTCAAATCCATTGCCACGGGATCGGTTTGAGGGCCGGTAATTGCAAAATGATGGCTGCCCAGGGAGATATTGTCGCCACTCTCAATCGGCTTGTTGTCGAGCGTGACTGTAACGGGATATGGCAGAATCTGGCCATTCAATGAAACAGAAAAATAGAGGCGTGTTCGTTCGAGCAGAATTGTGTTCCAATGGATGATGGCAAAAAATCAACACTAGCAGCAGCCACCATACAATCGGCCGCAACCCTTGCCACATTTTTGGTTGACGTTTCTGACTTTGCCCGTCCATATTTTACCCATCGGAATTTTGGGTATGGGCATCTTAGGTTTCAAGCTTAAAAAAGACGAAGTCCTGGACCACTGGATTTCATTCGCAGACGGGTTCGCGCAACCGCCACAGGAATTCTATGCCTTCGTTAAGAAGCAATTGGACGCGCGCAAAATCCCAAGCATGGCCATGTCAGACGTTGAATATGCCGAGGGCGGGTTGCTTTCCGACAAACGGCTATATCTGCGGATGATCCGCGAGCGGCTGGCCTTTGACTTGTGCGCTTCCCCGTTCGGCAACAGCTATTTTTTCTCCTGCCGCACCATCCATTCGCCGCCAGCCTTACGGCTTTGGCATATCGCTGCCGCGTTCCTATTCTTCTGGTTCGTGTATAGCTCGCTTGTGCTCTTCCTTGGGTTCTTCTTTGCGAACATTGCCTTTGTCGCATTGCTTGTCGCCATTGCAGAGGTATTCCGCAATGCTGTTGCCATGGGCTTGAACGATTTGGACAGCGCATTGATGAACATCTCCATCGTCGGCCCGATCTATGAGAACTGGTTCAGGAAAGAAACGTATTACCGGGAGGACGCGAGATTGGCATATCTCAACATTGTGCCTGCCATCGTCAAGAAGGCGGCTGAAGACATGACCGGGGAGAAGGGCATCAAATTGACGCAGCAATATGAGCGCTCGCCAATCTTCGGCGAGTTGTACAAGCCGGTGCCGCCACGCGACAAGAAATGAAGCGTCATGCCCAGCATCCACGACCAGCTTTCGGAGCAGTTCTATCAGTGGGAAAAACGCGGGCGTGGCTGGCAGGTGTTCGATGAGCCGGTCATCCTCGAACCGCCATTCGTCCCTTTCGCGTTTCGCAATCCTTTTCCTGACACGCCGCCAGTAGATACAGGAAAGCGTCCAGGTTTTCTTGGTTCATTGGTTCGCGGCTTTGGAAAGAAACTGGCCACCGAACCACCGCCCGAAATCGAACCGGAACAAGAGGATGAAAAAGCCGAACCGCCGTCGTTGATCCGGAAGCCGCTCACCGAACTTCAGGTCCTGCTTCCTCCCGACTTAAACATCGCCAAAGATTCATTGGAACAATTTTTCAGCTCCCTATCCCTTTGCAAAGAGCCGATAGCCTTTGAGCTTTTCGGGGTTCACAAACGCGTCCTGGTTCAATTTGCCGCAGCTTCCTATGATGTTCCCCTTCTGCGCCGGCAATTGCAGGCGTACTTTCCAACGGCGCAATACAAGAAGTGCCAGGACACTTTGGCGCAAACATGGATTACATGTTCGGGAAAAAACAATTTGGTTGCTGAATTTGGCTTGGCACGGGAGTTCATGTATTCGCTGGCCAGTGGAAAGTTTGACCCGTTTGTTGGAATCGCTGGCGCGTTGTCTGAATTGCAATCCGACGAGCTTGGCCTGTTTCAAGTGCTATGGCAGCCAGTAAGAGAAAGGTGGCCGGAGAACATCCTTTGTTCGGTGATGGACACGGAAGGCAATCCGCTCTTTGTGGACAGGCCGGAATTGACCAATGCGGCCGAATCAAAAATCTCCAAGCCGCTCTTTGCCGCCGTGGTTCGGATCGCCACGAAGGCCGCAACCTATGCACAGGCAGTGCAGATCGCTTGCGATATGGCCGGAGCACTTCGGTCATTTGGCAGTCCCCAGGGCAATCACCTGATTCCCCTTGAAAATGAAGTGGAGACCTACCCGCTTCACGAGCACATCACGGATGTGCTGTTTCGGCAGTCCCGGCGCAGCGGGATGATCCTAAACAGTGACGAATTGACGAGCTTCGTGCATCTTCCCTCCAATGAGGTGCAATCGCCGGTGCTGGTGCGTGACGCGGGGCAAACAAAGGCCGCACCAGCCATCGTGCAAAATAAAACGGGCCTGTTGCTCGGCAATAACATCCACTTGGATGAGAAGATTCCCATCGCCCTGACACCCGAACAACGGGTATATCACACGCACATTATCGGGACGACTGGCACGGGTAAATCCACCCTGCTATTCAATCTCATCCGGCAGGACATCGAAAACAATCAAGGCGTCGCGGTCCTCGACCCGCATGGAGATTTGATTGACCGCATTCTTGGCATCATCCCAAAGGAGCGCATTGACGACGTGGTTTTGGTTGACCTCGCCGACGAAGATTTTCCCGTAGGGTTCAACATTCTCTACGCACACAGCACTTTGGAACGGAAATTATTGGCGTCCGACCTGGTATCGCTTTTCCAACGGCTGTCAACGTCGTGGGGCGACCAGATGAACAGCGTTTTGCAGAATGCCATTCTAGCATTCCTGTACAGCAGCCGCGGCGGAACACTCGCTGATTTGCGGCGGTTCCTTGTCGAAGACAAATTTCGGAAAGAATTTTTGGAAACAGTGTCCGAACCGAACACGCTGTATTATTGGCAGCAAGGATTCTCGCTTCTGTCAGGTAATAAATCTCGCGGTTCAGTCATCACCCGTTTAAACGACTTTTTGGCCGAGCCGCCAATTTACAATATGGTGGCGCAACAGGCCAATCGTCTGAATTTTGAGGAGATCATGGATAGCGGCAAAATTTTTCTGGCGAAATTGCCCGAAGGCATTGTCGGGAAGGAAAATTCATATTTGCTTGGCGCGGTGTTGATTTCCAAGTTCCAGCAACTTGTCATGGCGAGGCAGATTCAAAAGGTTGCCGGGCGCAAAGATTTTTGGATCTACATAGATGAGTTTGCCAATTTCATCACACCGAGCATGGCGGACATTTTATCCGGCGCGCGGAAATATCGCATCGGCCTGACCCTCGCACACCATGAATTGCACCAGTTGCAGCGTGATGCCGAAGTGGCCAGCGCGGTCATGGCGCATCCCTACACACGCATAGCGTTTCATGTCAGTGATGACGACGCACGGAAGCTGGCGGATGGATTTTCCTCGTTTGAGGCGGAACACCTGAAAAACCTTGGAAAAGGCCACGCCATTTGCCGCGTCGAACGGAGCGATTTTGATTTTAACCTCTCCGTCCCGCTGCCGGAATTGCCGGATGAACAATTGATGGAGCAGCGGAAAGAGGAAGTGATTGATGCTTCACGCAGAAAATACGCCACGCCCAGGGCGCAAGTTGAAGCCGTGGCGCGAAAGGCGTTTGAAGGCAGAATACCAGCACACGCGGCAGATCGGCCAAAGCCGCCGTCACAAGAACCCTCAGCACCGTCAAAGCAGCCCGTTACGCCAAAACCACCACCACCCATGCCGCAGGCTTCGGAAGCTCCGAAGGTAGCTGTGTCGGCACAGGAAATCGCCGAAGCGGGACGTGAACATGAGGCCATCAAAGTCAAAATCCAGGTTGAGGGCGAATCATTGGATTACACCGTCGCGCCGGAGGAATTTGTCGAGGGCGGTAAAAAGAGAATTGATCTTACTTTGCGTCGCGGCAATCGCTCCATAGCGTGTGAAGTGAGTGTGATGACCCAAACGGAATTTGAAGCCACGAACAACATCACGAAATGCCTCAATGGGAATTTCAGCCATATCGCCGTCGTGTCCAAAAAGGGCAAAAAGCTGGCAAGAATCCAGCAATTGTTTTTGGAAACAGCCACGCCGGATGAAGTCGCAAAAGTCGGATTTTATTCTTTGGATGATTTTATTTCAAAACTGCATGAATGGGCGATGGAAGACCCAGACGGCGGCGCTGTGGAACGAGAGAAGCCGCGAAAACAGCCTATTGTGTTTGATGAAGAACCGCTCACTTTGGAAGAACAGCAGCAGCGCGAAGCCTATTTGCTCGCGGCGTTGCAAAAGGCCTTGAAGCCGAAAGCCGCAGATTGAAGCTCGAATGAAAATTACGATGCGTGCCCAAATGCTGGCAATGCCTTCACCGCATTTTTGAGCGTTGCCAGTTGCAAATGCGTATATTTTTGGTTCATCGGCGAAGAAGCATGGCCCGTCAGTTTCATCCGCACTTCCTCCGCGACCCCGGCATTGGCCAGCGCCGAATTGAAACTGTGCCGCAATGAATGAAATGACCGCTTGGTAAAATTGCGGATGCCTTTGCCCTTGACCACCATGAGATCAAGACCGGCCTTTATGACAATGCGCTTGAAACTTTCACTCAACCCATGCTTCCCACCTGGGCCTTTGCTCGCCAGTTTCGGGCACAGAAAACCGTTTGTGCCGAACGTGGACAGATATTTCAAATGCTTCATTATCTGGTAGTGCATCGGCATTTCGACCTTTCGGCCAGTTTTACGCTGTTCGTATACGATGAAGCCCTTGTCCGCGTCGATGTTTTCCCATCTCATGTGAACGCAATCGCCCAAACGCGCTCCGGTGAAATATCCCAACAAGATGAGAGTTTGCCAGTCGAGCGACGGCGCGGCGTTCGCTAGCTTCTGCACTTCTTCGTGAGTGAATACTTCCCGCTCGGAACGGACGATTTTCGGCGGACGGACGGCCACAACCGGATTTTTAAGGATGATGTTGTAATTTTCCGCGCGGCGAAATGCCGTATTGAGGGTTTTAAGATCAATGTTCACTGTTTGCGGTGCCATGCCGGCTGTCATCCGTTCCGTCATAAATGTCTCAATGTCTCTTGGCATCACGCCACTCACCGGTTTTTTCGCCCGCTCGCCCAAACTCTCCAAAAACAAGCGGACAGTTTTATCATATCGCTCAATCGTCCCCGCCTTGTTGCGCACACCGAGTGTTTTAAGCCAGTCGTTCAAATAGTCCTCGGTGCTCGGCGCAATCAAAGTGTCGCCATTGATCTTTTCTGAAATATCGCTTAATACTTTCCGCAATTGGACTGTGGTGGTCGCGCCGGATATTGCCTGCTGTTCAACGCGTTCTAATTCGAGCGCAATTTGCAATGCCGTCCTGCGGTCTGTGGTTTTGGTTGAACGCTTCAACTGCCGCCCGTCGCGGTCGGTATAACACGCGATCCAAAACCGTGATTTTTCTCGCTTCGATATGCTTGCCATGAGGTGAGAATACAGGTGAGAATAAAAAGTTCAATTTTAATCGTTTTAAAACCATTAAAGCATTGATTTTATTACTGTTTGAAACAGTGCATCGAGACGTGGGTTCGATTCCCATCGCCCGCTCCATTCATAATAAACGACTTACGCAAGAGTGCAAGTAAATCTCTCATTGAAAATTATTTTCTGATTCATATTTTACGGGCTGAAATTCGCTATTTGAAAGGGAACCAGGAACTAACGGGATTCTTGCAGTATCTTTGCCG
>Ga0206819_10305_pt1 | contig 13692 bp, 11 predicted proteins | sample Alteio_BWOrgCont_87_FD_152855 | JGI IMG/M metagenome (GOLD analysis project Ga0206819, IMG submission 152855) | Enriched cells from forest soil in Barre Woods Harvard Forest LTER site, Petersham, Massachusetts, United States -... | ecosystem: Environmental > Terrestrial > Soil > Temperate forest >... | reverse complement strand
CAAGAGCGAGTCGGCGTGGATGTTCTCCTCGTGGGCATGGCGGCCGAGGACCAGCTTCAGCTCGGGGGCCGTGACGAGCTCCCGCACGACGTGCTGGATGTTGTCCCCGACGATCCCCTCGGCTGCGGAAAAGTAGCCGATACCCATCCGGATGATCCAGCGCTCGACGTCCGTCAGCGCCTTCTCGTCGCGCCACTGCTCGATGTCCTTGCCCATCGGGACGTCCTCCGGCTCCCAATGGTTCGCCTTCATCTTCCGATAGAGGTCGTAGGCCCAGCGGTACTTCAGCGGCAGCAGGTTGAAGGTCATGGTCGCGCGCCCGTTGATGACCCGCTTGGCCGCAAAGGCCTCCTCGGCCTTGGCTTGGTCGAGAACGAAGGTCTTGGTGCCGACTTGAAAGGTTTTCTGCATGGGGGAGCGACGAAAGGAGGCCGTTGGTGAAAGGATAACGCGGCTGTTTGCGGTGCGCAGGGGGCGCAGGCGAACAAAAGTTGTTGGAACTTATTTACCGGTTGTTGACCACTACAGGATGTGGTCGAAGGCAGGAATGACCACAACCTATTGAAAGTTAGGGGCGGCTCGTCAACAGATTTCTGGCAAATTTTTGTTACGTTTTTCCGGGATTTTCGCTTGCGAGGGAATTCCCGATTCGTCGCGTGCCGGAACGGGTACGCAGGGCCGATTTTTCAGAGGAGACGTCGATTTTCGTCTCCCGCTCGTGGATACAAAAAGGCCGCATCCATTTTTTGGATGCGGCCGAATTGCGGAAGCCGCGCCGATCAGAACTTCAGGCGCGCGCCGAACTGGATCTTCCAGCGGGAAGCGCTGTTCGAGGGGAAGATCTGCGAGCCCGAGGGGAGCACCACGTTGTTGTTCGCGTCGAAGGTCGCGGTCGGCTTGATCTGGCCGTTGGCGTCGTAGGTCGCGTTGCCCAGGGATCGCACCAGGCCCGTCGTGTCGCCGGAGCCGCCGATCGCGCTGATGTAGTTGAAGATCTTCTTGTCCAGCCAGGTGCCGAAATTCAGGAAGTCCATGAAGAACTCGGCCTTCACCTTGTCCGACCACGCCGGAATTTCCTGATCGACGCTCAGGTCGAGCCGGTTCTGCCAGGGCGAGAAGAACGAGTTGCGCGGGATGTAGGTGCCCGCGTACTTGCTCAGGCCGTGCTGGTTGATGAAGTTGAAGTAGCCCGCCTGCTGCGCCGCCGTCATTCCGGAGAAGTCGAAGCGAGCATCGGTCGGGCCCGTGGGGAAGAAGAACAGGTCGTTCGCCGTCTTTCCGTCCCCGTTCAGGTCGCCGCTGTAAACGTAGCTGTAGGGCTGGCCGGTGTGGCCCTCGTAAAAGAGGTTGAAGGTGGTCTTCAGCCCGTGAAAATACTCGTACTCGCCCGTGACGCTCGCGAGGACGCGGTGTTGGATCTCGAAATCCGAGCGGGCGACTTCGGGCTTGTTTTGATTGAAGACGTCGTTGAAGGCGAAATCGGAACTGGCGGTGAAGCTGCCGAAATTGCCCATCTCGGTCGCGTGACCGTGGATGTAGCTGGCCATCCAGCCCCAATGATCGTCCAGCGGACGGGCGAGCGTGATGCTGGCGTACTGCGAGCCGCCCTTGGCGAAACTCCGGATCCGATAGACGTCGCTGAAGCCTGGGACCAGGGGGGCCGTCGCGCCGCTGCCGGCGAAACGCTGGCGGCCGTCCGCTCCGATCGTGGTCGGCCTCAGGTTGATGTCGTCGGTGAACATCGCGGCGAGGTTCTTGGTGTCGATGTATTCCACGGTCAGCACCGCCTTCAAGGGGTCTATCTTCTGGTCGACCGCGATGTTGCTGCGCCAGACCGCGGGGATCTTCAGCTTGTTGTCCATCAGGTTGATCGCGCGGACGCCTCCGGGATCGGAGGAGGCCGTGCCGATCGGGGCATTGGGATTGAATTGGGTCTGCAGGTACGAAGCCAGGGTGGGCGCGCCGGTGGCAGGGGTCTGAATCAGGCTGAAACGGCCCACGCCCGAGTTGCCGAAGGAGTTCGATATCCAAACCCAGGGGCTGCGTCCGAGAAACGCGCCTGTCCCTCCGCGGATCTGGGTCTTGCGGTCCTCCTCGACCGCGTAGTTGAAGCTGAACCGGGGCGCCAGGCGGCTCGTCCCGTCGATCGTGCCGTCGTTGCGCAAGCCGCCGAACGCATTCATGAACGGAACGTTGAGCAGAGGCTTGATCGGGCTGCTGAGTAGATCGTCGCGCAGGCCTGCGGTGAAATACAGCCGCGGACTCACGTCCCATTTGATCTGCCCGTAGAAGCCCGTCTGGCCGAACTTGCTGATGTCGGCGGCCGGCGTTCCGGCCAGAATGTCGGCCCGGGAAAAGCCGCGGACGTTGTCGTTGATGAAGTCCGTCGGCGTGGTGTAGTCGAAAACTCCGTACGAACCCTGGCGGAACAGGTCCGAGAAATTGGTCTGCTCGTGGTCGAAGCCGGCCGAAAAGGTGAACTGGCTCAGGAAGTAATCGGCCCGGAAGGAATAGCTCTTGGTGTTGGTCTCGACGTCGTTGCCCTGCCGGCTCTCATTGGTGCCGAAATTGAGCGAGCCGTCCGTGATTTTGGCGCCTGTCTGGCTGACGCCTGGAAAACCGAATATGCGGATCGAGGGAAAAACGACCGCGGGTATGGACGGATCGCTGTCCTCGGATTTTGCGAAATTGACCTGAGTCTTCAGGTCGGGCGTCCAGTCGCTGATGAGCTGGGCCGAAATCGCCCGCTCTTCCCGCTGTTCGACGTAGTAGTTGGAGGAAAGGTCCGTGATCCCGTCGGGAGTGGCGATGGTGGGAGACGCCGCCTGACTCACCGAATAAGACGACGCATTCAAATTGCCGAAATTCGGGTTCACTCCCTTGACGTCGCTGTACCGGAACGAGGCCCGATGGGCGTCGGTGATGTTCCAGTCCAGCTTGGCGAGGCGTGTGGTCGTCGTCTGGCGGACGGTGCTCGCGCCGCCGAAGGTGCCCATGCTCTGGCTCGTGAGCTGGGCCACACGGGCCAGGACCGCGGCCACCGTCGCGGCATCCGGGGTGAACGAGGGATTGGTCGCCGCCGAATCCTGGGTGAACCGCTCGTAGTTCAGGAAGAAAAAGAGCTTATTCTTGATGATCGGACCGCCGAACGTGAGTCCGCTCGTGCGCTGCCAGAATGGACTCCGCGTTCCCAAGGTGGTGCCGAACACATCCGATCCCTGGCGCTTGCCGTCGGTATAGATCCAGTAGAGGCTGCCGTGGAAATCGTTCGTTCCGCGCTTGGTCACGACATTGATGTCGGCGCCGGTGAAGCCGCTGCTTGCAACGTCGTAGGGCGCAAGATTGATGTTCATCTGCTCAATGGCGTCGATGGAGAGGGGGTTGCCGAACCCAAACAGGCCGGACTGGTTCAACCCGAACTGGTCGTTGATGCGCGCTCCGTCGATCGTGTAGTTGTTGAACCGGTTGTTCATGCCCAGAGCCGTGAGGAACGAGCCTGACTTATAGGCGACGTAGGGGTTGGTCCTGGCCATGTCGCCGAACGAACGGCTCGTGGTCGGCTGGTTCAGGATCGCGTGGGCATCCAGTGCCGTGCTCGCTCCTGTCGCACCCGCGTCGAGATCGGTGAGGTTCGCGCTGACCACGTATTTCTCCAGTTTCACCACTTCGCCGCTCGTCGATTTGATGACGACGTTGACGTCTAGCTCGGTGCCGAGCTGGGTGAAGACATTGGTCTTCGAACCGCCCTGATAGCCGTCGGCCGTCGCGCTGATCGTATACGGTCCGCCGACGATCAAGCCGCGGAAATCGAATCGGCCGTCTGCGCGGGTGTAGGTCGTCTTGACCGTTCCCGAGGGATCGTGGGATGCCGTCACGGTCGCGCCCGCGACCGCTTTGCCCTGGGAGTCGTTCACGTAACCACCGAGGTCCGTCGTCGTGGCGTACTGGGCGCGCGCGTTGGTGAGGAGAACAGCGAGGGCGAATAGCCCCGTCAGGAGATGCTTGGGCCTGATGTGCATAGTAGTTGGTGTGGTTTCTGGACGAGGCAGCCTTCCGGAGAATCGGCAGTCAAGGCCCAACCCCCGGGGTTCGGGCATGTTGCGTAAACTTAACGAACAGGAAAAAACCGGTCCGAAGCGGGCAAGCCACGGGCCCGATTTGATGCAGCCGACGTGCCAATGGCCACATTTATTGCTGTCCGTGCAAATTGCGGCTGGGTCCGGCGAAGTTTCTCGGTGTTTTGCACGAAGATCGAGGCCGGGGATCGGCGCCGATTTGGCCGGCAAAAGTTTAAGAAGCTGCAAATTCGCGGCTTACGGAAAGCCGGAGGGCCATGGCACGCATTGAGGTAAGAGGTACTCAGAACTTCAACGCACCATGACTACAAATACCATCACCTCCCTGCCCAAGACGGATAAGGACACCGCGAGCACGCCCGATACCGAACTGGTCCAGCGTTTCGTGAGCGGCGACGAGAGCGCCTTCGTCGAGATCGTGCGACGCTATGAGGCCAAGATCCTGGCGATCGCCCAGGGTCTCCTCCACAACATCGCCGACGCCGAGGAAATCACCCAGGACACTTTCGTGCGGGCATATCGCAGCCTCGCGCGCTTCCGCGGCGATTCCTCGCTGGCCACCTGGCTGCACCGGATCGCCGTGAACCTGGCCCGCAATCGCTACTGGTACTTCTTCCGCCGGCGCCGCCACGCCACGCTCTCGATCGATGGACCGATCGGGGAAGAGCGCGATGCGACGCTCGCCGATCTCATCGGATCCGATGCGCCCGATCCGGCGCGCGCGACCTCACGCGAGGAATTCGCGTCGCTGGTCGCGTCCTGCATGGAGCAGCTCGAGCCGCACCACCGCGATGTCTTGCTGCTGCGAAACGTGCACAATCTATCCTACGACGAAATCGCCGAAAAGCTCGGAATCAACGTCGGCACGGTAAAGAGCCGGATCGCGCGAGCCCGCGAGAGCCTGCGGACGCGCCTGGCGGCGGCCTGCCCCGAATTCGAGCCCGATGCCGTTCCCTCGGATTGGTTCGAACCCTCCCGGCCCCTGGGCCGGCTGGCGCCCGCCTGGGCTTAACCGGCTGTAGGCCAGGTCCGCGCCGCTGCCATGGCGCGGACCTGTCCCTAAATCTTAAGACTTTAGGGTCAAGTAAGTTAACAAATCGCCGAAGAGTGGTAAGCTCAATGCTTGCTACACTTCGGCATGAAGATCTCGACGCTTCAATGGGATACCTCGCGCGGCTGGAACAAGCCACCGCGCGAGATTGAGGGGCCGATTGACCTGATCCTCTACTTCGGCTCGGGCGAAGCACTCGAGCCATCGTCGGGGCCGTGGCGGGATCTCGTGACCGCCCATCCGGAGGCGGTCTGCGCGGGATGCAGCACGGCCGGACAAATTCAAGGCTCTTCCGTGAGCGATGCCGGCCTCTGCGCGACCCTGGTGAGATTCCACAATACCCGCGTCCGCGGCGCGGCGGCGCGGGTCGATGCGATGGCCGAGAGCCGCGCGGTCGGCGCCGAGCTGGGCCGCCAATTGGCCGGGCCCGATTTGCGCCACGTGTTCGTGTTGAGCGACGGGCTCGGCGTGAACGGCACCGCGCTCACGACCGGCCTGCGCGACACCCTGCCCCCGGAAGCACGGGCGACCGGCGGCCTCGCCGGCGACGGCACGAATTTCAAGCGCACGGTGACCGGCCTCGGCGCCGAGCTCGGCTCTGGGCGAGTCGTCGCGGTCGGCTTTTACGGTCCCGGCTTGGAAGTCGGCTACGGTTCGGCGGGCGGATGGGAGCCCTTCGGACCAAAACGGCTGATCACCTCCTCGGAGGGCAGCGTCCTGACCGAACTCGACGGCCAGCCCGCCTTGGCACTCTACAAGCGATACCTCGGCGACCGCGCCGCGGGCCTGCCCGCGACCGGGCTCCTCTTTCCCCTCGAACTGCTGCCCGAAAGGGATTCGGCCGGCGGCGTCGTGCGCACGATTCTCGCCGTCGACGAAACCGCGCAGTCCCTCACGTTCGCGGGCGATATGCCGCAGGGGCAGTACGCCCGGCTCATGAAGGCGAGCTGCGACGCGCTGGTGGGAGGCGCGACAACGGCCGCCGAGCGCGTCTCGGGGACGAACGGCGACCGGGCGCGCCTCGCGCTGCTCGTGAGCTGCGTCGGCCGTAAGCTCCTGCTCGGACAGCGGGTCGAGGAAGAGGTCGAAGCCGTGGTCGACCGCCTGCCCCTGGGCACGAGCGCCATCGGTTTCTATTCCTATGGGGAGATCTGCCCGTCCGGCTGGGTCCAGGGCTGCGATTTGCACAATCAGACAATGACGCTGACTGTGCTGGCCGAAAATTAGCATCATGAACCCGCAGCTCGCCCGCCTGCTCGCCCGGCATTTTCCTACCCTCGACTTGCAAGCGGCGTCGGAGGACGGGTTTCTCGCCGCCGTTTCCAAGGGCTACGACGAGTTCCAGCAGGAACAGCGGTTTCTCGAGCACACTCTCGAGGTGACCTCGGCCGAGCTGACGGAGGCGAACGAGAAGCTCCGGCGCGACTCGGAAGACCGGCTCCAATCGCTGAACCGCTACTACCGGCGGACGCTCGAGCTGCAGCAGGGCATGATCCTCTGCTTTCGGAAGACCGAGCGCGGCTTCGAGCACACGCTCTGCCGCGGCCAGCTGGCGCTGCGGCTGGGGTGGACGCCCGAGAAGGTCGAGGGCAGGACGCTCCCTGAGTTCTTCTCCCCCGCGCAAGCCGACGCGCTGTCCGGCGCCTACGAGCGGGCGTGGGCCGGGGAGGACTGCTCGGCCGAGGCCCAGTCCGCGGACGGATCGGCCGATTTTCTCGCGCTGCTGCGCCCGCTGCGCGAGGACGGCGTCGTCCGCGAAGTCATCGTCTCATGCGTCGAGATAACCGCACTCAAGCGGCTGGAGCGCGAATTGCGCGGCGCGAAGGAACGCGCCGAGTCCGCCGACCGCGCCAAGGGAGAATTTCTCGCCGTGATGAGCCACGAGATGCGCACTCCGCTGAACGCCATCATCGGATTCTGCCGCCTCCTGCGCGAATCCCCGCTCGCGCCGGAGCGGGACTCGTGGCTCGCCACCCTGGAATCGAGCGGCGAATCGCTGCACGCCCTGATCGGTGATATTCTCGACTACTCGAAAATCGAGGCCGGCAAGCTGGTCCTCGACGAGCAGGCGGTGGAAATCGCGGAGCTGCTCGATTCCGTCGCGGAAATGTTCCGGGCTTCGGCCGCCGAAAAGGGAATCGAGATCGAGGTCGCCCCGGTCGGCCAGCTGCCCGCGGTCGTGGTCACCGACGGCACCCGGCTCCGCCAGATCCTCGTCAATTTGGTGGGCAACGCGGTCAAGTTCACCTCGCGCGGGAGGGTGTGCCTGGCCGCGACTTTGGCCGATGACGTCGCAGGCTCGGACTGCGTCCTGCGCTTCGAGGTGAGCGACACGGGGATCGGCATCAGGCCCGAGCACCGCGTGCGCCTGTTCAAGCCGTTCAGTCAGGCGGATTCCTCCACGACCCGCGCCTTCGGGGGAACCGGGCTCGGGCTCGCGATCTGCGACCGGCTCGTCCGCGCGCTCGGCGGCGACATCGATTTCACGAGCGAATTCGGCCGGGGAACGAAGTTCACGTTCACGATCAGGGCGGCTTTCGAAGTCCCCGCCGGACCGGGCTCCGATTCGCAGTCGGAACCTCCCCTTCCGCCGGGCCTGCGAATCCTCGTCGCGGAGGACAATCCGGTAAACCGGTCGCTGATGAAACAAATCTTCCGGCACCTCGGCTACTCGGCCGACTTCGCGGAAGACGGCTTGAAGGCCGCGGCCGCGGCGCGGACCAAGGACTATGACCTGATCGTCATGGACCTGCTGATGCCGGAATTGGACGGCTTCGATGCGACCCGGCAAATCCTCGCGGATAGCCGGGAGTCCCACACTCCGCGGATCGTGGCCCTCACGGCCTGCACCCTGGGGGACGAGCACAAGCGCTGCCTCGAAGTCGGGATGAGCGCCGTCCTCACGAAGCCGGTCCGAGTGGACCTCCTGCGCGCCGAGATGTCGCGCGCGCGGCCGCTGCAGACGGCATAGCTGGTAGCCGTACCGAGCGAAGCGACATCAGCCACTCTTACGAGTTCGGCTACTCCTTCTTCGGCTGAGCCTGGGCCGCCTTGCGCTTGAGCAGATCCGCGCGCAGATAAAAATTCGGGCCCGCCTGGCGCCAGGCCGTCAGCCAGATGGAGCCGAGCAATTCGCCGCCCTTGAGCACCTGGCCTTCGATGAACGGCTTGCCGTCGAAACTCCCGGGCGTTCCATCCGCCTTGAGCTTTCCCTCCTTCTCCAGCTGGTAGAGCGGCTCGACCTTGCGATATTGGGCGACGATGAAATCCATCATGTCGGCGAAGACCGGATCGCGACCGTCGGTCCGCGTTTTGAGATCGAGGGGAATGGCCGATGTGACCCTCGGAGCCAGGTCTTCCAGCGTGATCCCGGCCCTTCCGATGAATCCGCCTCCGGTTCCGGTGCCGTCGATCCAGGCGTGGAAGCCCTTCCACGTCGTGTAGCCGTTGGGATTCGGCCCCACCCAGCCGTTGTACTTCGTGGTCGTATGCAGGGGCTGCGAGCTGTCGCCGACGAAATGCCCCATGATCCCCATCTCGTAGACGATATTGGCCTCGGCATTGGCCGCCTCCTCGGGCGTGCCCAGTTCCCGGTATGCCTTCCAAATCGAAAAGCTGGCCTTCAGTTTCCCGTAGTCCTCCGCCATCTTCCAGGGCAGGAACCCGGGCCACTCTTGGGTGCGATCCCTGTCCTTAGCGGGATCTATGGGAGCGAATCGCTCCGGATGCGCCGCCCGCGCGGCCGCGAATTGGGCCAGGAACTCGAAGCGGAACGGGGAGAGGGAGGCAATGTCCAGGCCTGCCTCCGAAATCTTCTCGAGGTTGATCTGGTGGTCGAGCACCGTGGAATGCAGGAACCATTCGTCCGGCGAAGAGCGCCAGCGGTCCGGTTCGCCCGCGAGGTAGGCGATGCGCTCGGCGTTCTCCGGCGTGTGCACGAACGCCGGAAAATCGGCCGGCAGCGACCGCAGCGCGAGCTGGTTGACGACGCGATGGGTCTCGTAGGCCCACGCGAAAGCGGGCGCGGGCGCGAGAGCGGCGAGCGCCGCGAGGGCGCCCGAAACAGTCAGGGAAGTGCGGAGTCTCGAATTCATCGGCGAATGATTGCGGCGTAGGACTTGATCCCCGCGAGCAGGGATTGCGCCATCTGCTGGCGAAACGCGGGATCGGCGACCCGCCTGGCCTCGGAGTCGTTGGAGAGAAAGGCCGACTCGACCAGGATTCCGGGGCAATTGAGCGGCCGGAGCACCCCGAGTTGGTTGATTTTCTCGCCCCGGTCCTCGGTGTGCAGGAAGCGCAGCAACTCACGGTGCACGGCATGCGCGAACACGGCGTTCCAACCGTCGTTCCGGTTCGCCGGGGACGCGAAGTGTTCGGCGTCGTCCATGTGCAGTTCCCAAGACCGCGACGAACGCTGTTGTTCCGGGCAAAAAGTCCAGACCTCGGATCCCCGGGTCTTCGCGTCGCCAACCGTGGAGGCGTTGAAGTGAATGCTGATGAAAAGATCGGCGTGCGCGAGATTCGCAACTTCGCCGCGCATTTTCAGGTCCGACTGCTTTTCGGGGGACAGCGCCTGGTCGCTCGTGCGCGTCATCACGACCCGGTAGCCTTGCTGCTCGAGAAGCGTCCGAAGCCTGAGCGCGACGTCGATCGTGTAGGTCTTTTCCTTCAATCCCAGCCGGAGGTTCTGCGTGCCCGGGTCCCAGCCGCCGTGCCCGGCGTCGAGCACGATTATCCGCGGTTCCGGCGGAGCCGGTGACGCGCCCCACCCCGGCTGAGCCAGCGGCGCGAGCCGGCGCTCGAAGTCGATCCGGCTCACGTAGAGCTGCCCGTTGCGCACGACCGTCGGGTCCCCGAGCCAGACCCTCAGCCCGTCGACGCTGATGTCGCGGCTGTCCAAAGCTTCCTCCCTCGGAATCTCGATGCGGCACCTCGCGCTGGCCAGCAGGAGCCGGCGGTCGGGAACGTTCCAGCGCATGCCCAAGCCCAGCCGCTGGGCGATGTCGGTCGCGCGGACGTACTCCCGCCCCAGGATGCGGACGGAGGCCAGCGGCGGCTCGGGCCGGGTCGGAACCCCGACGAGCGCCAGCGGCGCCGCGAGCGCGGCCAGGCGGACCAACGCCGCAATCATGGATCCCCTCCGCCTCAGCCTTCCTCGGGCAGAGGCGCGTGAAACTTGGGCTTGCGCTTGTTCACCGGCAGCGGCGTCAGCATGACCGTGATGTTGCGGCCGATCAGCTTCGCGTCCGCGTCCGGATGGCCCATGCCCGCCAGGTCGGTGACGGCCCGCTTGATCACCCCGAAGCCGATCTCCGTGTGGACCATTTCGCGCCCCCGGAACTTGAGGCGCAGCTTCACCTTGTTTCCGTGGCTCAGGAAATCCTCCGCGTGGCGCAGCTTGGTCGTGTAATCGTTCTGCTCGATCCGGGCGCTGAACTCGATCTCCTTGATCTTGCTCGCCGTGGTCTTCGCGTGGGAGTGCTTCTTCTGCTCCTCGTACATGTACTTGCCGAAGTCCAGGATCCGGCAGACCGGCGGCTGGGCGTTCGGCGCCAATTCGACGAGATCCAGACCCAGCTCGAGCGCGAGGTTGACGGCCTTGGGAGTATCCATGATCCCGAGCTGTTTTCCAGCCGGGGATATCACGCGCACCTGGGGGACCTTGATCCGGTGATTGCGGCGGATATTGGCGAACGGGTCGTTATTGCGCCGCTGAAAGAAGCCGGGACGGCCCCCGGCGGGGGAAAAAGGTAATGCCATCAAATAGTTGGGATCAGGTGCGGTTCGTCAGGTGCGCCCCCGACCTCATACGCTGAAGCTCTCGCCACAGGAACAGCTCGCACGCGCGTTTGGATTGGTGAATTTGAATCCTCCTCCGATCATTCGGTCTGAATAATCGATGACGGTTCCCTTGAGGTAAAGCGCGGTTTTTGGGTCGACGAGGACGGTCGCCCCGCCGGTCCGCACCCGGATGTCGCCCCGCTTGGCCGCCTGAACGAACGCCAGATTGTAGCTCAGCCCGTTGCAGCCCCCTCCGGTGATCGCCACCCGCAGGTACTCGCCCTGCCGGTCCCGCGCCACCAGGGCCCGGACCTTCCCGCCGGCCGGCTCCGTGAGCCGAACGAGCTGCTCGTTGCCCTCGCGCACGCCCTCTTCGGGCGGCGCCGAGGAGGTCGAGGCTACGGTTTCGGCGGTCATGCAAGTGGTGTAAACGGACAAAGATTGGCGGAACTGGAGCCAAAAGCAAAGTCAACCTGACCCCTTGTTGCCGACCAGGCGGTGAGCGAGCGCCACCGCATTTCCAAAGCTCTTTCCACTGGCCCGCCCCTGCCCCGCGATATCGAAGGCCGTGCCGTGATCCGGGCTCGTCCGGACCCAGGGTAATCCCAGCGTCACATTGACCGCCTCGTCGAACTCGAGGGTCTTGACCGGCGCCAGCCCCTGATCGTGGTAAAGCGCCACGACTGCGTCATACTCCCCCCTCAATTGCCGCGCGAAGACCGTGTCTCCCGGCTGGGTCCGGGACAATCCCGGGTGTACGGCCCGAAGGGCATCCAGCAGGGGATCGATCACCTCCCTCTCCTCGTCGCCGATAATCCCGCCTTCGCCCGCGTGCGGGTTCAACCCGCAGACTCCGATCCGGACCGGAGCCTCCGACCCGAGTTCCGCCCGGGCCAGCTCTTCGGCGGCCCGGATCGTCCGGGCAAAGTTCTCCCGAGTCAGATGCTCCGGCACTTCCCTCAGCGGAATGTGCCAGGTGAGCAGCGCCACCCGAAGCCGCCCCCCGCAAAACGCCATCGTCGGTTCGCCGCCCCAGCGCTCCGCGAAAAACTCGGTCTGCCCGGGAAAGGTCCAGCCGATCCGCGAGAGCCGCTCCTTGCTCACCGGACCCGTGACGGCGCCCGCGTATTCTCCGCTCCGGCATCCTTCGGCGGCGCGCTCCAAGGCGGCCCAGGCGACGAGCGAGCCCTCCCCTGTCGGACTCCCCGGCTGCGCCTCGAAATCCTCGAGCCCGACCGCGATTTTCTCCGCGGCTCCCCCGAGCTTCGCGAGCCACCGCACCGGTCCGATCACCGCGACCCGGGCCGCCTCATCCGGATGCTCCGCGAGCCAGCGAGCGACGATTTCCGGGCCGACCCCGGCAGGATCGCCGCACGTAAATGCCAATTTTTTCACTCCTCCGCCTGCCCCCGTCTCGCCCGCGCGACGCCCCGCTTGCCTCCCGCGAAAAACTCCAGGAACTGGCGCGCCTCCACCGAACGGAATTTGCCCGTCGCAAGAGCGGCCGCCGCATGCTTTCGGACGCTTCCCGGCTGGAAATAGACCTCGCGGAAAGCCGTCTTCAATTCGGTCATCGTCTTTGCGGTGACTCCGCGGCGCTTGAGCCCGATCAGATTCGGCCCGGCGATCTCGTCCCGCTCCGCCGCCACGACGAAGGGCGGAATGTCCAAGCTGAACCTCGCCCCGCCACTGACGATCGCTCCCTCCCCGATCCTGATGAACTGGTGGAATCCCGCGCCTCCGCCCAAAATCGCGTGGTCGCCCACGTGCACATGGCCGGCCAGGAGCACCGCATTCGCAATTACCACCTGCCTGCCGATCACGCAGTCATGGGCCACGTGGCAGCCCCCCATGAGCAGGCAGTCCTCCCCCACTTCCGTGAATCCTCCGGCATGCGTCGCGCGATGGATCGTCACGTGCTCCCTGATCTTGGTCCGCGCCCCGATCCGGACCCCCGAAGCGACCTTCGGGTCGAACTTCAGGTCCTGCGAATCCCCTCCCACCACCGCGAACGCGTGGACTTCGACCCCGTCGCCCAGCACGGCGCCCCGCTTGACGATCGCGTACGCGTGGATCTGGCAGCCGGCCCCGAGCCGGACTCCCTCTTCGACAATGGCCGTCGGATGGACGCTCACGATTTCGCGGGCGGCCGCTCGCGCAGCCCCGAGAGGTCCATCTGCGCGTCCTTGATCAGGCCGTAGTTCTTCAGGAGTCGTATCACTTGCAGGGCATCGCTCTTGCCGTAGTTGCGGTTGACTTCAACCATTTCAATCAGGTCGAGCAGCATGGCCCGGAACGAAATGATCGCGTCCACCCCCCGCTCCTTCAGCAGGGAGACGCTCTGCGAGCGATAGGGCTCCGCGGTCGGCAGCGTCGAGACTGCGCAAGCCGATCAAGCTGGACGCGCTGCGCTCCGCGATGGGCCGGGACAAGAAGGTGCGCGCGGGAAAGGCGCGCTTTGTCGTGATCGGAAAGAACCGCTCGACCTGCCGGAGCACGTTCTCCTCCAGGAAGCTGAAGATCTTCTCCGGCGCGCTCCTCAAGGTCGCCGGCGTGAAGACGTCGCTGTGCCACGGCTTCACCGCGACGATGGCCCTCCGAATAAACGTAAGCTCCGAGGCGAACAGGAAGAAATCCGGCTTCCGGCTGCCGCGCTTCCACGCCGGGTTGTACACCACCAGGTCGATCTCCTCGTCGCTCGTCTTCTTGCGCGCCTGGACCTGGTACTTCCGGACCTGGCGGACGAAAAATCCGTTCTGTTCGAAATATTCGCGGACGATGCCT
>Ga0206819_10321_pt1 | contig 13700 bp, 11 predicted proteins | sample Alteio_BWOrgCont_87_FD_152855 | JGI IMG/M metagenome (GOLD analysis project Ga0206819, IMG submission 152855) | Enriched cells from forest soil in Barre Woods Harvard Forest LTER site, Petersham, Massachusetts, United States -... | ecosystem: Environmental > Terrestrial > Soil > Temperate forest >... | reverse complement strand
CCAATATTTAATTCATTAGCAGTAGTAACATAAGTCATTGGGTTGAGTGTATCCACCCAGCCATTGTTGACCCAGACTTCCCATTCTTGTTGAATGGCACTCAGTCGCCAGCGTTTAGGCAAAGCATAAACAGCAGCAGAAATTCGCATATTAGGTTTCATTTGTCTAACCATAGTGCTTACTTCTTGCACAAGGTTTGTTACTTGCTGAATTTTCCAGGCTTGCCATAATTCTCTAGTCGCATCATCCAACCTATCAAGATTCATTCCTGTAGCTGATTCAAAACGCATGCGACCAGCCCAGTCATAACCCATTTCTGAGCCTTTGCCATTAAAAGGATAGCGAATATAATCAAGCTGAATACCGTCAACAGGATATTTGGAAATAATTTCACTAATGAGATTCTTTATATAACTGCGAGCTTCTGGACAAGAAGGATCAAGCCAAAACTCATGTTGTTTAGGTGGAGTAAGAGAACCATTGGCTGCTTGCAGTGCCCAAGCAAAATCATATTTAGATAAAACAGGTCCAGGATAATCAGGTGGCTTATTAACAATAGGATTGTGTTTGGCATTGCCTACATTGAAAGACCAGAGCCAGCTGTGTATTTCCATACCATGTTTATGTGCTTCTTTGACGGCTACTGCTAATGGGTCCCAACCAACTGTATCTGGATTTTGCACACCTACAGTGCTAGGAAACATAGTAAAACCAGCATTATTTGTTTCAAAATAAACTACATTGAAACCAGCTGATTTCAAACGATCAAATAATTTGGCCATGCCTTTAGCGTTGCGGGCATTAATAATAGTGCCACGGTCAAGCCAAATATTGCGTGCTTCAACCGGTCTAGTGGGCATAGCCATAGCAAAGGCTAAAGCGAAATCTTGTCTGGCTTCTTGCAAATATTGATCAGCTTCAAAGAATCTTCTATCACGATAAGCTTCATCAAAAAGAGAAGAATTTTTTACTGCTGCATCATAACGCTCTTGAATAAGTTTAAAAGCGACAGCTAGATCTGCCTGTTTAGCCGTTTTTATAGCTTCATCGGTTCGTTTAAGTAAATATTCAAGCTCTTGTCTAATACCTTCATACTCGGCAAAACTAATTTGGACTGCGGCTTGCTGAGATACACCAGGAGAAAGATTTTCTAAACCAGCTGAAATAAGACTGGCATTAGTGGAGACAGAACCCTGCAGAGCTGGAGACCATGAAATAAATAAACAATTACCTAATCGACTAATGGCTGGTGCGATATCTTTGCCGCTTAAATCTTGCCAACGGGCAAGAATGGTGGCATTAGCAATAGGACTAAAATCAGCTAAATCACAGCCAACTGGAAATTCGTCAGTATTGATTTTTTGAGGAGCATTTGGCCAGTCTACTTTACGTTTTTCAGTAATAGTAATATTTTTCAGGCCACTAACACCGGCAAGTTGTTCTAATTGTTTAGCACCTGTTCCTGGGATGCCACCAGCTTCAGTAATTAAAATGCGGCCGCCTAATTTTTGATATTGATCTAGAGCGGCAACAACTGTTAAAGGCAAATCTACTAATAAAGGAACGATAATTACTTTATAGCCACCAATGCGAGGTTGCCCGAGAGTAACTTCACCATCAGAAATTTCTTCATATGAAACATTTGCTGCCCCAAGTGTATGGATAAGATTTGCCCAGTCTTCATCAAAATTACCAACGCTTTGTTCTTGATACTCTTGTTGATTGAAGGCACTACGCAATACTGCGACCGGTGAGCTAGCAAAGGCGTCAGGCGGGAAAATGCAGCTATAAGCAAATAAACAGCCAAGCAATATAAAAGAACCCAGCACTATGCGCATAAACTGATGATGAGAAATTGTTTTAATACCAACATTGTTTATATCTATTGTCGGTCTATTCACTATATTGCTCCCTTTATCCTCTAATCTCGATTGTTGCTATTTTAACGTTTGCCTTTTACTAATCTTTCTAAATTTCTTTGATTTTCACGTTTAGAAATAGCTGCTCTTTTATCATAGAGCTGTTTTCCTCTTGCTAACGCTAAATCTATTTTTGCCCAATTGCCTTTAAAGTAAAGCTTCAATGGTATTAAGGTTAGTCCTTTTTCTTGAGTTTGTCCTTTGAGTTTATTGATTTGGCGTTTATGTAAAAGCAAACGTCTTTTTCTTATCGGTTCATGATTAAAGCGATTACCAAAATCATAAGGAGAAATATGGCAGCGATAAAGCCAAATTTCATCATCTTCAATCTTAGCAAAACTGTCTTGAAGATTAGCTTTACCTTGCCGCAAAGCTTTTACTTCTGTACCGGTCAAAGATAGTCCGGCCTCAATCACTTCCAGAATTTCATAATTATGACGAGCCTTACGATTGTCGGAGACTACTTTATTTTTTGGTAAATCTGCTTCTTTAGATTTTGCCGATTTGTCAGTTTTTGGCATTTATTTTTCCAAATTTATGGCTCAGTTAATTAATAAGTCTATGAATGTCTTTGTGCAAGACGGCAATAGTCTCATAGAAATGCTGGCGACTTGGTAATATGACTACTTATTTTAACCACATTTTTAGTGTTATGATTGGCTTTAGATAAGCGCTCTAAGCATGACCTACGCATTAAATTCAGCATTAATAAGTATGATAAAAATAGAACCATTTTTAGCTACTGATTCAACACAAGTGCGTGCTCTTTTACGCCATCAAGATGAATTAATGCCTTATGAAGCATTTTGTGCAGAAGAAAAATTGTTCCATAGTGGACTTTTTTTCTGGCAGCACTGGTTGCCTTGCCGTTACCATCTAGCACCAGCCATATATGTAGCAAAAGATAATGGTGTGATTTTAGGATTAATATCAATTGTAAGTTATGGTAAGGCTAATTCTTGCTGGTGGATCAATCATTTAGTAGTGCATCCTAATCATAGAGGGCGTGGTATCGGTCAAAAGCTCATGCAATATGTATTTGCTCTTTTTGGTAGCCAGGGGGTAAGTCATTTTGTTATGGAAATTTCCTGCCAGAACTCTGCTGCTATGTCTTTATTAGGCGGACTTGGTTTTCGTCGAGCTGCCAGATTGGTTCATTATCAAATGCCAAGTGATAGACGCATGTCCAAAACGGGTGAAAAAAATGAAGAAAATGCCGTTTTTAGATGGGCTCAACCAGAAGACCAGAATCTTTTGTATCAACTTTTCCAGGATTCTTTACCTTCTGACTTAAGAGTAGTTTATGCGTATAATTCAGACGATTTTGTTCTGGAAGCAATTCCCGCTGACCTGGCGCCAAATGCTCTTAAACGCTTATATAAGTTAAAGAACTGGTACTGGGTGGCTCATGATATGGAGCGCAATGTTCTTACTGCCGCTATTAAAGTCTCATCACATAGACAAGGTGATTTTCACATAGAATTTGTTATTCACCCAGGCTGGCAACATATGGCTAAAGAAGCAGTTGGTTATGCCATGCAGGCAATAGATCGCCTAGGTATGGCAGGGATGGTTATGACCAAAGTATATGATTATCAAGCAGGTACTGCTGAAGCTTTAGAACAATTAGGCTGGCAAAAACATGGAGAATTTCTGCTCATGGTTAAAGAACACTGGTTGAGAGCCAAAAAGCGCTCACTTAAGCTGGATACAACTGTGACAATACCTACTATGGGTAAGCCAGCTATTAATTTACCTTTTACTTTAGAATGATTGTTTGTTTTGGGAGCTCTTTGAAATATCAAATAACCTATACAGAGTCAGTATTTTGGTATTTGTTCCCTGTGCTAACTTTCGTTTGAACTTATTTTTGCTTCTAAAATACAAATTAATTGTTAAGATTGCAATATCCATTAGCATAAGGCGCCCATGCGTTGACTTTCATCCTGGCAGCTAGTTATGATAGCTATTCTACTTTCTGTGCTCAGGCTTGATTCCAAAAAGCTTTTTTGAATCAGTTTGCTAACATAGCTAAAGCACTGCTAGGTTTGCCATTGGGTTTTCGATTTGGGAGTTTAAATTGCCTACAATTAATCAGCTTATTCGCCAAGAAAGAGCGAAAGCTACCTACAAAACAAAGTCACCTGCCCTTAAGTCATGCCCGCAGCGTCGGGGGGTTTGTACACAGGTTAAAACGCAGACACCTAAAAAACCCAATTCTGCTTTGCGTAAAATAGCACGGGTACGCCTCACCAATGGTCAGCTAATTACTGCTTATATTCCAGGTGTAGGACACAATTTACAAGAACACTCTGTAGTATTGGTCAGAGGTGGAAAGGTAAAAGATCTTCCTGGTGTTCGTTACCATATTATTCGCGGCACCCTTGATACTGCCGGCGTAAAAGATCGTATGCAAAGTCGTTCCAAATATGGTGCAAAAAGACCTAAAGAAGCTGGTGCTGGCAAAGCAGCAGCTACAAAAGCTACAGCTGCTAAAAAGTAGATAGAATAGAATTTATACAAGGAATTTGTTATGCCACGAAGAGATGTTGCTGAAAAGCGTGTTCTAAGTCCAGATCCAGTATTTAATAGCCAATTAGTGCAGCGTTTTGTTAATCGTATGATGCAACGCGGTAAAAGAAGCGTGGCCCAAAAGGCATTTTATGCCGCATTAGAGCTAGTCAAAGAAAGAACTAAACAGCAAGATCCTGTTGATGTTTTTAATAAAGCAGTAAGGAACGTAACCCCGTTACTGGAAGTAAAAGCCCGCCGTGTAGGCGGTTCTACTTATCAGGTGCCTGTTGAAGTAAAACAATCACGCGGTGCGGCTTTGGCTGCCCAATGGCTAATTACCAATAGTCGCAAACGTCCAGGACGTACTTTTGCCGAAAGACTTTCTGGTGAATTGCTGGATGCGTCTAATGGTACTGGCGCTTCAGTACGTAAGAAAGATGAAACTCACAAAATGGCAGAAGCTAACAAAGCATTTGCTCATTATCGTTATTAAAGATTTGCCTTTATCTATATTAGACTCTTATTGGCCGATCTGTTGTTATCAAGTACGGATTATGGGAAATAATGCTATGGAAACAGTTACTGAACAAAATAAAAAACCAGCTGAACAAAGGAACGAGAAAAAAGTGAGCAATCGTACTGTACCTCTAGAAGAAATTAGAAATATGGGCATTGCTGCCCACATCGACGCTGGAAAAACAACATGTACTGAACGTATTTTGTTTTATTCTGGCTTAATCCACCGTATGGGTGAAGTGCATGAAGGTACGTCTGTTACTGACTGGATGGCGCAAGAAAAAGAACGCGGTATCACCATTACCGCTGCTGCAATCACCAGCCAATGGAAAGGCAAGCGGATCAATTTAATTGATACACCTGGACACGTTGATTTTACTGTTGAAGTAGAACGGTCAATGCGTGTACTGGATGGTGTTGTAATTGTTCTATGCGCAGTTGCTGGAACACAGCCACAAACAGCTACTGTGTGGAAACAAGCTAACCGTTATAAAGTGCCTCGCTTAGTGTTAGTCAATAAAATGGATCGCCAAGGCGCTGACTTTTATCGGGTTTTGAAACAAGTAAAAGATAATCTACCAGGTATCCATACAACTAGAGCCAATGCTCATGCTATTCAATTACCTATTGGTGCTGAGTCAGCATTTTTAGGATTAGTTGATCTTATTGAACGCAAAGCATATTTATATGAGGAAGATGATCCATTAGGTAAGAGCATCAAAGAAGTGCCTATTCCAGCTGACATGCAAGAAGCAGCTGAAAAGTATCGCAAAGAATTAGAAGAAGCAATTGTCGAAACCGACGATGCTCTTATGAATAAATATTTGGAAGGTCAAGAAATCAGTGTTTCTGAATTAAAAGCGGCTTTGCGTAGAGCAGTTTGTCAGAATCGAATTATCCCAGTACTTTGTGCTTCCGCTTTTAAAAATAAAGGTATACAACCTTTGCTAGATGCCATTATTGACTATTTGCCCTCACCGGTAGATGTTGAATCTATTAAGGGCTGGGATGCTCATGGGGAAGAATTAACAAGACATTGTAGTGAAGATGAACCGTTTTCCTCGCTGGCTTTTAAAGTAATGACTGATCCTTTTGTGGGTAGATTGACATTCTTGCGTTTATATAGCGGCAAATTGACTGCCGGCTCATACGTTATGAATAGCACTAAAGATAAGCGCGAACGTATAAGCCGTTTAGTGCAATTACAAGCTGATCAAAGAACAGATGTTTCTGAAGCTTACGCTGGTGATATTGTCGCTGCTGTAGGATTGAAAGACACCACCACTGGTGACACATTATGTGCTGAAAATGCGCCAATTATTCTGGAATCTATGAAATTCCCAGACCCAGTTATTTCAGTGGCTATTGAACCCAAAACTAAAGTTGACTCTGACAAACTTGGTGTTTCACTAGGCAGATTGGCTGAAGAAGATCCTACCTTTAAAGTGCATGTGGATCCAGAAACCAGCCAAACAATCATTGCTGGTATGGGCGAATTGCACTTAGAAATCATTGTAGACAGATTGCTTAGAGAATTCAAAGTAGAAGCTAATGTTGGTAAGCCACAAGTTGCCTATCGTGAAACCATGCGTACCAAGGTTAAGCAAGAAGGCAAATTCATCCGTCAATCAGGTGGTCGTGGTCAATACGGTCACTGTGTAATTGAATTAGAACCACTGCCAGCTGGCACAGGTTTTGAATTTGTCAATAAAATTGTTGGTGGTGTAATTCCTAAGGAATACATTCCAGCAGTTGAAGACGGTATTACAGAAGCCTTGCAAGGTGGTGTATTGGCTGGTTATCCAGTTATTGATATTCGTGCCACATTGGTATTTGGTTCTTATCACGATGTTGACTCTTCAGAAATGGCCTTTAAAATTGCTGGTTCTATGGCCTTCAAAGAAGGTTTCATGAAGGGTAAACCTGTTTTACTTGAGCCAGTAATGAAGGTGGAAGTGGAAGTACCGGAAGAATTTATGGGAGATGCTATTGGTGACATATCCAGTCGTCGTGGCCGCATAGAAGGTATGGAAACAATAGACAAATTGTCCAAAGTAAAATCTATTGTGCCATTATCGGAAATGTTTGGTTATGCAACCGATATTCGCAATAAGACTAAAGGACAAGGCACTTTCACAATGGAATTTGACCATTACGAAGAAGTGCCATCTAATATTGCCGACACGATTATAAAGAAGGGTTGATTTCATTATCACTCAAAAGGTTGATTTTTAGCGGCTTCTGACTATGCCATTATTGCAAGAGTGTCTCATATGCTTGACATTTTGCTTGTAATTGCAGGAATTTATATAAATATCTTCCATCTCTGCGCATTCAGTGGAATAATTGTTTATTAGAGCGGGACATAATGTGAAAACTGATAGACCATCTTATGGTTTATATAGGTATCAACCATGTCAATGCTCAAAAGAAAACGATCTGGATATTTAATTGCTGAGGCCGGTCCCGCACTCTGGCTCATATTTATGGTTTTTAGTTTTCCATTGGCTCTATTTGGATCTCTAGGACTACGTTATTCATTGCTGATGAATACTGTCTATTCTGCAGCTGCGGCGGCTTCGCAGTGTAAAAGTTTTAAGACAAATACTTCAAGCTCTGATTTATCGGCAAGTAATTTGGCTAGTCAGCTAGTGCAGCAAGCAATAAGCCAGTATCCAGGAATTACTGTAAGTCAAACTAATAGCTATATTGTAATTTATCCACTTGGTGGATCAACTTCAACGCGTCAAAGCACTCCACTGACACAACCGGCTGATATCAGTACTAATGCTTATAACTTAGAGGTAGTAGTGCAAGCTCAAGTTAGTCCACTGCTCAATTATCCACCAAATGGTTTTTTCGGTAACATCCCTGGATTAACAGGACCAATCTCTACAACCGCTAAAGCAGATTCTTTCTTTGAAAACACTCAGGGACTGACACAATGAAAACTCAAACCAATTAACCACACTATAAATAGTATGTATAATAGCCTCAAAAGAAAAACTCATGCTAGTGCCTTTATCGAGATTGCCATATCGCTTTCTGTAATGATATTACTGACTGCTTTGGGCTCAGATCTAACCTTAATAACTCTGGGCATGTTTTTGAATGATAAAGCATGTCGAGATGCAACAAGAGCTGCTGCCCAACAAAGCAGTTCTAGTAGTGCCTTAACTGCTGCTCAAACACAATTGAAAGTGCATTCTACTGACGGTATTTTCATCAGTCAACCAACATTGGTTTCTCAGTCATCTCCTGACTTTGTGTACAACGATTATGGTGGTAATCCGCCGGCCAACCAATCATCATTTGTGACTGTAACTACTACAGTTAATATTAAATTGCCCGCCCCAATTTTATTTTATGGTGTCAGTTTTCTTCCATCGGGCTTTGTACAGTTTACGCGACGTTATACATATCCAATTATAAGAGTGAAATTTTATGGTTAGTTTTATTGCTACAAATACTCCTAGGGTCCGGCAGCGGATCTCACGCAACAGTCGAGGGCAATCATTTGTTGTTTTAATCCTCCTTCTCACTGTTTTTTTTATTGGCCCTTTATCGTTGTTGGCTTTTGAAATTGCTCGCTTTTGTCTTGCTCAACAACAACTTAAAGCATGTGTGGAAAGTGCAGCTTTAGCTGGTGCAGCTACTATTGCTAGCTCAAATACAACTGATCCGACAACTACACAAAATGCGGCAATGGCTACTGCTCTTAATATGTTTCAACAAAATAGTATATTAGGACAATCATTAGCCAGCACAACACAGTCTACCACCGCATCGTTAAGTCCTTCAGCTAATCAGGCAGCTGTTTATTTTCAATTTCTTGATCCTGTAACCAGACAAGCAGTGTCTTTAGGAAGTACGAATGGAAAAATATTGCAAGTAACAGGTGCTTTTGGCGTAGCGCCTTTATTTCAACAATTTATAGGTTTAGCACCGGTATATGTTGCTACTGATGTTTCAAATGGTGGTTTACCGATGCTTGACCTTATCCTTTGCTTTGACATTTCAGCTTCGATGGATGATTTTACCCCTGTATCAATTATAGACAGATATAACAATGGCACCACAAATGGTTACAGTATAATCGGGCAAGGTCCGCTTTATACTGCTTTCGGAGCGACCAGCTCGACTGGAACAGCAGTAAATGCAACCTTCCCGCAAGGGTTAGACAATAGTTCAGGATCGGACGGTGTATATACATTTAATGGAAGTGCACGTGGTCAAAACAATAATGCAATTGCGCCAAGCTCTAAATCGGCAAAATTTACCGATCTTGTCGTAAACATTGACGGTACAAATACTTTCAGTACCGGGATGACGGTTACTTATGCGGGCAATAGTTATAATTTTCCTGCCAACAATATAGGCTGTCTGGTAGAAGCTGCCAGAGGAAACCTGGAATCAATTACCGTTGCCAATGCGGCCGGTGTTCCCTATATAAGCTGGAATATCACTCCTAAAAGTGGTTATTACCAAGCTTATTTACAGGCGTCGCTTGCTCAGCGTCATCCCATAGGTGACGCCATACTAGCTGCCCAGAACTTTTTTACAATCATGAATAATGATTGTGATGTTCATTTTGGATTGGTAACTTTTAGCAGCGCCCCAGGAACATCGTCCACTTCGACTGTAAGCCCCGACGATGGCAGCTCAATAGGTAATATTACAGACCAATCTTCTACCTATGTATCTAATGCTTATCCAAGTGATCCTTTATCGCCGAAGCCACCAAATCCTACTATAAATCTCATTCCTACTCTTGGTCCAACATATAGTAATTTTAGTACTGTAAACTCTTCTATTCAACCTGTGCTGGCTTATGGAGGTACAGACATTGCTGGGGCACTTAAAACTGCTATTAATCAAATGAAAAGCACTTCTTCTGGCGGACTGGGATTAACAAGATCTGGGAGTACAAAGGCTATTGTATTATTCACTGACGGTTTGCCGACAGTTTCTAGTTTAGGTGGTAATCCCTTAACTGATGCAAGAACGGAAGCTTCTGCGGCAAAGGCACTCGGTATCCCAATTTATTGTTTGGGCTTATGCATGGTATCAAGTTTGCAAACATCTCAAACTGCTATTTTGACAGATCAAAATTCTAATGCGAGTACAGGTGGCATTGCCGGCATATCAGGAAATGGCGCCGCTTATTATCAAGCTACACAATTATCAGAATTGAACTTGATTTTTGAAAATACTGCTCGTGCGCTTGTCCAACTTGTACACTAAAATTTCAATCAAAAAGTAAACGGGATATGCGTGACATAATTTATAAACAAGAGTGCATTAATACAAAGAAGTATTCCAAGTACAAGTGTGGCTACAACTATGTCCCAAACTAAAACCGCCTGACGTTCTGAAAGTGTGATTAAGATCCCAAGCCGTTTTGCAATAAAGAAAATAGTGGTCATTAAGATTATGATATCTAATGATAAAAGTAATGGCGGTCTCAATATAGAGGTCGGGACAAAAATGAGCACTGCCGCAAACAAAAGACAAACAAAAATTATAATATCGGTAACTCGGTCAGACTTCCTAAATTTATCTCTGGGAAGTCCACTTACATATTTAAGGGCTGTATAACTGCTGTCTAAGGCAGAGCGTCTGTTTTTAAAATTAGGATTTTTGCCAGCACTATTTTGATTTGCACACTTATTTGTTTCAACGCGCAACTCAGCGTTTCCACCTGATACATTATCTTCACTGCTTATGTTACGTTCTTCAGACATATAACGAAATAGAAGAGTTCAAATAATCGTAGCTACCTGAATTCATCATATCATCACCCAAAGTCCAGGGGGAAGGCAATCATGGTTGGTGCTATACCAAAAAAGCTAATTTATAATTCCCATCCCTAGAAACTGTGATTAAGTATGCTTAAAGTAGATAATTACTGTTCAATATATATTTTCTAAGTTGGACCAAGTTTGGATAGAAGATCTAATGCTGCAATCTTTAACCGGAAGCGCGCGAAAAGTTCAAGATACTTTGACAGCGCATGGTGTTGAACTCAAAGTGGTAAAAGTGGCAGAATCAACAAGAACTGCCGTTGAAGCCGCCGCGGCCATTGGCTGTGAGGTTAAGCAAATTGCCAAGTCATTGATTTTTAAAACTGTTGATACCACCGAAGCAGTCTTAGTTGTCGCTTGCGGTAGTAATAGAATAGATGAAAAAAAAGTGAGCAATATAATTGGTCATCCAATAGGAAAGGCTAATGCTGATTTTGTTATGGAAAAAACAGGTTTTGCTATAGGCGGCATTCCGCCAGTAGGACATAAAGAAAAGATTCCATATGTATTAATAGATAAAGATCTTCTTGAATTATCAGAAATATGGGCAGCTGCCGGTAGTCCTTTTGCTGTATTTTGTCTTACCCCTGCTCAGCTTGTAGAGCTCACGGCTGGACAAGTGGAAACGGTGGCTTAGCAAAAGTTTTTGGATAGCACTGAAATCAGTTCCTATTCGATACTAGAGGCTTCTCAGTGGTGGCAAGAATTAAGGCTTTACCGCCCTTTCCAACCCAGGTTTGTGTCCATTTACGTTGGATAAACATCAATACTATTAACACGAATGCAGCCATTAATGCACAAGTAATAAAGCCAATGGTGAATGATCCTGTAAGTTGTTTAGATTGACCCATAATATTAGGAATCAATGAGCCGCCTAAAGCGCCGATTTCGCCAATCATGCTACCAGCTACAGCAGTAGCTAATGGCCATCGTAACGGAACCAATTGAAATAAAGCACCATTTCCTGCTCCAAGTGCCGCAAAACAAAACATAAACAGAATTGTAGTAATAACCAAAGATGGCTCAAAACTCAGTGACAAAAGAACGGCGACGGTACCAACAAGTACTGCTCCTAGAGTAAAAATACCACCGATACGATCAGCTACATATCCTCCAACCACACGCGTACCACTACCAATCAGCGTGGCAAGAACTGTTAGTTGTCCAGCTTGAATTTTAGTGACATGGAATTCATTGTAATAAAATGTTGGTAAAAAACTGCTCAGCCCTATAAAACCGCCAAATGTAATTATATAAATCAAATTGAACACCCAGCCATCAATCTGCCAGAGACATTTTAGATGTTCCTTGATGGTTTGGTGTCCTCGGTCAGGCGGTTCTTTAGCAAAAACTATCATTACAAGGATAGGTAAAATCATCATCGCCGAGGCAAAACCATATACAGACCTCCAGCCATAGAGGGTGGCTAAAGGTGGTGCAAGTAGTGCTGCTATTACAGTCCCACTGTTTCCTGCCCCGGCAATGCCCATTGCCAATCCTTTGTATTTTTCAGAGAACCAGCCTGACCCAAGAGATAGCGCTACACCGAAGCTAGCACCAGCAATCCCTAATAAGGCACCCATAGCCAATACGTCCGAATAGGTTTTAATAAACAAGAAGCCGTAGAGGCAGGCGATTAAAATAGTAGTCATTTCAATAATGGCCGTGTTTTTTCGTCCAATATATTGCGAAAGCACTCCCAATGGAAATCGCATAAGCGCTCCTGCAAAAATTGGAATAGAGATCATAAAGCCAGTTTGTGCAGGAGTAAGTTTGAAGTACTCAGTAATAAATGGTGCCATGACTCCATTTAGAACCCAGACAGCAAAACAGAAATCAAAATACAAAAAAGCCGAAAACAATGTGGGCACATGGCCTGACTTTAAAAAGTCTTTGAAATTCGTCACCGTATTCTCCGCTTTTCCAGGCTATTACCGACTGGTTTAACAATAATATCTATGATAACTTTGTAGCCTGAAAAATTTGGTGTATTTTTTAGTGAGACTATTATCTTTTACTAATGGTACTATGCAATATTGACACCAGCTTAATGTAGTGCCAGTTGATGACGTGAAAATTTGGGCAGTACAGGACTTGAACCTGTGACCCCCACTATGTCAAAGTGGTGCGCTACCACTGCGCCAACTGCCCTCGGATATTCATTTTAACGCAAATATAGCTGTGAATGAAATAATCACACTATAAGGAAAATACTAAGGCGGCACCCAGATTTGAACTGGGGAATGGAGGTTTTGCAGACCTCTGCCTTACCACTTGGCTATGCCGCCGGGATAGCTAATCATTATATTTTAGCGCTTTCCTTATATTATCTCGCTCTTTTTTGTGGAAATATAAGCACTGCATTACTTTGAGTCTCTCTCAATAAAGAGATACAATAGGTAATTATAGTTAAACTTGAGAAATGGTTTATGGCACAGCGAACTTATTTATCTTTAGCAGCAAAATCTCTGGCATTTCTGTCGGCAGTTGGTATGTTATTTGCCTGTGGTAATTCTAAAGAAGTTGTTTTTAAGTCTTCTGGTGTTACTCAAACTTTTGCTGAAGGTAAGTCAGGCATACCCAAGGATTTTGAAAATTACATTTATCCTGATGCCACTACTACTGGTTCGGTTTCCGCTGAAGGCGAAAATGACGAGCAATCTAAATTTCTCATGCTTACTTCAAAAACCTCACCTGAGATAGTGAGCAAGTGGTATAGAGATAAGCTGAAAAGTGAGCAATGGAAAATGGTCAATCAACCTGAACAATCAAAGGTGACTAGTATCACAGGTTGCAAAAATGACACTGAATTCAATGTCATGGTTACCGAGGAAAGCGGCACTACTAGTATTAGTCTTTCCATTGCTAAGCAAATTGATGACACTGAAAATGATGAAAATAAGTCAGAGAATTACCAACCCAATAAAGACACTCCTCCAACAGATTA
>Ga0206819_10320_pt1 | contig 13745 bp, 18 predicted proteins | sample Alteio_BWOrgCont_87_FD_152855 | JGI IMG/M metagenome (GOLD analysis project Ga0206819, IMG submission 152855) | Enriched cells from forest soil in Barre Woods Harvard Forest LTER site, Petersham, Massachusetts, United States -... | ecosystem: Environmental > Terrestrial > Soil > Temperate forest >... | reverse complement strand
GTCGGCTCCTGGTTACTTTCCACGGCCCGCCCCAAAGCGGCATTAAAGTACATCTCCCTGCCGCGTCCGCCGCGTGATGCTTACCGACGACGGTAAAATCCACCACCAATGGACTACCGCCGCTCTTACGTCCGCGACCTCTTTAATCTTCCTCCCGGAACCGAGACATCGGCTTACGGCTGGGTGAAAACAAGGAGGGACAGCAAGGGGATCTCCTTTGTGCAGGTGAGCGACGGCTCATGCTTTAAGGACCTCCAGGTCATTGTCAACGAGGGCATGATCGGCCAGGAGACATTGAAGCAGATCACGACCGGCGCTTGCGTTCGCTTCGACGGCAAAATCGTGGAATCGCCCGCCGCCGGACAGGCGGTTGAATTGGAGGCATCCGGCGTTGAACTGTTCGGCGCCGCCGATCCTGTCACCTATCCCCTGCAAAAGAAGGGAGCGTCTTTCGAGTACCTCCGCGATATCGCCCACCTCCGGGTCCGTGGCAACACGTTCGGCGCGGTGTACCGGGTTCGAAATCGCGCAGCGTTCGCGACCCACTCGTTCTTCCAAAAGCGCGGATTCCACTACATCCATACCCCCATCATCACCGCCAGCGACGCCGAAGGCGCCGGCGCGATGTTCGCGGTTTCGACTTTGTTGGAGCCGCAGGAAAGCCACGGGGACGGCGCGCCAACGTTCAAGCTGAAGTCGGCCGACTCGGCCGACGACTTCTTCGGCAAGCCCGCTTACCTCACCGTGAGCGGTCAGCTCGAGGCGGAGACGCTCGCGATGGGGATGACGAATGTGTATACGTTCGGCCCCACCTTCCGCGCCGAAAACTCGAGCACCAGCCGCCACCTCGCCGAGTTCTGGATGATCGAACCGGAGATGGCGTTTTGTGACCTTGCCGGAAACATGAATCTCGCCGAGGAGTTCCTCAAGGAGGTCATCGGCGACATCATGGAGAACTGCGCCGACGACTTGGCGTTTTTCAACCAGCGGATCGAGCCGCAGTTGCTGGAAACTTTGCAGCACGTGGTAGACAGCCCCTTTGAGCGGCTGACCTACACCGAGGCAATCAAGCTGCTCGAAGAGGGCGGCGAGAAGTTCGAATACCCGATCCATTGGGGCGCCGACTTGCAGAGCGAGCATGAAAGGTGGCTCACCGAGGTCAAAGTCGGCCGCCCCGTGATTCTGACCGACTATCCCAAGGAGATCAAGGCGTTCTACATGCGCGCCAACGAGGACGGCAAGACGGTCCGGGCGATGGACGTGCTCGCCCCCCGGATCGGTGAGATCATCGGGGGATCCCAGCGCGAAGAGCGCCTGGACGTGCTCGAAACCCGAATCGCCGAACTAGGCCTGCCGCTTGAGCCGTACTGGTGGTACCTAGACCTCCGCCGCTTCGGCTCCGCCCCCCACGCCGGCTTCGGCCTCGGCTTCGAACGCCTCCTCCTCTACGTCACCGGCATGAAAAACATCCGAGACGTCATCCCCTACCACCGAACACCGGGACATGCCGAGTTTTAGTGCGGGACAACGGCAAGGTTTGCAATTTCTTCAACTGATATTCCGACCGCCTTGGCATACGCTACGATGCGTGCGAACGATACTTTGCCTGGGCTTCTCTCGATCTCGGCTACTCGGCTTTGGGGCAATCCCATAAGCTCAGCGACTGCCGCTTGCGTCAATTGGTGGTCGCGGCGGATTCGAGCCAGGGCTTTTCTGGCCCGCATTTCCGCCCACTCGGCAGCAAAAATGGGATCCTCGCCACATTCCCGTTCTACTACCTCATCCAAATAATCTTTCATCGGTTTTCATCCTCAAACTTGCTCATCCGTTTTCTCGCTGCGTTCACGAGCCGCTCCGGCGCTCTTGAAGTCTCCTTCTTGTAGAACAGTAGAGCGACAAGGAGTTCCTCATCCTTAAGTTCTACGGTGCTAAAGAACAGACACCTTCCTTGCCCACGACCGCCGTCGGTCAACATCCAAAGTCCTTCGCCGTAGTTTGAGAGTCGATACCCTCCTTCAAAGTCGCGATAGCTTTCCATCGCGTCGTATAGCGCCAATCGATCCTCGCGGGGGAGTCCTGCCAGTTCTTTGTTTGTGGTCGCCCGATCAAATCTGGGCCACCGGCGCTTCACGACATTATTATACGCTACACCGTATAGAAGTTCGCCCTCCGCCGCTTCGGCTCAGCTCCCACGCTGGCTTCGGCCTCGGTTTCGTGCGGCTTTTCCCCTACCTCACCTCCGCGCCAACGGAGATACGAGCGTTATGCATGAGCGATCCCAGACCGCCTGCCACACCCCACCTTCACTGGCCGGGAGCATGGGGAGACTTCCCCGACCACTTAAACAACTCAATACCGTCGACTTTAAGATTCACGTATGGCCCCTTGTCTGGAAGCTTAATTATCTGGACCGGGCCTCCTTTACTCATCCTCCAGCTAAGTTCGCTTAGGAACTTCTTTTGATCGTCGCTGGGCGGAAAGACACGTTCCAGTCCATGGCTAATAGTCCCTGTATCAAACGCCATTGCCGGCTTTCTATTAGGGCTCCTAAAGACATTGGCTGGGGTTAGGATAAGCTCTCTCCCTTCAACCTTCGCGTAGCCCCATTCGAAGTTCACATGACGCTGTCCTTTTGGAATGCACAACGGAAGCCCTCGCTCAAGTCGATATTTGTCGGCGATGAAATCCAAGTAAACATCATGTGATTCATTGAAATATGAATCGAGAAGTTCACCAGGCATTACTTGAGAGCTACCAATTGCGACAGTAAGCAAGAACGAAAGCATTTTATCTCCAGGAGCGTACTCCCACTATGCACATGTTATCTGATGTCCATTAGGTCCTCCGATAGCACGTTTGATGCCAGTATCGTACCGCCTGGCAATAGGACTCAGCCTCCCAGCTATTTGGATCACACTGGTCAAGAAATGGCAGAGGAAGAACAGCGCAATCGGTAGACTTACAGTTTTCTCTGTCGGCGCCAGATGTCCGTTTTCCGTTCGTTCGTGTCGATCGACCCGCCGCGGTGTTCAGGCAACTAGCTCATGCTTCTCCAAATCAATACTTCAGACCTGACAGGTCGGTCCTTGCTGCTGAGTGGTCTCGGCGATAGTCAAAACTAAAGAAAAAGCCTGGGTAGCTGGTGACGGCATCGTTGTATCCGGCCAAATGGAGCTTGGAACCGTTGACGGCGAGCGGCCACCACCGCCAATGGACTCCTGTGGCGTCGGGATTCTTTTCGTCGGGCCTAAAGATCAACGGGAGCAGAAATTGGAGGATGTTTGGCCGATCGAACTCGTTCGCGCCGGCAAGGTAGGCTTTGCACGAGTTGCGAATGATACTGAGGTCTGGCTCCTTTGCGACAGACACGAGACGCGCAAGCATTTGGTGCTCGGTCGAAGCGCCATTTTGAAGGTGGAAAGCGTGGTCAGCTTGTCTTAACGCTATTGCGAGCTTCTTTATTTCGACCTCTCGTGGAACATGACCGCTTCCAAACTTGTTGTACTGGTTGGTCATGGACAGTAGACACAATAGCTTTAAGGATATTTCTACAAAATGCATGGTTTCCGCCTCCGGATCGTTAAGGATCTAGACACTCATACCGGGTGCCTAGCAACTGTCGACTGGTGTCACTTTTTGGGGAGGCACGCGCTTCAAGTACCCAGAATGAGGACTCGCGCAGCAGTCGCCAAGGTAATCCAAGGTTTGAACCACGAACGTACAGCCAGTGGGGCATATGGTATCCCACCCAGACCAATCCTTCGTGGCAGCAAATAGAGCATTGCCGGCCCATGGAGTGTTGGGGTTTCCACAGATGAATTGGCCAAGATGCGGCGGTTTTGTCGACGTAAAGACAGCATCACCAACCTGGGTGTAGCTCGTCGTTACGCTCTTGTTCTTTGTTGATTGCGACCACGTATCCATCCCCGGAGCAAACTTTGGATTTGGCAGTGGGCCGACCCCAGGTATGCAACAAAACACCTGGCCGTTAATGACCTCCCAGTATTCGTACCACTCGTGGCTCCACTGACCTACCGGCCGCCCCTTGCAATTCGTTATCGTACCGTCAAACCACACATGTTGCACGATCCAGCCGGTCAGTCCGCCAACTCCGTTCCAGTTTATCCAGGTGTTGTAGATTCCGGTGAGATTCGCGTTCCATGCACCGACTGCTTCATAACCTAGCAGGCCCGTTGGATCGGCTAAAGTCACGGGACGCCCGCGTGTATAGGTGAACGCTGACTCGTTTGGCCATGTTAAATCGCATGTCGCCCATGTACAGGTGTTTGGTAAGTAGTGACGAGAGCGGACGTAGCATAAAGAGGTTATCGTCGTAGATGCCCGGTATCCAGAACCTCCATTCCACGTGTAGGACGGATCGGCGGCGGTGCCGGTCTTGGCGAGCTGTGCACCATACGGCTTGTATTGATACGTATTTTGAACCGACGTGCCGGTGTAGGTCGCAACCACCGAGCCAAGAGCGTCAAGCCCGTATGCGCGATTAACGCCGTCGGTCGATTCGCCGACGATCATTCCGCCTATCGAGATGTAGCTCGTCGTTGCCACTGCTTGAACCTCCGCCTCGCGCTCGATTTGGCTACCTGGATGATAGTCAATGGAGCGGCATTAAATCATTCAAATCAAGTGATACTTGGACCACAGTCATTGTACGAAAAGCCGATCGGTCATGCCAAGGACATTCCGCCCGAGTGAGTAGTCACCGGCATGAAAAACATCCGAGACGTCATCCCCTACCACAGAACCCCCGGGCATGCCGAATTTTAGGGATGCACCCGCAGGGGCGAGGCGTGCCTTGCAAGCGAATTTACTTCAATCATCTTAGAAAGCCATACTATAAAGTACAACATTTCAATCCATGAGGCGGACATTGTGAGCATCGATCATCTACCAGCGAAAATTGAAAAAGGGGTGCAAGACTGTGCCGCTGCCTGGCATGTTACGCATGACGAGGCCATCATTAAGCTCTTGGAAACGGGCCTTATTGTCCTCCAGCCTAAGATAGCGTCGCCCACCAAGAAGCCACGCCTTGCCCGGGATGCTGCGCGGAAAGCCAAATTGGAAGCCTTACCCAACATACCGCCGGAAAGAGCAAACGCCGCTTTTGGCGCATTTGCCGACGTTCCTGGTTTTCAGGAATCGATCGAAGCGGTGATCGGGCGACGGGCTCAGCGCTATGGCTTTCCGGAATGAGGCAGGTAGTTCTCGATACGGACCCCCTGTCCTATATTCTCAATCGTCGGCATCCTGAGGTCTTGTCCACTGGCGACCAATATATCCGCGTCTTTCGGTATTTCACCGTTTCGGCAGTGACAATCTCGGAGATCGTCGAGGGATTTGAGACCGCACAAGACCATGAGCGTGTTGCAGTGTTTCTCAAGCTCGCCGAGGACTTTGAAGTCATGCGCAACACCGATGAGGCGACGAACGCAGGGCAGATACTTGGAGCATTGTCCCGAACCGGCCAAAAAGTCGGAGAACTGGATCCGTTCATTGCCGCAACCGCAATATGCAGGAAATGGCCGTTAGTCACAAACAACATCAGGCACTACCAGCGCATAGTCGACCTCGGCTTCCCGCTTGAGCTCGAAAACTGGCGCAAATTGTAGTCTGATTTGCCGAAATCGAACAGCCGCTCAAGCCGCACTGGTGAGATCTAGACCTCCGCCGCTTCGGCTCCGCTCCCCACGCCGGCTTCGGCCTCGGCTTCGAGCGCCTCCTCCTCTACGTCACCGAATGAAAACTCCCGAGACGTCATTCCCAACCACTGAACCCCGGGCCATGCAGAGTGCTAAATGATAAACATAGCCTAGCGGAGAGCCCGAACTGCTTGCGAGATGCAATCACGGGAGCTTCAACATACTTAACGACAAGTCCTATTTGAGGACGAGTTCCTTGCCCGTTCGGCGGTACACGTTTCCAATCAGAAGCCCGGCATATCCGCGATTAGCACCGTCTGCTACTATTTGCCGATGCAAAGCCTCTGCCATGGATTTGTGGCATCGTACGTAAAAAACAGATATTTGGCCCAGCGAACCTAGCGGCTCTTTCTGGGTGAGGAAGCTTACTTTCTTTTCCCGCAGCAGTGATGTCACCGAGTACATGCAATCCGAGAGCGCTACTGCTCTCCGATCTACACTCGCCACTGCCCACTCCTCCCTTTTAAAACCACCCGACGATTGATCTGGGCCCTGCCAGCACGTTAACACAATCGCAGTGAGCAAGAGCATATATATCCATTCTACCATCCTCCGAACGGATTCGGTACTCTCTGCGCCCTGCATGTGGGAGCTCGGTCAGAGGCTTCCAGTTTGAACCCGCTCCTCCGACATAAACTGCGTGTCGACAGCATACCGTCAAAAAGACACGGCGCGGTTACGAGCACTTCAGCTGCTAGTCATAGCCAGACACAACTTGTTCCCCGCAGTTGGCAATCGCAGCTAGCGAAGTGGCCCCGTGACATATCGGCTCGCATCTATAGGCCGTTTGGCGCTGACAGGCAGCCGCAAGATTTATGTGACGCTGCAATAGCAGCCTTGCGGAACATATATGTGACCGTCGGGTACAGGTGCGAAATACTCATTTGCTATGAAAGGTGCAATCGAGTGGGGCTGCCGCTAAATTCTAATCAAGTTTGCAAACGGGTTTCTGAGATTGCGTACAATATGGGGGCGGAAGGCCGGATCCGGGCAAATTGGTACAACATTCAAATGATGATTGGAGGTTAGCAATGAGAATATTGCTGTCCGGCGTGCTACCCCAATATGGCGGCGCTGTGAAAGATGCATGAAGGCCGCTTGCACAGCACGTCGACTTGCCGGTTGGCCAACCGCTAGGCGACTCCCCGCTGAAAAAAGCAGCAGTCATAGTCGCAGTTGTCATTGCACCCCCGCAGAAGCCCTTTACAACTAAGCCTACGCTCAATTGGCGATCATCAACACCGTAGCATTGCCGGCCGGCATCACAATATACATCTCCATTGATTACATACCATGCCTCGTATAGGTCGGAGGTCTTTCTCTTTACGCGCGTCTGCCCACAAACGTAAGTTAATGCGTCTACTGCGCTGTCGTCCCAAACCTCGACGTGCTGTACGATTATGCCGTTTGCGGAAGGATCTAACGGGGACAAGTCCCAGGCGTATATTTGCTCACATCGGAATTCAAGCGGCGGCGGCTGCGGGTTGCACGGATGGATATAGATCCACTTCTGGTTTGCGATGGGAATTGCACTAAGCGTGTACTTTGCCAGACCGCTCGGGTCGCTGAACCTAGTAACTCCACCCCTTAGGTACGAAAACGGCGACTCAGTTGGCCAGAGAGGATCACAGGTTGTCCAAGAGTTGTGGGATGAGGAATAGTGCCGCCGACGAACGTGAGCTTCTGAACAGTCGAGCCCGGTAGCTCTGTAACCACTGCCACCATTCCACAAGAAAGAGGGATCGCCTCCGGTACCGGTCTTGGCCAGCACTCTGCCGTAAGGCTTGTAGGTGTAAGTATTCTGAACAGCGGTACCGGTGTAAGTCGCGACCACGGAACCAAGGGCGTCGAGCCCATAAGCCCGACTGAGTCCGCCCGTTGACTCGCCGACGATCGTCGGCCCAACAGAAATGTAGCTAATTGTCGCCATTGCTACGCCCTCCCTTGGAGATAGTTTTGTCCGTCCCAGACCAGCGTCGTCGGGGCGCCGGCGTTCCATTCACACCGCTTGAGGCTGTCGCCGGAATAAGTGTACGACACATTTGCGACTAAGCTGTGCCGGATTCACCCAGGTAAAGCGTTCGGTTTCGTTTGGAATGGGTGTTCGAAATGAATTGGAACGGGTGTCCGCTTTTGGATTAGAATAGGTCCCGTTTTCCGTTGGAACGAGAAGTCGTAGGCACCGTCGCTCTCTTTGCAATTTGCGATCGATTTCTAGGAGCCAGCAGACCCTAAACGGGCGATTGCAGGGTTCGTCTCCGAAACTACTACGCCGCTACAGCCTTGATATACCTGATACTCCCTAAGGCCGCCGTCTTTCGTTACGAATTCGACGTCTGCGCCTCTGTGCCACCGATTATCGGCCGAAAGATAAGAACGTTCAATCCGCCTAACGAACTTGATTTGGGTTTTCGGAACTCCGCTATGGGTCAAAACCTCGCTTAGGGTTGTTGGCCCGATGCGCACGGATTTCAATCCCTTGGCAGTTAAAACTTGCCACATCCTTTTATCGTCGGTGAATTCGCGAAAGCCTGAAATGTGAATCGAGAACCTGTCAGCCGGCGCTGCTTTTTGCAAATAATGCGCCAGCGATGCCGGCGGCACGTCAACTGAGTATGCGCAGTTTCCGAGCCCGTATCCGACGATCTTTAGAGCAACTTTGTGCCGGAGAAGTACGGCGCGAACATGGGCCGCCGCGATGTAATCCCAGTCGTGGACACTATACATTGCGATATTCATACCGCCCCGTTTCGGTGTCAATTGTAAGCAGACCAAAATAGCGATTGCTTTCACCATTATTACATTCTCTTTATCTTTCAGCTTGGACTCCAAGGCTTAGGAGCGCCGCCTGGGCCGCTCCACTGTATCGTCATAGTCTTGCTTGCATTACGCAACTTACCGCACTTCTTGAAATCCTGGCCCCCAGCATAATCTTGTTGGATCAGATTAAACCCAATTGGGTAGTCCGTCGTTGTCGTGTCGGTTTGCGAAGGAAATAATGGGTGATCGTCGGCGCTGCAGCAATGGTTTGGCGTGCATTTCGAGCCTGAGCACGCGGCGGAGATGCACTTGTTCAGAGATTGGCCCGTAACGCTTCCGGATAGTGATCCATTGGGGTCTAGCTGGGAACCAATAACCTTTCCTTTGAAAATAGTTTCAAGTGTTTCATGCCCGCCAATGTAGCATGTACGCTGGTCATACGACATCGAAGTCAGGTACGAGAGGGCGTTCTGAGTGGCAATCGTTCGGCCCGCCGCATCCAGCGTCGACGAGGTGATATTCCCCAACTGGTCGATGGAGGCAATGCGCCGACAAGCGGCATCGAATGCCGAGCTCCTAAGGGCCACCCTTTAATCTTGCCGACTGATTTGCCGCCTGGCATTCCTCTGCGTCTCCGCGATCTCTGCGTGATGCTCTGGCAAGTATTGCTCTGATATGCGAGTCAGTCTTCTCATCAATTTCGGTGAGGAGTTTGTCAAGGACGGCATTCACAGGGTTGTCAACCGGCTTGAATAGGGCATCACGCTGAGGCGCAGAGAACGCGGAGGAAGTTGCGTGATTCACGGGCAACGACCTGGATCTGTCGATCTTTGACACCCCATGCATGCGCCGGGTCGGTTATCTTCACGGGACTGACTTGATGTTCATCGATACGGACCACACGTACGCCCAGGTCTCGAAGGAGTGGGAACTGTACCGGCCGCGCCAGTCCGAGCAATGCCTGGTCGTCTTCGACGACATCACGATGAACGACATGGGACGCTTTTGGGATGAGCTGACGTGCGCGAAACTCGAAACCGGAGGGACCTACCATTACACAGGATTTGGGTTCGTGGCACCCTGACGGGCATCGTTCGTGGGCTCCGAGGGCCATTTCCTGCATTTCACCGGTATGAAAGGCGTCTTGGACGTTTTCTCTACCACTGAATCGCCGGCAATGCGGAATGCTGACCATTTTGACACGGTGACGCGGCTCGCGACCCGAAGGACAGGCCTATGGCGCAACCTCTTAAAGCTGAATCCGGCTCCCGCTACGTACGCAGCCGGTCGGGCAAACCAAGCACATTTCGGTTTGGAATCAACACCCTAATTCGCGGAGACATCCAAAGAGCATTACAACCTCCGCCAGGATTAACCTAGTCGGCATCGAAGAAAAACGGCACATTTCTCGTCGAGCCTTTTGACCAAACGGTAAACGTACCTTGAATTGTTTCGGTACGCTGAAGTGCATCAGATATCCACGGAGTAAACGAGTAGGAACAACTTTGCAGCAGCTCGTCCGGCATAACCCTCCCGTCCCTAAGCTCCTTCGAAAAGGCTCTGGAAATCAGCGATCTGCTGGATAATCCGCCGGCCCGAGCTGAACCCTCTGCTGGTCTCAAGACTCCAAGGCTCTTTGGACTAAAGGTGACAGTGTAAGCAGTTCCCTGTGGTTCGTCCTGTGGAACATATTTATGGTTAACGATTGACTGGCCGAATTCAGCCCTGTACTTTTTTTCGATCTGACCGAGATCTTTCTCACCACAACCAAGAACGAGGACGATTTGCAGTGATCCGGAGCTATACGATCCAATTCCGCTGACCTGAGCAAGCCGCTTGAATAGGGTCATTTCCGGTACAAATACATTAGGAAACGTGACTTTACTGCTTGTGACAGTCAATAATAGAAATATCGAGTACATCGCCATATTGCAAATACCTATTTGCTAGAGCAGTCACCATTTCTCGGTTTGCAATTGGAATTGGATTCTGCGATCTCAGCATACCCCTTTGGGGGATTTACGCCATCCCAGTCAAGCTCACTGAAATAGTAGAAATACCTCTCAACCGTTTTGGGCGGCGGTTGGGGAAACGTATTACATGACCCTGGTTGTATCCCAGAGAAAGTGATATGCATGCAAACGTCCCAACATGCCTTTCCAGTGAAATACAGTTCGTCGTCAAAGTATAAGTAATCGAGAACGTCAATTCCGGGAGCATCCTTAAGAACAATGCTAGGGTGCCAGCGCTGAAGTTCGATCTGATATTGCTGGCATGTGTTTGGAAGTGCGTCCTCATATCCGCTCAGGTCGGACCTGTATTCTTCCCAAGAAATCCCACACGGGAAGGGGCCAAGCGAAGGCCCTGTCACAGCTTCAATATTTGATGTCAACGTGAACGTAAATACTAACCCTAGTTGGTTTGTCAAAGTAACAGCCCGGGGACAGTCAGGGGGGCTAAGCGTGTAGTTTGTGCCAGCGAGTCGGGCAATTACATTGAATGTTGAAATCAATTTTGGCTCACAGCAAAGCCATGGGCCTTCCAGTTGAGACAACTGGGATAGGCCCGATGGATCGACCCTCGCGGCTGGGTTGCTTCTGCAGTAGTTGAACGCGCGCTCTTTTGGCCACAGTCTGTCCACAGAAAGCCATTGCGCTGAAGTTCGCGAATAATGACGTCGCCTGACATAGAAATCGGAGTTCGCAAGGGTTGTGGCGCGGTACCCGCTGCCTCCATTCCACAAAAATGACGGATCGGATGCGGTACCAGTCTTCGCAAGTAATCCGCCGTACGGCTTGTAGGCGTAGGTGTTCTGCACTGACGTGCCGGCATAGGTTGCGACCACTGAACCAAGCGCGTCTAGCCCGTAAGCACGACTAACGCCGCCGGTCGCCTCGCCGATGATCATTCCGCTAACAGTAATGTAATTTGTCGTTGCCACAGTTGGAACCTCGATATGGAGCCCGGTTTGGTTCGCCAAAATGACAGCCAAGGAGGTGACCTTAAATCCTTTCTAGAAGGAGATGCTTGGACCAGAATCATTATACGAAACGTAGGCGGGTCATGCAAAGGATGTTCCACCTTAGAAACAGCTACATTGCATGGCCCTGGCATTGGCGAGATCATCGGCGGCTCCCGGCGCGAGGAGCGCCTGGACGTGCTCGAAACCCGAATCACCGAACTCGGCCTGCCGCTTGAGCTGTAATGGTGGTATTTCGACCTCCGCCGCTTCGGCTCCGCCCCTCACGCCGGCTTCGGCCTCGGCTTCGAGCGCCTCCTCCTCTACGTCACCGGCATGAAAAACATCCGAGACGTCATCCCCTACCACCGAACCCCCGGCCACGCGGAGTTCTAGGCGCGAGGATTTCGCAGAATCTTACTTTGGAAGCAACTCTCTTCGGAACTCGCATTTATTAGCATATGCAATCACGCTGCGCTTAAATCGCACCGCACATTGGTTCCACAAGTGAAAACACGCAAGATTCACTTAGAAGGACACACTATCTGCAGACAGGCTCGCTAATTGCAAACGATGAACAGGCGATTTAATCTGTACCTGTTTTTGCGAAACGCACTTACTTGCAGCCTGCGTTTCGATTCTCCTTCAGACGATTGCGCGATTCCAATCAATTCGGCCACCGATTCCAATTTAATCCGGCCGCCGATTCCAAAAATAAACGGCCACCGTTTCCAAAGTTATCCGGCCACCAATTCCGAGGGAATTCGGCCACCCTCTTTGGTGGCCTTGTGGCTTAGACTTGGAGCCCTGTTGACGAGTCGATAATACCGCCGCTTTGAGCGCGGATACCCTTTGCTTTGCGCATGGATTCTCCTTCCATTGAAAATCTATACGCGTTATGGACGAGCCTGTCCAAGATCGCATCGGCAAGCGTGGGATCGCCGATGACTGCGTGCCAGTTTTCGACCGGCAGCTGCGTGCAGATGATAACGGACCGTTTGTCGTAGCGATCGTCCATGAGCTCGAGGAGGTCTCGTCTCTCGGTAGGTTCGAGGGGCGCGAGCAACCAGTCGTCTAGGATGAGCAGGTCGATGCGGGCGAGCGAGGCGAACTTAGTTCTGAGCGTTCCTTGTCCTCTTGCGATCGATAGCTCGGTGAGGAGCCTGGGCAATCGATAGTGCCGCGCCGAGAATTGCGCCTCACAAGCCTTTCTTGCAAGCGCGCAGGCTATGAAGGTTTTGCCGATGCCGGCCGGTCCGCTCAGGATGAGGTTTCGCTTTTCCTTGATCCACCGGCAAGATGCAAGTGTCGTCAGAAGAGATCGGTCGAGCGTCCTGGAACCTCGAACATCAAGCTCTTCTAGGCGAGCGTTCTGCCTGAGACCGGCGGCTTTGAGCCGCCATTCGAGGCTGCGCTCTTTACGATACAGTTCCTCGGCGTCCAGGAGCATAAGGAGCCTGTCTTCGAACGGGATCTCCTCCATACCTGCCTGATGTTCAAGTGCTCCGACCATTCCTTTAAGGGAGAGTTCGGCGAGCTTGTCTAGGGTCAGTTGTCGCATGACGGGTCCTCCTTGTAGTACTCGGCTCCGCGCACGTTATCGTGGTCCTGGATCTCCAAGAGAGGCTGCTGAGGTGGCGCCTCTTCCTTGTCAAGTCCCTTTTCGAGGATGGTTTTCACGTTACGGTATCCACGGGCGCCGTAACGAAGCGCTCTGGCGCATGCCGCCTCGACCCTTTCGGCCGTGTAGGTCTTTGAGAGCGAGATAACACCCATGCAAGCGCGAAACGCCTGCTGAGGGTGAAGGTTTGCCGCCATCATTCTCGATACGAGTTCTTGGGTCGAGGATCCGGTGTGTGCGGCCCAGTTCGCGATTCTCTCGGGCGTCCATTCCGCATACTCGAGGTGAGCTATCGGCATGTGCGATGGCTCGATGCTAGCGCCGCGACGTGAGAGATTCCTGGGGTGCCCGTATATGCGGTGGCCATCCAGAAACACTTCGACCGTCTTCACGCTCACCCTCAGTTCGACCCTTTGACGCACCAGGGTGTGAGGAACGCTGTAGCGGTGGCCTTCAAACTCCACGCAGTAGTCGGGAGCGACTTTGGCGCTTTTCCAAACTGCGAATTGATAGCGAGGCATATCCAGCGGACGCATCGCCGGCAGATCGATCTCGTCAAAGAGTTCCCGGCGGCTTGCGCCTGCACCTTTCATGACGCGCGAGTCGAGTAGTTCAACCCGCGTTGCGATCTCGATATTGAGTTCGTCGATGCTGAAGAACTTCCGGTCTCGAAGCGGCACTAAAATCC
>Ga0206819_10297_pt2 | contig 13752 bp, 10 predicted proteins | sample Alteio_BWOrgCont_87_FD_152855 | JGI IMG/M metagenome (GOLD analysis project Ga0206819, IMG submission 152855) | Enriched cells from forest soil in Barre Woods Harvard Forest LTER site, Petersham, Massachusetts, United States -... | ecosystem: Environmental > Terrestrial > Soil > Temperate forest >... | reverse complement strand
TCCCAGGCGGCACGAGCACGGTGTCACCTGGCAGGGCGCTGGCAACCGCGGCAGTCACGTCCGAAACCGAACCCGTCAGCGCGTTGATCAACGCCGCGCGCACCGCACAATGGCCGTTTAATAAAAAAATAATTGCCGGCAAAAAAACCCACCGATTGTCGCGGGATAAAAGTCTAATTTCCATGGGTGTGCGGGTTGAAATGGATGGATGGCATGTTTCCAAACAGCAATTTTTCATCCGCTGAAAATTCCCCGGTGAACTTTTCCAGGAGCACGGCTTGCGGTCTCGGATATTTCATGAACGTTATGAGAAAAATTAAAATAAGGGGATGCAGGGACTTGAATGCCGCTTCCGTCCAATTGTAGAATATAAACGCGGCAAGAAAACCGAGGCTGAAACGCGCGAATTCAAAATTATCCATGAGCATTTTTCGGCCTCTGCAAAAGGCGGAAAAAAAGAGCGCCAACATCAACGCAAGCCCGATCAAGCCCAGGTTCAAATATGTTTCGAGATAGCCATTATGAGCCTCGTTCGGATGCCACCAATAAATTTGGGCCAGTTTTGCGGACCGCTCACCAAGCCAGAAACTTTCAAATCCCGTTCCGAAAATCGGGTTGATTTTCCAAGGCACCAAAATCTTCCAAAGGTCGGTCCGTCCCGTGAGCGTGGGGTCCTTGCCCAACATTTCAACTCCAGCACCAAAAATCCCGAAGGCAAATTGCGCGAACAGGATCAAAACAATCCCCACCGTAATATATATTCCCAGGCGTCTCTTATTCACAAACCGAAGACCCAGAAATAAAGTCACGGCAATTCCAACTAATAACGAGCCCAAAGAGGACGAACTGTGCGCCATTTTCAGCAACCAAAAAATCATGGTCAAAAAGCCCACGCAAAGGAGCAGTTCATTTCGCCTAGGCTTGCCATGTTCACGTTGCCGGACTTGCAGCAGATACCAGGCAAAAAAGAATCCAAAAATCAGGCAGTCGAAACCCAGTTCGTTTTTATCCGTCGTCACGCCCACATTGGAGGACGCCCCGTTCCAAAAATTGTAGGCCCGTCCCCACACGGGAAAATATTTGATTAACAAGATCGAAGCCGGAACGAGCACATAGGCGCAGCGTTTCATCAATCGGATGAACGCTTCTTCGGGGTCCGGCTCGGTGAGCAGAACCAGCGTCATGATCGGAGGGCCGAGACTTTTTATCCAGCGTTTGAATGCGATAAACGGGAAATCCGACCACAAAATCGAGACAAAACAATAAATGATAAAAACAGCGAGCAGGCGGTTGTTGCGAATAATTTCTCCCAGCCCAACCCGGCGTTTTATCAAAATAAGGCTTCCGGCGAGAATCAGCGCAAAGTACCCAGCCGCATCCACCGGACTTCCTTCTTCTATCGAGACGCCGCCCACTTGAAAACCGGCCAGCGCGAGCCACTGTGAAACGGCGCGTGAACAAATGATTAACAGCCATAAAACAGGGATCCAAAGCGCGCCGGTCACATTGGGCTTTTCGCGCAAATCGCGCCGGAATAGAAAGGCAATGAATATTAAAACCAGCAGTAATGCCAATGATGAAGGCATATAATTAGCAATCTACTTCAAATTTGACTACTGCTGACGCCAACTGCAATCAGATGAACGTCCCTTACGCATTAACGCTTCCGCAACAGAAGTTCCAAATGTGTGCATTCGAGGTCTTGTTGGTCGAACGTTCGATAGGCGCCACTAAGAGCAAGTCCATTAAGCGGACAAAAAGCCCCACCATCTTCAATGACGTCGAAGCCGGCACGCTCAAATATCACAAGCCACTCGGAACGCTGGATGCGATTGATATATTGGACTTCATTCTCGAAAAATAATTTCCAAGCTCTCTCGGAATAATGGAGGTACTGCTTGGGAGACACGGACAGGTCATAATGGTATAGATGATCGGAAATGGTGATGCTGTGAATGCCAAACCCGCCCGGCTTGAGAACCCGCCCCATTCCTTGAACGATTTTCCATGCCGCATCCACATGAACGTGCTCCAAAACCCCGGCGCTGATGACAACGTCAAACGCGGCGTCAGGCAGCAAATCCAATTCGCCTTTTGGGTCAACGACATATTTGAAGCCGAGAAATTTGTATAACTCCTCAAATGTTTTTATCTGATAAATCTCATCAATGATTCGCAACGCTCTTTTTATGTCGCCGGGCGGAGAAACCCGTCCGTCTTCTAATGCCTGTTTTAACTGTTTAAGATACGATTGCAGCGCCTCTATTTGCCGGTTGTCCCATACATCGTATAGTGTGGCGGAAAAATCAAAGAACAACCTCGTCGTCAACGCTTCCCAATGCATCCAGCCCGTTCCCAATTCCAAAACTTTTGCATTTCCATTAAAAATGTCGTGCTCGCGACACAGCGTTACATTCCGATTTACCCTTTTGAGATAATACGACGGCATCGGTTTATTTTGTCTGCCGCGTTGTCCGACAGTGTTGCCGATGGTTCGATATAAACTTTTCGTCGCGCCGTTCAGAGACGCGGTTTTCAAGATCGCAGCGGTCAAACAGTATTTAAGCATAGCGATTTTGAGTCTCGGTTTGCGCGGCGCGAATTGACTGCGGTTGAACCAGATTTTCCACAAGGCCAATGAATCGTTCACGTTCTAAATCCCAACAATTCCGCTCATAGACCTTTCGGCCGTTTTCCATCAACCGCCGCAGTTCTGGCGGATGTTGATATGCCCATTGAATTTTCGCTGCCATGTCACCCACGTTTCCACCCTCAAAAAACAAAATTTCGTTATCATCAAAATAATCCCGAATGCCCTTCGTGGACGGAACCAGGACCGGCTTGTTCATCGCCAGGTATTCAAAAATGCGGGTGGGAAAATTGAGCCGGGTGAACGAGTTCAACCGGTTTGGAACCAGTCCCAAATCTATTTTTGTAATTTCCCCTGCGATCTCCTCCAAATCCTTGAAGCCATGGAATAATACCACATTTTCCAGATTCAATTTCCGGACCAGTTCCAGGATAGCTTCCAGGTAATCGGTCGGCGCGCCATAGATATGCAGTTTGATATTGGGGATTTGAGAGCGAATTTGGGCAACGGCTTGGATCGCCAAATCCAGCCCGTGGCGTTCCACCAGCAAACCGTGATACATCAACGTAAATGATTTGTCCACGCCTGGCGCTTCAACCGGGGAAAGGTGTTTCCTGGAATCGAAAATGGCCGTCTCCGGAGAATTCATAACGGTCTCAATCTTTTCCGGCGGGCAGCTTCTCGCTACAAAAAGCTCTTTGAAGGCCGTATTAGGCGTCAAAACCAGGTCCGCAAACGCAATGCTGCTTTTTTCCATTCTCTTCAGCCACCGGACAATAAAATGTTCGTCGGTCAGGCCGTAGATGCTGCAAAACAATTCCGGCATCGGATCATGCAGGTCCAAAATGATTTTTGCGCCGCGCAATCTGGGCAGCAATCCGCTGAACACTAAAAAGTCGGGCATATTATGGACATGAACAAACTGGTAGCGTTTTTTGAAACTCCAGGCCGAGAGCAAAACGAACGCACATAGTAAAAACCAGGCGTATTGCACAATGTAGATCAATTTTCCAGCGCGGCGGCGCTTGAGTGGCATGTGAAAAACATTGATGCCGTTGATTTTTTCCCGCCAATGTCCGCCGGGATTTTGCCGCAAGCAGATCACGTCCACTTCCATTCCTGCTGCGCTCAAGGCCTCGGCTTCGCGGCGCGGGCGCGGATCGGTGGCATAATCGGAGTAAAGCACCACAGCGGCGCGCCCGCCCTTGAGCGGGCGGGTTTTGGTTGCATCTAAAACGCGCGCGGGCGAATTGTTTGCCGTGCAACTTTCCTTGAACCAGCCGGCGATTTTGCGCGGCAAGACGTTCAAAAATTGGCCGCGATAATTGTCCGAGACGTACTGGAGAAATTCTCCGTAATACGCGGCGGGATATTCCGTGACGTCAGTCTGTTTCCCAAAGCCAACGTAATCAGGATGCACATTGACGAGCGCCATGCCGCCGCGCTCCACGATCCAGTCGAGCTTTCTTTTCCAAATGTCCGGCGAATTTTCCTTGAGAACGAGAAACAAGGTGGAGTCCTGCGGCAGGGTATAAGGCAATTCGACATAGCCGCCGCCATCCGGACGAGCCACCCAGAATGGGAAAATCGTGTTGACGCTCTCCGGCTGCGGTTCAAATGGATCGGTGTCGAAAGTCGAGGCATCATATTCAATCTCCAGTTCATGCAGGCACTCACGGTCGTGGAGCATGAAGCCCGAACGGAAACCGCTGGCGTTCCATTCTTTGAGATAATGGTTGATGCTTTTCGCATTTTCAGGAAATTTTTTCCGCTTCCAGTACAGTTTTCCATCGTGCCGGAGATCATGCACTCCCACCTCAAAACCATTTTGGACCAGTTCCTCGCGCAGTTCGTGCGAGACACGGTAATCACCCTCAGGAATAAAATTGAATGAGGAGCGAAACCCCAGTTTTATCTCCAGTTCCATCAGTTGGCGGCATTTCTCCAGGCCGCGGAAACTTTCAACATCGTGGGTCAGCACCAACGCAAATTTTTTCCCATCTGGCCAGCCCGGCCAGCCGTCCGGCTTTTGGCCGGCGGTTTCGTTAATGGGCCATGTGCCTGTGTAAATCCGGCGTTGTCTCCGGGCCACAATTCTGCGCATCGCCATCCGCAGCCTCCACGGCAGATAAGGTTTGAGCCGATAATAAAGGCGATTGCTGTTTAGCATGAAAATTAATTGACCAGTAGCGCATCAATGACTGGCTTCGCGCTTTGGTCAGCCACGGAATACAACGGTCGAAACAACGCAACCCGAATTTCTTAAACATCTCCAAGAGATTCACGGTGCAGCCGGTCGGGAATATATTTTCGCGTTTTGTTAAGCACACCAACCACGGATGCCTTTGACAATGAAAGCAGGCTGGTCGCTTCCAGCACGGCATTCCGGTTCGTTTTTTCGGATTCCATCATGAGCAGGGTCATGTCCATCAATCCCGCGAGGCGTGCCGTTACACTGGTCTGGCTTACTGGCGGCATATCGAAAATAATATAATCATAGTCGCTGGCCTTGAGTTTTGGCACCAGCGAGGCGAAACGTTTGGGCAAAACGCGTTGAAGTTTATCACTGGAATTTTCCGTCACCACATACAGGTTTTCCTGCACACGGGCATTATCTCTTTTTTCACTAACCAATGCGTCATCCAATAGGCAGTCGGCTTTCCCCCTGAAAAACTGCTGTGCCGAACCGCGCTCCTGATTCATGTCCACCAACAAAACCCGGCCATCGCCGGTTTCTGAAAGCGAGGCTGCCAATCCGGCGGCAATCGTGCTCACGCCTGAACCTTTTTCCGTGCCCGTCACCGCCACCAGCTTCGGTTTGCGGGTGAGGTTGATACTTTCAAAATAAGCCATCAGCCGGTCCCGTAATGCGTCGTAAAATGGATTCAGGACATTGCCCATCTCCCAGGCGGTCATTTTCAGCTCGCTTGTTCCCACGGCCAAAACGTCGTCACCCGGCTGCAACAGCCGCCTTTTCGCCGTTTCGGCGAGATGTTTGTACCCATTTCTGGAGATGTCAGGAATCGTAAGAAAGAGGGGAAGTTTTAATTTAGCCTCAACCTCGATCGACCGTTTCACCGAAGTGTCAAAATAAAATTCGATCAGAAAAGCCCACGCCAGCCCGCACCCAACTCCGCCGATCATCAGCAGCAGGACGGACTTGATTTTTTTTGACCGATCTTTGAACGGCGGTGTCGGCGTTTGGATGAGATTGATATTGGAAACCCTGCCGGAACCAAGAGTTTCGTCAATACGGGCTTGCTCAAGGCTGCTGGCATAATATTGATAATTCCCTTCCTGGACCTGTTTTTTCCGCTGAAGATCCGAGATTTTTGATTCCGCTTCATCCATATTTGCCTCGTCTGCCTCGATCTGCTTCAATTCTTGTTTCAAGACTGCTATTCTCAATTTAGGCGACACAACTCCTTCCATTCCGTCGGCGGATGACAATTCCTGTGTGGAAAGGTTCGATGAAGGAATATACGACCCGGCCAGCGTGGGATATTTTTCCTCCAGGTTTGTTTTGAGCCTCCCGGTCTCAGCAATTTGTCCGCGCACTTCCACGACCAGCGTGTTTTCGTCCGTATATCCCTGCTGCGTCAAATAATCATGCTGTCTATGATTGAGAAAATCCAAGTGCGCACAAATATTCTGATATTCATCCTGAATGTCTGGGGAAGCTTCATGTTCTGGTGTCGCACTGGCTGTTCCAGAATCTAACGCAACCTGGTGTTCAGCCAGATTCGCCTCAGCCTGAAGGATCTCTTCACGGATCCGGGCAATCTGTTGCGCGTAAGAGGTTTCTGCAATTTCGATGGAAATGATGCCGGCATTCGTTTTCACGGCCACAAGTTCATCTTCCGTTTGGGCAATCTGAGAACTCAATTGCGCTGTTTCCTCCGTTAGAAAATCATCCGAGTGTCCGACCGACTGGTGGATTTCCAGATCTTTGTCCAAATACACACTGACGATTTCTTGAAGCACCGGCTGGACAACCGCCGGATCGGGGTTGCGGTAAACAATATCAATGACATTGCCATTGTCCGGAGCTTCCACGATTAAATTATCTTTTATGGCATTGGCAGCTTTGATCGGGTTGTTGCCGCCCCCCAGCCGCGCCAGGATTTTTTCCGGCCCGATGTTTTTTGCCACTGCTTCCGCAATATCGAAGCTGGTAAGGATTTTGATCTCGGAATTCATGATGCTGTCCCCAAGTTCGGCTGGCGACGTTTCCTTCGTATTATTCGACGCCGGATTGGGAGAACGGCTGTCGAGAATATAACGGACGAGTAATTCGGCCTCGGATTGGAAAGGCGGGGGGTTGACCACGTAATAAATAATTCCCGCCACAATGCCCGCCGCAGAAAGAAAAATGATTTTCCACTTGTGCCGGAAGAGAACGAAGTAAATATCGCTTAAGGTAATCCCTGGTGACGATTCGTTATTTTGGCTTTTGTTCATTTTGTCTGCTTGATTTCACTGATTAAGCCCAATGCCGATAAAGCACTTTCCCGGTCAACCGGGACAAGAAGCCCGGCAACGACTGAAAAATCCGATTGTGCCAGCCGAAAATTTCATCACTACCTGTGACAAAATTTTTCCTGCGAAAATCGTATTTGAAATACTCGATTATTTCCTCCGAAGCTCCCCAACCAAGCTTGAAACGCCTTAAACCCTCATTCGCCATTGAAGTCCTGCCCAGGTGTAATTTTTTAACGCCTTTCTGCAAATACAATTTAATGGCCCCCCACATGGCCAGATTGCTTCCGCGCAAATGCTGGAACTTCTCATCCGAAGCCCCATATTTATAAATCGCCCGGTCGCCCAAATGAAAATAAACTGAAGCAGCAATGGGCGTCTTCTGCCAACTGGCTACGGCCACTATGCCCGAATTCTGCGCTAAAATATGCTTGTGGATGTTCGAGAATAAAGAGAAAGGTTGCGGCGGCAGACCATGCTTTTTGCGTGTCTTGCAATGTAGATGATAAAAACCTTTCATCGCCTCCAAGCTTTGTGCAATTTCCACCGTTACCCCGTCTTTCTCCCCCTTGCGGATTGCCCGACGCACGGAACTTTCCAATCGTCTGAAAAGTTGTTCTTCGCCCGAAACCAAACACAAACTGTGTCCGTAAAATGAAAATGAGGCTGGAACTCGCTCAAAGAGTTTCCGGCCGCCGCGACACTCCAGATATTTCCAACCGCGCATTTTTCCGAGCTCAATCGCGTTCTGGAAAAGTTTTTTGAATGAACTGCTGTCGGGACAAAGCGGCTCGCAATCATCCGTGAATGGCAGTGCGATTCCACGCCGCCCGGTCAACCAACTATCCACTTCCATAAGCGGCAGTAACGAGGAAATATCGTTTATCCCCTTTGTGACAAAATAGTTCGGCGCGTAACCATAAGTTTCAACCAAAACTTTTGCCCATGCGGCACTATGAAAAAAAGAAAAATTTGGGAGGCCGGTGACCAGCGCATCCCAATCCGGATGCTGAAGAGGGTTTGTCGGTTGTATTTTATCAATGGGAAAATCCAGGCACAACCGCAAGCCGGTTTCGCCGGAATAAGAAACTGCCGGCGACGTAAGTGCGTTTTCTGTCAGCACGAAGTTGCCTTCATCTGATTCTTTTTTACAACTTTGGCAGGATTGCCCGCCACGGTTGTGTCGGGTGGCACATCCTTGGTTACCACACTCCCCGCCCCGATCATTGCGTTTTGACCTACCGTGATTCCACAGAGCAATACGGTGCCGGAACCAATGGAAGCCCCACGCTTGATCAGCGTCCCGACGCAATTCCAATCCGATTCAACCTGTAATTGGCCGCTCCCATTCGTGGCGCGCGGATAACGGTCGTTGATGAAGGTCACGTTGTGACCGACGAAAACGTCATCTTCCAGAATCACGCCTTCGCAAATAAAGGTGTGGCTGGAAACCTTGCATCGGTTTCCGATTTTCGATCCTTTTTGGATCTCCACAAACGTTCCAACTTTTACGTCATCACCAATCTCACAACCGTAAAGATTGGTGAAATCGTAAATGCGGACATTCTTCCCCAGCTTCACGTCGGGCGCAATCCGCTGATACATCCGGGAAGGCGCGCTCATGACTTGTTTTTGTTTATGCCGATTTTTATTTTGATATTCAAGTTGTCCAGATGAGAATTTGTTTCATTCTCCGACTGTTTTTCCATTTTTAGCTCCGTCATCTTAGCTGTTGGAGCGTGTGGGACGGCGGAGGCGGGCGGATGCGAAGCCGGCGACGAGCCATTACCATTGGAATGATTTGCAAGGTGAACCGGAGCGCCATCCAGCTTCAATGATTCCGAGGACGCTTCCAAAATGCGGACGAGTTCCATGCCTTGCCTGCCGTCGGTCAACGGCGTTTTTCCGTGGTTGATGCAGTCCAGAAAGTGCTGGCACTCGGTTTTCAACGGCTCCTCCTGTTTGATGTAGGGAGCATAAACGTCACCGTAATGGTAGGCATAATGAAATTCTGCAAATGTGTCGTAATGCGGCGGGCGTTCGACGCGCGAATCATACACGCGGATTTTTTCCAAAGGCGCACAGTCGTCATAAACGATCATGCGCTTGCTGCCGACAATGGTCATCTCGCGCACTTTTCTCGGATCCAGCCAACTGCTATGGATGATAGCAGTACGCTGGCGGGGATAGCTCAAAGACATCGTCGTCACGTCTTGTACGCCGGGGGTGATGTGTGCGCTGCCCCGGCAGTTCACGGTCGTAGGCTGTTCGCCGAGGATGTGCTGGATGATGGAAATGTCGTGCGGAGCCAGGTCCCAGGCAACGTTGATGTCCTTTTGAAAAAGTCCGAGGTTGAGCCGGCGGGCGCAAATATATCTGATTTCCCCGATGTCGCCTTGCTCAACGATTTCTTTGATCTTTTGCACCACCGGCGAGTAAAGAAAAGTGTGCGCCGCCATCAAAACCAGGCCTTTTTGCTGGGCAATTTCAATCAACTCCTCGCAGTGTTCCGATGACCCGGCCATCGGCTTCTCGATGAAAGTATGCTTACCGGCCATCAGACTGGCTTTGGCCAGCGGGAAATGGGATTTGACCGCCGTGGCGATGACCACCGCGTCAACATCAACGCCGTTCAACATATGGGCGTAATCCGTTGACCCCTGAACTTCAGGATATAATGTTTTGAGATGCGCGATACGGTGTTCCTGCGTGTCGCACATCATTTTCAGATGGCAATCGGGCAGTGCTCTGAAATTGCGGACCAGATTCGGCCCCCAATAGCCGCAGCCAACTACACCAACTTTAATTTGTTTTGTCATGATAGTTATTAAATTTTGTATTTCCGTCACTGCCGGTGACAACAACGCTCGGATTACGGAAAAGCGATTGATTGATGAGGGGTCCCTCGAGAGCGGCCTTTGGTTGAGCCGTTTGTAAAAGCGATTTCCCCTTTTTGCGCGATTCCCACATTTGAATCATCAGGGCCGGGATCGTTTTTAAAATTATTTTCAAATCCAGCCACAAGCTCTTGTTCCTGGCATATTTGATGTCCAAGCGCATCATTTCAACAAAAGTGGTCCGGTTTTTGCCGCTGACCTGCCAAAGTCCAGTCAAACCTGGCACTGCTTGGAATCGTTCATTTTGCCATGGGAGATATTTGTCGCTCTCATATGACAGGCAGGGACGCGGTCCCACCAAACTCATTTCGCCTCGAAGCACGTTGATCAGTTGAGGCAACTCATCCAAACCGGAGGACCGAAGCCACCGGCCAAAGAGAATAATCCGCGAATCGCCTTGCGCATCCATCTTAATCATCGGGCCGTCCGAGCTTATCAACTGATGCAGATGCCCCTGGTGAGAAACTGTGTCCGCCCCGACAATCATGGTTCTAAATTTGAGGCACATAAACTTTTTGCCCAAATAACCAACCCGCTCCTGTTGAAATAAAATCGGCCCTTTGGAAACCATGCGGATAACAGCCCCAATCAATACCGCCAGCGGAAGCAGTACTGGCGCCGCCAAAAGGATCAGGCCGATATCCAACGCGCGTTTCCCGCGCGGGAGTCCGGCCGTTTCCCGCAGAATTTTACTGTTTAAAGAATTCACGAATGAGAAGAATTTTCGAAATCCAAACCGGCCAAAGCTCCGCACTTGTAGACTTTGACTCCTTTTCCACACTCCGAACTTAAATTCGCGCCATTGCCGGCGCTGCGAGAATCGGGGCCATATATGCCAGCGAGTTTCTCGCCGGAACCACCGAATTTCGATTTACTTCCACAGGAGTGGACTGTCCTAAAATATCGAGTAAAACCTGGATCCGTTGCCTTGCCGGCAGGCTGCGTAAAACATAGGCGCTCATCCCGGCAAAAGCCCCTTCGGCAACCTCCACTTCCTCGCCCGGTAAAAGATGATTCTCAACCGTCATCGGCTCTTCCGCCTCAAAATATTTCTGCAATTCCTCAATGATCGAATCGGCGACTTTTGGGATTTCCAGGCCAAAATGGACAAGCGTGCTGATGCCGTTTGTATACTTGATTTCATTGATTTTTTCTTCAAGAACGCAACGAACAAAAATATAACCCGGGAAAAGTGGCTCAATGACCCGCACAGCGCCACGTTGAGTTGCCCTTTCAATCCGCAATCGAGGCAAAAAAACCTCCATCCCCAGATTTTTCCGCAGATTCCCCGCCGCGATAAACTCACGTTTCTGTTTTGTCCGGGCGCAATACCAAGCGTATTCCATTGGTTGAGAATAGACCGCATGCGACATGGCTGCTATAAGGTGTAATACGGTTACTTCGTCCCATCATCGAAGCCCACTTACATATATGCCCTAAACTCATGGAATTCATGCAGTTAAAAATCTTGTAAAAATGTCTTAACGGGCCCCTCACACGCTTGCAATGTGGAGCAAACCATTGCCAAAACGGCCTGCAAATCCCACGTTGCAAAGGGACATTGTACGCTGGTTGAATCCGTTGCATAAATCTGCTCCACCATCTGCAATGACCTAAAAATATTGAGAACAACCGAAGTCAAATCTTATCCAGGCAACTCCTCACGGTTTGTGCGAGTTTGAGTGCCTGAAATGGTTTGGTAAGAAAATTAACGCCTTCTTTCAAGGGAAAATCTTTTCCGGCGACTTCGGAGCTGTAACCACTGGCATAAATCACTTTCAATTTCGGATCCTGCTTCAAAATCTGTTTGGCCAGATCTATTCCAGTTATTCCGCCGGGCATGACCAAATCAGTTATCAAAAGATGGATGCCGTCGCGATTCTGATTCCAGATTTCCAGAGCTTCAACGCCATTAGTGGCGTCAAGTACGCGATAACCGAGTTGCAGCAAGATTTTACGCACGGAAGCGTGCAGGAACACATCGTCCTCAACCAGCAATATGGTCTCATTGCCGCCAAGCATGACCGCCGGTTTGGATTGCTCTGGTTTTTGCGGGGACATCCTGGCCAGGCGCGGCAGATAAATGCGGAATGTCGTTCCCTGGCCGACTTCGCTGTACACATTGACCCAGCCTTGATGCAGGTGCAGGATGCCAAAAATCGTTGCTAATCCGAGGCCGGTGCCCTTGCCGACGTCCTTGGTGGTAAAGAACGGTTCAAAAATCTTAGGCAGAATTTCCGGCGGGATACCACAGCCGGTGTCGCTCACGCTCAAACATACGAACAAGCCGGGACGGGCTTGGGCTGATTGTCCAATGACAGACTCGTCAAAGTCCACTGCGGAAGTTTCAATGATGAGCTGTCCACCATTGGGCATAGCATCGCGAGAATTGACCACCAGATTCATCAACACTTGATCCATCATGCCCGCGTCGGCGTGGATAAAGAGCGGTTGTATCGAAAATTTGAACTGCATCTGGATGTCTTCGCCCAGGATGCGCCGCAACATATTGGTCATGGCATTAAGAGATTGATTCAAATCCAAATCGCATAGCTTCAAGGTTTCATTCCGGCTGAACAAAAGCAACTGATGGGTGACCGCGGAGGCGCGCTTCGCTGCACTCATGATTTCCTCGGCAAATCCCAATTGCTCAGGCGAAAGATTCCCGCCGATCTTCAACATGTCAGCCTGCAATTGAATCACCGCCAGAATATTGTTGAAGTCATGCGCCACGCCGCCGGCCAGTCGGCCGATAGCATCCATCTTTTGCGCCTGGCGGAACTGTTCTTCAAGCTTTTTGCGCTCGGTGATGTTATGCTGGGTACCCACAAAGTGCGTAATTTTTCCGCCGGAATTGCGAAGTGGCGCGATTTGCCATTCCAGATCAAATTTCGTTCCATCCTTGCGATAATTTATGGCTTCCCCGGCAAATACTTCACCCCGTTCCAAGTTATTACGCAGACGGCTCAACACGGTTTTGTCTGTATGCGGTCCCTGCAAAATTCGTGGAGTTTTTCCAATGGCTTCCTCCGCAGAGTATCCGGTCATCTGCGTGAAGGCGGGATTGACAAAAATGATTTTCGGTCCCGGCAGATCAAGTTCCGCATCCGTGATCAAAATGGACTCTTTGGATTGTTCCACTGCGGATTGCAGCAGTCGCAACGACTGCTCGGATTTCATGCGCTCGGTGATGTCACGGATGTTGCATTGGATCACTTTCTTGTTGCCGGCTTGATATACGTTGCTGACAAACTCCACGGCGATCTTGCGGCCATCCGTCGTTTCCAGCGGCAGGTCTTCATAGCGGACATATCCGTCCTTTTGCAGTTGCTCAAGCATGACCTTATTAGACTCCATGTCCCTGAATGGACTCAACTCGCCAACGGTTTTACCCACCATTTCTCTGTGGGAAAAACCCAAAAGTTCAACCAGGAAAGGATTCACGTCTGTGATACGACCCGTATCAACGTCCAGGATCAAGATTCCGTCCCGTGCCGCTTCGAACAGCCGGCGATAACTTAGTTCGGAGGCACGGAGTGCCTGTTCACTCTTCTCAGCCCGTTCCGTCCGCATTTCCGTTTCCAGGTGCAGCAGGCGCACTTCGAGCATGTTGTGAACTCGCATCAATATCTCCGCGAGATCGAACGGTTTGCTCGCGAAATCCTTTGCCCCGGCTTTCAATGCGCGAAGCTTGTGTTCCGGTTGGGCGGTGATCGCGAGGACAGGAAGATAGCCTCCCGTTTCGATTTCCTTCAGGCTTTCCATCACTTGGAATCCGTCCAGGCC
>Ga0206819_10315_pt1 | contig 13957 bp, 8 predicted proteins | sample Alteio_BWOrgCont_87_FD_152855 | JGI IMG/M metagenome (GOLD analysis project Ga0206819, IMG submission 152855) | Enriched cells from forest soil in Barre Woods Harvard Forest LTER site, Petersham, Massachusetts, United States -... | ecosystem: Environmental > Terrestrial > Soil > Temperate forest >... | reverse complement strand
GTTGGTGGAAACGCCGCTCGGTGGGGTATTCGATCCTTCCCAGGTCGACCAGCCGTAATTGCCGCCTTTGGTGATGATATCCACCTCCTCGTACTGGTCCTGACCCACGTCGCCGCAATAAAGAGTTCCCGTCGCCGGATCGAATGAATACCGCCACGGATTGCGGAGGCCGACGGCCCAAAATTCGGTCCGCAACTGGCTTGTATTGACCGGCAGATTGTCGAACGTGGTCGCGCCGACGAACGGATTGTCCGATGGGATCGCGTAATTCGTCGTCGAGGCCGATTCCGCGCTCGGATTTGGCGTCAAGTTGCCGGGCAAATTGTGCACATCAAGTCGCAGGATGCCGGAAAAAAAGTTCTCATCGATGTGCTGCGCATTATCGAGAGTATTATATTCATCGCCCTCATCGCCGACCGAGACATAGAGATAACCGTCCGGTCCGAAATGGGTGTCGCCCGCGTTGTGATTGCTGGCGCGATCATATTGCAGGATGAATCTGGTTTCGGAAGTGGTATCGCCCTGGTTGGTGTTGCTGGATGAAGTCTGGAAGCGGGACAAAATATCATGTAGGCCGCTGGTGCCATTCGTGGCCTGCCCCATGTAAAAAACGTAGAAATAACGGTTGGTGGCATATCCCGGGTCGAAAACCATGCTGAGCATTCCCTCCTCGCTGTTAAGGTCAGCCGATTCGCTGCTGTTGACCACGCTCACCCGGCTCGAGATATCCATGAAGATCGTTCGCGTCGGCGCTGTCAAATTCGTGATGACAATGATGCGCCCATGTTTTTCCACGATGAACAAACGGTTGGTTTCGCCCGGCGGCGAGGTGATGCAAACAGGATTGGAGAAGACCAGGCTTGGAAATGCGTTGGTTGGGATATAACCCCACGTGGTGAGGGCGTGCGCCGGCAAATCCATGGAAACAATGCCTCCGCCGATCAAGAGAATACCAAACCATTGTTGGAGCGACCTCATGCGCACCCAACATGGTTCGCTTCACCCAAAAAGTCAAAGGCGGAGGGGTCAATCCCGAATGTTTATCGGAGGGACGATCTATGCGAGTCCTGGGTAGTGGTACGTTTTGAAATCAGTTTGGTTCCGGCGCGGTGCTAGGCCGACTTCACGATGGAGTAACATAAACTGTCCCGTGGAACTTCGCTTATATTCGGGTGAACCATCCACCGTCGAAGCACTCCCTCGCGCTCCATGCCAACCCGCTCAAGAACACGTGCAGACGCCAAATTCTCTACATCGCATGTCGCCCAGATCCGATAAATCTGAGGCTGGTCTAGCGCCCATTGAACCACTGGTCTCAATGCCTCGATCATCAAACCCTGCCCCCACCAGCGGCGCACCAGCGCATATCCCAAGTCAACGGAGCTTCCGCACACCCGAATTTCGAGCAATCCTGCGAGGTCGCCGCTGGCCTTTAGCCACAGACACCACGGAAACGCCGCACCGTCGTCCCAAACTCGCTCGCAGCGACTCAAAAATTCGAGCGTTTCGTCAGTGCTACGATGCGGTTTCCACGTCATAAACCTCGCTACCACCGCGTCACTTGCATACTGCTCAAAGACAACCTTCGCGTCCGCGCTCGCTGCCGGTCGGGCAAGAAGCCGTTCCGTCTCCCATGTTAGTTGAGGTCGCAACATCGCTCGCATCGGGTCGGCCTAACGGCCCAAAGCTGAGCCACCTCCGATTTAAAATCAAGTCAGCAAATTCCAATTTCTTCCAAGTCCCAAACATGGTCAGCAATGCCCGATTTCATTGCGGGCGTCACGCGCCAGCCAGAAGATTTCAAGCCCAAAGTGAGATTTCAGGATTGAAAACGTACCACTACCTGACCCCTTATGGCATCGACAAAGAATAAGCAAAAACGTAAACTCAGTCATGTCTCAGCCTAACTCATAGACGGGACCGGAAAAAAATTCTCTCTCCCATGCGGCGGCGTTCATTCATCACTACCATGGCCGGTTGCACCGCGGGTGCGCTGTTGAATCGGAGCCTCTGGAGTCTGGCGGCTGAATCAAAGCTTACCGACGATGAGTTCCTCGACGATTTATCGCGCCGTTCCTTCCTGTATTTTTGGGAGCAATCCGACGCGCAGACGGGCATCACGCGCGATCACGCCCGAACGGATGGCTCTACCCACCCCGGCGACGGCCATAAGCTCGGCAGCACCGGGGCGACTGGTTTTGGCCTGGCGGCGATGTGCATTGGCGCCGAGCGTCAATGGGTCACTCGCGCGCAAGCCCGCGAACGGGTGCGCACCACGTTGAAAACTTTTGCGAACGGACCGGCGGTGAACGAGCATGGCTGGTTCTATCATTTTCTCGACGTGCAAACCGGTGAAAGAAATCCCCAGAGCGAGATGTCCACAAGCGACGCCACGTGGCTCTCGGCGGGCGCGCTTACAGTGCGGCAATATTTTCAAGAGGACGAGGAGATTCGCCGCTTGGCCACGCTTATTTATGAGCGGATGGATTACGCATGGATGTGCAACGGCGGGCTGGTACTTTCCCACGGGTGGACGCCTGAAAATGGATTCATAAAATATTACTACAATCGCTACTGCCAGTTGGCATGTATGGTCCTGCTGGGCATCGGCTCGCCGACGCACGCCATGAAACCGGAAACGTGGTATGCATGGGACCGCGTTCCCAACGAATACGACGGTCATAAGTATATTGGCCGGTCAGTGCTTTGGACATATCAGTGGCCCTTTGCATGGTTCGATCTTCGCAATCGCCGCGAGGGTCATGGCTCTCGCATCAACTATTGGGAGAATTCGACAATTGCCACCCGCGTGCACAAGGCGTTCTGCCTGGACCTGGCGAAAAAGTTTCCCGGCTGCTATTCCGAAAATATCTGGGGCATTACGAGTTCTGAAAGCGCGCACGGATACGTGGCGTGGGGCGGCCCGCCCGCGCGCCGGGCCATTGACGGCACGGTGGTGCCGTGCGCCGCCGCCGGTTCGATGATGTTCACCCCGGACATCTGCCTTCCCGCGCTCCGTGCGATGAAGGATAAATTCGGCGACAAGATTTATGGGCGATATGGTTTCGCGGATGCTTTTCATCCCACCAACGGGTGGGTCAGTACGGTCGCGCTGGGCATTGACGTTGGCATCACGCTGCTCTCGTGCGAAAATGCGCGTTCTGGCAATGTCTGGAAATGGTTTATGGCCAACCCCGAACCCCAACGCGCCTTGGCGCTGGCAGACATCCAGCTCATAAAGGGGTCGTAATGAGAGCAGTCCTGCATCTTTGATCCAGGCAAGTGCTGTTGCTTTTATTGTGTAATTTCCATCCTGCTACCTGACCCCTTGATAGTTCTCACGCTTCAGTTTTTTCACAAAAAGACTGTCCCCTTTTCTCAATCAGCGGCATTTAAATGTAGATGCAGGAATTGGATGACATCGCCTTGTTGCGTAAATATGTGGAGCATGATTCCGAGGAAGCGTTTGCCGCACTCGTCGCGCGGCACATCAACAAGGTCTATTCGGCCGCGTGGCGCCACACCGGCAATCCACAACAGGCCGAAGAAATCACGCAGGCCGTTTTCGTTATCCTTGCGAGAAAATCTGCAAATTTGGGAAAACGCGTCATCCTTTCCGGTTGGTTGTATCAGACCGCACGGCTGACTGCGGTGACTTTTATTCGCAGCCAAATCCGGCGTGCCCACCGCGAACAGGAGGCTTATATGCAAACTGTCTTGAACGACAAAGAATCTAATGATTGGACGCAAATTGCGCCATTGCTGGACGCGGCGATGGCCGCACTGAATGAAGCTGACCGACACGCCGTAGTGTTGCGATTTTTCGACGGTAAGAGCATGAATGAAGTTGGCGCGGCTTTGGGCGCGAACGAAGACGCTGCTAAAAAACGTGTGAGTCGCGCTTTGGAAAAACTGCGAAAATTTTTCGAAAAACGCGGAGTGAGCTCAACTGCGGCGACCATCGCCGGAGCAATTTCCGCCAATTCTGTTCAAGCTGCGCCAATCGCGCTGGCAAAAACAATCACTGCGGTCGCGATGACGAAGGGGGTCGCGGCCAGCGGTTCAACCTTAACCCTCATCAAAGGAGCATTGAAAATTATGGCATGGACAAAAGCAAAAACAGCAGCAGTCGTCGGTGTGGCATTGATTCTCACCGCTGGCACAACAACTTTGGCGATTCGCCACGAATTCCGGCAGCGTGCCAACGATCCGATGTTGATGGCTGGTTTCAGCAAATCCGCTAATCAAAGTCTTCAAGGCCATTGGACGGGTTCCAACACGGCCCACCCGGGCAAGACTTGCACGGTGACAATTTCCGGCGATCAAATCGAGTATCGGGGAGCCGACCCGAATGATTGGCTTCGAGGCACGTTCGTTTTGGACGATAATTCCATGCCGCAACAATTGAACATTACGATACTTGATGAGGCCAATAAAAAATTGGGCGAGCCAGCCAATAGTTTCGTCTTTGGCATCTACCAAATAGATGGCAATAAAATAACCATCGCCGTGGCTCCGCATGAAAGCAACTTGCGGCCTATGAATTTTACGCCCGGTTCTGGAGTTGATGTCTTGGAGTTGCAGCACGATTGAAATGTCATCCTTGGGCAAACCATTTTACACGTCCACCGTATTGTTCTGTGATTTTGTGAACGGGTCAGTCGCGGACACAGGCAACTGGGAACATACATACTTGTCGCTTGTTTGGTCGTTGAAGGAGTCGTTGAAAATTTTCGGTTAAAGCTTCTTGTGCGTGACGTAACGTTTAAGCCGGTTTAGACTACGTTCCCGATGCAATCACGCTCCCTGTTGCTTTCATTGTTCTTGTTGATCGGTTGTTTCGCGGTTTCGCCGGCGAAACCTGTCGCAGTCTCTTCCATGCGTAAAAACTCCCACGGCGTGACGTTGCTGATGGAACCGGGCGTGTTGCGGCTGGAAGTGTTTTCGCCGCGCATCATCCGTGTGACCTATGGTTTGGGCAATTCCCTGCCGGCAGACAAAAGCCTCGCTGTCATTGGCCGGCCGGAACGCGTGAAGTGGACGCTGGCCGAATCGGCGGATGAAATTTCCCTGCGCACGGATGAAATCGAGGCACGCGTGAATCGCGCAAGCGGTGCGGTTGGATTTTTCGACAAAAACGGGAATCCGTTGCTCGTCGAAACATCCGATGGCGGAAAATCATTGGCGCCTGCCCATATCGGCGGCATCGACACGTTGCGCAGTGAACAGGAATTTGTGCTCGCGGGGAACGAGGCGGTTTACGGGCTGGGCCAGCATGCACAGGGACTGATGAATTACCAGGGCGCGACGGTTCATCTCCAGCAAAGAAACCCGACGGAAAGCGCCGTGCCGGTCCTGGTCTCCAGCCGTGGCTACGGAATTTTCTGGGACAATCCGGCGGTGACGGACGTGAACGTTGGCAGGACCAATCAGGACCATCTCGTCTGGACTTCCGAGGCGGCGGACACGATTGATTATTATTTCATGTTCGGTCCGGAATTGGACGGCGTGATTGCGGATTACCGCGATTTGACGGGCGCGGCGCCAATGTTCGGCAAATGGGCTTTCGGATTCTGGCAATGCCGGGAGCGTTACAGATCGCAACAGGAATTGCTCGACGTGGCGGGTTGGTATCGCACCAATCACGTCCCGCTGGATGGCATCATCCAGGACTGGCAATACTGGTCGCCCAATCCATGGGGTTCGCACCAGTTTGACACAAACCGTTATCCCGATCCGGTGAAAATGATGCAGGAGTTGCATGCCGAAAATGTCCACGCGATCATTTCCATCTGGCCGAAGTTTGACGTGGACAGCCCGAATGCAAATGAATTGCGCGTGGCGGGCGCGCTTTATCCGCAGGTAATTCCCTACGTTTTTCCGAAAGGACAAGGCCAGTGGTATGACGCCTTCAACCCCGTGGCGCGTAAAATTTACTGGCGGCAGGTTTCCAGGGAACTGTTCGCCGACGGGCTGGATGGCTGGTGGCTGGACGCGAGTGAACCGGAATTGAGCGGCAAATGGGGCGAGTTCCGAAACTTCAAAACCGCCGCCGGGCCTGGCGTGAAAGTCTATAACGCCTTTCCGTTGATGCACACGACAACACTGTATCAAGGCCAGCGCGCGGAAACTTCGGACAAGCGCGTTTTCATCCTGACACGTTCGGCTTACGCGGGACAGCAGCGCAACGCCGCTGTGACGTGGAGCGGTGACATCCGCGGCGACTGGCGGACCTTCGCCCGGCAAATTCCCGCCGGATTGAATTTTTCTATCAGCGGCATTCCGTATTGGAACACGGATACCGGTGGATTTTTCGGTGGCAATCCGACGAATACCGCCTATGCCGAGCTATTCACACGTTGGTTTCAATTCAGTGCTTTTTGCCCGATGTTCCGGGTTCACGCTTCGACTGGCGGCAAAGACAGTCTCGCCAAAGAAATTTACCGCTTTCTTCCGGCAACACAGACCAATTTGGTTGAATATGATCAATTGCGTTACCATTTGTTGCCATACATTTATTCCGTTTCATGGATGGTGACGCATGACAATTATACGATGATGCGTCCGCTGGTGATGGATTTCCGGAATGACACCAATGTTTTCAACATCGCCAATCAATATCTCTTTGGCCCGGCTTTGATGGTCAGTCCGGTCACCAGGGCCGGCGCGACGAACCGCGATGTTTATCTTCCGGCGGGGGCGGATTGGGTTGATTTCTGGACGGGCAAAAAATTTCCCGGCGGACAAACCATCGAGGCCGCCGCACCGATTGAAACCGTGCCGCTCTCTGTGCGTGCCGGCTCCATTATTCCCTACGGCCCGGCGATTGAATATGCGACGGAAAAGGCCGACCCGATGGAGCTGCGCATTTACCGCGGCGGCAATGGCAGCTTCACGCTCTACGAAGATGAAGGCGACAACTACAATTACGAAAAGGGAAAATACGCCACGATTCCCATTTCATGGAACGAGGCCAGACAGACGTTGACCATCGGAAAGCGTGCTGGAAATTTCCACGGCATGCTGAAAAAGCGCGCTTTCCACATCGTTTGGGTTTCGCCGGGTCACGGCACGGGAGTGGCGTCAACACCGGCGCCCGATCTGGAATTGTCCTATACGGGAAATACTTTGGAAGTTTCCGCTCCATTCAGTAGGCGAGACCTGCCGTGAACCGGAAGGCATTGCTAAAATAAAAATTGCATCATTCAACGTGCAAAACAAATATATTGTCCGAGTCTTTATGGGAATAAACACGCTACGCGCCTGTGTGCCAATTTGCATCCTGATCTCCGCACTAACGGTGTCGGCACAGTCGGGCAACACCATCGCCGAAGGCGGTAATGCCCCCACAGGCTATGACATGGCGCCCGAAACAACGCTGGCGGTCGTCGAGGCGGCCAACGCCATGATCCCGACACCCAATCCGCCGGGGCCCTTCCAGCCAACCTGGGATTCAATCAAGGCAAATTATCAGGTGCCGCAATGGTTCATCGGCGCAAAGTTCGGATTGTTCATGCATTGGGGGCTGTATTCCGTTCCGGCGCATCGCAACGAATGGTATGAAAAGCACATGTATACCGACGGACCTGACGGCCAGTGGCACGTCGAGCATTACGGCTCGCAGGACCAATTCGGCTACAAGGATTTCATCCCGCTGTTCACCGTCTCCAATTGGGACCCGAATGCGTGGGCGATCCTGTTCAAAAAATCCGGCGCGAGATTTGTCATCCCCACGGCAGAGCATCATGAAAACTTCGCGCTGTGGGATAGCCACGCCACACCATTCAACGCCGTGAACATGGGGCCCCACCGCGACCTCATCGGAGAACTCGCCAAAGCCGTGCGCAAACAGGGATTGAAATTCGGTGTCTCAAACCACGGCATCGAAAATTTCCAGTTCATCAATCCACCCGATGATATGGCCGCCAAAATGAAGGCCGAACATGCCGACCTTTACGATCCGAAATGGGTGGATTTCTACAATGTCGCCGACCGCAGCGACGCGGCCTGTGAACGCTTTCTCACCAACTGGTTCGCCCGCAACGTCGAGCTGATTGATAAATACCATCCCGACATGCTCTGGTTCGACAATGGCGTGGACCAGCGCTACCTCGACCCGCTGAAGCTGCGCATCGCAGCTTACTATTACAACCGGGCGAAGGAGTGGGGCAAACAGGTTTCTTTAAGCACCAAGAAGGCCGCCTATGCGCCCAGCAATGACAACACGGAAACCATCGGTTCCATCATTGATTTCGAGAAAATCAGCGTGCGCTTTCCATCCGGCATCCGCTCCGGCGTCTGGCAGGTGGACCAGCCGATTGGCAGCACCTGGGGGTACACGAGCGATGAGCAATTCTCCGGACCGGGCACGATCATCAATGATCTCGCCGACACGGTAAGCAAAAACGGCACATTGCTCCTAAACCTTTCACCCAGGGCCGACGGCACCTTCCCGCAGGAGGAGCAGGACACCTTGTTTGGGGTCGGCCAGTGGCTCGATGTGAACGGCGAGGCGATTTACGGCACTCACAACTGGATCAAGTTCAGTGAAGGCGGTGGACGCGGACAACCGGGTTTGAACATCCGCTTCACCGTCAAGGGCAATGCGCTTTACGCGATCATCCTCGGCAACTGGCCCGGCGCGGAGGCGGTCATCACCTCGCTGGCGACAACTAATTCACCGCCCGGAAAAATCAAAGCCGTGACCATGCTCGGCAGCAAAGGTGATCTACAGTTCACGCAGGATGATTCCGGGTTGAAAGTAAAGCTCCCCGTTGCCGCGCCCTGCCAATATGCGTACGTCCTCAAAATCACCGGCTTGGAAATGAACCCGCCAACGTGGACCAAATCAGGAAATCCGCTCTGATTGAATTATGCCAATGACCAAAATGTCAACGAAGATGCGAGCGAATACAGATCCCACCACTAAAATTGGGCTTTTTGGAATCGGCCTTGATGCCTACTGGCCCCAATTTAAGGGACTTAAAAAGCGGCTGGAAGGGTATCTGGGTGAGGTCGAGAAAAAACTCAAACGCCCGGGAATTGAAATTGTGAACGTCGGCCTGGTTGCCACCCCGGAGAAGGCGTTCGCGGCAGGGCATAGATTGCGGCAGGCGGATGTGGACCTAATCTTCTTGCACGTCACCACCTATGCTCTGAGTTCAACAGTGCTGCCGGTAGTGCAGCGCGCCCGGGTGCCGGTGATCATTCTCAACCTGTCACCCGAACCGGCCATTGATTACGCGGCCTTTAACAAAATGGGCGATCGCACGAAGATGACCGGAGAATGGCTGGCGCATTGTGGAGCTTGCCCGGTCCCGGAAATTGCCAACGTTTTTAATCGTTCACGGATCGAATTCCATCAGGTTACCGGACGATTGCACGACGACCCGGAATGCTGGAACGAAGTAGATGCCTGGATAGACGCTGCCCGGGTCTCGGGCATCATGTTTCATAACCGGCTGGGATTGATGGGGCATTATTACAACGGAATGCTCGATATCTATTCCGATTTGACACTTCAGTGCGCTCACTTTGGCGGGCATATGGAAATTGTTGAAGTGGATGAGCTCGCCGCCTTGCGGCGGACGGTGACACGCAGACAAATCGCCTCACGGGTCGCGGAATTTCATGAAATTTTTGATATCCAACCTGAGTGCCCGCAAACGGAGCTGGAGCGGGCGGCCCGCACGTCCGTTGCCCTGGATCGATTAGTGCGGGAACATGCTTTGGGTTCAATGGCGTATTATTACATGGGAACGGGTGTTGATGAAAACGAAGACGTCATTAGTTCGATTATTCTTGGGAATTCCCTGCTGACAGCACGTGGGATTCCCATCGCCGGTGAATACGAGGTGAAAAATGTACAGGCGATGAAGATCCTGGACAACTTTGGTGTCGGTGGTTCATTCACTGAATATTATGCGCTGGATTGGAATGACGACGTCGTGCTTATGGGGCATGACGGTCCCGGGCACATCGCTATTGCAGAAGGTAAAACGAAAGTGCGGCCATTGGATGTTTATCACGGCAAAGTCGGACGCGGTCTAAGCGTTGAAATGAGTGTCAGGCATGGCCCTGTGACATTGCTTTCCGTGGTAGAGACAGGCGACGGGCGTTTGAAATTTCTTGTAGCCGAAGGTGAAAGTGTTGACGGGCCGATCCTTGAAATAGGCAACACAAATAGCCGGTATAAATTTGCCATTGGTGCGCGCAACTTTGTAAACAACTGGAATGGGCACGGTCCCGCTCATCATTGCGCCGTTGGCATCGGCCATATCTCACATAAAATCGAAAAACTGGGCATGTTGATAGGTATGGAAACGGTAAAAATCTGCTGATAGGCTTTGCCCCTATAGTCACCTTAAGGTTTGAAGACGACATGAAGGGGGCAATCCTAGGTATTTATCATAGTTACCAATTTTCATTTCCAGAGAATTGATCCGTCGCGCCGTCCTGTTCCACCATCTCGCCCCGTCGTCTTGTCGCGTCGAAGTACAACAAAGACGGAAGCCTTGGTCCAGGCGGGATTTCACTCCCAAAAAATTCACCAATCCAGGAATCTTCCTTTCCTGTCACCCGCCACTTTCCATAAAGGGTAAGCACAGTTGGGTAAAAATATGGAGGCGAAGGTCGGATCGAACGAGGAAGCTTTACCGCCCCGACCGCCAGATGAAGATTTTTTATCGAATTCGCTGGCGACGGATGAGCCACGTCGCCACACCCACAGCCGCCAACGCCGATGGTTCAGGTGCAGTCGTAGGCGTAGCTAAAAAACCGTACATATCCCCGGTGGAATCACCATAATATCCCACGACGTTATTGCCGTCAATGCCTTGGGCATAAGTGTAGGTTGCTCCCGGCACGTTCAAGGTGGTGTAGGTGCTGCCGTTGTAAAGAAATCCCTGCTCACTGCTCCCATTGTCGTAATACCCCACGATGTTGTTGCCGGAAATTCCATAGATCCAGGTGCTCTCTGCTCCCGGCACGTTCAAGGTGGTATAGGTGCTGCCGTTGTAAAGAAATCCCTGCTCACTGCCCCCATTGTCGTAATACCCCACGACGTTATTGCCGTCAATGCCTTCTGCATAAGTGTGGGCTGCTCCCGGCACGCTCAAGGTGGTGTAAGTGCTGCCATTGTATAGAAATCCTTGAGAACCGCTTTCATTGTCGTACCACCCCACGATATTGTTGCCTGAAATACCATAGGCCCATGTTTGAGATGCTCCCGGCACGCTCAAAGTGGTATAACTGCTGCCGTTGTAAAGAAATCCCGCTCCGGTTTCACTACTGTAAGACCCCACGATGTTGTTGCCTGAAATGCTATCGGCAAAAGGGGTGTATTCACCTCCTATCAAAGGCAACGAGGTGTAACTGCTGCCGTTGTAAAGAAATCCATACGCTCCGCTTGTACTATTGTAAAACCCCACGATGTTGTTGCCCGATATGCCATAAGCTTCAGTGTACTCTGCTCCCGGCACGCTCAAGGTCGTGTAGTTATATTGGGCCTGGACGTTAATCCTTGCACCCAGCAGCAGCATCGTGCCCGCGCAGACCGCTCCGCCAAACGAATTAAACTCCCTTGGAATTTTCATTTTTAAAGGTTTTCTAGTTTAAATTCTGGACCAACCATCCCTGACCATATCAATTTCCATCGCCGAAGCAAAGAAACTATTATTGATCATTTTTAGCGTATGTATTCGTAATTCTTACCATTCACACCAGTTAAGTCGCACCCGCGCCACTTCATGAAGGGGCAGCCCGGGTATTTATCATGATTGCCAGTTTCCCTTCCAGAGAATTGACCTGTCGGGTCAAACCTTGCCATAGACAGATCCACCCCCAAAACCCATTCATCCATTCCTCTTCCACTTTCCGCCCTTGTCGCGCTATAGCGCAGCGAAGGCGGATCCGTTTTGCCCCTGCGTTTGGCCTTCGTTTCCTTTGTTCTCTTCTGTGATGATTCGCGTTTATTCGCGTCCACTTGTCGCGTCGCAGCCTGGGCGGAGGCGGATGGACTTGTGGGCCGGAGACTGTGGACTGGCTCTCCCATCCGGCCAAATCCGACCTGATCCGGCTAAATCCAACCACTAATTTTTTCATTTGGTGTTTGACGCCAGCGCCGGAAAGCGCGAAAAACTAATCAGCCATGAAACTGAAAGACCTGTTTCTCGGGCTGTGTATAGCGGCGCTGCTGGTGAGCGAGGTGTTCCTTTTTTCCGCCAACCAGCAAAAGCGCGACGCGCTCAACAAGATGAACGCCGCGCAACACGATACTGCCGCGGCGCAGGCCAAACTCCAGCAGGTCCAGTCCACCGCCGACTCGGAGGCGATGGACAACATGCGTCTCAACGCCGAGAACAAAAGCCTCACGCGAAAACTTTCCGACCTGCAAAACCAGAACAGCACCCTGAACAACGTCAGTGAGCAATTGTCCCAGCAATTGACCTCCGCCGAACAGGCCGCCTTGCAGCAGCAGGAGCAGATCCAGCAGATGCAATATCAAAGCCAGCAGACCCAGGCCGGCAACGAGCAAACCGCCTGCATGAACAACCTCCGGCAGATCGACGCCGCCAAAAATGAATGGGCGCTGGAAACCGGCAAAGCCGTCGGGGCCATGCCGTCTGAACAGGAGCTGTTGCCCTACCTGACCGGTGGTGTTTTCCCGGTCTGCCCCTCCGGCGGCGTTTACACGATCGGCGCCATCGGCACCCCGCCAGCCTGTTCGATTCACGGACCATTGCTGGCGCAGTGATTGGACGTCGGGGAGGGACACCGTTAAAATTCACAATTCATTCTTGGCTTTCGCCGTTTCTCGCGTAAATTGTCCGCTCCATGATTGATACGGACATTGAATTACTTAAGGGCATCGCAAACCAATTGCGCATTCACTCCATTAACTCCACCACTGCCGCCAACAGCGGCCATCCGACATCTTGCTGTTCGGCTGCCGAAGTTGTCGCCGCTTTGTTTTTCGGTTACATGAAATATGACCCGAAAAACCCGCACTATTTCAACAATGACCGCTTCATCTTGTCCAAGGGCCATGCCGCGCCGTTGCTCTACGCCGCATGGGCCGAAAACGGATTTATTCCCATCCCGGAACTTTTGAAGCTGCGCACCTTTGGCAGCGACCTCGAAGGCCATCCCACCCCGCGCCTGCCGTTCGTGGATGTGGCCACCGGTTCGCTGGGCCAGGGTTTGAGCGTCGGTGTGGGCATGGCGCTCGCCGCCCGGCTCGATAACCTGGATTACAACACTTACGTGTTGCTCGGTGACGGCGAGATCGCCGAAGGATCGGTTTGGGAGGCTGCCTCTTTGGCCGGCGTCAACAAGCTGAATAATCTCATCGCCATCGTCGATGCCAACCGCCTGGGCCAAAGCCAGGAAACGGCGTTCGGCCATCACATTGAAGTTTATCGCGACCGCTTCGACGCCTTTGGCTGGCGCGTCGAGACCATTGACGGCCATGACATCGAAGAGATCATTGAAGTCCTCAACGGCATTGGCCTGGATGATAAGCCGCTGGCCATCATCGCCAAGACCTACAAAGGCGCCGGCGTCTCCTTCCTGCAGGACAAAGACGGCTGGCATGGCAAACCGCTCAACAAGGAAGAAGCCGCCAAGGCCATTGCTGAATTGCAGCCGAGCAGCAAGTCCGGCATTGGCGTCGCAATCCCCCAACCCAACTCGTTACCCGAGCCGAACAATGCCGCCCCTGCCGGCTACCCGCCGATCCATTACAAACTCGGCGACAGTATCGCCACCCGCGAAGCTTACGGCAGCGCGCTATTGCGGTTGGGAGAGTCAGATGGCCGGATCGTTGCGATCGACGGCGACACGAAAAACTCCACCTACGCCGATAAATTTTTCAAGAAGTTCCCGAACCGCTCCACCGAAGGCTACATTGCCGAGCAGAACATGATTGGCGTCGCCACCGGGTTCGGTGCGCGCGGCA
>Ga0206819_10314_pt1 | contig 13975 bp, 11 predicted proteins | sample Alteio_BWOrgCont_87_FD_152855 | JGI IMG/M metagenome (GOLD analysis project Ga0206819, IMG submission 152855) | Enriched cells from forest soil in Barre Woods Harvard Forest LTER site, Petersham, Massachusetts, United States -... | ecosystem: Environmental > Terrestrial > Soil > Temperate forest >... | reverse complement strand
TGTCACCGCGATTGTGTGTGGTGCCGGTCCGTTGAGGTTCACCGATCCCGTGACATTGGCTCCGCCAACCACGTTTGGCTGGTCCATCGATATGGTCAGGTCAATCCCTGCCTCGATCGTGAAGATAGCCGACAAATGCAACGCGCCGGTCGTGGCCGTGATAGTTGCTTCTGTAAGCGTCGCTACGCTGTTGCCGGTTATGTTGAATGTTGCCGATGTGTTTCCCATCGCTACCGTTACGAATGCCGGGATAACTGTAGCTTGCGAGTTCGAAGAAAGGTGGACCACGAAATTGGCCGGCGCCAGCCCGTTTAGGGTGACAGTCGCGGTGGCTGAGGCGCCCGATAGTACCGTCGATGGATCGAACGTCAGTGACTCGACCTGGATCGGTTCAACTTTGAGAGGTTGGGTAACGCCCGAGTCGCTATTTTGGCTGAGCAAAGCATTCAGTTTTTCGACATGTTCACTGGTGACGACGGAGGTGGCGACGTTGAACGACACTGAGACTTGGCCGGTAGGGACGGTCACTTTATTCGACGTCAACTTCAGCCCGCTTGAGGGAGAAAGCGAAATGACGTTGCTACCTGCCTTTGCCGGTGCGATCAGGGTCACCGTGCAAACGGCAGTTGCCCCTCCTGCGATGGGGGATGGCGCAAACGAGACCGAGTACACACGGTTGTGCGTCTGAACAAGGAGGTTTGCGCTTACCGGGTAACCATTCACCCCCTGACCGGCCGTAAGGGTCGATAGTCCGTTTGCTACCGCATTACTGGTACCGATCGTGAATTGCCCGGACGATTGCCCGGCGCCGACTGTGACCGACCCCGGCACGGTTACGCCCTCCGACGCCGTAGTCTTGACAATAAAGCCGCTCGAAGGGGCCGGCCCGTTCAACGTGAAGGATCCCAACGAAGTTGCCCCTTTAATTACCGCCGCGGGATTGACTGTGAACGTGGTGACCATCAAGGGATTTATGCGAAGTTCTGCAGATGTAGTCCCGACACCGACCGACGCTCCTGAGCCCTTCGCGGTGATTGTCACTGCGTCAGGGTCCTTTGTTGCGATGCTGAAAGTCGCTGAGGATTTGCCCGGAACGATAGTGACACTCGCTGGACCGTTGACTTCCGCGCTCGAGTAGGTTATCGCCACGGTGACACTGGGTCTTCCCGTGGGAACCGGGCCGTTAAGGTTCACCGATGCGATCGCGTTGCTTCCCTGAAGGACGGGGTTCGAGGCAAAAGTGATCGAAGAGAGCTTGAGTGTAGGGTCCACAAGCAGCGTCGCGGTCTTTCCAATCCCCCCGATCGAGGCCGTAATCGTGACTCTTCCATGTCCGATGGCTGCATTTGTCTTGATTGAGAAACTCACGGAGGTTGCCCCCGCCGGAACCGTCACGACGGCGGGCAATGTGGCGTACGTAACGTTGCTGGAAAGCGATACATTCATTCCGCCAAGCGGAGCGGTGCTGTTCAAGCTCACTGTTCCCGTCGAACTCTCTCCGGGAGTGACGTCATTTGGAGCAAGGGTAATCGAAGCAACCGCCGGGGGTAACAACGTAACCCTGGCCTGAAGAGAACCTCCCAAGTAGCTCGCAATGACGGTAGCGGCGGTTGATTTAGGAACCGGACTAGCCGTAGCGACAACTGAACCACTTGATGTGCCGGGTAGGACGAAGATCGATGTTGGAACCGGCAGATAACCGGTAGTCGATGCGAGAGTGACGGTGATGCCGGCGCTTGGGGCATTGCCGGTAAGGGTCACAGTCAAAGTGAATGGCCGTGCCGTGCCGGAACCGGGGCTTGCCGTGAAACTACTGAGTGCGATCGGTAAAACCGTAAAGGTCGCCGTCTCGCTCACCGCACCGAGAGTAGCCGTTATCGTCACCGGTGTCGATGCGCTGGGGTTTGCCGTTGTGATCCGGAATTGCGCAGAAGTGGCGCCTGCTGTGACTGTCACGGAGGCAGGCACCGTCGCGAGATTCGAACTGCTGGTAATGAGAACCGTTGACCCGGTTGATCCGGCCGGTCCGCCTAGCGTGACGGTTCCGGTCACGATAGCGCCTCCCGCCACGGAAGCGGGACTCACCGTCAGCGAGGTCAAGATTGCCGGATTGACGGTTAGACCGGCCGAAACCGAAACGCCGTTGAGCGTTGCGATGATTGATGCCTGGGTGCTTGCCGATACAGCCAGTCCAGTCACCTTAAAGGTCGCGGAGGTGCTTCCTGCCGGAATAGTTACGGTATTGGCTGACAGGGACACGCCGGCGGCTCCGGTGAGGCTGACAGTCAATCCTCCCGTGGGGGCAGGAAGGTTCAGGGTTACGGTTCCGGTGCTTGTTTGTCCGGCTGCTATCGCCGTTGGGTTGAGGGTTAATGTCGCGAGGCTGATGCTTTTAAATGCTGCGAGCCCGGTACCTACTTCATAATATATCGTTCCGTCTGACCCGATGGCAGGCGAGCCTCCGGTGGGCTGAAAGGCTTGAGACGCCCATACCACCTGGCCGCTCATTTGGTCGATCGCGTACAGCTTTCCGCTATCTGCATTAATGTAAACGTTGCCATCTGAGCCAATGATGGGCGAACTTTGAGCGCTTGCTCCGACCGTATAGTCCAAGCCTTGGTTACCGCTTTGGTAGTCGAAGCTATGAAACGAACCGTCGTTCCCACAGACAAACACGATTTCGTCTTTGCTAATTGCCGGTGAAGACACGATGGCCGGTATTTGGGTGGTGCCGTTATCGATCGGCTCTGACCATACGATTTCGCCGGTGCTGAAGCCGTTCAAGAGATACAACTTGCCGTCATCGCTTTTAACAAGAACGCCGCCGCCAGGTCCTATCGCAGGCGCGCACTGAACCCTGCCTCCGGTTTTCGTCTTCCAAATGATTGCTAGGGTTGTAGGATCGACGCAGTAGACGTTCGTGTCGCAGCAGCCGAAAATAACGCGGCCACCCTGGTCAAGCGCGGGAGACGACGTAATTCCTCCTGGGAATGCCACATTCTTCAACAGCGTTCCGTTTTTGCCGTTAAACGCCAACAATGCACCGGGTGAAACGGGGCTTTCATAGAGCCCGAAGTAGACCGTTCCATCGGAGCCGATGGCTGGAGAACCATAGATCAACCCGGATGCCTGGTAGGTCCAAAGCACGGTGCCCGTCGCTCCGATGAGGCAAGTTACCGTCCCTGAGATGGATGCAACGTAGATCAGTCCGTCCCCGCTGATGGCAGGGGTCCCGTAAATCTGGTCGGTGGCGGTGAATGTCCATTTCAGAACGCCGGCAGGGGTTACCTCTGAGATCGACTTTCCGTAGGCAAAGTAAATCATGCTGTTGGGCGCCACTACCGGCGTCGAAATAACTGCACCCGCGGCGGCCAGGTTCCACTTCACGGTGCTCGTTGCTCCGCCGAAGGGGCTGCTACCCGTGTTTTGAGCGTCGACCCGGAACTTTGGGGATTCTCCTGTAGCCAACTGAGCCTTAGCCACGTTAAGTGTAAATAGCAGTAGAAATGCAAAAATGCAAACGCGAAGCAGAGAATTCTTTCCGGCAAGTAGAAACATTCAATCCCCCCTATTCCAATCCAACTAAGGGCAAGCGCAAGTCAGCAAGCCAGCCAATTCTCCAGGGGGGGGCAAAATCCGCCGATCAGAAACAGCCCCAGTATAACTCCAGGGTCCTCATTGCCGTACTCATTACAGTAATTGCTTGTACTTTTTACTTCGAACGGATTTTCGTTTTGGTGGACATGATCAGATATGCGTCATGTAACAGGTTCTGAACTTCGATCCAGTCTATTCCGGGGACGTCTAGCCAGATTCCTACCCCCCAGCCTCGGTTGCGCGCCATTTTGGGGATGTAGTAGACGACGTCATTCGCCTTGACCATAGCTTCGCCAACGCCGGGGAATGATTTGCAGTTGATTTCGATCCTCTCGTTTCCGTGGTGGTTTTCCATGAACCAGCCGAAGCGCTTTCCCCTAACCTCTAGGCTGAGGTGTAATCCGGCGACAGGAACGGCGGCGGCGTCGGGGAACGATTCGACGATATTTATGACACGCATGCGTGCGTCAATCGGGTTTTCCATAACCTCTCACTATTTCTTCCAAGCCGACTTTAGCTTGAACACGTTGAGGGACTTGAAAAGCACCGGACCACCTTCTGCTCCGACGCTTGCTCCGGTCCCCTTCGGTAATACATATCGAGTCGAAGAGACTTCTCCGTGGTTAGCCCACACTTCAATCGAGGCACGATCGACTAGGATCTCAATGGTCTTGATTTCACCTAAGGTTTGCCCACGGCTCGGACCGTTCTCTAGCTCATGAGAGGTAAGGCTCAATGTTTCGCCGCGGATTGTGAATGTCAATTTCGCACCGGCAGGAATCGCGACTTCGGCTTTGATGTGGAGTAAGTCGCCGTCAGGGTCAAGCGGCAAGACTTCGCCCGATGCAAGGGTGTGGTTCGACCAAGAGTGCTTTCCGCTATGCAAAAGCGAGATTTCGTGAATCGGCTCTCGGTAGATGCGTGGACCATTCGCGGAGGTCTTTAGATGCAGCTCACAGGGAAACGAAATCTCCTGATTGAACGGCATATCGGGAAAATCGCTGCCCCTCATCCATGCCGCTTGTATCCGGCGCCCGTCTCCCGTCTCGGTGTTCGCCCAGCTTTGGGTGGCGTAGAAGTTCGGCCCGATGTCGCAGGGGAAACGCTTGGTTTCCTCTTTGAATTCAGTTCCGTCGAACGTGCCGATGGAGTACTGGCCATTTCCCTGGATCAGAACCCACTTCTTGTTATGGCGGTCGCCGTCAAGCGGCATCTCGAAGAAATCCGGGCACTCGAAACTGTCTGGTATGGGTTTGTGCTCGTCTTTCCATTCCAACAGATTCTTAGACGTGAAGATCCGGTACTGGCCCTCGCCGTAGAGGATCATCACCCAGTGCTTTCCTGGAGCGTACCAAAACACCTTGGGGTCGCGCTCCGGCGTGGTCATGAACGGGTTCTTGGAGTAGTGAGTCCAAGTTCGGCCGTGATCGAGGCTGTAACAAAGGCATTGGCCCCGATTGTCGCCTCGCGACCAGAAGGCGACCATTGGTGGGGTCGACTTGTCCGGCGATAGACCGGATGTGTTTTCATAGTCGACAACGCATGTTCCGGATTGAGAGCCACTGTCGAGGGACTCTTCCCAAAAAGCGGGCTCGAGTTCAGTCCAATGCATGAGGTCTTTGCTCACTGCGTGCAGCCAGCACCGGTTCCAGCGCTGGGCAAACATGTGGTACTCGTGGTTGTAGTAGATCAGCCCATTGAGGTCGTTGATCCACCCTTCCTGCCTCATCCCCGGGTTGAGTAGATGCGTCGTCCACTGTCTGGCCGTGAAGTGGACTTGCGGGCGCAGCGGTTCTTGGTAGAGGTCCTGATTGCTATTGTCTGCAGTTCCATTCATAGGCTTATGATGCCCGTAGTTCGACCCGATTGTCAGGAGCAAGAGCCAGGAGGAGATCGTAGTCGTGAGGATTTGCATTGATGGTTTGGTGGCAACGTCCTATGGCAGCAGCCAACGGACATTATGCCGGTTTGCGATCCCCATTGGATGCACCAACAGCATCCGTAGCCGTCGTCTCGGTGGCGACGCAGCAGCCTCTGGCCCTCGGTTCTGACATTGTTCGCCTAATTGCCTTTGAACCCAGGAACGGCTCCTAACTCGATTGAGTAGCTGGCTTTGGCGCCTCCGGTTAGGACTATTACGTAGGTTGCCGGTCGCGAAACTATGCCGAATTTGTTGTGCTCGTCCAGGTCGTCACGCTGGAACTCGGTGCGTTGGCCATTTTCGTCATAGACGCTGACGTCGTAGGACCAACTTGACGAGTTCCAGTGAAGGAGAACGGGATCGTTCGGCTTTACCGTGAACTTCCAGATTTGGACTTCACCATGTGAGATCTCGGCTCTTGCGGGATTTCCCAATCCGAAGTCTTTGGCATGAATCGTTTTGCGCGTCATCGTGTAATCGCCTCCGCCTCCGTTCCCACGACAGGCGAGAGCGATTCGATAGCGGCCCGGCTTTTGTGCGATCATCTGCCACGAGTCTTCCCTCTGATCGACTTCGGCTTCAAAATGGCGGACCTCGCGCATATCGGGGTCATACGCGATTGAAACCTGGTTAAAACTGTCCGACTTCGTTTCGATGGCGATGACATCGCCTGACTTCGCGTCGAAACTCCAAAAGTCGGTGTTTGAGATTTGGAGCTTCCCTCGATTCGAAGTGTCTTCACGAAGCATAGGCGCCGCGGGCTTGACATGCAATGTGTACTGCCTATCTGAGGAGCCGGCGCCATTCGAAATCAACCACAAGGTTGCGTCTCGTCTAACGTAGAAGACGTTTCTTCGGTTATCGCGATCACGCGAATCGCGACGGATGACAGCTTCGGTCGTGCCCTGCTTTTTCAACTGAGGAAAGAACGGATTCTTGTCCGGATTCGACACGTCGTATTTCGATATATCTGGAGCCTCGACGATGGTGAATCCGCAATTCAAATTTAGTTCAGGAGTAGTAGCATCGAGAAAGTCCCCAGACCTTACACGTATTTGCCAAAGGCCAACGTCGCCGGTTGTTGCCTTGCCTTCCAGAGCTTCAACCGGTCCGGTGAGTTTCTCGGCCACGATTTCCCTCGTCCAAACTTGGATTTTGCCAGTTTGGGCGCCATTTCCGTATGGCGTTGCCGTTAAGTAATAGTCCCCATCGACAGGAGCCATGATCACAGTTCTGCCGGCCGACTGCTGGATGGGCAATGCCAAATTAAGATCAGGCAAACCCGTCTGCGAAATAACGACGTTGCCACTAATGCTCATGAAATCGGATGGCCCGCCCTGAGCTGAATAAACTTCCTTTATTTGCCCGGCCTTGAAGGGTATCCGGATGAGGAACATCTTGCTCTGGGGCAGCTCACGCTCTACCTTCTGGTCGGAGAGGAGGTCGACGGTGTCGTACGTCCTGAAGCGGACGAACGCCTGGCCGCCGGACTTGTCGTGGAAGCACCGTAAGTGAAGCGCATAGGCGCCGTCCTGTTCGCAACGCCAAAACAGCAGTGGACGCTGGTCGCCAGGATACCGGTCGTCATTTTTCGTGACGACTTTTTTGTCGTGGTCCAGGATCTCGAGAGCAGGATCAAAGGCGTCGCTTCGTGCCTCGGCGACGACAACTTGTCCCGCTTTCAAATTAAGGTTCCATTCGCAGTATTCGCCAGGCGAAAGGATGGTCTTGATCTCGTCGCCATTTAGATACACCCCGATGCCTTGCTCAATCGCCTGGACAGATCCATCCATCTCGCGCATGTTACGGCCTTGACCGCCTTGGGTTGGCAGCGCCATCGCGCTTAAGATGTAAGTAAGGGCAGCGGCGGCTACTTTCAGTTTTCGTGTCATTGTCAGGTTCAACTCCACGATGTCAGACGGGCTCATTGCCAAAGTCGTAACGACAATAACCCACTATGTAAGCGTTTTCTCGCAATCCTATGGGCGCATACTGGGACCTGATGTTTGTGCTGGCAGCTGCGATGGCGATGGTGACTTCTCAAGCGGATCAGGAATGGATTTCGAAGATTTCAGACCCTGTGATTCGTGCGGGAGTTTCGGCGGCTGTGAATCAAAACTTGCTGCCGGCGGCTACGGAGAAGGTTTATCCGGGCCACTTTACGATCAATGCGGACGGTGGCGGATTCGGCACCGATTCGTCTTGGCCGGGCCTCGATTCGTGGCAGATGGCCGGCGCGTACCTGCTGTTGGGCCGAATCAGGCTCGTCGAAGATTATTTTGACTTCGTGCGTGCTTCGCAGAGAAAAGACGGCAATATCCCGTTCGCCATCTTTAACGGCTCTACCAGACCTGGCGCTACCTATCTACGTGGCATGAAGTGGCCGGACGACAGCTTCAAGTACGCGCCACCAATGAGGGCAGGAGTGCCGGACTCCAGTCAGGAAACGCGAGAGTGGGTGGGACTGTTTCGCCACTGGGAACTCGATTCAAATCCTCTCGCCACGCTTGGGCCGATTTGCTTCGTTTTGACTGCCGCCGAAATCTTTCGAGCGACATTGGACCGAGCTTGGTTGGCGAACCATTTGCCGTCGGTTGAGGCTACCGGGAACTATCTTGTTTCACAGATCTCGAAGAATGGCCTGGTAAGTGGATCGGGTTTCTACACAGAGAGGCCCCCACGCAACGGGTGGGACGGGGTGACGCAGTGCTACGCCGTCGAAGCTTTTCACGACCTGGCCACACTCGAACAGGCAGCAAAACGGCCGGAAGAGGCGAAATTCTGGACCGATCACGCAGCGCTGGTTACAAAGAATTTCTCGAAAGCCTTTTGGCTCCACGATCACTTCGCGGAGTACGTGCATCCCACTCACGGCCCGGTCGATATCCACGGTCTCTCCGACACCTGCTGGGCAGCCATTGCCTTCGGTCTGGCGACAAAGGAGCAGACCCGAATCCTGTGGCCTCATTTGATATCTGCGAAGGAATTCTGGCCCGGCGATATGCCGACACTTACCGTCACCAAGCCCTTTTCATACGAGGAGTGGGAGCACGAACAGGTTCCATTCGAGGCAGTTGGGGTTACGAACGATGTGGCTTCGATGGGCCGCTCGTGGTACGTCGAAGCCCTCGCATGCAAAAGAATGAGGGACGGGAAGCGGTTACTAGAATCAACACGGCTTGTATCCAAAGCCGCTGAAGGAGGATTCTGGCGGGAGCGATATCATCCGATGCCGGATGGATCGATCCAGCCCGAGGGGAGCCGCAAATACTGCGAATATCCCGCGGTTTTGATCCGGGTGGTCCTTGAAAATCGGTCGGTTTTCATTAGATAACTTGCGGTTCTTGCGTTTGGAGCAAGCGCCTGGATTCGAATATGGCGTCGCCATCGTCCTAACCTAAAGAACCTGATCGGGTTCCGCGACAATATGAACAGTGTTTTATTAGATCGGGTGCTCAAGGCATTGTGCGTTGTGCTGTTCGTCCTCTGGTTGGGATGTTGGGCTTACACCGCACTCAAGATGTTTGTCTTCGAGACGAACGAACTTCGCGACAAGACGATAATGTTCTCGATCTTGCTCCTCAACCTGTGGGCGATCTCGTTTGCCGTCTTGATGCGGGGAAAGGGTCAACCTCTTCCGAAGAAAGGGAAAAAGCAAGAAGAGAAGCCTCCGCAGCTTACGAACGAAATTCCACTTTTCTTTTCTCTCGGCGCCGGCGCCATCTACGTTGTTTCGCCTGTGATATTCACTTCAGCGCACCCGTCTTGGCCCTCGCCTGCACTTCCATTTATCATTTGCATTGCCCCTTTGGTCTATGTTTCGGCTATCGCGATTTGGCAAAACGCAAAGAAGTGAGCAGCGTTCGTGGAATTGCCGGAATGAAGTAGGCTTGTAGGCGATTCAGTCAGTCAATACATTCAATCGCCGACCGATCGGCACACAAGGAGCCTAATGGGCGACAAGAAACCAAAGAAGAATTCCTCGGGAACCGGCGACGCACACAAAGCGAAGCAGGTCAAAGACGCGGCGTCTCGACCGCCCGAAGCACCACGAGCCACCGACAGCGACAAAGGCAAGAAGAAAAAGAAGTAGCCCGCACGATTTAGGAAAGCCAGGCATTGGCTCTGAGGCGCTCGACGCGCATCACCAAGCTGCCCGTCAAGTTGATGGTTGCTCTTACAACCATCGAGCCACTGCGTTTCTTGACAGGGATTGACCGACCTGCGAGCATCGATTCGTCGACCAAACTGATGCCGGCAAGGACGACGCCATCAACTGGAATCTGCTCTCCTGGCAGTACGCGCAAGATCTCTGCGTCCTTGACATGGGACAGCGGAACGTCAACATCTCCTGTCGTCAAAACAAGATGAGCCAACTTGGGAGAAGGGTGCGTGGTCGATTCGGTCATTCGTGTCGTTTCCGTTGTCAACGGTACGACACCCCGATGGACCGCGATGTTCGCGGGATTACGCCATCTCGACTTGAGACCGCGCAGATTCGGAACCAACCCAGTTGACCCGCTCGGAGCAAACGACCATGACGTCGTCATCGGCTACGGTCGCGGTCAGCGCAATCGCCATATCAGCTTCGCTGCCGTCCTTCCGCACGCCCATAATCGGCGGATGGTAGCCCATCTCACGTTTTCGGATATTTGCGAGGAAGCCCAAGCGGTAGGCGTAATGGATCGAGCGAATCGATTTTGGAACCAGATCCTCAACCGTCAATTCACTCAATTCTGCCTTTGTGTAGCCGAAAATCTCACACGCGACCTCGTTGAACTCCTTGATTGCGCCGGTACGGCCGTCGATCACGAGGATTGCCTGAGGCGATGCGTCCATAAGTGCGTGAAGCCGGGCTGACACAGATATGTTGATGCGCTCTTGCCGCTTCTTGAGCGCCCTTTCGTAGTAGATTCCTGCGTTTTCACTATCTTCAGCAGTTGCCGCTCTTGTCTCAATCCGCTTCAGCGAACGGTGGAATGCGGGCGTAGTTATGCGGAGGCGACGGCATACTTCGTAATCCGCTAAACCATCGCTGAGGGCTCGCAAGACTTCTTGGTCGATTTTTGAAAGCTTCTTCATGGCGGGTGGTGCGTTCGAAGTCTAGCCCAGAACGCAAAAAAAACGCGCCCCGGAGGAAGGGGCGCGCTGTGCTTTTCGTCATTCATTCCCTGAGCTAACTTCTCTTCCCTGAGCTAGCTCTACTTCCCTGAGCTTTGTTCCCGTGCCTTCGAAGCTTCTTGCCTCGAATGAAAAGAGATTAGGCGATGGTTCTTTAGTGGGCTAGTCGCTTTTGCACGGTCCTTTGGACCTGGTAACGGTTTTCCACCGCAAGATTCATGTTTTTTTGCAAAACCCCTTGTAAACCGAGCGGCTTTTGTCTACAATTGTAGTCAATGACTACGACTGTAGACAATATAGATCGGAGGCCAGTTTGAGAGATCGTCCTGCACTTGGCGACCAGGAATTGTCGTTGCTTCGCTTCTTGTCCGAACGACCTCCGATTTCCGTCCGTGAAGTGGTAAGCCACTTTGGCGAGGTCAACGGGCTTGCTCGGACTACTGTGCTGACCATGCTCGAGCGGCTACGCAAGAAGGGCTTTCTGCATCGATCCAGAACGGATGGCGTGTTTTTTTACCGCGTCGCTTCCGAGCAAACCGACGTGCTGAACGACATCGTGGAATCGTTTGTACAAAAGACTCTCGGTGGCTCGTTAACACCGTTCGTGGCGTACCTGACCCAAAGCAAGAACCTTCGCCGAGAGGAGATCGAGGCGCTGCGCCAAATCGTCGAAGACGCTGAGCAATCCGCGGAGGGCACTCGTGAACCCTGAACTTCTCGGAATTCACTGGACGGAAGCAATGCTTCGAGCGTGCTGGCAGGGTTCGCTCGCAACCTTGCTCGCGTGGCTGGTTTGCAGCACTTTGCTTCGGAGAGCGGCGCCCGGAACTCGGGCGACGATATGGTGGCTCGCCAGCTTCAAAACGCTCGTTGCTTTCGCGGCAGGCATCAGCATCGCGGTTCCTATTTTGTCGGCTGACCGGTCGCCATTGACGAATATTCAGAACAGGTTGGACCTGCTGGCTCCAGTCGTTCACGGGTCGCGGGCAGTGCCGATTTCGGCGAGAGGGGGCCCTGTGAAGGCTCTTATCGGGAATCCAACGCCCGCAGCTAGCGTTCGAAGCGGAATTGACTTCCCTACGGTCGTCATGGTTGCCTGGCTGATCGGTTCCTTAGGCATGGCGGCATGGACGACGCGGCAGGCCCTTTTAGTCCGAAGACTTGTAATGGATGCCAGGCGGCTAGATGACGCGCCTATCGGCGAAGAGGCACGACGCTTGGGAGTTGCGCTTGGGCTTGGAACTCGACCGAACATCGCTGAGTCGGCAGACGTCACGGCGCCGTTGGTCGTCGGTTTGGTCCGGCCGACTGTGCTCGTTCCTTCTCATTTCACTGAGGATCTTTCGGTTGACGAAGTGCGCATGGCTTTAGCCCACGAATTGGCGCACATTCGAAGGCGTGACTTGTATGTCGGGGTTTTACCGACGATATGCCAGATCCTCTTCTTCTTCTTTCCACCCATGTGGCTGTCTCTTCGCGCATGGTCGTTAGAACGCGAGGCGGCCTGCGATGCAGAGGCTTTGACAGCCACAAGTGGAACGCCATCCGGCTATAGCCGGATGCTGATGAAGATCGTCACTCGCGACCACAAGGGCGGCTTTGCCCCTGCTCTTGGGGCCACTGCCGGTTACCACACACTTAAAAAGAGGTTGGAAATGATCATGTCCTTCTCCCGTCCTGGCCGATTGGCCCGGTTCGCCGCCATTGCATTTGTCATATGCGGCCTGATGCTCTCCCTTCCCTGGCAGCTATCCGCCCGCGCCGCTTCATACGATGAAGTCAATCTTTTGAAGAACGCCGGCTTTGAAAGCGGTTCGGATCTCGCTTACTGGAACCTGGGCACCTTACCTCCTGGGGCAACTCCGCCTGTTACGGTCACAATCGACTCGGGAACGTCACATTCGGGCAAGTCCAGTCTGAAGTTCCAGAAGACGGAACAGAGCTACTTCCCGGTTCAACTGTGCGTTCAACAGATACCGTTCGACCCATCGCAAACGAAGCTAAGGGTTAAAGTGTGGGCAAAGGCAGAGTCCACCGCAAAGGCAACGATGGCGGTCATGTTCGCTAGTGAGCAAGGCAAAGTCGAGTGGGGAGCATATGTAGGCCCCACGACGCCGGGGGGTGCCCCCTTCACCCATGATTGGAAGCTTTACGGAGCCGTCCTTGCGATTCCTGCCGGTACGAAGGCGATCAACATTGCGCTTGAAATGTATGGTCCTGGGACAGTCTGGTTCGACGACGTAAGCGCAAGCTATGTGCCTGGATCGACTCCCCTGCAGGCGGCGATCACGATGGCCGAAGACAAGACTCCCACCGTCGAGCCTGATGCGGATATCAAAGATGTCTCGAATGTGGACTCGAAAGCCGGCAAGGATCCTATGAAGCGTTATTTCTTGATCGGCCCGAACAAGGCTCCTCAGCCCGCCGAGGGTTATAAGTTGTTGCTCGTAATGCCTGGCGGCGATGGCAGCGCAGATTTCAACGCATTTGTCCGGCGTATTTCAAAATTCGCCCTTCCCGACGGCTATGTGGTGGCCGAGTTGGTTGCTCCGAAATGGTCGGACGGGCAGTTCGAGCAACTTGTGTGGCCCACCCATAAGCAGCGGTTCATCGGCATGAAATTCTCGACGGAAGACTTTGTCGAGGCGGTCGTCGCGGATGTATCCAAAAAGGTCAAAGTGGACCCCAGCAAGGTCTTCACCTTGAGTTGGTCTTCCGGCGGGCCCGCGGCCTATGCGGTGGGCCTCTCGCATGGATCGGTCAAAGGCTCGTTCATTGCGATGTCGATCTTCCACCCGGACCAACTGCCGCCGTTGTTCGAAGCCAAAGGACTTCCCTTCTATATCCTGCACTCGCCGGACGACCGCCTGATTCCTATCGCTCAAGCGCAATCCGCAGCCGACGAACTCAAGAAGGCGGGCGGGATCACGAAGATCGTCTCCTACGATGGCGGCCACGGCTGGCACGGCGACATCTTCGGCTCAATTCGCCAAGGTGTCGCCTGGCTGGAGGCGCCGAAGCAGTAGCGAGGCGTTCGAGACGTGCGAGACGTGCGAGACGTTTGAGACATTCGAGACGTTCGAGTGTTGGAGTGTTGGAGTGTTGAACCCGGACCTTGGATTATGCTTCTCGCATGTCTCGCATGTCTCGCATGTCTAAAAAAATGCGCGCCCCAAGGAGCTAGGGGCGCGCAATTGTTTTCGAGTCTGTCCTTGATCTTTCTTGTTTTCCCTGGCTTTGCTTACGGGAGTTCGTTGGCTTCTTGCCTCGAACGATAATAGGATGGGCCGCAGTTCATTCGGGAAAAAGTCACTATTGCGCGGTCGGTTGGACCCG
>Ga0206819_10313_pt1 | contig 14035 bp, 12 predicted proteins | sample Alteio_BWOrgCont_87_FD_152855 | JGI IMG/M metagenome (GOLD analysis project Ga0206819, IMG submission 152855) | Enriched cells from forest soil in Barre Woods Harvard Forest LTER site, Petersham, Massachusetts, United States -... | ecosystem: Environmental > Terrestrial > Soil > Temperate forest >... | reverse complement strand
GGCCCTGGTTCATATGACGGATATTTTCTGAAGATATCAATTGTCGGGTATCAAATTCCCGATTTTTGTACCAAATATGGTATCAATTGTTTCCGCAAGACTCGGCGGAACTGCAGCGAATCGATATCGGAATGTGGTTGCATGACAAAGTTGCTTGTGATTGGATGTGCCTCGTTTGATCTTCTGTGTTTGGAGCGCGACGGTGCGCAAACCGAACATCGCACCGTCGGTGGTGCCGGGTTGTATACTGCGCTGGCGGCGCACTGCGCCGGAGCAGAGGTAACATTGTTTGCGCCGAAACCGCAGAGTCTCGAGGGTGATTTCCAACGGCTGGACAGGTTGATTGATTGGCTGGGACCGACAGTGCCGGCTGAGAAAATGCCGCGACTGGAGATTATCCATCATGGCGCAGGACGTGCAACCTTGAAAGATGCGGATTGGGCCAGCGAGCAGTTTCTCCTTGAGGAAAAATTGCCGCATCCGCTGGCGCGCTTCGACATAATCCACATTGCGGCTCTCAGTTCTGCCGGGCGGCAGCTTCAGTTTTTGCAACATTGTCGCAGCCACCACAGCGCCGCCAAAATTTCGGTTGGAACGTATGCCAGACTCGTCGATGCTGAGCGCGAAGCCGTACAGAGACTCTTCGACTCTGCCGACATGTTCTTTATGAATGAGAACGAGGCGAAGTTGCTTTTTGGACCCGGTAAAGAGCCAGGTACCGCAGTGGGCAAACTTCTCTTCGTCACAAGCGGTGAGCGGGGCGTCGGTTTGTATGCGGGCAGTCGGTACGAGTTCGTTGCCGGTTGCCGCTCGAATGAGCTTGATCCGACGGGTGCGGGCGACACATTTTGCGGCACAGTATTGGCGTGCTTGCTCAAAGGATGCCCGGCGAGAGAAGCAGCGGAAAGGGGAGTTGAGCTGGCGGCGCGCTGCATCGAGTCGGTCGGACCGGCGGCACTGTTTTCGCGGAGCGACTAATTAAATGTACGTTTGCGACAGAACGACCTGCGCTCTAAGAGGGTTGCAACGACCGCCTGCCCAGCTGCATTGTTTCAGCGGTAGCCTCTCTGGTTTCGTAGAATTCCCCCAAACAATCTATGTGAAATCATAGAAATCCCACGAATCACTGACAATATCAAAGTACGCACCTCAAATATTTTTCGCCAGTGACGCAGCTCGATGCTGTTTCACGAGTGAGCCAACATCCGCGTGTTCGAAATCGTTTCGCACACAGGGTTCGGCTCGATTTTAGAAGGTCCGCACCTGGACCGAGGAGTATGTATGTCACTAGAAAATCCCATTCTTCCTGCAAGAGGCATCGGCCGATTTGAGGGCAACGCGCAAACGCCACTTGTCTCGGATCCAAAGGATCTGATTCCGCCGGCAATAGGGCTTGGTGCGGGACTAGGTACAGGGTTTGGCGCTCAAATGGGCATGGAGCTTCGCGCCAACGGGCAAGCCTGGAACGCCTATGAGCAAGCCGCTCAACTTGCACAGCGCAACCACGACAATGCGGTGGCGGTTGCGAGGGCGAGTTTGGAAGTTTCAAACAATACACTGATCAGATCTGGTCCTGAGATAGCAAAAATTAGCCGGGCACTGCCTCTGGCACAAGCTGAGGCGACGACTGTGGCACAGCCGTTGGCACCGTTGCTCAACGGTTATCCCGAAGGAAAGGGTCTTGGGCAGCTGGGTAAAACGGTGTTCGTTCGACATTGGCTGGCAGCTAATCCGGCTCAAGCTGGCGAATCAGTTGCGTTGCAAGAAGCCCGCACGGTTTTTGGCAATGAAGCAGCTTTATTGAAAGATGGACGCGCTCTTTTTGCGACGCGTGGGGCGGCCAATCGGGAATTGATTTCGTCTGCGATCAGCCTGCAGCGATTGGGTCAAGCCGGACCGGCTCTGCCGGAAGCGCCCGCCGCCTTGAATGTCAAAGGCACGCTTGGCCGGTCATTATTGGAAGGCGGTTTGGTCGGCGCGGCAACAATCGGTGCCGATTATGCCGGTATGTGGGGAGCACAGGCGCTGGGATATGACCACAACAGCGCGGCTTATCGATTTCTTCAGCCCAAAGGATATGACACCGGTCTGGCCGTCGGTGGATATCTAGGCGCACGGGCGCTGGGCGCCGGCGCACCGCTGGCAATTGGTGTTGCTGCTGGTGGCTGGGTGGTCGGGCACGCCGTCGGCATGTGGTAATTAGCCGGCATCAGGTGCGGATCAACGGTCTTACCGGACTAGTTTGCATGTGAGGAGAATGGAGCTCGAGGTTGCCGCGGTCCGCTAGTTTTGCGATAGATCGGCTAGCTGAATAGTTTCCTCTCTAGCTCTTTGCTCAGGACGAGCAGGCGATTCAGGTCTACGGATCGATCCGCATCTGCTGAAACCGGATTTTCCTCAGGGGTTTCCATCTTTAAATCATTCTGCGATCTGCGAAGAATCAGCTGTTGAAGCGCGCCCACAGTTTCGCACCATTCGCGAAACGTCGCGGACAGGTCATCTTTGGCGATCAATTCGTACCAATTAGGCTCTTCAGGTCCAGCCATCATTCGTCCTCCTCAGCTCCATGGCGTTCTTGCGGACCCCACAGTGGTGGCGTCAGCGTGCGGCGTATTGACCCAGGAGAAGGGGGACTAACCCTTGATTTGTCAATCTTAGCGCGAGCGGCTGGGTAATGCAAGAAATGGTCCTGGACACTGATATTCTAGCCATAACCAATTGGCTATAATTGTGTCGACCCAACATTGGTCTTCTGGTTGCCGTGGTGGACGGACGTTACGCGTGGAAGCTGCATCTAATTCGTCGATCTTGATCTTCACTGACGGCGCCTGCTCAGGTAATCCCGGGCCGGGCGGATGGGGGTGCATCGTCGCTTTGCCAGATGGCACTGTGCGTGAGATGGGCGGGCATGTGCCGCAAACCACCAACAATCGCATGGAGATGGCGGCCGCGCTGCGCGCGCTCATTAGTTTGGACGGCTCAATTTCATCGGACATCAATTTGTACACCGACTCGACTTATGTGATCAAAGGCATCAACGAATGGGTCTATGGTTGGATGAGACGGGGGTGGAAGACGGCTGAGGGAAAGGAGGTTGCCAATCAAGATCTCTGGCGAGAACTTGTGCGAGAGGTGGCGCGTTTTAAGCATGTTTCGCTCAATTGGAAATATGTGCGCGGTCACGACGGCAATCCTGGCAATGAGAGATGCGATCAAATTGCCGTGGCGTTTTCGTTGAAGAAAAAGGAACCGTTGTATGTTGGCGATCGCGCGGGCTATTTCGTAGATCTCAATCAATTGCCGGATCAAGCGCCGCTTCCAGAGATGAAGAAACAGTCGGGTAGTGGCAAACCCCAAGGCGGGGGTTCTTCAAATGGAACAACGACATATTTGAGTTACCTGGGTGGTGTTGTGACTCGCCATGCAACGTGGGCTGGTTGTGAAAAGGTTGTTAAAGGGCGTCCAGCGAAGTTCAAGAAAGCAAAATCGCCACAAGAGGAAAGGGAGATTCTCGTCAGTTGGGGACTTGATCCGAATACACCAATAGAATAATGCGGAGCGAATGTCGATCATGACCTTACGAGTATTACCGCCTGTTATCAGAGTTTTGCTTAGCGCTGGGTTATTTTTCGTCGTCTTAGCGGTGTGCCTGTTGATACTGCCCGTAATGGCAAAAGACGGTGTTTTTCGTACCGGCAGTGCCCAAACCTATTCCAGCCGGCTCGGTGTAAATACTGTACCTACACTCGTGGTGATAGCTAACGCGCAACATCCGGGTATTTATCTGACCACGTCACCGGTTTGTGAACTGGGCCAGAAAATGAAATTGACATCGGGGATGGTGCTGCTTACGATTGACGGTTACTCAATGACCAGCAGCAAAGTCGCTGACCAATGGATCGATCATCGCGGCAACAAGCCAATTCAATATACTTATGCCATCTCTGTTGATGGCAAGGCGAGAATACTTTCAGGCGAAGTGCAAACGGGAGCCGCTAGTGCCGGTGCCCCGTCGTCGCCCGCCAATGCGCTTCATGCCGGGGTGGCTGCCAGATCGGCCATGGTCCCACAGGCTGAGATTGTCCAGTACTGCTTGACTCTCATCAATCAGAGTCGCAAAAGCAATGGGCTCGAGCCAGTGAAGGAGGATGCCAGTCTCGGGCGATGCGCTCAGGATTACGCTGACTATATGGCGCAGAACCAGAAGGACTACGAAGTTACAAATGAGCGCAGTCCACACACCGATCTCCGAGGTCGGTCGGCGCCTGAGCGAGCCAAGCTGTCCGGCGTGACGAATTTCTTGAACGAGAACATCGGGCGAGCATCGCGCGGCGACAGAAACGATCGCCTCGTATTGTCGACCCTCAATTCGCAGATGCTGAACTCACCAGGTCATCGAGAGATCATGCTGGATCCACAAGCACACACAGTCGGAATTGGCATTGCGCGGCTGCCGAACCGGTTTTACCTGACCGAAGAATTCGGCGACTGAGTGTTGAGCCGCTCAGATCATCGCCTTGTCCAGGTTATGAATGTCTGTTTCAATGCGATGCAGATCGTTGTTCTTGTACTGCAATTCGCGCTCTAGATCGCTTTCGGATTTGGTAAACTCGCGCGTGTCCTTCTTTAGTTGATCGATCTCGTACTTGATGTTGTCGGCTTCTTTCCACACTTTGTCGTATTGGCGCAGTAATTCTTGGCGTTGGTCGTTCAAAGCTTTGTAAGCCGGATCCGAGGGCGAAGCGACCGCAGGCGAAATGGTGGCAGATGTAATCAGAACTGCCGCAACCGCGACGGTGTATGTCTTCAGCAGCTCATTGTAACGCTGCATATGCTCGGGCGGTTTTTCGCCTTTGAGAACGGCAATTAGGGCGTCGAGGTGCGAATGCCAGCCGGCTCCGACCTTCGGCATGAACTCAGGACTGATATAACTGTGAGTGATCGTGAGGGCGACTGTACCGCCACGGTCTTCCAGTTCGAAGCGCACCTTAGATGTTAGATCGACTGACGTCTCGAACCATGTATACGCGATCAATTTCGGTGCAACGTATTCGCTGATCCTGCCGCGCACTACATAGAGATGTCTGCTGTCCGGATCTTTCTCGGCGAATTGCAGGGCGATGCGTCCGCCGGCTTTGTGGTCAATGGTAGCTCCGGCGTAAAGCCAGGCAGCAATTCCTTCCGGGCTCGTAAGATAATGCCAGGCTTGTTCTATCGATCCGGGCAAGATCCGCTCAAATCTAATAGTGTGCGAGTTGAGAATTTGACCGAGATCGCTCATTGATTGCATCTCCTGAAATTGCATTGCCGCAAGTGTGACGGCCAGTCCTAACTTGATTGCACTTTTGCCAAACGAATATTATGCCATGTTCCTGGATAGAATCATGCGGTCGGTGCTAAGAATCACTCAAACAGGCGACGCCAGGTTCCATCAGGCGTCAGTATTTCGTTCGGTGCAAACCGGGCTTTGTACTCCATGGATAAGCAGTGCTTGATGTAGTAGCCGAGATAGACGTGTGACAGTCCACGCTCGCGCGCAAATTCTATTAGGCGCAAGATCATCAGTGTGCCGATTGAGTACTTGCGATATGCGGGATCGTGATAGGAATAGATCGCGGAGAAACCGTCAGGCAGCTGATCTACATACATGACACCAACAAGGACGCCATCAACATAAAAATCCCATTCTTGCACCGGGTTCGGATCATCAACAAAGTTTTGCACCGTGGCCGTGCTCGATCCGAACGACTCTTTCGGCCAGTCGCGCGTTTCGGTGTGGTGTGCCTGACAGCTCCAAAAGATCTCGACGTGTCTTTGCGAGAATTCCGGCAGACCGATCACGTGCTTTGTATTCGTGTTTGCTTTGATCACACGCCGCTGGCTGCGATTCGCTCTGAACTCCTGCACGTCGACTCGTAATGTCTGACAGGCGTTACAGGATAGACATGCCGGTCGAAACAAGTAGTAGGTGTGCCGGCGCCAACCTTGTTTCAGTCGTTCCTCCAATTCATCGGGCTCGATATTGACCGCGACTTCGTACTCGAGGCGCCATTCTTTGTCGCGCAGATACGGACATTGTGTCGGCAACATAGTAAATCGGGTCAATGAATCCATTTGTAGAGCGAAACGCGACCACTGCAGAAGATGCTGTATAACATTCTAACTAGATCCGGCTAACGACCACGTTGCCAAACGAACCTTTCTGGCAAAAGCTCTTCGCCCATAAGAGAATTCATCAGCCACGATCGTCCATTTGCGTTTATGCCCGATCGCGACTGCCGCGCAGCCTCGAAGGTCCGCCACTGCAACACTGAGGCTGCTGGATTGAATATCGGGCGTGATCATTCCCCTGAGCGGGCGAGCGGCTGGATGCTAGGGCGCTGACGGTCCTGGACTGGCGAATTAATCAAATGTCTGGTGGATTAAACCTGGGGCTCTGCCGGTTGAAAGGCTGGGAACGGGCTTTGGGCTGGGCTCGAGGCAATTTATGAGATTGCGCTTAGACCTCAAAGTCGTCGGGTATAAGAACTTCAGCAGGGCAATGAGCCCGCAACCACGACCAAAGACGCATAGTTCTCCTTCCAGACTCCGCAGTGCGGAGCCGACGAAATTAGCTATGAAAGCTATAGAGGTTTCAGCCATGAGCAACGCCGACAACAGCAATACAGTAAACGATGCGCTGGCATCGCTATTTTTCGGGCCGGTTGCCGACATGCGCAAAAGCATTCTTGGCGACGCTGATCTGAGATCGCAATGGATGTCTGAATACGGCATCAATACCCAAGAGGCTGAGCTAGTCAGAGAAATACGCCAGCCTGTGTCTGCGGCAAAGTCGCATAGACGTGAGTATTTCCGCTAATCGCGGCAGGTAAGTAAACAAGTTTAAGGTAGTGCCGAGGCCTCAGAAATGAGCTTCGGCACAAGCTTTATGGGGGCTAGGAGGGCTTCACCAGAAGTCCCTCGCACTGCTGCAAATTGAGATCAGTTATCATGGGGCTGCAGGCTTTCACACTTCGGTTGATCACTCGATTCGAACAATTGATCAGTAAGGTTGAGGATGGGGGCGGTCAAATTCGGTCGGTCGACAATTATGGCAAACATTTTGATTGTGGAAGACGAAGTAGACCTGGCCCATTTGGTTTCCAGATGGTTGGAGCGCGATAAGCATAGCGTCGAGATCATTCATCATGGCGACGAGGCTATGGTGGAGCTGCGTAACAACATAAACAAGTATGGCTTGTTGATTCTCGACCTGATGCTCCCTGGTCGAAATGGCATCGATCTCTGCAAAATGTTTCGCAGCCAACAAGGCACGGCGCCAATCTTGATCATTACGGCCAAAGACTCGATCGACGATAAGGAGATCGGTTTTAGGGTCGGAGCGGACGATTATCTCACCAAGCCTTTTCATTTGAAGGAGCTGTCTGTACGGGTGGAAGCGCTTTTGCGTCGACCGGTGTTGGTGACTAAAGGACAGCTGACTGTGCGCGACATCAATCTTGATACCGGCGAGCGCAAAGTCACCAAATCTGGGCGTCCTATTCATCTCTCTCCCAAGGAGTTCAGCTTGCTGGAGTTTTTGATGAAACATCCGGGTCAGGTTTTTAGCGCCGAAGACCTGATCGAATCAGTGTGGGAACCTGATTCGGATGCAATGAATGACACTATCCGAGGACACGTCAATCGGCTTCGCAAAAAGCTCGACGACAAGGACGCTCCATCTTTAATCGTCAATGTCTATGGTTTTGGATACAAGCTTGATCCGTAGTCGCTCAGTACATTTGAAAGCATGAATACGAATCCCGGTTTGATCACCAAATTGAGACTGAGGCTGACTGTCTGGTTCGTCTGTTTGGTGATGTTGATTTACGCAGTTGATAGCGCATTTGCGCTCTGGTTGTTCGATCATGAGTTTGCATCAACAATCAAATTGAATCTGGTGCAGTTTGCCGCCGCGCTCATTCCCGAAGTCTCAATTGAGGGAAATCGTGCGTCCTTGAAAGATTGGGGCGCGGTGGTGAATGAGAGACATGTGCCTGTAATGACCGCAGTTCAACTTTTCGATCACTCGGGGAAGCTGACCGAACAGTATGGATTGAATGGAATCGCTTCGTTGCACAATGGTCTGGTGCGATCACCAAGTCTGTCGGTTTATTCTTACTTTCAGCCGCTGGCTAATGGCTCATATGTCCAAGTACAAGTGCCGACGACCGAGCACGACGATGCGATGCTCAAGGTGGCGACGACGAAAATCGTGCGCATCTTTCTCATCGCGGCGGCAGTGGGAATGTGTGGCTGGTTATACTCGGGTAAGGCAACGCAGCCGGTGGTCGGCGCATTTCGGGCGCTGCGGACTTTTGTCGATGATGCCGGACACGAATTGAATACACCAGTGACATTGATTCAAAATAGCCTGGAGCACATCGAAGCGTTTCTCAACGACATCAACCAGCCTAATGAGATGCTCGACATTGCCTTTAGAGCAGCGACTCGCCTGCGAACTTTGTCCACCAATTTATTGCTTCTGGCTAAAATGGAAAATCCAGATGCAGCGTTTCGTCCGGTGAAACTCGATGTAAAGGAAGTTCTTGCCAATGTCGTGGCTGAACTAAAGAATGAAGCCAGCGCAAAAAAAATCGAGTTGAATGTCTTGTCCATACCGGAGGTACAGCTGGTCGCCGATAAAGACGCGATCAGTCGTTTGTTCAGCAATTTGATCGAAAACGCTATTCGCTACACTCCAGAAGGTGGAACGATCCAGATCTCCGCTGCCCGACACGAAAACAGCGTGGCAATTTCAGTCAAGGACACCGGCGTCGGTATACCGCCCGAATCACTGCCATTTATCTTCGAGCGATTTTATCGAGTCAATAAAGCGCGCGCTCGGCAAGAAGGCGGATCGGGACTGGGTTTGGCAATTGTTCGAGCTATTGCCGAGGCACATCGCGGCGTCGTGCAGGTAGAGAGCCAATCAGGTGCAGGCAGCAAATTTACTGTCGTTCTGCCGCTGGCGAGTTGATCGTTCTATGAGGGACACGATTGTCGCCGTTGTTTGCACCCGCGCGGGTCCAGACAGACTCGCGCACGTTCTCCAATTCATTCGCTTGCGAACGGGCGATCATGACGCTGGCTCGTCCGATCATGCCCAGAACTTGCTTGGGATTTTCTCGCGATACGACCGGCAAGCGGCCGATATCGTGTTGCAACATGGCATCGACGGCACTGCGCAGCGGCTCGTCCGGATATGTGACTATGACCTGGGATTGTCCAACATCAGCAACGGTGAGATCGCTTGGATTTGTGTGATCTTGCATTGCTTTCATGATGTCGCTGCGGGTGATGATGCCTGCCATTAACTGGTTGTCATCGACAATCAACAGAGCGTGACGCCGGCTCAAGGCGCGGTCTTGATTCGCGATGCGATCTGACAGTTCAGTCAATTTCATGTCGCCTCGGACAAACGGAATTTCTTTATCCATAATCGATTCCACATAGACAATCTCTAGAGGATCGACGATGTATTCGCGATGAATGTGATGTCCGCGGCGAGCCACTTTCTCCGTTAGAATCGAGCGCCTGAGCAGCATTACCGTCGTCGCGTGGGCTGCGATCGTTGCTACCATTAGCGCCGGCAAGACAGCAACATCGTTGGTGAGTTCCAATGCGAAGATCATAGCCGTCAATGGCGAGCGCATGGTTCCTCCCATCATGGCGGCCATGCTCAAAAGCGCCCAGAGTCCCGGATCACCGAACAGCTTCAGCCAATGCGCCTCGACTGCTCCCAAGGCGCCTCCTATAATCAGTAACGGCGCCAAGACACCGCCTGAGGTGCCCGAGCCAAGTGCTACCGACCAGACGAGTGCCTTGCAGACCATGAGCCGCAGCGCGTCCGTGCTGTTGATCTGGCCCCTGAGAAGTTCGCCGATGATGTCGTAACCGACGCCCAGCACGCGCGGCTCGAAATATCCACCGATGCCGACGCAGAGCCCTCCCAGAGTTGGCCACCACATCCAGTGCAGTTTTTTCAGCTTGGGAAAAAGATCTTCAAAGCCGTAAACCATCGTGGTTAGAAGACCGGATGCCAGTCCAGCAATCACTCCCACTGCCGCAGCGGCAAGAAGCTCGGACCCGTGCATTGACGCATGTGGCGGCACAGGAAAGATTGGACCGCGCCCAAGAAAATAAGTGCGCAAAGCAGCAGCTACCGCTGAAGCAACTGCGACCGGAATGACCGACCGAGGCTTCCATTCGAAGAGCAGGAGTTCGACAGCTAACAGCACTGCGGCCACCGGTGTGGCGAAAATTGCCGCCATGCCGCCTGAAGCGCCCGCAACCAGCAAGGTTTTGCGCTCGGCAGCGGAGAGATGAAACATCTGGGCAAACAACGAACCGCAGGCGCCGCCGGTCATAATGATCGGACCCTCAGCGCCGAAGGGCCCGCCTGTACCGATGGAAATCGCAGAGGACAGTGGTTTGAGCACCGCTACCTTTGCCTCGAGCTTGCTGCGTCCGATCAAAATCGCTTCTAGCGCTTCTGGAATTCCGTGCCCACGAATCTTCTCGGAGCCGAATCGGGCCATCAAGCCAATTACAATACCGCCGATAACCGGAATGATAATCTCGACGAGACCAAGATGATTGGCGGCAGGTGAAACTTGCTGCGCCGAGAATCTCTGAAAGAAGGCTAAGTTAGTGAAAAAGTTGATCAGCCAGACCAAAGCTACAGCTACAACAGCGCTGATGATGCCGATCACCACTGCCAACAAACTTGTAATTACAATTCTTTTGTCTCTGGTAAAATCCGCGAGCCGATCTGTATGGTTCGGCATTTCATGTCTCCTTCCACCACCACCACCACCTTGAGCCGATGCTCAACTCGATCGTACCAGCGGTTGCCTGAAATTACGAGCGAAAATGGTTGATTCGAGCCAGTTTGTAGTGACAGTCACCTTGAACTGCTGAGTTGCAACTGTCGTTTCGGCAAAGAGAAAGCAGAGGAAACTCAGCAGTGGAGATTGTGATCAATGCGAAAAAATTGGGGCAGCTCAGTCATTGTTGTGGCGGTAGAAACAAAGAATGGAGGCGGCTCATCGCCGCCCCCCTTGAGTCTTTTAACCTTTCTGACTATTGGTTTCCTCCCCTTGCATACGGCTGTGTTTCTAAAGCGTGCTGCTGCATAAGCTGGGAGAACAGCCTCGGTATGCCTCTGCCGTATGATGGATCGGTATTGTTAGGATTGGTAGCTTGTTGGTTCATTTGCCACCCTGATTGATGGTTGCCGATCCCGCCTGCCTGGCTCATGCGTGCGCGCATATCGCCGATCAGACCGGGATTTAGTCTTTGCTCCATCTCCCCTTCGCGTTGCATCCTGACTGCTTCCCAGCGCTCCATTCGTGTTTCCTGCTGCCCCGCTTGGTTGGCGTTGTTTGCGCCGTTCGCCCAGTTTTGTACTTGCTGTTGCTGGCGATTGGTCGGCGCCACACTGCCGCCTTGCCTTGGCATCACGGCAGTCCAAGCTCGCCCGCCGTTGCCAGCATTGCTTGACCCAGTTACCGCACCCTGAGCCAAACTCGGTAATGCGATGCCCGAGAGTGCTAGCGCCACAACCAGAGCTGAAATCTTTCTGTACATGTCGCGTTCCTCCTGAACCATCGACCTCTCTATAGTTCTGTTCTATCTGGCCCAGGCATAAAGGCGGCGTAAAGTATTGCGCCCTGTCGTCACAGTTGCTCACATATAAGGAAGACCAAACAAAGCCCAACCGCACAATTTAACGGCTATGCGCCCGCCTACTTACCGGCGTACGACTGTGAGCGCCAGTACGAGCGGCTGTGCTTACTTGAGTACGCTTTGATCTGGCTTTGCCCACTGCCTTTCGCCGTTCTACCGTCTGCTTGAGATTGCGGTTCGGCCGCAATTTGAACACCTTCGTATCACCAGAACTCAGCGAATAGATCCTGTCATTGAACCCAATCTTGACCTTCTGTGCGCTGCTGTGACTGACAGCAATTTTGATCGATTCATGCGTGATGTCCAGTTCCAACGCCTGTCCGCGATAGTGCAAATTGAACGAGAGTCGGGTCAGCGCCGCGGGAAGTTGAGGATTAAGCCACAACACGTTCTCTCTCGTTACTATTCCTCCATAGCACCTTTGCATAATGTCCAGCGTTCCCGACATCGCCGCCATGTGAATGCCTTCACGGGTGGTGCTGCCTCCTTCGATCTCGAACAGGTCGCTGCCCAAAGCCTCACGGAAGATTTTCCAAGACTGCGGCTGCTGAGCGTCTGGCGGCGGTGCATTCGGATCTTTGCGCACCGGTGCGATTTTCTCGACTAGATCCCACGAACCGACTCGGTCCATGCGCGCTAACACCCAGGCAAGCGCGATTCGACTTAGGGTCGAAGTGTTGGCGGTGCGAGGCATGTAGTATTCGATGTTTTTGTCGATCATGTTTTTGTTCCAGCGATAACCCAATCGTTTGAACAAATCATCGAGCTCTTCGCTGGAAAACACATAGAACAACATCAGCACATCCGGCTGCTTCGACATCTTGTAACGATTCAACACCAGACCATTTTCTTGCAAGGCACGCCCCATCTGTTTCATGTCCGGTTGATTATCGACATGCCAGGGAAACTCTTTCAAATCTTTGTATCCATCAAACTGAGCAATGATGCAGTTATCCAAAAATGGAACATACATGCGTTTGCTGATGCGGTCCCACAATTCGGTCTCTTCAGTCGTGATCTTTAGTTTCTGCGACAAGCGCTCGCGATAATCTTGCGGTAAGATTTTCAGCAGCTGCAACGCCGTCGACAAAGTCCACGCCGCCATAACGTTGGTGTAGGCATTGTTATCCAACCCTGGCTCTTTCGCATCGGGATATCCGTTGTGATATTCATCGGGCCCGATCACGCCGTGAATTTCGTAACGGTCCGTCTTTTTGTTGTACTGGGAAAACGTGGCGAAGAATCGCGCGATTTCCAAGAAGATTTCGGCACCGTATGAGTACATGAAATCGAGACTCTCTGTCACCTGGTAGTATTGCCAGATGTTGTAAGCGATCGCCGCGTTGACATGAATTTCGAGGTGCGTGTGATCTGGCGCCCAGTGATTCAATTCCGGTATCCAGACCAGTCTGGGAGTTTCCTCGCGCCCGGTACTGCCGCTTTGCCAGGGAAAACATGCTCCTCGAACTCCCATCGCAGCCGCGATTTTTTGCGCCTCGGGCAGCCGCCGATAACGATACGTCAGCAGCGCACGAGTAATGTTTGGTGTGCGCATATTGATAAATGGAAAGATGAACAGATCATCCCAGAAAATGTGTCCTTGATAGCCCTCACCCGTCAGACCCCGCGCACCAATGCCGCAATCGAAATCGACAATATTCGCAGACGCTGTTTGCATGGCGTGGAAGCTATTCAAATGAACAACAAGAGAAGGCATCATCTTTGGATGCTCTTCCGTTGTTTCAATAAATAGATCGAAGTGCCGCCAGTAGCATTCCCAAATTTCAATTTGCTCACGCAGCAAAGTGGAAAAGTCGGCTGAGCCGGCGATAAGTCCTTGCGCCGCCAATCCTGACTCAGATGTAGCCGGATCGCGAGAGGTGCAGACGCAGACTACCTTCTTCAGATCAACCGCCTGCCCTTCGCTGATCTCAACTTGCATGTCCTGAGCAACATAATCACGCTCGACGACATATTTGTCTTTGGCATCGATCTTCTCGCCCGCGCTGTTAGTCAATGCATGTCGCGCAGCCATTGCCACGGAAATTCTGGATTCCTTCGTGATCATCTTGAGAAAGAGGGCGTCATTACCGGCGGTGCTATCGGCCGGTTCCAGATGTTTCTTGCTCATTCGCGGATCCTTGCGAGTGCCATTGTTTTCCACTCTTCCATCTATTGCACTGCGGATGATGACTCTGCCGGACCAATTGTGAGCGGTGATAATTGTCTGAATCCCCGCCATATGCGAGTGACGCAGATGAACAAACCACTTCTGTGACAGCGAGCTTTCTCGTCCCTTCGACTC
>Ga0206819_10312_pt1 | contig 14051 bp, 13 predicted proteins | sample Alteio_BWOrgCont_87_FD_152855 | JGI IMG/M metagenome (GOLD analysis project Ga0206819, IMG submission 152855) | Enriched cells from forest soil in Barre Woods Harvard Forest LTER site, Petersham, Massachusetts, United States -... | ecosystem: Environmental > Terrestrial > Soil > Temperate forest >... | reverse complement strand
CGGCATGCCGACTGCGTGGGGTGCTCCGGCTTTTGGCGGAAAGGTTGTCTCGGGAGAACAGCTGCCACCCGTGTGGCCAGATCCGGAAGGTACAACTTTGGGTGAGGCGCTAGAACCCCTTTACCGTAGTGTGCCTGGAGCAGCCCGACGCGATCGAGCGCTGTACGACCTCCTCGCTCTCGTGGACGCAATCCGAATTGGACGCGCTCGCGAGCGCTCGCTCGCCGCTGACGCCATCGCCGAATGCTTAAAGGTTCATTCCGCCGGCAGTTCGGAATTGCGTCACTGGATCCTCGAAGAAGAGCCGCCCGAAATATTAGCTGCGATTGACGTCGGCATCCGGTCCGCTGAAACAGAGCAAAAGCTATCGGCAGAAGACCTACGCAGCGAGCTTCACCGATGGACTACAAGGTAGCGTTGCAGAAATTCACATCTGGCAACCGGACACTTTTGCATCAGCCGCTTAAAGTGATCAGGTCGACGTGAGGTATTCTCCCTAGGGTCCAGATGGCTGATAAAACCCCGCGGTCGAGACTTGCATGGCCGCTCCGTCGGCCTATCACCTCAGACGTGCGAGCCACTGAGATTCCTAATTTCGGCCAGCTTTCTGACGAGGAGCGGGTCGCCCTAGCGGATGAAATCCTCGGGTCGTTGAAGCATCCTGACAGCCTGCCGCCGCCACTGGTCCATCGGGTTGAACTTGATCGCCGATGGGCTGCCTATGAGGCGAATCCTGGAATTGCTCTTTCCCGCGCACAGTTTCGAGCCCAAGTCACCGCGCTCAAGAAATGAGCCGGGAGGTGCCTCGGTCGCCGCTGTTAGGACTTCAATTTGGCCAGGAATTGAGACTCAAACACCTCGTAGACCATGCTTCGCTCCTCTAGGAAAATCGCTTCGATCGACTTCGCGTCGGCGTATCGAAAGATTAGCCGATATTTGCCAATCCGCAGCCGGTAGTATCCCGAAAGGTTCTGTTCGAGAGCCCGGATGTCACCCTGCTCGCGGCGCAATCCCTTGAGGGCTTGCTTGACCGCCCGCCTATGCTCTGGCGGGAGCCGGCGCGCAAACTCGTAAACCGGCTCCTTGACGATGACCGTCAGGTTCATTCCGGAATATCTTCGATGCGATAGGACTTAAGCTTGCCAGCCTCGTTCTCGCGGATGGCCTTCATCGCCGCCGGGTTTGCCAAAATCTCTATCGTCTCAATCAACGCACTCATCCGCTCCTTGCCGATCACGTAAGCAACTGGCTCATCGCGCTTGGTGATCGTTGAAACATAGCCGGCCTGAGCCTCCTGGACCACGCGCGGAAAACGGGCCTGGCCCTCGGTAATAGAATACGTAGAAGACATAGTTAAACTATGTAGTCATATCCGAGTCAGTCAAGCAGCCACTCTTCCAGGCAGAGGCTTAGGCACCCTCTGGTTTTAAGAAGGTGCTCCCCAAGTCGCAGCTAGCCCCGGTCAAATCTGCCTGGCTTCTCTTTCTAATGCCCCGGTGAGGGGCAAGACACTGCTATTCTCGATACCCGAGCCATGAGAATATTCTGAGCCGGAAACCTGACACCGTAGGAATCTACATCAATTACCCGCAATCCCGGCATCGGTCTTGGCCAAAATCATAGTAGATAAGATAGTGTCCGCGAGTAATCTCTGCTCTCTCCTAAGCTCTCGATATATATTGGGGCTGCTAAGATCTCGTTTGGTGAGATTTAGCCGGTCACCGTCCTCCAGGTTTCCAGCGAGCATTTGTGCAATAATCTGCTCTAGATCATGATCTATTTTGGCATTTTCACCCGCGCGGGCCAAGAACTCGCTTTCAAAGGCTTCCGCCGTCTTGTCGATTTCTGCCAGATTTTTGATGTCGGTCGGATAGTTGGACGCATTTCCGTCGCTGACTTCGCTTTTGACCGCTGCATCGATTCGCTGCGCTATCTGAGAAAGACAGCGAATTTGCGCGGAGATGACCATCAACTCCTGCGAAATTTCGTCCGGTTGCGGCTTTGGCAGTCTCTCGATAAAAGCGCCATAAGCGGAAGTAATTTCATCTAAAGTTACCAACTCCTGCGCGATTCCGCCCAGTGCGGAATGGAATTGGGCTCTGGCGCGCTCCATGGAAGTCTCGCTTGCAAACTTCTCATTCCCAGAATCTTGGCTCAGATCCTTGCGTTCAGGTACACAAATCGAAAGGTCTTCCATATAGGCGAGTTTGCGGACGTCCAAATTCTCGCTGACCTGATTCACAGCAACGCCAGTCGCGACCATCGTCCTGCCAAACTGCCTTATCTGATCTAATGAGAAATTCAAAGAGTCAAAAGAAAGAGCAAACGCAGCTGGCTCCCGCAGGATGCGGCGGCCGATTGCGCTTATCCGATCCCCATTTCTGGGATGTCCACTCGCTTCCAATGCATTCTCATACTCCTCCTTCGCAGCAAAGTCGCAGACGTTATCCATCCACGAACTAGACCAGACGAAGTAACACTCCGCTCCAACAGGGATCGTGCCGCTCCGCTCCAAGACGGTTACCCCAAAATCATCGGCATCCATCTCTTGCGTGACGGCGGTACCTTCCACTCCATGATCTCCGCAGATCAGGTGATGAGCCTCATGAGCTAACAAAAACACCAAAGCACTATCATACAGCAGGTGATAGTTTTTCTCCAGCACCGGGTCACTGTAATCCGGTTCTTGAAGTGCAGAATGAGGTATGCCGTAGAATTCGAATGGCGTCGGGTAACGACCTTGAGGGAAATCCTTTGATCGTCTGTACCTAAGAATATAAATATAATTCTTGATGCCCGGAGCGTAGCGAAATGACGTGCTTTCTTTCAACGCTTCAATATAGCAAAGATCGGACAAGAATTTTGCCGTAGAAGTTGGTAGCCGTAGCCACGGATTATCCTTAATGGCAACGGAGTCGCAATTGAAGAGAGAACCGTCAGGTTCCAGATCATACTGCACCTTCCCTTCTAACAAAGCCCTCTGCTCATCGGTGACCAACGGCTCAACCTTGTCCCTTATTATTCTGTGCGCTGTTTCGTTCAAGGGGTTCGCCAATGGTTGCAGCGTCCCTTTATCATATATCTCTGGAATTGTTGTCGTGATGTAAAGTCCGACCGTCGCCGCGCTCGAAGCACGGGACCTAGGGGCAAATTGAACGGAAGCTAGCAGCAGGGCAGCTAAGAGGCATTTGCGCAGCAGCGGCATCTGCTTGGCACTTTTTAACTGCCGGCTTTTGCCGCCGTGCCGACGGGCGCCGGCGCCTCCCATGCCTTCCATTGTAGGGTATCTAGCAACGCAAGAATTTCTTTCCGCTTTTCGTTGTCCTCCTGTTTAACTTGAGTCACGAAATCTGAGATAATTTTCTCGACTTCGCCGATTAGCGATAGCGATTGCGCCGAGACGGCGCCCTTATCGTAAATGGAGTTCATATAGGAGATGTAGCTCTGCCCATCCGCGATGGCATTTTGTTGTGCCTGTTTGTAGATATCAGATTGAGGATCCGGATCGTTATTGGCCAACGAGAACTTATATGCCGCTATCCATCCATTTACGGAGCCTCTTGCAGCGATGTAAAGTTGTTCGGCCTTGATTCGTTCGGGAGAAGTCCGCGACGGATAATCTTTGATTATTAAATCAGCGTAGTCCTCGGATTCCGTTCGTAGCTTCGCGAGGGCCACTATTGCGGTCGGCGTGTCGGTGATCGATGTGCTTGTGGTCGCGCCCATACTACTCGCCGGTGAAGCGATCGACGAGCTATCTCCCGAAGTTGCACAGCCACACAATAGGATGCAGGATACACAAAGTATGATTATAGAGGGACGGAGTGACACGGCGGTTTTCATATTAGTGGTTTTGCTTCATCTTCATATCCATAAGCATTATATCCCAGTCGAAAAAATATCCTACCCCGAGGAATTTAAGCGACATAAGGCCAGGAGCAAACTGACCTTTGAGCACTGCGGGGAGCATCAAATCGCTCAAGCCTCCATGTATTGAGCCGACTAGCTCGTCCCAACCGGGTTGTAAGAGGCTAAAATTCACATTCGAATCTTTAAGATTCTTCCGCAACGACGCAATTAATATATCCGCACGCCCGTGCGCATCATTATAATCAAAATGATTCTCAGCGACAGCCGCATCATACATCCTCTTTAGTTCGACAATAATCGCTGGAAATTGGAGATCGGCCCACGATTTTGCCTCCTCCAAGAGACCTGCTTCCACAATCAACCGTTGCGCGAGATCTGCGCTTTCCTTGGTCCTAAAGCCATCTAGGTGGAGGCTTAGCTGCCTAAGCTCCTCCGCAGTCTTTTCAAGGTCCGCTACAGTAGCCACTCGGTCTTGCAGCCATCCTCCATTCGCCTTTTTCCCCAGTTCTTCCCATTTCTGTCCGAAAATTTCTTCGGTGGATTGCCCACTCGCATCTTGCGTGGGAACGCTGCCATTGCATCCGTTTGCGAGCCAAAACACGCAGACGATCAAGCAACCCTGGCACAGCATTTTCATAGCGCCTTCAGTCGGGGAACTTGCCGATTCAATCTTGCTTCTTCTCCATGTATCTTGGCGCTCACATCTTTCCATATGCCAAGATTCATACTTAAGCCCCCAGTTTTTAAATCCGCCCCTGCTTCGGCTATTAGGCATTTGCGGCTAAAAGACTGGCAATGTTGAGTTCGCGAACTTGGAATCTTACATTATTCGGCGTATGCCTTCAGCTCAGTAACTCGGCCGGTCTTATTTTCCGTTATCGATGGTATGCAAGATCGTTATCGCAGACGATAGGACCAACTCCTGCTGCATCATTACGCCGTCGAGGTGCGTGGGATAGAGATTGGCTATATTATTGGCAAGGGATTGGGCGTCACCGCCCGACATCTGCAGACCAGCCGCCATTCCCTTCAACTGTTGCTCAAGGGATTCTCGCTGGCTTGTGCGGCTCTTGATCGCGATATCCAATTGTTTCAACGAGTCAGCCACCTGCCCCATTTTAATTAGGCTCTCCGCTAGAGATGCCTGGCCGTCTGCACCCAGCTTACCTTTTGCTTCGGTAATCAATGCTCCAACCATATTGTTGGTGTTTATTGCCTGACCTAGAAGTTTGAGCTCAAAGTCTAGGCCCGCGGTAAGAGCTTCTGGAGTATCCGTGTTGATGGTTTTGGCCATTAACGCATGCGCATCGCGAATTCCCTGAATATCGCGGCCCAAGTCATCGAGATTGCCCAACAAACTGGTGAGCCCCTGCTGCGCTGCAGCGCCAAACTGCGATTGATTTCCATCGTCTGCGGCAAGCCGATTGCTCGGAATGAGACCTACTGTCAAAATGAGAAATATAGTGACTATATAAGTCTTCAAGTTTCCGTCTCTATAGCTTTGTGCTGTTTGCCGGAGGGAACATGCATTCATCAGCATCAAAGCCTGCATAGAGTTTTTAAGACGTCCTTGGAGTGCAATGCAAGTCCCTTATTGCGAGCCAGGGGCATAGTGAACTGGAGGCTCCCATGTTCAGCTCCTTCGCGATCCAGCTGTAGGTCGCCGTAATCCTGGATCAGAGGGCCGCGGCGATTTTAGTTGCCGCGGCCAATCATATGGAAGACTGCGCTTTCAAATTGGATCCCGAGCTTTCTGGCATCCAACTATTCTGGCAACCAGAGGCACGAGAAAATTCACATCTGGTAACCTAACACCTTTGGTTCGACCCATTTTCGCCGCCGCAAGCAGTGGTCCGTTTGCGGGTTGCTATTATACGCCGACCGATGACGGCACATTGGGTGATCCCTAATCGACTTGGAAATGGATTTGACCAACTATGCTTACTGATTATGGGTACCCATATTAAGACAACCATAGAGATTGCCGATGAATTGCTGACAAGGGCCAAACGATTGGCCCACAAGGAGAACCTGACATTGCGCGAACTCATGGAAGAAGGCCTCGACCTCGCCCTGATGCGGCGGGCTCAACCGCCAGCCCGCAAGGTCAACCTGCCCACCTCCGGGGGCGACGGACTCACGCCAGAATTTCGAGGAGCCGGCTGGGAGAAAATCCGGGACGAAATCTATCCGGCTCCGGGCGCATGATTGCTGTTGATACCACTCTCCTAGTCTACGCCCACAGGCCGGAGATGGCCCGGCACGAGCGCGCCCGGAGTGTTCTCACGGAATTGGCCTCGCAGACAACCCTCTGGGCGCTTCCGTGGCCCTGCGCGCATGAGTTCTACGCCGTGGTCACCAATCCGCGGATCTTCCAGACCCCGGCCAAGCCCGCCGAAGCTTTCGCGTTCCTCGACGCCCTGGCGGCCAACGACAGCCTTCGCTTCATCAGCGAAGGAACCCGTCATCTGGAGTTGCTGGGGAGTCTCGCCAAGGCGGCGGACCTTGCCGGGGGCGCCATCCACGATGCGCGGGTTGCCGCCATCTGTCTCAGCCATGGCATCACGCAACTATGGAGTGCGGACCGAGACTTCTCCCGGTTTCCGGCCTTGAAGGTAGTGAATCCGCTGATCGCAGACAAAACCTAGTCGCCCTCGAGCGGTGAGAAAATCTACATCTGGCAATCTAACCTTCTCGGATCGGCCACGCTTTTAGGCAGAGGCTTGGCCAACCTCTGCCCACTCAACTTCAATCCGGCCGAAGCACTAGCAGCACCGCGCCATGCGGCTTCACCGGCATCGCGATCTTCCCTTCGAAGATTCCCATGCTCGAATGGCGCCACAAGTCGCGCACCGATTGCCGGCCCACAAGGCCGGCGTCGGGCCATTGCAAGACCACCGTCGCATCGCTGTCGCCCCGGTTGAAGAACCCGACCGCCTTGCCCCCGCCTATGGTCTCCTTAACCCAGATTTCCCCTCCGTTCGCGCCCTGCCGCACCCGCCGCGCCGGTTGGCCGAGGGCGTCTTGATCGACGGCCAGCACCTCGTCGTTGGCGATGATCGACTGGGTCAGCGCATCGTTGTCCGGCAGATTCATTCCGAGCATCAAGGGCGAGGAAGCCAGGCTCCACAGCGTGATGAGAGTCGTCTCCTCGTCCGGGGTAAACCGGCTGATGTGATCTGGACCCCCGTCGTGGTTGTTCAGGCTGAGGTGGCCGAAGGGGATCATGTCGGCATCGATCCAATGGCCGGGACCACCGTAGTCCCTCCAGGCGGCGATCAGCTCGAACTGGTGATTGAGCTTTTCCCACCGGTCCCAAAAGTCGCCGGAAATCCGCCAAAGATTGGCGTGCTGCTCGGCGTGCAGGGCATGTTTGGTCAAAGTGGGGCCGGGCGATAGGCTAAAGAGGATCGGTCTGCCGCAGCGATCGATCGCGCTGCGGATCGCTTCGACTTCCGCCTCCGAATACGGCGCCGAGAGGTCGTCGACCTTGATGTAATCCACGCCCCAACCGGCGTAGAGGCGGAGAATGGAATCGTACCAGGCCTGACCGGCGGGCTTGGCCCCAAACACGCCGAACATGTCCGGATTCCAGCCGCACTTGCTGGCTGGATTGGCAGCGTCCGCTGCCCTAAAAGAAGAGCCCTCGATCGGAGTATTGGCGGCCACCGCCTGGCGAGGAATCCCGCGCATGACATGAATGCCGAACTTCAGGCCCATCGAGTGCAGGCGGTCCGCCAGAGGCTTGAAGCCCTGGCCACCCGCAGCCGACGGAAAGCGATTGAGAGCGGGGAGCAGACGGCCGTACTCGTCCGCGGTCAGTCGGGCCCCGGCCCGGTCCGTCAATTTGCTGGAATGGGCGCCCGGGTCGTACCAGCGGTAGTCGATTACCACCGTGTCGTAGCCGTAGGACAGGAGATTCCGCTGCATCGCCTGGGCGTTCATCAGGACCTGCGCCTCCGTCACGCTATCGCCGAAGGCATCATAGCTATTCCAGCCCATCGGGGGCGTCCGGGACCATCGCCAGAAGGCCGGGTCCTCGGCTCGGAGCTGCGTCGCGGCTCCGACCGCCAACGCTCCGTGCAGGATCAATCCAACTCGCCAGTTCGGCCAAGGGGTGTGGCTCATGCGGACCAGGGTTGGCCAGTGGCCCGTCTCTTTCAAGGCAACTTCCCTAGATCAGACCCAAAGCCGGCAGAGCGGGCCATCGGTCCCCCCAACGGGATCGGAGCGCGGAAATGGCAGTGCCTCCATCCGGCGCTTCGCCTCCATATCAGGCGCCGAACGGCAAATGTCCCAATGCTGATCGGGCGGATAGGCGCCGATGACCAAAAAGTCATCACTGGCGGAGATTCGACAGTGTCCTGTCCCGGTCGGCAGCACGGCCACATCCCCTGCCCCAACTGTCACCTCATGGCCTCCCTCGCCGCCCAGCATAATCCGGGCGGTGCCCCCGGCAAAACCTAGGACTTCGTGCGCGGTTGAGTGGTAGTGATGAAAGGAATATACCCCATTACGCCACTGAGGTGGCCATCCTGTTTTGTTGAATCGGGCCTCGAGCTGCGACGCTGGATCCTCGCTGCTCGGATCGATCACGCGTCGGTAGATGAGGACCGGCAGCCGCTCGTTGTTCGGCATCCATCCGTTGCGAGAGAGCCGGAGCACCTCCGGATCGGCCGCGCCACCGGATCGGCTGCGCCCTCCCTCCTCCGCCGTAAATCCCACCAATGGCGCAGTCAGCCCGAAGGCTGCGAGCATTCGGCCAAATCTTCGGCGACTCATGTCCATGTCGCTATAAAAGCCTTTTCGCCCAAAAAGCCAACCGCCCCTTCCTCGCAGCCTTCGCGCTTTGCGGCTGGTTTCGTAGACATCCTTGACCTCTTCTATCATCTCGAAAGCCGGTGGTGCAGCACGCTGGCCCGGCCACGACCCGCCCGGGAAGCTCATAAACGGCCACTTGGCTCACTCCGGCAACGCGCAGTTCTGCGGCGCTTGGATCCCGACTCGCTGAAGCCAGCTGCCTGACGAATAACAAGGGCTCGCTCTTCCCATCCGCTTGCCTTAATCCTCCCACTAAGCGCTCGAGCCCCCTTCGGACACCGACCCGTGTTATCCGATCTTAAATACTCCCTACGCCAGTGGCGCAAAAGCCCCGGCTTCTCGGTGGTAACTCTGTTCACCTTGGCGCTCTGCATCGGAGCGAATACGGCGATCTTCTCGATGGTGTATGCGCTGCTGCTCAAGCCGCCGCCATTCCCGGAGCCGGACCAGCTCGTCGATATCTACAATAGCTACCCGAAGGTCCAGATCCCAAAAATGCCGAGCAACGTGGTCGAATACCTCGATTACAAGCAGCACGCCGCCTCGTATCAGAGCGTGGGTTTGTGGGCGGTCAGCCACCCCCGCGTGGGCCGCGACAGCTCCGCCGTCCTGACCATGTGCGGCGTGGCAACGGCCGATTTCTTCGATGTGCTCGGAATCCACCCTCTGCTGGGCAGATTCTTCACCCAGGAAAATAGCGCGCCGGCCAACTGCAATGTGGTCGTGCTCAGCGAGTCCTACTGGGAAAGCCAATTTGGCAGCGATCCGAACGTCCTGGACCGCACCCTGGAGATCAATGGTGCTTCATGCCGGATCGTAGGTGTCGCACCCCGTTCGCTTGAGGCCTTCGACGCCCGCGTGCGCTTCGTCGAACCCTTCACTTGGAGTCCGCAGGACGCGGATCCCGGGAAAAGGCACTCGGATGGAATGTTGCTCTACGGCCGCCTCAAACCCGGCGCCACGGTGATCCAGGCCCAGGCGGAAGCCGACGGCATCGAAAGACGATTCTATGACACCCTGCCGCCTTCCGGCCTGCGCCAATTCATCGAACGCACCGGCGCGCGAGTGCGAATTGGCGCCATGCGTTTTGAAGACGTGCAGCCGTTCAAATCCAAGCTCTACCTCCTTCAAACAGGCGTCGTCTTCGTCCTCCTCATCGGATGCATCAACATCGCCAACCTTCTGCTGGCGCGCGCGAACGGCCGGAGCGCCGAGTTTGGAACTCGGATGGCCCTGGGAGCCGGGCGGGGCACGATTGCCCGCCAGCTCCTGATCGAAAGTCTGCTGCTGACGGGAGGCGGGGCGCTGTTGGGCTTGGGTTTCGCCTGGGGCCTGCTGCGGGTGACGAACCAATACAGCAGCCGCCTCCTGCCGACCGCACAGCCGTTTCGCCTCGATCCGGAGATGCTGGCGATGACGGCCGTCATTTCGCTTGCGGTCAGCGTCTTGGTCGCCCTGCTTCCGGTCGCGCAGATGTGGCGCACGAATCTGACGGAGGCCATGCATCATCGGGGAAGGACGGCTTCCGCCGGGTCCAGCGTTCGGGCCTGGAGCGGCATCCTCGTTATGGGCCAGGTCGCGACCGCCCTGATCCTGATGACGGGAGCGGGCCTGCTGATCCATAGTTTTGCGAACGCGCTATCCGTCGATCCCGGCTTCGATCCGCAGCGTCTTGTCACCGCCTCGATCTCGCTGCCGGCGCATTTCAAAGGCACCACCCTCGCGGTCTTCCATCAGTACGAAGACCGCATGCTCCGAGGCCTGAACGAGATCCCCGGAATCGATTCGGCGGCGCTGGCAAGTGGCCTCCCCTACTCTGGCGAAATTTCCGTAAACGGCTTCGCCCTGGCGGACGAACCGCCGACACCCAATTCCCCTCAGCCTACCGCCTTCAATTTAACCGTCTCGACCGGCTACTTTGAGACGCTGCGCATCCGGCTTCTCGCCGGCCGCTTTTTCCAGCCAAATGACGGCACCCCGGGGCATCTCGCCTATATCGTCGATCGCCGGTTTGCGGAACGCTTCTTTCCCGGAAAATCGGCCCTCGGCGGCCGCTTCATCTTCGGCCCTCCGCTCGCCAAGGGCGAGGCCTGGCCTACGATCGTAGGCGTGGTCGACGACGTGCCGTACAACGGCGTGGAAGATGCCACCGGACTGCCCTTCGTCTACATTCCCATGCTCCAGACCGGCTGGCGTGGCGCGTTTTTTATCGTACGCTCGTCCCGGCCTACGCCGGAGCTGATTTCGCTCATCCGCAAGAAATGCCAGGAAATCGAGCCCGGGAGCATCTTGACCGAACCGGCGACCATGCGGACGGTGGTCGACAATTCCCTGAGCGACCGGCGTGTCGTCATGCTTCTCCTCGCTAGCTTCGCCGGTCTGGCGCTCTTCCTTTCGGCATTGGGGATCTATGGGATCCTCGCCTATGACGTCTCACAGCGGACCCACGAAATCGGCATCCGCGGCGCCCTGGGCGCCTCCCGCCGGCAGGTCGTCGGCTTGATCATGCGGCAGGGCCTGGGAAAGACCGGCGCGGGACTGTTAGTCGGTCTGATCGGGTCGGTGATTCTCGGCCGGTACATGACTCACCTTCTCTTTAACCTGCCGCCGACCGATCCATGGGCCTACGGGGCGGTCCTGCTGGTTCTCCTCGGCGTCGCGCTGCTGGCCAGTTATCTGCCGGCCCGCCGAGCCGCCGCCATCGACCCGGTTCAGGCGCTGCGGAACGAATAGGGGCCAACCTGATCAACAAAACGAAATGATCGAGCCGGCGTGTACCGCGACGTTGTCGATTTTCGCTTTCACGGAGGTGTGATCGGAGTCTTTGCGAATTCTCGGTCCATCTGCGCAAGCGCGAGAAACGCCTGCGCGACCGTTTCGATTTCGCTGGGTTTGAGACGGCGGCCGAACTGCTTCTCAACGATGTATTCATGGAGCTGATCGTCGCGAAGGCAGTGGAGGTTTCCAGTCGAGCTCCACTTCGCTTCAACCCGGGCAGCCGTAAACACGAAGAGTGCCTGGTAGTACGGGTCCAGTCCCGGCGCGAGCGCAAGCACTCTGTCTTTGATACCGAGCATCCGGCCGATAAATTGCCGGATGAACGGCTTTTCGGTCGGCTGTCCATTCAGGAGCAGTTCCCCTTTGCCATCGGCCGACACCGCACCACGCCAGTTTTTCGTGTCCAAGACGAACACCCCGGTTGGGCCGACGACAATGTGATCAAGATTTCCGAACGGGGTGGTCAGGTCGTTTATAATGCAAAATTCGTCGGGAAGATCGGCCAATATGTTGCCGACATGAATTTCGCCGGCGGCCCCACGACGCATGTCGGCTCGTCTTCTGTCTAAGGCGTCGAGTTTTTTGTCGCCCGAGTTTTTCAGCAACCACATGGCCGGGAAGATTGCGATCAGGACCAGCAACCGGCACCAAATCGGAATCAAGTGAACTGGTATGAAACTTGTGAGGATCAAGCCTTCGACAAATGCGAGGGCAGCAACAACCAGAAGGACAAACAGCATTATGCGACGGGACTGGTTGATTGTCTCTTGGCTGACGTACCTGCCGGGCTCACCCAGAACTTTTGCCATAGCTAGGAGCAACATTGGGACACGTCCGATGGGGAACAAGAGGAATTGCGGGAAGAATTCTCATGGCTGCGATTTCGGTCAGCGGAACAGTCCATCCGGTCTAGCCAGCTGTATGAGTATTCTCCCGCACCTTTTTGGCAGTTGCCGAGGGCGCGATGCTCCGTGACCCTCATCGAATCCCCATGAGCAAGCATGCCGTTTCCCGGCGTCAGGCGATCGAGATTCTTGCTGGCGTGGCCGCGTCCCTGGCCTGCGGCTTCGGAACCGCGGTGCGGGCCCAGACGACATCGGGCGGCGCCGGCCGCCGGGAATTCAACGTCCGCGATTTCGGCGCCGCGGGCGACGGGATCTCGCTGGACACGGCTGCGATCCAGCGGGCGATCAACGCCGCCTCGACCGTCAACGGGCGCGTCATCGTGCCGGGCGGAGGGCGCTATCTGACCGGGACCCTCGAGCTAAAAGGCGGCATCGATTTTCATCTGGCAGACGATGCGACCCTGCTCGCCAGCGCCCGGCCCGAGGATTATCTCGGCGGCGCCGCGACGGCGGCGGCCGTGCGGCAGACGCCCAGCCGCATTGCCGGCGTGGAGCCGGCTCCGGCCGAGCGCGCCGCCACGCTGCTGACCGCGTACGAGGCCCGTGGGCTGAGCCTTTCGGGCCACGGCCGCATCGACGGCCGCTTCCGCGACTTCATGACCCACTACGACGAGACGGACGAATGGTGGCGGCCCGGGCCCTTCCGGCCCAACCTGGCCGTTCTCCTCGGCTGCCGGGACCTCGAGGTGCGCGACGTGACCTTTCAGGACGCGCCGATTCGAACGCTCCATCTCGTCGGCTGCGAGCAGGTGCTCGTCGACTCGGTCAAAGTGCGCAACCAGCTCAATGTGCCAAATTGCGATGGCATCGATCCCGACCACAGCCGTGATGTGGAGATCCGCAATTGCGACATTGTCTGTGGCGATGACGCGATCGCCATCAAGGCGTCGCGCCCGTACGTCGCCCGCGGGGACTGCTCCCACATTCATGTCCATGACTGCGTGATCGAGACCCAGGACTCCGGCTTGAAGATCGGCACCGAGACCGCCTCCGCCGTGCACGACGTGCGCTTCGAGCGCTGCGTGATTCGGAGCAGCTGCCGGGGGCTGACGATCCAGCTTCGCGACGAGGCGGATGTGCACGACATCGTCTTTCGCGACATCACGTTCAAGTCTCGCTACTACTCCGATCCCTGGTGGGGTCGCGGCGAGGCGATATCCTTCACCGCCCTGCCCCGGACAGCGGGCGCCCGGCTCGGGACGATCCGCGGCGTGCGCGTCGAGAATGTGACGGGAATCGCTGAAAATAGCGTGCGCATCAGCGGCTGCCGGGAAAGCCGCATCCGCGACGTGGCCTTTGACAATGTGTCGGTGACCTTGGACCGCGAGACCAAGTATCGCGGCGGGGTTTGGGACAACCGGCCCACCACGTCGGCCTACCCGGCCATCGAACCGCACGGCAACCCGGGTATTCACGTGCGGTTTGCCGACCAGGTCGCGCTGCGGCGCTGCCGGATCGCCTGGGGCGCCCACCGGCCCGATTATTTCACCCATGCGCTGGAGGCCCATGACGTCACCGGACTGACCTACCCCGACTTCGTCGGCCAAGCGGCCCATCCGGAGCTCGACGCCGCGATAGCGATTCGGCCTTAGGGGGCCGGTACTTTTCGGGCACAGAAACTGCAGGGGTTGGAGGCATTGATGTTCTTCGCACGTACTCTTCTCGCCGTCCGCGCCT
>Ga0206819_10307_pt1 | contig 14073 bp, 14 predicted proteins | sample Alteio_BWOrgCont_87_FD_152855 | JGI IMG/M metagenome (GOLD analysis project Ga0206819, IMG submission 152855) | Enriched cells from forest soil in Barre Woods Harvard Forest LTER site, Petersham, Massachusetts, United States -... | ecosystem: Environmental > Terrestrial > Soil > Temperate forest >... | reverse complement strand
CGATTCCGATGGTTTGCTCTATCATCCCCTTGGCATCGATCAACAATGAAGAAGGAATTACCGTCAGATCAGCGCCAGGAATTTCAGGCAGGCTCAAGGCGACGAGGTCAACTCCCGAAGTAGCGAAGACTGCATTTCGCAGGTCCAGACTATGACAGACGAAATGTGATGCCGTTTTAGAGGGCACGCGTACGATGAATTCAGGCTGGTTGGCAAGCAAGTGCTTCGCGGTAACGAGAAAATTCCACCCGCTCTGCTGTGGCGAGGATGCGGGTGTTTTGCTTTCCAGGTGAACTACAAAACCACTTCCAAGGGGCGGAAGGCTTCGGTGCGCGGGTTGCGTTACGCAAGGGGTCGCTTGAGGTCCGTAGACGAAGATCGAGACGTTTGCAGCCCTATGAAAAAAGCTTGATTTGAGAATAGCCGCTTCTTCTTGTCCTTCTGTCCAAGCCTGGGCCTGCTGCGCGTGCAATGGAGCCAGAAAGCTCAAAAGATAAAAGACGCCGCAAACAGCTTTTATGCCGTTAATGGCTCTCAAGGGAGTTCGGCGGATTCTTAATACCATGGGTCCTTGCCGCCAAGTTCCAAGCGCACGGTCAGAGCCATCGTATCCGCCAGTTGGCATGTTCGAGGCGCAGGAACCCAGGGATTCGCTTGGTCGCAAAAGTGGTAGAAAGCGAGTGCACCGCCCAAACGTAAACTGTATTTGGAAAGCGATATAGCGCGAAACTCCTGATAGAACTCCGGCCCTTGGGCGCGGTTTGACTGGATGCCATCCGAAGACAATGTGCATTCAGTCGCCCAAACACAGCCCATCGGGATCACATAATCAGCGGAAAATCTGCCGGGCAAGCCGAGCAAATTATCGCGGATCATCATTCCTGCTGTAGGTATCCAGCCGCTCTTGTTGAATTGGGAGGTCCAAAGATGGCTCCGGCGAATCTCGCCGGAGACGCCCACATGCCAGCGAGGAAACCAAATACCCTTCACACCCCAGACGAAACTGTTCCCATCATTCGTGATGTACTTCTTATCAGGCGAGTAATCAGCAGACGTTTGCAGCTCGATGTGGGAACCCAGGGGCTTCTCAATGCTAAATCCGACGCCGAGGTCAGGCAGCTTGAATCCCAGTTGCGTATCATTGCCGACACGGCTGTCGATCATCAGGCGGCCGAATGGTATTGGTTCGGGGCCAGCAGGCAGCCCCTGTGCGAACAGATGCGCGACAGCGGAAATTATCGTTACGAGGACTACCGCTGACGCTGAACTTACTTTATAAGCGGTCATTGAAATTCCGACTCTAGGCGAAACAATTAGAGCGGAATCGCATGGTCAGCCCTCAACTCAGGAGGCAAATTGTTTGGCTGCCCGGATGTAACCGAGCTTTTGGGTTGAATCTGGGCATTTCGGAAGGCAAACCATCCGTGCAGCACGGCCGGGAAGAGAAAGAAATAGCGTTCAAACAAACGCGCAGTGGGGTCGGTCTCTGTATAGGAAATCTCCCAAGCCGCCTGGTTGATCGTGGCGTAATACATCCCCGTGATGCCGAGAAGGCCGTAGACCCGGATCGCAGCGGGATGGGCTCCGAAAACAAAGGAATAATTCTCGCAAGGTTCAGCGCATCGGAGCGTAAGATCGAAGCTCGTCTTAGCATCTATTAAGACTGCCGCCATTAAAATCCACTGATTCAACGCGAGCCGACGGTCCTTGAAGGTCGCCATGTTTTCAGCGGTACGCTCAAATGAACGGGGAACCGCCGTCATTATTCGTCTCATGTGCTTCGGGCTTGCCTGAACTTCGATGGTCATCAAAAAAAGGAAACAAAACAACATCACGCTTCGCATGAATTCGCCTCGTTCCGTGAAAATAGCGGGACGTTAAGTTGAAGATCGCACGAACGTAGCCAAACGCGGTTGCGCGTTAAGTTATTCGGGATGCGAAGTTTGCGGGACCCTAGCTAACGAGGCGGGCAAAATTACAACCATTTCGGGAACGCACTTCGCCCCAGAGTTTCAGAGCGGGACAGGGCGCCACGCTGCGAATGCCATGAAATGGACTAAAGCGACAGATTTGAAATATCAAAAGACAGGGTAGCTATGTGTATTGTATCGTACATATTCGTGTATGGTATAATACATATAAGGTAGTTTACGTTATAGTATTGACAAGGCTTATGAACGCGGTATATAAAGCCACCACCCCCGCATAGCCGATCCTTAATCGGATCGAGAAATCTCCGTAGAAATCACCGCGGTCGAATCGTGGGCGTTAAACGGTATAGATTTGATGCTGTCCGAGTGCCGCATTTCGCGGGTCAGGTCCTCATCGGCCTGATCGCATCTGACGTTAATTTTGCCATTTTCGACCGACAGCTTCGCTTCCGATTCGTTAACGACGCCCTCGCGAAGATAAATCGCATCCCTGTTCAAGACCATATCGGTGAAAGTCTTCGCAAAATTACGGGCGAAGTGGCACTGAAAGCGGAACCTGCATTGCATGCTGTGTTCGATACAGGCAAAGTCATTTCTGGCTTCGAGATCACGGGGAAACTCCCAAAGGGGTTAGATGTGGGCCACTGGATTGCGACCTACTTTCCAATCCGAGACGCCCGAGGAAAGGTCAAACAGGCGGGCGTATTAGGCGCAGAAATCGCGTCACCTGCTCAAAGCGAGGAGACTGTTACTAGGGTCGATCAGGAACTGCTCCAAAAACTGACCCTCAATATGGATCGGACCCAAGAGTTGTTGCTAGAACTTCGGCGGCTACGCGGTAAGTACGGTCTTCTCCCGACCGACTCGGAACGAATTATCCATGGAATAAGAGATGCGGCTAGCGAACGCGTATCTCGTGAAAGCCACGACTCTACAAGGCTTTCGGAGCGAGAACGCGAAGTAGTTAGTTTTCTTGCGAACGGGAGATCGAATAAGGAGATTGCCTCAACCTTGAAAATCAGCGTGAAGACGGTAGAGACCTATCGGGCAAGAATCTTTTTGAAGCTTCACCTAGATTCCTTTGCCAGCTTAGTGCGGTATGCCATTCGCAATGTAATGGTTGAACCCTAGTAGGGAAAGCCTGTCAGGAGATTCCTTATGGGATTAACCTGACTTGTCACGAAGTTGTAATGGCCCCATAACACCGCCTTCAATCGTAATCGGCCCCTCCTTTCGGTTTCTGAGGATGACATGGCTTTGATCTGTCGGCGACTCGACGCATTACCGGCGAACCTACCTGCAGAAAGCCGGCTTCCCGAACATTGCCCGTGTGATTTGATCGGTGTCTCTCAAGAGATGCAGAAGGTATATGCGCTGATTCACCGGGTTAGCCAATTTCAGTTTCCCGTGTTGATCCTTGGAGAAAGTGGTACCGGCAAAGAGCTGGTTGCGCGCGCAATTCACAACCAGAGTCAAAGACGGTCGTGCCTCTTTGTCCCCGTGGATTGTGCAGCGTTGGTCCCTACTCTGATGGAGTCGGAACTGTTCGGGCATATGAAGGGGGCCTTCACTGGAGCAACCGAGAACAAGCGTGGCTTACTAGAGATCGCAAAGGGTGGAACCTTATTCCTTGACGAAATAGGTGAACTGCATCCTGAGATGCAAGCCAAACTTCTGAGAGCCTTACAAGAGCACGAAATTCGTCCGGTCGGAGCCATGGCTTCGACACGCACCGATGCGCGGATCATCGCAGCCACTAATCGCGACCTGGAGAAAGCGATCCTCACTGGAGCATTCCGCCAGGACCTCTACTTCCGGCTGAACATAGTACAGATCAAGCTGTCGCCTCTACGAAATCGCAGAGACGACATCCCGCCTCTGATCAGGCTGTTTCTCGACAAATTCGCCGATTTGCAGCCCTCAATACACGGTGTATCTGAACAGGCGACGCGGCAGCTTATGGCCTATGCTTGGCCAGGAAATGTTCGGGAGCTAGAAAACGCAATCGAACACGCTTTGGCACTCGGCTCAGGACCGATGATCGAGTTGAGCGACCTTCCGTCGAGCGTGCAGTCTGATCCCTTCGCCGAATTATCGGAGGAAAAAGAAACCCTGTCGCTTAATGGGCTGGAACGCAGCGCCATCTATCGAGCATTGACGAAAACTAACGGTGATGTCGTAGCTGCGGCTCATCTTCTCTGCATGGGTAAGACGACCGTATACCGCAAACTCAAACAGTACAGTGCCGAACGAAATGGAAGCCATCTGACCAAATAAGCGGTTAAGTCTTGGGCTTGCGACCGCCGTAGAAATCCGCGCCCAGTTCCGCCACTTCTTCAGCGCTCGCACCGTAGATTGTCTTGGCTTCTCTATTTCGATCAGCGGGAATCAGCAGTCTAAAGTTATCTCTCCAAACGGCAGGCCCGGAGACCAGCTCCTCAATACGGAGCACGTGGCTCACAGGTCCGACCTGGACGACGTATCGATGTTCTTTGAGAATGACGCACACGGTTTACCTGGTCTGGCGCGCGCTTGCGTGCCCTGGCGCAATGGCACTGTAGACCAAGTAAAGTCTATTGGAGGGCAGTGTCCAATTGAAAGTACCTCGCAAAGTAACAATCAATTCCGAACGTACTGTTTTTTTACTTACATCTTTGCAAACAAACAATCCAGTCGGCAACGAGCGCTATCGCCTTATATAGAGAGGGCCCTCAAAATCTGTATCGCGCAGAAAAGTTGCCTCCGAAGCCAGTATTCCAATAAGGACCCATGCGAAATTGGACAGTTCTAGAAACATCGATCTCAATGCCGCCTTCTCCACCAAGAATAGGGATGATCTTTGTTACGCTGTCCACCGCCGGCTCGCTTACGGGAAATAGGCATCCCACATCCTCTGTTGAGCAACCATTAAACTCTCCGCGGAAATTGACGTCGAGCTTCCCAACTCCCAATTCGACCCTCCAAAAGGGATGGACCCTGCTCCTAACGAGAAAATGCTGACCGAAATCAAAGGTGGCACCCACTAGATCCCAATTGGTTTTTCCGGAGGTCAAACCGGAAAGGCCCTCCGATGCGAGTTCTGCATCACCATCTTTGCGGGCCCAAAAGCCATTGCCCGCCGCCGGTGCTTTAAAGGCTAACACCCCGAGAGACCAGCGCCTGTTCGGATCAAAGCCAACGCGAAAATTGCAGTTGAATCCATTGAAACTATTTGGGTGTTGGGTTATCGAGCGGTCGAAGCCGAGTATGAAACCAGGAACTCGGTATGAGCCGCATCCGCTTTCAAGAGAAAGTTTTTGAGGCCAAGTCATGTTTTCTTCCTGGCCGAAAGCTGCCATGGTTGCGAAGAGGAAGAGAAGGAAGACTGCGCACATCACAATTCTTGATTTCGTCTGACCCCCTCGCGACTTCCGCATTCGAATCCACCTTTCTCGTCTGGGAACGACGGCGCGAGCAACTGCACGCGTATCGCCAAGTCTGTTGCGGTTAAGGTTCGTTCCTGCAGCAACTTAGGAAACGCGGCTAAACTTCGGACCGTTTTGGCACTGGTTCTCCATTGCTAGGGTTTCAAAGCGGAACGAAAGAAGCGGAGGGCGATGTGGAAGCAAAAAGGGCAAAGTGACCGCGCAAGACCGTTCGACGCCGAAACCTCGGCGAAGGCAGCAGATCAGTGAAACTCAACTGCCCGGTAGAGGCGCAGAGAAAACCTGGCCCGTTGCTCGGGTTTCATCTCATGCGGAGGAAGAGGTTTGCTTTCGGACACGCCAATACACGCATTTTGGCGCGGCAATATCGATCTTCACTATTATTCACTTGACGAAGTAAGTCCATTCCTGTTAGCCTATCCTCATGGTGCTCATAACTACTTTGGACGCTGCGGATTGCCTTGGTCCATTTGCCGCTCTTTCTCTTTCAAAGTGGCCTGTAGCCTACGTTTCAAGCCAGCAGCCAGTTTTCGCATCGGGACCGACTCCAACGGATGCTTCGGAGGTTTTTTAGCCATGACCCTAACAGACCTCGTTAACTTGTACTCGACCGATGAAACGTGCCGCATTTTGCTCAAGAAACTGCGCTGGCCTTTCGGTGTCGAGTGCATCCGCTGCAAGAGCAAAGATGTATTTGAAATTGAAAGCCAAAAGAAGTTTGAATGCAAAGAATGCGGCTATCAATTCAGTGTCACTACACAAACCATCTTCCACGATTCCCACTTGCCGCTTGAGACTTGGTTTCTTGCCGTCTTGTTGCTCTGCGAAGCCAAAAAGGGGATGAGTGCTCTCCAGTTGAAGCGAACCCTTTTTGGCTTGCATAAAGGTTCCTACAAGACCGCCTGGTACCTGTGCCACAGAATCAGAGCCGCAATGCGCGAAGCCGACAAGCCAATGCTTGATGGCAAGATCGAAATGGATGAGACCTACGTGGGTGGCAAAACAAAGGGCCAAGGATTCATCGGACGGAACAATAACAAAGAGGTCGTGATCGGTATTCGGCAGCGTAACGGTGAACTGCGCCTTTTCCATGCCAGTGATGTGAAAGCCGGTACGCTCGCACAATACATTCGTGAGAACGTTAGCGAAGATGTAGACGTGATTATCACTGATGATTTTATGTCCTACCCGTTCGCCATGAAGCGTGCAGGAGTAGAGGCCGCGAAACACAAGACCATCAATCACAGCGGGCATGTCTATGTGATGGGTGACATTCATACGAACACTGTTGAATCCGCTTTCTCTCTTCTCAAGCGCGGGATCATTGGAACGCGGCATCGCGTTAGTGCAAAGCATCTCGCAGCCTACTTGGAAGAAATGAGTTTCCGATTCAACCGCCGCAAGCGGCCCGATCTGTTCATTGATACGCTGCGCCATATGATTACGGCTAATCCTCTGACGTTTGAAAAATTAACCGCTTAAACTATTTCCTACAGCACTAAACTTTCTCCTGGCCAGCTACCCCTCTTAGGCTGAAAGGGATCGCAATCGCCCCGATTGGGATTAAGGCGCCTGTTTCGGTTAAAAATCAGGCCAGGAGCCGCCTAGCCGAAAGGAAGGTGAGGCAATGAAAAGAAAAGTTGCCTCACTTCGCCGAATGACCCGTGTAATGGACTTCGTTCTGAAAGTCGGACTGATAATCCAGCTTATCGAACGCATATTACAAGGTAAGTAGGCGAAAGGGGTGGGTTGTGATCAACCCACCTTATTTCCTTTTGGCCCGCTGAACGCAATCTAAACTTCTCTTCCGCCAAACCAAGACAATTTCACCGTCTTCAATTCAACTTCACGCTTCAGTACCGTGGTTGATTCTTTCTCAATGTGATCCAATACCCCTTCGACTTCTTTGATATCTTTTGATTCCGTAAGGGCGTAATCTCCGTTTTTTCTAAAAGCGACTAAATCGGTAAATCCCCCGCACGAATCAACCTGCCCCTTAACCTTCCAAATGACATATACGGCGATGCTACTCGATTTCTCAACAGATGCTCCCGCCGTAGAGAAACGTGACAATAGGTCATTGGCCAAGAGAATCCCTGCGCCAATGGCTTTTTCACTAACTTGATGGAATGACGTTCCTGAATAGTGGAATAGTCCATAAGGACCTTTTTTCATCGTCAAGCCAATCAAAAGCTCCACTGTCGGTCTTTCGTTATCAGGAAAATATGCCCAGGGTGCTAAATGTTTATGAAAAAATCCCAGAAGATTCGTTTCCAATTTAGCCTTAAGTTTTCCGAAATCATCCAACTCGCCCATTCCCTCTAATGCTTTATCTCTCGCCGTGTCGATGTAATCCGAAGAACCAGCTCCAGCAATTGCGAAAACATTGTTGGTGTCGTGGAAGATCGTTGTCCGAATTTTTCCCCGCTCGTTCTTAATATATCCAGTTATAGTTTCCTGACTGTCAGCAGCGATAACGACACCGTCGTTTCCGCATAATCCAACAATAATTGTCACGGCTTTCCTTTCAGGAAGCCGCCTTGGTTCTGGCCGTGGGATATAATGCGGCTTCGGAAACGGGTTAATCATCGGCCCGTTTCCGATACTTCGTCAAGTGAATAATCGTGTCGATCTTTCGAGGGGACCGCCACCCAGATAGAGAAACGGCAAGACTGGATGGCGGTGGATCGAGTCGCTTGCGAACTGCTCTCCGCCCCAAATTCCCTGCTAACAGGGAAAAATGCAGGGAAATTTCGTCGACTCCCGTGACGGAACCCTTGGAGAAGATATTCTAGAAGAGCCACTTAGGTCGACAATGGCCTTTCCAACGCAAATCAGAACAGGGAATTAATAGGGCCTGAACAGGGAATTGCGCCCGTGAAACAGGCTTTTTAGCCCGGTCTCCTTCCCTTCTAGTGAAAGGTGTGCTGCTGCGGCTCCTTTTGAAACCGGGGGCGCCAAAGTTTTATTTATAGGAATAGTTGCGGGCCCTTGGATTCCCCGAATATCTTCTTCAGCGCACGAGCGGCAGGCCCCAGCCCAGGCAAGAAAGTACATTCATCCTAGGACATCTATTCTATTTTCTTAGTCCGCCCCTCTCCCTAACCTACACGGGAAATGCTTGCTGACTCAGGTACAGGGAGCCCGACCAGCTCCGGCACCATGGCCGTCGCAATTCTGAACTTCCTCGTGCCTACAGGGCCAGCAGAATCTCTGGTTTTACGGTTTCCGAAAGGACGCCCATGAACAGCCAAGCCGCAGAGATGGTGATCACGTATCAGACGGTCGCAGAGCTGCGAAGCAATCCGCGCAATTCACGCACGCATTCCAGACGTCAGATCCGTCAAATCGCCGACAGTATTAAGGTCTTCGGATTTACCAATCCCATTCTGCTCGATAGCAGCAACACGATTATCGCGGGTCATGGCCGCGTTGCTGCCGCAAAGCTGCTCGGGATATCCGAGGTACCAACGATCCGCCTCGAGAATCTGTCGGCTGACCAAGTTCGGGCCTACGTGATCGCCGATAACCGCCTGGCTCAAAAAGCCGGATGGGACAAATCGATCCTCGCTATCGAATTGCAAAACCTTCTAATCATCGATAGCGATTTCGATGTGACTATCACCGGTTTCGAGATCCCGGAAATCGACCTCATTCTCACTACCGATAGCAGCAAACCTGATCCCGAAGAAGACTTCGAGGAGGCGAAGACAGGAGACGCAGTCACCCGACCTGGTGATGTCTGGCAACTCGGCCGCCATCGCCTCCTTTGCGGAAGTGCAATCGAACGGACCTCATTTTCACAGTTGCTGGGCAACAAACGGGCTGACGCCGTCTTTGTGGACCCACCCTACAACGTACGCATCGACGGTAATGTCAGCGGTAACGGATCGATCCGGCATCGGGAGTTTGGCATGGCCTCGGGCGAGATGAACGAGTTCGAGTTCATCACATTCCTAGCCGCCAGCTTAGGGCTATTGTCACGCTACAGTGTCGCCGGGTCGGTCCACTTCGTGTGCATGGATTGGCGACACATGAGCGAACTGCTGAGCGCAGGCCGGCAGGTACATGAATCAATTCTGAATGTCTGCGTCTGGATCAAGAACAATGGCGGGATGGGTTCGTTCTATCGATCGAGGCATGAGCTGGTGTTCGTTTACAGGAAGGGTAGCGCGCAGCACCGTAACAATGTGCAACTCGGCCGGTTCGGTCGTAACCGCACGAACGTCTGGGAATATCCTTCGATGAACAGCCTGTCGAAGATGAGCGAGGAGGGCAATCTATTAGCCCTGCACCCCACCGTCAAGCCCGTAGCGCTCGTAGCCGACGCGTTACTCGATTGCTCGGCACGCGGCGACCTGGTCCTGGATTCCTTTCTGGGCTCAGGATCCACACTCATTGCCGCTGAGCGAACCGGCCGCGTTTGCTATGCGATGGAGATCGACCCGCTTTATGTCGATGTCGCCATTCGCCGTTGGCAGAAATATACAGGCGATCACGCCATACAGGCTGTAAGCGGCAAATCATTCGATGAAATCGCTGCCCCTTCGCAGGTGAACCATGCCTGACTACGATAGGAACGAGCTCGATCTGGCTGGCGTGGATCCTGCAATCCTTGCTGAAGAGAGCGATTCGAACTACACGGTCGGGTATCGTAAGCCGCCCAGAGACTCGCAGTTCAAACCAGGCCAATCCGGTAATCCGAACGGACGTGGTCGCAAACACACTACGTTCGATGACGACATCGAAAAGGAGCTACGCACTTTCATCGTGATTCTTGAAGATGGAAAACAGAAAAGGGTCACGAAAATGCAGGCAATTGCCAAACAACATGTGAATAAAGCCCTGAAGGACCCCAAGTCAACCGAGCTGCTGTTCAAAGACAGGAAACCGAACCGGTCCGATCGGCAGGACAACGTGAATGAACTGGTCGAGCAGTTTCGCGAGAGAAATCGACGCATATCTGGGAAAGACAAAAAGTAGATAGCCGGTGAACCCAGTGCCTCGATTTAACTTTGGGCCGCGAGTTGAGCGCTTTGCCATGCGCCCGCCGGAGGACGATTGGTCCATCAATATCCTCGAAGGAGCGGTTCGCAGCGGTAAGACTTGGAGTCTTCATCCCAAAGCAATCTATTGTTCCTGCTACAACGTGGGCGGCCGCAAGATCTTTACCGGCGTATCGAAGCAAAGCATCTACAACAATGTTCTGGACGATCTCTTCGACATTGTGGGCACACGCAATTACAACTACAACCGCTCCACAGGAGAGCTTAGGCTGTTCAATTCCGAATGGCTGGTTATTGGTGCAAAAGATGAAGGTTCGGAACGATACATTCGCGGGTTGACCGTTGGTGTTGCGATCTGCGACGAAATCAGCCTTATGCCCCGAAGTTTTTTTCAGATGTTGCTCACCCGCATGTCTCCCCCGGGCGCCCGCTTGTACGGAACAACAAATCCCGATAGCCCGTACCACTGCCCAAGTTCATCGAGGCTAGATGATTACGCGCATCCCACACATAGCTGTTCGTGCCATCGCTGGTCACATTCCTGTTGGCGTCATAATAAAGGGAAGCTGTTCCCCAAGTCGTGAGCTGATTATTAGCGTTATAAGCTGTGGTGCTGATCGCCGTCGGCAATGCCTGTTGTGCCAAACTACGACCCATGCCGGTGCGGCGGCCCGCGAGATCGTAGGAATAGATCAAATTAACGAGTGCTGTGCCCCCGTTCGTGTATGTGAGTCCCGCGGAGGACGCAAAACCCGCTTTCGTCGTTGTGGAAGGTGACGCGCTCGATCAGGCCGGAGATGTCTTCGGTCAGCGGCTTGCGCTCGGGTGTTGCGGCACTCATCCTGTTGGAGCGTTATTCTCCCACGGAAAAGTTGCGCCCGGCTGCGTCAGATGCGGCGATGGGCTTAGTTCCGGCTTGACGGTCCCCGCCTGTCTGCTAGCTACAGCACTCCAACTATGACAAGGGACATGTCATCTGTAGGAGGACCGCTGCGCCAAGCAGCGACCCTGTCAATGATGGCTTGCTTCATACTTGGCAGCGGCAGGTTGGCCGTTGCTTGTACAATCTCGGCGAATCCCTGGATGCCGAGCATCTCCTCTTGCGCGTTGAAGGTCTCGATGAAGCCATCGGTGTAAATCACCACGCGGTCGCCCGGCTGCAAGGTAACTTCGACCGGCTCGCCTTTCACCGCGTCTTCTAGAAGTCCCAAAAGCGCGCATTGCGATTCCAGCAGCCGTAGCGAGTCGCCAGGCCGAGCAACCATTGCCGGCGGGTGGCCGGCCCCAGCAAATTCGAGCACGCGTCCCTCCCGCCTGAGATGCGCGGCGGCCAAGGTCAAATAGAATTCGGGGCTGCCCAGGTACCTGAGAACGAATCGATTGAGGTGGCGCATCATCGCCATCAGTCCTACAGCGAGCTCGATCTGGGACATCGTCTCAGCATAGATTCGATTGGCCAGAAGAGCGGAGCCGATACCGTGACCGGAAACGTCGCACATGAGGACGTTTAGCCGATCCGCGCGTTCTGCTACGACACCGCCGATCGTTCGCGCCGGCTGGTAGAACGTCTCCACGGAAAAGCCGCCCCAGGTTAAACTCGCCGGCACGAGACTCTGCTGAACCCGTGCGGCAAGCCGCAAGTCCTCCTCGATCTCACGCTGCCGCACTTCTAGCTGTAAGTTGGCGCGACGCAGTTCCGTTTCCATTCGCTTACGCTCAGTGATGTCGATCAGAGTTCCTTCGATTTCCGGCGTGACCGTTTCCTGTCCATCCAGCAGAGTCGCATTCTCCAAAACCCAGACCGGACTGCTATCTTTTCGCCTAAGGCAGCGCTCGAAATTGCTGAGGGCTTTTTGTTCCTTAAGGGCGTCGAGGAATCCATCCGCTCCGTCAGGGCACAGGGGAATAACCTGTGCTGCTTGGCCTAGCTGTTTACGCGAGGCGTATCCAAGGATTCGCGAACATGCGTCATTGCAATCGAGAATCCGTCCGTCAAGAGCGATGCGATAGACACCAGCGAGGCTGCGCTCAAAGAATCGGTGGTAGCGTTCATCGCTTCGAGCCAATTCCAAAGCTTGCGCAGCGAATCGCCTGTCTACCCACGACGTCAACAGAGCCAGTGCGAGGATGATTAAGGTAGCTACCGCAATGCCGGCGGTACCCACGGTCGAAACGCTTACGGCGCGTGAAAGGTCCACCGGCGCAACGGAAGGCACAAAAGTGGCGGCGGCATTCCGGTGTAGTGCATAGTTGGAATGGCAGCGCCCAAGATCAGGGCGCCCCCGGCCTTTCGCAAGCCGATTCCGGTCTTGTCCTCTCGGAAGTAAAAGGCAAGCCACAATGCAGCGAGCGAAATCAGCACGGCGAGCACCACTGACAGGATCACAAGGAGGGAATTGAAGTGGACGGCGGCTCCGACTCGTATCGCGGCCATCCCGATGTAGTGCATGCCTGCGATACCGGCGCCCATCAGAATGCTACCGGCCATCGCTTCGGCGGCTCCCATCCGCCGCCGGCTCACGACATACAGTGCAACGGCTGAGGCTGTAATCGCCGCCAGAAGCGACAGCAGAACGGTCGGCCAATGGTAAGCCATGGGAATCGGCAGCATGAAAGCAAGCATCCCGATGTAGTGCATCGACCAGATTCCAGTCCCCATTGCGATGGTTCCGCCCAGCAGCCAAAGCACCCGAATGGGCCCGCTCGAGGCGGCCACACGCGCCGCAAGATCGAGTGCCGCGTACGACGCGACAATGGCGATCAACACCGAGAGCGCCACGAGAGAATGGTCGTAATAGCCGATCAGATTAGCGGCAGCCATGGAGGTTCATGCAGACGCGACGCGGTGGGGTCCGCGATGCTGCCAATGTTATGTCGTTCCGTTTGGTTTACCTTCGTTGGGTTCATCGTCCTTTGCTTTCTTGGGCTTTGCTTGGTTGGGACTCATGACACAGTTCCACTTGTGTCCGCGACGGCAGCGATACTCCATCACCTAAACAGGCCGCGGCTTCAATCTCCGCCGTTGGCGGTATTTCACGGTTATAGGTTTGCGTTTGCACTTCGGACATTCATAATCGTCCATTGCTTCAGTCCTCTCGCTGGGTCAAGAGACTGAAAATGCTGGGAGTTTCTACTCGCCGAATGGCGGGCCGCCGCAACCCTGCTAATGATGGTGGATCGGATGGTGTTCGACGCGAGGCCCGACCCTGCGTAGCCAAGGATGTTCATACGGGTGGACGTAGAAGCCCCGATTCGCCCATACTCGACGCCAGGGAGTCTCGTCGATAATGATTTCGTGCGGACCCCATAGGAGATGCGGGTAGACCCATCCCCAAGGTGCAAAGGCTCCAACGATGACAGCGGGGCCGAAGCGGACCGCTCCGGAAACTACCAAGCCGGAAGGCGGGGGCCTGAATACGATCAGGGGATCGTATGTCGGAAGATAAATGTATTGCGGGTTGACTGGCTGGATCCCAATATAGTTGTCAACGGTTGTCACTGTGTAGTACGCGTTTGAGCGCAAATAGCCGTAATCATAGGCACGCTTACGGAGCCTCTGGATGGCATCCATTGCATCGGCGCGCTGCAGCAATAAAGCGTTGCCTAGCTGCTGCGTCCACGCCATATCCTGCGCCATCATGTTGAGAACCGCAGGGAAAGGGAGCAGCGCTAATATGCTCGGATCGAACTGAAGATTGTCCGCACGGATCG
>Ga0206819_10310_pt1 | contig 14186 bp, 12 predicted proteins | sample Alteio_BWOrgCont_87_FD_152855 | JGI IMG/M metagenome (GOLD analysis project Ga0206819, IMG submission 152855) | Enriched cells from forest soil in Barre Woods Harvard Forest LTER site, Petersham, Massachusetts, United States -... | ecosystem: Environmental > Terrestrial > Soil > Temperate forest >... | reverse complement strand
GATTCTGACGACCGTAGTGCTTACTCTCATCTCCGAAACTCTGGGCCGCAAGAAAGTAGTCTAGGCGGATGCCAACGACGTTGCTCCTATGCAGGCAATCCACTATAAGCTGACCAGGCTACTGGAGTTGATTCGAATTTTCAGCACACGGCTGGCTCAATTAGTCCTGTCAGCCAGGGAGCCCGTCGTAGCTCCATTGGAGAATCGGCTGGCCGTCCACGCCTCGTCGAATATTGGAGTTGGAATTACAATTCGAGGTAGCAATTGCTGTCGAGTCGGGCTCGCTTTGCGTTGTAGCATCAAGGTTATTGCCTTGTCCTCTGAAGGTGCGGTGGCCACTGTAGTATGCGAGCGTGTCATATCCGGATCGGGAATACTTGCGTAGAATCTGATTCTTGCTGTGTGTAGCAACCCATTGGTAGTGCATTTGCGCCAGCGCGACCTGATTGCAGTTTTGATATGAGAGCGCTAAGTAATAATGCACGGCATCAGGGCGGAAATTGCTGTTTTGCAGCTTTTCGAATCGTTTGGCGGATTCTACAAATCTGCCGCCGTTGAAAGCCGCTAACGCAGCGTTGAATTGTTGCTGCGCAGTGCTCTCATTGTTGGCATGAAGAGCAACGCTGGTAGCAAGAATCCTTCCGCTAAAAGTGTGTGTCGAGTTAGCCGCAGATGACGTGGACCATGCAGGTAGCGCAAACGAAATTGCCGCCAGCGCTGTCACGGTTACTTTCCAACTTGGTTTGTCAGGCAAATGACCTATACCCATTTGGTTCACCGCTAAAATGTTACTGTTCCATTATAGTGGCCTGGGTTGGGCAAAGCACAAACTTGCCTACTTAGCGGCTGCCTCGCACATGGGCGCGTCCAGAGTACGTGGCTTGGGTGTTAATGGGAGTGGATGGCAACGTTTGGTTTTTCTGCTCGCCTGCAATCAAGCAATTTCGTTCCACTGAGCGCATCTGACCTAGCTCGGATGCAGTGCCAACTTTCTGTCCCAGATCCAGAGCTCGTTCAAGTATGGGTAGGGCTTCAGAATAATGTTGCTTGTTATAGAGTTCGACGCCGCAGTTGAAATACGCGGCCATCAGGTTTTCTAAAGCCACTTTGTAGGAACTATCCAAATAACAAACCTCGCGCAAAAAGATAATTGCCTGTCCACTATCGCCGGCGCTGATTTGCCGAGCCGCTTCGTTGCACAGGGCAAAGCAAGTGCTGCGATCATCAAGACGTTTGAGTCTTATATCATCGAGCTTCTGTTTTGCGGTATAGACAAGTTTGATAGTAGTTACATCTCGCGATGACAGCTTGATTTCGGATGCGCACGCGTCAACAGTTGTTTCACCCGCCAGAGAAGTTTTTGACACTTCTACAGCGCGGGCCATGATGTCGGTTTTCCTGCCGCTGTGTCCCAGTCCAAGCGCGTGTCCAAGCTCATGCAATGAAGCAAACTGCATCGCTTTCAACCCCACATGATTCTGGTCGCTCGTGGTCAATAGATAGATTGAAGCATGATCGATCCCTTCATGCAGGACCATATCTGGCTCACAAGCTCCCAATTCGTGTCCATCAGGTTTGGATTTCCAGGTGCTTGGATTAGCCGTCCATTGCACATCAATGTCTGCCTTGGCGGCATCTTCAGTGAATTCAAAGCTCACCATGTTATCTGTGGCTAGACTCCAGGACTGGCAAGCATTCTTGAACACCTCAACATATCTTGAATCGAAACCTGCAACATCCGCGCCAGGATGAACAAATATTTTCAACGGCATGCGCTTGCGCTGCCAGAAGTCGGCATACTCCATGCCAGCGATATAGTTGTCTGTGGGGCTGTTAACCAGCCTGGCCTCTGCCGATGAAAGGCTACGCGAGGATCTTGCTGGAGCTGCAGAAACAGGAATGACAGCCAGTTCCCAGATCAGAAGCGCTCCCAGTAGGCAGCAGATCCCAAGCTGGTACGAGGATGAAAAAGACACGCCGGCGGAGCCAGTGGGGAGATCTAGCCCCAACCGATTGGAGATCTGCATAGAAGGTTTGTTGTGCCTTTGGACTTACTAAACGAAAAACATGCATTAGTATGTGCCAAAATATTTGGCTGCCAATAGGGTTTTCCCTGTGCCTTAAATCTCTGCCGCATCCGCTTGCAAAAAAGAATCAGCCGAGCCTGTCTAATAGATCAGGCTCGGCTGAATGATCATCGAACGAAACACTATTGTGTTTACTTCGTTCGATCGACTTCTACCTTCCAGGTCTGTATCCGCCCATCCATGCCGGATATCCGTCAGGTCCAACATAATCGTTGTTCGGCCAATAATTTTGATTGTATTGCCAATTTTGGTTTTGCCAATACTGGTTAGATCGCACCTGGTCGTGATGGATTCTGTACCCTCTGTTCCAATCGCGATGGCGGTTCCCGTCATGATGGTCTGCCATTGCTGCTGGTGCGATGGTTGCAAACATCGCCACTAAAGCCAGCATTTTAATTACGTTTCTCATCGCTAATCCTCACTCTTCCTTCGCCCTGGAATCTGAGACGGCTGACCGCCAGGAAAGATTCCTCTTTCGCAGAAAAGCATAAGCACAAGCCCAACTTCTCACAGACAGTTAACACTATTAGTAAGCTCAACCAGATCAACATGGTGGATTCAAACAGCATGAGGCTTAGTCGCCAACTCCAGCGCTAGCACGAGCAAACGTGCGTGCGGAGGTTCCGTGTTGCCGAAACCACGCAGTGGTGGCTCACCGCCGTTATGCGGAGTGTTTGGCCAGCGAATCGATGGTCGGGGGGAAAGGCATCAATGTGGCAATTGATGACCTGCAAAACATAGTCAATATGACCGCTTGCAGAACGGCCGCTCTCATGTTTATGCTTCTCATTCTGTTCATGGTTCACCTTGCTGGCATGTAATCATAAAGGGCGGCATATCAAAGGAGACGAAATGGATCTTGACGACCACTCTTTGCAAGCGCTCTCCTGCGATATTTCCATTCGACCGCGTGATGCCGCTGGGATTGCGGAATTGCTTCCTTTTGTTCGCACTGCAAACAACGACGGCGATAAAGTGATTGTTTATTTTGACGAGGCTGGTAAAGCTGTCGTGGAGTCATTTGTTAGTGCTGAGCGTTTGTGTTGCACCGGGCTTACCTGGGAGCTGGAGTCGACTGACAATCAACTGAAATTGACGGTTACAGGAACTAAAGAGCGCGTTTCGATCATCAAGGAATGGTTTGATCCGGCTTGAGCATGGACGTTGTAGCGAGGTAGCATATTTGGTGCTGGAACCCAGGTATACGTATGAATTCGAATCAGCTGCTACCACATGATTTGACCTGGTCTGACGTTGATCCCAAACTGCATCCGTTTGATCCATCGCCGGCTTATTCAATCGCGCTGAGCAGGATGCCGGAAAAGAAACCGATCAGCGATCAGGAAATGTGGCAAATAGAAAACGATTGGGAAGATTCAATAACGCGTGGGCTGGTTGAACATTATGGACGCTGGGCAACCGGATGGCGCTGGTCTACTGATGAAGGCAGCATCGGCGGTGGTCCGGTAAGAGAATGGTGCTGTCCAAGACACTCGTGGACTTCCTCAATTGAAACTGCGAAGCGAGTGCAGTCCGCGCTAGTCGACTGGAGAAACTGGATCGAGCAGCTATCTGGACGGTTTGCCGAGCTTGCACCAAACGCAGAGGTAAACCAAACCGATGCGTTTAAGATAGCCGTGGTTGTACTTGTGACCGATGTGGTCAAGCGTACTGCTGCAGGAGATGCCTGGTATTTGCACTGCCAGCAAGTTCTTGGATGGTATCTTGAACTTCACGCTGTATCTAGTGAGCGCGCCGCCGAACTGATCCGCGATGCTATTGGTGGCAGGTTTGAGAGTTGGATTGCACCGGAAGGCGACACCGTTAGAGATGTTGCTAAGAAAGTCGCGGCCAACGCAGCGTCGTTATTGGACCAAAAGCATGACTGATGCCTTGAGTGAATGGCTCCAATTGCGGAAGGATTTTGATTGGGTTCAGGTTGAAGATGTGCGCGGGCCAATTACGCCTGTACGCGATGGACACGGACATTTCATTAATACTGTCGGAAAGTCGCGTGATCCTGAACGAGCAAGCGCACTACATGCTGCTCTGGAACGAGTACGCGAAGATGCAATGGTCAAAGCATCCCTGGACTTTGATCGGCTTTGCGGTTGGCAGCAACTCGTGCTTGACACTATCCACGTGTCATTCCGCACCGGTCCTGCATTCGCCAAAGACGGTCGCGAACAATACAGTTTTGATGCGAATACGCAACAGTTATTTGCGCGCTGCCTTGATGAAGCCAACTCAGAGCAGCTTCCAATTATTGGGCGCGCAAGCCGCGCGTATTTCGATATAATCTTCTTTCATCCTTTCCCCGACGGCAATGCACGTTCGGCAGCACTCGCCCTCGACTTCATCTTAGCCAGACAACTCATCTTTCTCGATCAAGTTGCTCCTCTCTATATGACTGAAAGATCCCCGAACTTAGTTGGCGTCCGGTCCTTTATGGAGTTGTTGGACGTATTAGTTCAATCAACACTGCATCGAAAATTGCATACTGACTAGCAAGTTTTGGGGGACATCGTGGTTATCCAGAAACAGAAGGCAGGTGGCTTTGTTACATGCCACCACATCTGATTCACTCCAGGAAAGTCAATCAGTTCAATCTCAGAGTGGACCGAACGAAAATCACGAAAGCTGAAATACCTAAATAAAAAAGTCCCCCTAGCTGAACTACCAATACCATCAATCCAAGCACACCCAGGAGCAAAATCAAGATCCCGCACAAAAGGTTGTGCGTGTCTACATTGGCAGCTGCTCCCATCACATGAGAGCTAAACCCGTGGCTATGCACTAAACCACAAACCACCCCCAGGCAACAACACAACAGTGCTGTAATCCCTGCAACTTGCACACAGCTGCCTTTCGACTTTTGCATCTGGACCATTACTCGTGGGACCTCTATATACCACTATATACGATGGCCAACCGAGCGGTTTTGAGCTCACCGCTTCTCAGGTCGAAATGTAGCTAACAAAGCTACGGATTCCCTTCCGAAACATCTGGTAGTTTTCGGGAAGATTGCTCTTAGAACCTGGTTCCATCACCCACTGCCATCCGTGCTCCGCGCTCCGCGATAAGATAGAAGTCTAAAGCACTGAACTAAGTGAGCTCCTGGCGTCTTTCGCATCAGCAGTTTGCTTGAACAATGTGAGGAACAATGGTTAAAGGTGGCCTGTCCAAGAACGCCTATCTCTGGATATCGGTCGCGATCGTGTTGTCGGCACTGGTTTTGGCGCCAGTAGTCTTTGTAGTGGGCTGTTCTTTAAACTATTGGTCGGGTCCGGCACAGCTGTATTTGTATTTTGGTCAGACCCGAGCTGCGCTGGGAGACAACAAAGGCGTGCCCAGCGACACAGAAAGGAAAGTTGGTCGTGAATATGAGCAACCGCAACTTCCAGATAACAAATCCAACAAAGTCTTATCGGCATCAGACTTAGCACACGGCGAACGACAACTGAGGGCAATGCTGAGGGACCGACAAGCAATGGTGAAATACGAGGAAGAAATTGCCAAATACGAGCAAGAATCGGGCGACTGGAATTACGACAATGGTAGCTACGTCCAGGCGCTGCCCCATTACAAACGCGCATTAGCAATGAAGGACAGTTTTCTCGGAGCAAAAAGTTTGAAATTGATTACGTGCCTGAACAACCTCGCCGGGCTTTACTATAAGTTGGGTAAATATGCAGACGCCGTGCCACTCTATGAGCGAGCTGTCGCGATCAGAGAGGACAATCTCGGAGTAAATCATCCAGAGGTGGCAACAAGTCTTTGTAACTTAGCAGTGGTGTACAGTGAACAGCGCAATTACGCGGAGGCGCTCAAACTTTATACACGTGCCCTCGATATCAGAGTACGTGCGCTTGGGCCGCGTCATCCGGAAGTGGCGATGACACTCAATCATCTCGCTCGAATGTACTACAGCTTGAACAGATATACCGATGCTGCAACTTTGTACGAGCGGGCTCTGACAATTGATGAAACCGCTTTGGGACCAGATCATCCTGATGTCACGGAGTGCCTGAAGAATCTAAAAGTTGCATACATAGCCGGCGGAAGAAACCCCGAGGAGCAGCCGCTCTATGCACACGCGATGTCCATAAGAAAGTACTCCGATACGAATCAACTTTGAGTCACGAATTGGTGTCGTAATATGGAGTGCTGGAAACCAAGGAACGCCCGCGCCGTTGCGTCATGCACTGATGTCCGGTCAGACGGCGCCTGTTTCGCTGTACTTGCGGGCGAAGCGCCAGAGCATCCATTTGAAGTTGCGAATGCGGAAGCGGTGAAAGCCGCACATCTTCATTTCTTTGTAAGCGTCCTCAACTTTCCAGCCTTGTCTGGCGACGCGGAACATGGCAACCAATAGACCGGTGCGATCTTTGCCGTGCAGGCAATGCACGAAAACGGGATGGGCACTTTGGTCGTCGAGAATGGCGAGGAAGTCTGCGATGGTTTGCTCGTTCGGAAGAAACCAGTAACTCAAAGGCAAAGTGACAAACGTCATGCCTGCGGCTTCAACCGGCTCGCGCTCCGCGTTGATGGTGCGTTTGCCGAAGCGCAAATTGATCACGGTTTTGACACCAATATTTTTCAGCGTTTCTATGCCCTCAGCACCTGGTTGACCGCCGCGAAAGAGCCAGGGCGTGACTCGCCGAAAATTTCGGATCGGCACAGATGGATCCGTCTGCGAGTTCACATCGCTTTCGCTAAATTCGGTCATCAATCTTATCGTGGGCCCGATCTACTACGTGATTGCACCATACCGGATATTTTCTGATGCGTAAATAGGTCATAGTCTTTTCACACTTCAGTAGATATCATGAGGTCCTGGCGTATAATTACACAGAACAAATCTGCTGGTGTTGCTATTTTACAAAAATTGAGGGCTCATGGCGATTGATAACCGGGGCAACGGCAAACCTGGCGTGTATTTAGATGGGGCGACCGTCACACCTGTTCCGTCAAGAGATGGCCAGGAGGAATTGCTCGAAAAAACAGTGGTAAACGTGCCCCTGGCAAGACCAGGGCAGCTGCGTCCGGGCGATGTTGTTGGCAATAAGTATCAAATAGTATCGCTGGTGGGACGCGGCGGTATGGCTGAGGTTTATCGAGCCAACGACATCCAGCTGTCACGGGAAATTGCGTTGAAGGTGATGCTGCATGCGCACTCCGACGACGAGCAGATCGCCGATCGCTTCGCCCAGGAAGCACGATTAGTGGCGTTATTGCCGACAGACCGGGTCGTGCAGATTCACGAGTTCGGGCGGCTGCATGATGGCCGGCCATACATGGCGCTGTGTTTTGCTGAAGGCACAACACTGGCTCACGCCCTGACGCAAGGACCGATATGTTGGTTGCAGGCATTCCGCATCGCCAGTGAGATTTGCGAAGGGCTCGCATTTGCGCATGAGCGGCACATCCTTCACCGCGACATCAAGCCCAGCAACATCATGTTGAGGCGAGGCGAGGATGAGCATGTCGAGATAACGATCTTGGATTTCGGCATCGCTAAGATTATGTGCAGCGATGATCCGAATTCTCAGCGATTAACGCGCACGGGCGAGGTTTTCGGTAGCCCGACGTACATGAGTCCAGAGCAGTGTTTGCCGGGCAGAAAAATTGACGAGCGCACCGACATCTATGCGCTTGGTTGTGTGCTGTACGAAATGGTTGGCGGCAATCCGCCGTTTATCGGCGAAAACGCGATGATGACAATGTACATGCACGCTCATGAAGAGCCGCGTCAGCTGGAGACTCCGGAAGGTTTTGAAGCATTTCCGCCTGGATTGGATCAAGTCGTTCGCAAAGCGCTCGAGAAAGATCCGGATCTGCGATATCAATCAATGATTGAATTCAGAGATGCATTGAATGACTTCGCATCTGGTGCCCCGGTTAAACGTGATGTCCTGACAAACGTCGGTCTTACCGGCACAGTGTCAGAGATTTCCAACATAGCCAATCGAATCAGAACAGATCGTATGCTACGAAAAGCTGTGAAAAAGCAGAAACGAAATCGCATGATGGCGTTGGTCACATTCATTGGAATATGCATCGGCATCAATGCTCTTTCCAGCATTCAAAAAATGGCGAATCATAAACAAGACGAAGGAAAACGCTCCGTCGCCAGCCTGCCGCCGGCCCCGACTGATGACGATAACGATCAGGATGAACAAGCAAGGATTGCGATTAAACACGTGGTCAAAAAGATGAAACATCCTCAGATCCAAATGGATCCAGCGAAGGGCATGAAAATTACTGACGGTGCCTCGTCGATCTCGATTGACGCTAATGGCATCAATATTTCCGACCATAGCACCAAAGGAAACACCGAGGTCTCGGTGACGCAAAAAGGTGTCAAGGTCAACGACAAGCCAGTCAAACCCGGCTCTACCAAGAAGGGTTCGTCGACTCCCGAACTGTCAGTATTCTAGACTCTCTCTCCAAGATTGAATTTATGCTGTTTGATGATGGCGGCAATCTCTTCTCTGCGGTTGATGAAAAACGACCATCTTTGCGGCTGGAATGGAATCCTGATGAGATTGCTCGCGGCTAGCCCGTTATCCATCAACATTCCTAAGAATACGAATCGATGCACCACAGAGACAACTTCGGGTTTGAAGGAGAAGTCTGCTCCGATCCACAGCGCATCCATGCCAAAAGGTTTAGTAAAGCAATTGACCAGTGTTTCAGACTGGAGTTGCATGTGGACCGGTGTTGATTCTGCAGGAATTTCTCTGGCACCGCTGCGAAAATTCAGCTCTATCATGCGCTTTTGATCGTCTATCAGGATCCTCACAGGTTGCATCCACAGGCTTATGCCGGGAAATGACTTTCTCAGTTTGTCACAATACTTCTGGCAAGCCTCCAGGATTTTGCTCCACTCGGAGGCGTTCTTGTAGTTTTTCTCGTCCAAATCTGACTGAGCTAGTGCCGGATTCCGCCTGTCAATCACAGGACCTTCAGCTTGACTCCAGTGCACGCTGTCTCCTACATGCAGTGCAAGGAGCGATCCTGGAGCAAGCTCGGCCAGATCTTCGGGTGTCAGGAGTGAGGAATTCTGATAATTAGAATATGGAGAACGGTAATAGTGCAGTGAAGCAAAGGGAATGACCCATTTCGGTCTCACCTCCCTCATTATGGACGAGAAGCGCTGTTTGAGTCGCGCTTTAACAGCCTCATGTGATTCATAATTCCAGAATTTGTATGCGTGATTGTAATTGCAAAGCAGAATATCGATCGGGCCAAATTCACGAACTACCATACGCAGAGCATCGGCTGGCAGGTTGCAATCGTTGTAGTTCAGTACTTTCATGCCAGCTATGTTGACTACAAGCATGTTGTCGATGCGACTGGCAGGGTACCGGATCACACTTATGTCGTTATTAAGAGATAAGCGTTTGCGCTCGCCCAGATCGATGATATTGGAAAATCCAAGTTTTTTCAGGAAGTCTGGTCCGCTGATATTCTCCGAGATGTTGGCAAGAACCGTGATCTTTGGCGCCTTTTCGGCTAACTGCTTCAACGTGGGAATATGTAAATGATCCTCATGAGGATGTGATATCCAGAGATGAGTTGATGAGGCGGCCTTGTCCAGCGCTTCCGGGTTGGAAAACCTCAGCCCCCAGTTTTCTCTAAAGCAGGTGCCGCTGAACCAGGGATCGAAAAGAAGAGAAAAATTGCCGCACTGAAAAATGACAGATGCGTGATTGAGCAGTTCAATGGATAAAGCTGATGACATGAGCCCGACCGTTGCCATGTTCAGAATCTTACCATTGTCTGGCAAACAGCCGGCAGCTGAGTTTGGAAAACAACCTCTGAGCTTGGACAACCTCGCGAAAGCGGTAGACTAATATGCGAAAATTTTGAATAGTTAGACAGAATCGATCGGGTACAGTTACACTTGGGTCCGAGTGAGAGCCCTTCTCGAAGCAAGTAGCCTAATTGCCAATCGATGCAGCACCACCAGTAATGACAAAGCCCTCTATCTCGGTCGTCTTTCCAGCCTATAACGAGGAGGAAAACATACGGCCCACTATGGCCCGTGCGCTTGCATCGCTAAGCCGGCAATTCGAGACATTCGAAATCATCATTGTAGACGATGGCAGCACCGACTCCACAGGAGCGATCGCTGAGCAATTAGCACGGGACGACAGCCGCATTCGTGTAATTCATAACGAACGCAACATGAAGTTGGGAGCTACGTTGCTCAAGGGATTGGGTGCTGTGCGATACGAGCTAATCACCTATGATGCCATGGACTATCCTTTTGACCTCGACGACCTGGCCCAGATGGTTCCTCTTCTTTCAGTCAACGATGTGGTTGTGGGAGTGCGCAAACAACGAGCTGGTTATACGGCTTTCCGTAAATTCATCAGTCATGTCAACCTGGCGCTGTTGCGCCTGTTGTTCGATTTGAAATTGCGCGATTACAATTTCGTGCAAGTGTACAAGCGCAGTGTTCTGCAGGCGATTCCAGTCGCAGCTCGCAGTACTGGATTTGTGCAACCGGAGATGTTGATCCGAGCCCACCGCTGTGGTTTCAAGATCGTTGAGGTCGACATCAAATATTTGGCGAGAGAAGCCGGTGTCGCTCGTTCCGGTCATCCTGCGGCGATTATAGCGTCGGTTCGCGATCTGATGTTATTCTGGTTGCGCACCAATCGCCTGACGTCATGGATGTTCAGCCAGCCTAAGGAAAATGTGCTCGTGGCAACAGAAGCAAGCAGGCAGATCGAATGACCTCTTTGAAGAATCGATTCCACAACGCGCTGCAACGCCTTTGTCTGGCCGTGCCCTATCTGTCCGAGGGACGACTGGCGACGAGCAAAGTGCTTGCCTTTCTCAAGGTCTGGCACTACCTGAGCAGGAATCAGATTGAAGGAGACTACTTGGAGTTTGGCGTCTGGGAAGGCATGAGCTTTGATCTCTCGCTGCGGTCGGCCGCCAAGTTCTTTCCGAGAAAATCAGATCGGTCGCCGCGCTTTTTTGCCTTTGATTCTTTCCAGGGATTGCCCAAGCCCGACCTGCTCAAGGATGGAGCTGCATTTCAGCAAGGGGAGTATCGAGCGGCATTGGAATGTTTCCAGAGTAATATCAGGAAAGCAGCTCAGGGATTTGAAGTGCAGGTAGTGGCAGGTTTTTACGAGCAGTCATTGACGGAGGCGGTGCTCTCCAGATTCAATCTGACTAAAGCGGCGTTTGTTAATGTCGACTGCGACCTTTATGACTCCACCCTGCACACGCTCCGGTTTGTCACTCCGTTGTTGCGCACTGGTTCGGTGGTTTTTTTCGATGATTGGTTCTTCTCAGGCGGTGACATGACGCGCGGTGAGGCCGGGGCTTGCGCCCAGTGGCTCAAGGAAAATCCCAATCTAAAGCTAGTCGATTATGGAATTGTCGGCATTATGGGTCAGTTGTTTATTGTCAATGTGAGCAGCAACTAGATTCGCTTGCTAGTGCCTCTGCGCAATTGGCGCACAGCTCTGGGCAGGCTGGGTCACTGCCTATGGTGCTCACGTACTTCCAGCAGCGCGGACACTTCGTTCCATCTGCCGGAAGTGCGACGACGCTGATGCCGCCTTCACTTGCTTCAGAGAGAACTTCGTGGCCGTTACGCTCGACCGCCTTGGCTTCTGAGCTTGCGGCGGAGCCTCCGTCGTTGTTTTGCACGGATGCTTGCGACGTGATGAACAACGGCGCAAGATTATCTTTGAGCGACCGCAGTTTTTCTGCCATTTTCTCGTCTTCGACAGAGATGATGATCTGTGCTTCGAGCGGTGAGCCGATCTTCTTCTGTGCGCGGGCTTGCTCCAAAGCCTTGTTGACCACGGAACGAACATTGATAATGTCGCTCCAGAAGGCTTCGAGTTTTTCGTTTGTGAAACGCTCAGTGCCGGCTGGAAAGTCAGTTAGCAACACGCTTTCTTCGTGCGAACCTGCAGCTTTGATCTGATCTGGTATGTGCCGCCAGATGTCCTCAGCCAGGTGTGGTGTGACGGGAACCAACACACGCACTAAAACTTGTAGAACTTGTTCCAATACTGTCTGCACGGCGCGTCTGCTCTTAGACTTCTTGCCGTGCGTGTAGAGCCGGTCTTTGACTATGTCGAAGTAGAAGCTCGACAGGTCGACGACGCAGAAGTTCTGCAGCAGTTGATAATACTTGAAGAACTCATATCGGTCGAAGTCCGCTGAAACTTGCACAACCAGATCATGCAGGCGATGCAAAATGTATGCGTCGATCTCGCTCAATTCTTCGAGCGGTACGCGGTCTTTCGCCGGATCGAATCCAGCAAGATTGCCCAGCAGATATCGGGCAGTGTTGCGCAGTTTCTCATACACCTTCGCCAGCTGTGCCAGCATGTTCTTGCCGATCGGGACATCATCGGTGTAATTGACTGATGCGACCCACAAGCGAAGCACGTCTGCGCCGTACTGTTTGATCACCTCGTCAGGCTCTACCGAATTGCCGAGCGATTTGGACATTTTGCGCCCGTTTTCATCTACGACGAAACCGTGGGTCAAGACCGTCTTGTACGGGGCGCGACCCTTGGTGGCGACACTAGTCAGCAACGAAGACTGAAACCACCCGCGGTGCTGGTCACTGCCTTCCAAATACATCTCGCACGGTGTGCCGCGCAGCTCCTCACGTTGGTCGATCACACCGGCGTGAGTGGTGCCCGAATCGAACCAGACATCCATGATGTCCGTTTCCTTGGTGAACTCAGTGCCACCACAGTGCGCACATTCAAAATCTTTGCCGATGAAATGATCCGCCTCGTGCTCCCACCATGAGTCGGAGCCTTCACGCGCAAAAACTGATGCCACCCGCTCGATGCTGGCATTCGTCATCAAATATTTGCCGCAGTTGTTGCAATAGAAGACCGGTATTGGCACGCCCCATGCACGCTGACGGCTGATGCACCAGTCGGATCGATTTTCCACCATCGTGTAAATGCGATTTCTTCCCGACGCCGGTATCCACTGCACCGTGTCGATCGCTTCTAGCGCTTGTTGACGGAAGCCGTCCACCGACGCAAACCACTGCTCCGTCGCGCGGAAGATTAGCGGTCCCTTGCACCGCCAGCAGTGCGGATAGCTGTGCGAGTAAACCGAGTGATGCAACAACTTATTCAATGATTTGAGATGATCCACAATCGCGGCATTCGCTTTGTCGAAGCGCATACCTGCAAACTGCCCAGCTTCCTCAGTGAAGATGCCGCGCTCGTTTACAGGCGAAATCACGCCGAGCTTGTATTTATGCCCGATCTCGAAGTCCTCAGGACCGTGCCCGGGCGCCGTGTGCACCACGCCGGTACCCGTGTCGGCTGTGACGTGCTCACCCAATATCACCAAGCTGTGGCGATCGATCCATGGATGTTTCGTCTTAATGTGCTCCAGTTCCTTGCCGGTCGCTGTGCCGATCACCGGTGCATCGCCGTTCTCCCAGCCGAGCGTTTGCAAAAATGCATCTTTAAGTGCGTGCGCCACTACCAGCACACCGTGTTCCTTCGTTTGCAGGAAGTCGTACTCAAACTCGGGATGTACCGCCACACCAAGGTTGGCTGGCAGTGTCCAGGGAGTGGTCGTCCAGATTACGAACGACGTGACGGTCGCAGCCGGCACAAACCTGGGCAATTTTGCTATTGATGTTTCATCGACGTCGAATTTTACATAGATCGAATTTGAGTTGTGATCGGCGTATTCCACTTCTGCTTCAGCCAGAGCGGTGGCATCGTTAGGGCACCACTGCACGGACTTCAGTCCCTTGTAGAGATAACCCGCATCAGCCATCTTGCCAAAGACACGAATCTGGGCCGCTTCAAAAAGTTTGTTCAACGTGATGTATGGCTGTTCCCAATCGCCCCACACTCCGAGCCGTTTGAAGTTTGCTTCCTGCCCTTTCAAATTGCCCAGCGCGAAGTCACGACAGCGCCGGCGCAGCTCCAGGGCTGAAATGGCGCTTCGCCCGCCTTTGACTTCTTTCAAGGCGGCGTTTTCAATCGGCAATCCATGGCTGTCATAACCCGGCACATACGGCGAGTAAAATCCGCGCTGCGCCTTGTATTTCGTCACGATGTCTTTGAGAAT
>Ga0206819_10284_pt2 | contig 14213 bp, 16 predicted proteins | sample Alteio_BWOrgCont_87_FD_152855 | JGI IMG/M metagenome (GOLD analysis project Ga0206819, IMG submission 152855) | Enriched cells from forest soil in Barre Woods Harvard Forest LTER site, Petersham, Massachusetts, United States -... | ecosystem: Environmental > Terrestrial > Soil > Temperate forest >... | reverse complement strand
GTGGGACTGAGGGACATGTCGGTCATCGAGACGCCGCCCAAAGATCGGCTGGCGATTCAAACCGTCGTCGCGCCGTTTTCGGAATCGATCATTCGGCGGGCTATTGTGGAGGAGCTGGACCGGGGAGGGCAGGTCTATTTTGTTCACAACCGGGTGGAGTCGATCTACTCGATGGCGGCGTTGATTCAAAAGCTGGTCCCGAAGGCGCGCATCGTGGTGGGCCACGGCCAATTGGGCGAACGAGAGCTGGAAAAGGTGATGCTGAAGTTCGTTCGCGACGAAGCCGACGTGCTCATCTCCACCACCATCATCGAAAATGGCCTGGATATCCCGCGAGCCAATACCATCATTGTGAATCGCGCCGATCGCTTTGGCCTGTCGGAGCTTTATCAGCTTCGCGGACGCGTGGGACGCTCGAACCTGCGCGCCTATGCGTATCTGCTGATTCCCCCGGAGTCGGCTCTGACGCCGCTGGCACGGCGCCGGCTCTCGGCGCTGCGCGAATTCAGCGACCTTGGCGCCGGCTTCCGCATCGCCGCCCTGGACCTGGAGTTGCGCGGGGCGGGGAACCTTCTGGGCCGCGAACAACACGGCCATATCGTCGCGATTGGATTCGACCTGTATACCCAGATGCTGGAGCGCGCGGTCGCCGCCAAGAAGGGGGAGGCGGAACAACCCGAGCTTCGAGCCACGCTGAACCTGGGCATGGACATTCGCATCCCGCCCGAGTACCTGCCGAGCGAGAGTTTACGCTTGCGCACCTACAAGAGAATCGCGGAGATCCGCAACGAGCAGGAGAGGGAGACGCTCCGGCGCGAGCTAGAGGATCGCTTTGGAACACCGCCGCCTCCCATAGACAATCTGCTCGATTACGCCGTCTTGAAATCGCTGTGCGAAAGGCTGCAAATCTCTTCCGTGGACCGGCGCGGGAGTGAGGTGGCCATCAAGTTTCATCCGACGACCTCAGTGGCTCCGGAAAGGTTGGTACGCCTGGTGAGAAAACAAAAGAGCGTCAGGTTGGACCCCAGCGGCCTCTTGACCATGGTCCTGGAACGTAGCGATAAAAGCATAGCCGAGGCCATCCGAAACGTATTGCTTCCGCTCGAAACGGGGAGCTAGAATGCCCAAGGAGCAAAGCAAGATTATGTGGAAGAGTCTGTGTATTTGCGCCGGAATAACACTCGCCATTCCGGCGCTTTCATCCTGGGCACAAACCAAACCGGTCGTCGTCGAAGAGGTCATTGCGCGCGTCAACAACGACGCGATTACACGCGGCGATCTAGAGCGCGCCCGCACCCAGATGCGGCAGGAAGCGCAGCAGGACTGCCCCAAGTGCACCCCGGCAGAGATCAATGAGAAGGTAGCGGAGGAAGATAAGAACGTACTTCGCGACCTGATCGACAATTCCTTGCTCGTTCAGCAGGGCAAGGACTCCGGCGTGAGCGTCGACGCGGACGTCATCAAGCGGCTGGACGAGGTTCGCATCCAGAACAATATTCCGTCGATGGAAGAACTCGAGGCGCAGATCGACAAGAGCGGCATTTCGTTCGAGGATTTCAAGAACAATATCAAAAACCAGATTCTTCAGCAGGAAGTGATCCGGCACGAAGTGGGATCGAAAATCATCATGTCTCACGAGGAGGTGCAGAAGTACTACGACGATCATAAGGACGAGTTCGTTCGTCCGGAGCAGGTTACCCTGCGGGAGATCTTCGTAAGCACGGAAGGGAAGCCTGACCCGGAAATACCTGCGCTCGAGAAAAAGGCCAACGACCTGCTACAACGCGTGAAAAATGGAGAGGATTTTGGGGAGCTGGCCAAGCACTTTTCCGACGGCAGCACGGCCAAGCAGGGCGGAGATCTGGGCAAATTCGAGCGTGGGCAACTTGCTCCCAATATCGAAGAGATCGTTTTTGGCTTGCAGCGTTTGCAAACCACCAGTGTGATCCCCACGAAGACCGGCTTCTTGATTCTGCAAGTGGGAGAGCATTACGCCGCCGGGCAGCAGCCCGAGGATAAAGTCGACACCGAAATCCAGGACCGCCTCTACAATGACAAATTGCGACCGGCGCTGCGCGCGTATCTGGAGACGCTTCGGCAAGACAGCTACGTGGAAGTGAAGCCCGGATATACGGACTCGGCGGCGGTTGCTTCGAGCAGCATCGACGAGGTGCCTCCGACGCCGGACGAAAGTGACAAAAAGAAGCGGAATAATCAACCCGGGCTGCCTAGCCTGCCCGGTGGGAAGCCCGGTGAATGAAACCAGCCTACGTTTCCGATCTGACGCCTGATACGACCATCACGTCTTTTTTTCTCGTCTCTGAAAAAGAACTGCGTTCGACCCGCGAAGGGAAGTCCTACTTGCGCCTCGAACTGAGCGATCGAAGCGGCACCATGGAGGCCCGCGTCTGGGACAACGCGGTGAGCCTGGCGCCGCTGTTTCAGCGCGATGATATCGTCAAGGTTCAGGCGCGGGTGGAGAGTTACAAAAGCCGCGTACAACTTGCGGTGGACAAACTGAGGCTCGCCGAGCCCGCGGAAGTGGATTTGGCGGACTATTTCCCGCACACCGCCGAGGATGTCGAACAGCTTTATGGTCGGCTTCGCGAACATGCCGGGGCCATCAAAAATCCCTGGCTCGGCCGGCTCGTGTCCGGAGTCATTGAAGACCCTGCCATCGCGCCGCGCTTGAAGCGGGCGCCGGCGGCGAAGGCGATGCACCACGCTTTTTTGGGCGGCCTGCTCGAGCACATTGTCAGCCTGTGCGATCTTTGCCGCTTGGCGGCGCAACATTACCGTGAACTGGATCTCGACCTTCTGCTTACAGGGGCGATTCTGCACGATATTGGCAAGCTCGACGAGCTCTGCTACGAGCGCGCCATTCATTACACCGATGCGGGCCAACTCCTGGGCCACATCATTATCGGGCTCGAACAGGTGACCGAGAGAATCAATGCCATCGAGGGATTCCCTCCAGGCTACAAGACTCTGATCAAGCATTTGCTGATCAGCCATCACGGTCAATATGAATTTGGCTCGCCCAAGCTGCCGATGTTCCGCGAGGCTTTGGCGCTCCACTATCTCGATGATTTGGATTCGAAGATGGGGGCCGCCCGCGCTGCTCTTTGCGCGGAGGGAGGCGAAGCCGGCTGGACCGCGTTTTGCGCCGCGCTGAATCGAAGACTTCTTCGTTTGGATCAATTTGGGGCGGGCGAAGCTGCTCCCGCCGCTTCCGAGCTTCTGGCGAAGGATCATAAGCCGAGCCCGGAAGCGGAGCTCAAAGAGCTCAAGGCCAAGCTCTTCACTTAGCGAGAATATGCGCATGTCCAACTCGCCGGCACGAGAGATTCGCCGCTCCATACTCGATCTCGCGCCGCTGGAGCTGGATTGCATGAACGCCTTGTGGCGCCTGGGCGAGGCAACCGTGCGCGATATTCACGCGGCGCTGGCGTCGACACGCCCTCGCGCGTACACCACGATCATGACGATTCTCGATCGCTTGGCCCAAAAAGGGGTCGTGGAGCGGCAGAAGGCCGGCCGTGCCTGGCTTTATAAGCCCAATCTTTCGGCCGAACAGGCCCGTGCTCATGCCGTGGCGCGGCTCGTGGAAGGCTTCTTTCACGGTTCGACCGAAGCGCTGGCTTCGCATTTGTCGAACCTGCCCGCGGCGGCCGTGCCGCGAAAGCCGGATTAAGTCGTTATCTCGAAAATTCGCCGCTTGGCGAATTTGGAAATTGCGTGGATCATTTGCAACAGAGCTTTCGCATCCGGGATATCGAAATCGCGCCGGCTACGGTGCTGGCGCCCATGGCCGGCGTCACGGACACGATTTTCAGGCGCATGATCCGCGGCCTCGGCGGCTGCGGTTTGATCATGACGGAGTTTACGAGCGCCGAGGGCGTGACTCGCAACGCGGCGCGAACGCTCAGTTATCTTTACTTTCATCCCCAAGAGCACCCGATAACGGCGCAGCTCTTCGGCGCGAACGCCCGCGTGATGGCCGATGCCGCGAAGCTGGTGGAGGACCTGGGCTTCGATATCGTCGACATAAACCTAGGGTGTCCGGCAAAGAAAGTGGTGAAGTGCGGCGGCTCCGGTTTGTTACGCGATCTCCGCGCCCTCGAGGAGCTGCTGTCACTGGTTCGCCGCGCAGTGCGTATTCCGCTGACGATCAAGACGCGCGCTGGCTGGGACGATAAAAGCATCGTTGCCGTGGAGGTAGCGCGCCTGGCGGAAGGGGTTGGGGTAGAGGCGATCGCCGTTCACCCCAGAACGCGGGAGCAACGGTACAACGGATTTGCGGATTGGAACCTGATCCGGGCCGTGAAGAGCGCCGTCAGTGTGCCGGTCATCGGCAACGGAGATATTCGGACTCCCGAAGATGCCGTGCGCATGCGACGCGAAACGGGCTGCGACGCCGTAATGATTGGGCGGGGCGCGAGCACGAATCCTTGGATCTTTGGCCAGATGGAGCAGTTCGCGGCCACCGGGCGATATGAAGAGCCGTCCGATGCCGACCGATACAATCTCCTTTCCAAATATTTCCGGCATCTGAACGAGGCGGAGTGGCCCGACGCGATTGGGAAGATGAAGCAGTTTGCGTGCTGGTTTACGCACGGCGTTCGCAACGGAGCCGAACTGCGGCGGCAGGTGACCACCGCGCAATCGCCGGGGGAAATCCTGAAACGGGTGGATGCTTTCTTTGCGCCCGAGCTTGCGGCCGGCGGGACGTCGTAGTCCGGCGATTTCTCAGCGATCTTATGAAGAGACTCTCCTCGCAGCGCTCGAAAGGCACGCGGTCAAGCGCCGCTTAAGAGCTGCTTGTAAGCTTCTCGTTTTGTCAGTCCCCGTTCGCGCGCGGCAAGTTTCAGGGCGGCTTTGCGATCGATTTCGCGCTCCCGCATGATCTGTTCGACTCGGTCGCGCAGAGGCGCCGCGCGGAGTTCGGCCCCGCTTTCTGTTTGGGAGGAAGGCGGGCCGATGAGAATCGTCATCTCGCCGCGCAGCGGCTGGCGCGCGCGCACGAGCAATTCGGCAAGGTCGCCGCGCAGGAACTCCTCATGAATCTTGGTGATCTCGCGGGCGACGACCGCTTGACGGCGGCCAAGATATTCGAGCGCATCGGAGAGCGTCTGTGCAAGCCTGTGGGGCGCCTCATAGAGGACCATGGTGCGATTCTCGCGGGCAAGATCCTGAAGTTTCTTACGGCGGGCGACAACCCGCGAAGGCAGGAAACCAACAAACAGGAACTCTTCCGAGGGCAAGCCCGAGGCTGCGAGAGCGGCGATCACTGCCGAGGGCCCAGGCACGGGAATAACTGGAACCTGATATTCCAGGCAGAGAGAGATCAGGCGGTGGCCAGGATCGGAAATCACGGGCGTACCCGCGTCACTTACCAGGGCGATTCGAGCACCCTCCTCCAAACGTTTCAGCAGCTCGTTCGCTCTCGACGCCTCATTATGCTGGTGGTAGCTGACGGTCGACTTGTGAATTCCATAGTGGTTCAGAAGCTTCGCGGTTTGCCGGGTGTCTTCGCACGCGATCAAGTCGGCCTCGCCCAATAAGCGAAGGGCGCGTACCGTAATGTCTTCGAGGTTTCCGATAGGCGTGGCCACTAGAAAGAGGCAGCCCCGCCGGGGCGAAGGGCTTTCCGAGAGTTTGGAGACGGAGTCTTCCATGCGCTCGTCAGTCTAGCATGAGCGCATTCGCCGGCTTGCGCGGGCGATTCGATCGCGCGGGCGATCGATAACGGTTCGCCGCAGAGGAGACTTGCTGGCGCCGCATGTTAAAATAAGGGATCACGGAGACAATAAGACGTGCCCCTATACGAGTACAAATGCGAGAAATGCGGCAAGCGCTTTGAGAAAATTGAGAGATTCCAAGGGCCATTCCTGAAGAAATGCCCCAACTGCGGAGGCAAAGTCGAGCGCTTAATGTCGCCGTCGGCGATTCAGTTCAAGGGCAGCGGCTGGTATGTCACCGACTACGCCCGCAGCTCCAGCCGCGGCGGCGAAAAATCCGATGGCGGCGCGGCCGACAAGTCCGAGAGTAAGGCCGAGGCCAAGGGCGAATCGAAAACGGAAACAAAAACGGAAACAAAAACGACATCCGAAAGCAAAGAGAAGAAGAAAACGGGCAAGGAAAAATAGCCCCGCCCCCTACAGTTTGAGCCCGCGCAGGTAGTTGCGAAAGTCGCCGCCGAACTCGCTGTTTTGCAGCGCGATTTCCACGGTAGCTTTGAGGAAGCCGAGCTTATCGCCGGCGTCGTACGAGCGGCCCTCATACTCCAGCGCGTAGAGTCCCTGCTCTTTAGCCAGCAATCGCAGTCCATCCGTGAGCTGAATTTCATCTCCGCTGCCTGGGGAAATTCGCTCCAGGCAATCGAAGATTTCCGGCGGCAAAACGTAACGGCCGGTGACGGCAAGATTTGACGGCGCATTGGCGGGGCGGGGTTTCTCTACTAAATCGCGAATGCGGAGCAAGCGCTTGCCCCATCGGGATTCTTCCGCGGGCTGCCCGTCGATAACGCCGTAAAGATAGGTGCGCTCCATGGGTACGGGCTCGACGGCAATCGTGCCGAGGCCGGTCTCTTCGTACACTTCCGCAATCTGCTTCGTGGCGGGAAACGGACCTGGAATGATGACGTCGCCGAGTAACACGGCGAAAGGCTCGTCGCCAACTAGCTCTCGCGCGGTCAGCACGGCGTCGCCGAGTCCCAGGGGCTCCTTTTGCCGCGTATAGCTGAAATGCACCATGTGGCTGATCGAGCGCACCATCTCCACCTGCTCGGTTTTCCCCTTATTTTCGAGAAATCTTTCGAGCTCGGGCGAGTTGTCAAAATGATCCTCAATGGCATTTTTCCCGCGGCCGGTTACGATGATGATGTTGTCGATACCGGAAGCGAGGCATTCCTCGACCACATATTGAATCAACGGTTTATCAACGACCGGAAGCATCTCCTTAGGCTGGGCTTTCGTGGCTGGCAGAAACCGAGTGCCAAGGCCAGCCGCTGGGAGAACGGCTTTGCGCACGCGTCGGCTCTTATTTTTCATGGGACGATCCGCATCTGCTCCTGTACAGAAGAGTTGGATATCAAACGGGTTTGCGTGACAGGCTAGGACGACCTCGCTTCTTCGATGAAGACAAGATCATTTCCGGTCAGCGCCGGCCAGCTGGCGTGCCAAAGCGGTATGCTACCATACGAGCGCACGAAGCACGTGAAATCGAATGACCACGCGTATCCTGGGCATTGAGTCCTCCTGCGATGAGACCGCAGCTGCCGTGGTGGCCGACGGGCAGCAGATTCTATCGAGCATAGTAGCCTCCCAAGTCGGGATTCACCGGAAATACGGCGGAGTGGTTCCCGAACTCGCCTCTCGCGAGCATTTGCGGAGTATTGTGCCCGTGGTGCGGGAAGCTCTCGATCGGGCGGGACTAAATCTCACGGAGATCGATGCCGTCGGAGTGACCTGCGGACCGGGGCTGGTCGGCGCTTTGCTCGTGGGCTTGACCTACGGCAAAGTTCTCGCAGACGCTTTGGGCAAGCCGCTGGTGGGAGTCAATCATCTGGAGGGCCACGTTCGGGCCGTTTTTTTGGAAGCATTCATGGCCGGCGAGAACCCCTGCTTGCCGGCGGTGTGTCTCATTGTCTCGGGCGGGCACACGATCCTATACGAAGTATCGGCGGCGGGACCGCTTGAGCCGCTCTCTGCCGCGCTTCTGCGATATCGCAAGATCGGCCAAACGCGCGACGATGCCGCCGGCGAGGCTTATGACAAAGTGGCGAGACTCCTGGGACTGGGATATCCCGGAGGCCCGGTGGTCGATCGCTTGGCAACGCTCGCTGCAGAGGCCGGCCGCTCCCCGGGACAGATCGATTTCGGCGCCACAAAAATAAAAGGGAACCCCTACGATTTCAGCTTCAGCGGCATCAAGACTGCCGTGCTCTACCATATTCGGGCGCACCCGGAATTGCATTCGGAGATCGAGGAGCGGCGAGCGGCTCTCGCTCAGGGCAGGCGCAAAGCGGATGATTTACTTCCACTTTGCAGCCCACAGACGTTAGGGCTGATCGCCAGCTTTCAGAGGAGAGTGGTGGCCGAATTGGTGAGTCGCACCCTTAGAGCGGCGGAGGAGATCTCGGCTCGCAGCATTCTCGTTTCCGGTGGAGTGGCCGCTAATAGCGAACTGCGCCAGTCGTTCGCAAGCGAGGGAGGGCGCGGAGGGTTCGAAGTTTTCTTTCCCAGCCGCGAACTTTCCACGGACAATGCGGCCATGATTGCCGCGGCTGCGTACCCGAAACTGATGGCCGGCCAGATTGCCGGCAGGGATCTCAATGCCGAAGCTGTCCTGCCCTTGGCCTGACTCCAAACCCCGACGACGCGCCGTTGTTGGCCTCTGCTGGCCTGTGCGCCTGATCCAAAATGGGAATGAAAGAAGTGAGCTACTTCGGCGATGCCGGAGCTTTCGAGGTTTCGAATGTGGAATAATGCGGTGCTAGGATTTCAGTCGGCTGCGCTGGCTTCGTCGCCCGTAGGAGGCATACGCAATCGCGCCTTGGCCAGCGATTTAACCAACGCACTCTCCATAGTCTCGGTAGTAGCGTTGCGGGCGGTCGCGAGTTCGGTAACCAGAAGGTATTTTGCACGCTCGAGCATTTTCTTTTCACGGAAGGAGAGGGGCTTAGTGCGGCTCAAAGCAACGAGGCTCTTTAGCACGGCGGCCACTTCGATGAGTGAGCCGGTTCGCATGCGCTCGGAATTTTCCTTGAAGCGATGCTTCCAGTCGTGGTGCGAATTGAACTTGCCTTTTTCAAGATAGCCAAGAACCTTGGAAGCATCTCCATTTCGAATTACTGGGCGAAGCCCGACTGCTTCCGCATTCGAACGCGGAACCATAACTTTGAGTGAGTTGGAAGTGATGCGCAGCATGTAGTAGGTTTCGGTTCGTCCTTCGAGCATGCCGTAGCTGATCTGCTCGATGATCCCAACGCCGTGATTTGGATACACTACTTTGTCACCGATCTTAAATTCCATGGCAGGAGGTCCCCCTAACGCGAAGCACGATGCACTCATTTTAAGCAAATCGTGTATTCGGAGTCAATATATTTCTCGTAGAATCAGGGATTTATGGATCGATGCCCGACGCGGGATGGAACTAAAATTGCTTGTGGAAATGCGGCCATGGAGACACAGGAGACCGCCACATAAGACATTCCTATCCGCACGGCAGCTCGCTCAGGAACGTGAGGCATGCTGATTTTAGCGCTCGATACGAGCTCACCCGCGGGAAACTTTGCGGTGCTGCGGGACTATAACATTTTGGCTCGCAGTGTGAGCTCGGGAGACGAGCCATACTCGACGAGCGTCCTGCGCGACGCGAGGGCGCTGCTGAGCGGTGTGTGCATCTCGCTAGAAGAGATTGACTTATTCGCGGTCGATGCTGGTCCCGGCTCGTTCACGGGATTGCGTGTAGGCCTGACGATGGTGAAAGGCTGGGCGGAGGTTTGGAGAAAACCGACGGTAGCAGTGAGCGGACTCGAAGCTACGACAGCCCAGATTTCGCCGTGGCCAGAGGCTGGGTCACTGGTCGCGGCCGTCATTGATGCGCGCAGAGGGCAGCTCTTTGGTGGCACCTTCCGGGCACGGAGTGGTGCGGGGTTACTCGAGCCCATTGGTGAGGAGATTGTGGCGACTGCCGACGAGTTTGTGGATCGCTTGCAGCGAGATTTCGCCGGCGGCCAGGTGATTGTCGCTTGCGCTCGGCGGGAATTGATCCAGCCCGCGATGGAGGGGAAGGGCCTTTGCGGCAGGATCGAGATCGTCCCAGGCATGCTGGCGCCAGCGATCGGCCAGATTGCTTATGCCAAAGCGTTACGAGGAGAGGTCGTGGACGCGCTGCATTTGGATGCAAACTATATCCGGCGATCGGATGCCGAAATGAATTGGAAGGCCGGCTGAACCCGAGCCCGTATGCCTCCGAGCCTCGAATGCCTGTCACGATTCGCGACGTAACCGCTGGCGATAAGGAAGGCGTCCGCGTGTTGTTAACTTCCGTTCCCGAGGCTGGGCGGTGGAGCGATCCTTCTGTGTGCCAGTCGCAACAAGGAACCTTTTGTCGGCTGGCCGAGTGCGACGACGGAGAGATCTGTGGCCTGATCGCCTTTCGCATCACGGCAGACGAGGCGGAGATACTTAACCTCGCCGTCCATTCAAGCCAGCGCCGCAAGGGGATCGCTTCGCATCTCATAGATGAAGTCGCCGCGAAATGCAAATCGGCGGGCGTGACGAAGATATTTTTGGAGGTTCGCGAATCCAACGAGGCGGCACGCAGCTTTTACGCGCGCATGAGCTTTGCCAAAGCCGGAAGGCGCCGCGGGTATTATCGGGAGCCGGTCGAGGATGCTCTAGTGCTCGTCCGTACCATTAAATAGGTACCGAAAAGCTCTTGTGGCGCGTTCGCACGTATGTTAGTTTCGCCTCATGTAAGACTTCGCACATTCAGGAGGCGCACGATGCCCATGCTTCGGGAAGTTCGCGAACAACTGCTGAAAGGAGACGCAGAATTCCGACACCTCGCTGAAGAACACTCGCAGTACGAAGCACAGCTCGAGCAACTCACCAAGAGTCCCTACCTGAGCGCCGAAGATATCCTCCTCGAAGCTAGACTCAAAAAGCAGAAGCTGCGCGTAAAAGATGAGATGGAAAGACTTGTGGCGCAGCACACGAAGTCAGTTCACACCCACTAATAGGCCCCTCGTGCGATAATCTGTCGTAGAATGAGACGGCGTTGTTGTGCGCCTCATAGTGCACAATCCCATGGCGAGGAATGGTCAAAGACGGCTACAAGTTTGTCCTCCCGCTTCTTCTGGCGGGAATTGGGGCAGTGGCGGCCGGCTGGCGCGTTACCGCTGTCATTTTGTTCGTGCTGTGTGCGGGCGTAGCGTTCTTTTTTCGGGATCCGGAGCGACTTCCTCCCGTTGAGCCGGGCGTGGTGGTTTCGCCAGCGGATGGGCGAGTTATGGAAGTCGCCGATGAAATTCGGGACGGACATCCAGGGCGGCGGATTAGCATTTTCTTATCGATCCTAGACGTGCATGTGAATCGGGCACCGATGGCGGGACGCTTTGGCGAAGTGCAATACCGGCCGGGGCACTTTTACAATGCCATGCGATCGCGAGCATCGGCGGATAACGAGCAAAACATCATTCATCTGCAGACCGAGCGTGGGGAGATGGTATTCAAACAAATTGCCGGTGCGATCGCGCGGCGGGTGGTTTGCTGGAAGGTGCCGGGCGACACCGTCAAGTTAGGAGAACGAATCGGGCTGATCCGTTTCGGTTCGCGTATGGATGTGTGGCTTCCGCAGGATGCTGAGATTGTGGCGCGCCCCGGCCAACACGTAGCCGGCGGGGTGAGTGTACTGGCGCGATGGCGATGAGAGAACCGGACCAACAGGAGTTCGGATTCATCGAGCCGCGAAACCATCGCCTCAGGCGCGGCGTTTACCTTCTACCCAGCGCATTTACCGTCGGTAATCTCCTCTGCGGGTTCTATGCCGTGCTGGCGACGGTGAAAGGCGAAATCGTCGATCTGGATTACGCCGCGCGGGCCATCGGTTTTGCCATCCTGTTCGACGCCGTCGATGGCTTTGTAGCGCGCGCCACGAATACCAACACGGAGTTCGGCAAACAGCTCGATTCCCTGGCAGACATGGTTAGCTTCGGAATCGCCCCCGCGATTTTGGCCTACACCTGGGGGGTGCGCACGATTGCCCAGATCGACATTCCCGAAGCGCGGCATATTTACGATCTGGCATGGCTGGTGAGCTTGGCCTTCGCGTTGTGCTGCGCCTGGCGCCTGGCGCGTTTCAACGTCCAGGGCATGGCGCCCGGCGGCCTCAAGTCTTTTGTGGGCATGCCCTGTCCGGCGGCGGCGGGAATGATCGCGGCTGTGGTTCATGCCTGGAAAGTACCGATCGAGGATTGGCGCTGGTCGGCCGCGTGGCTGATATTGGTTTTGCTGCTGGCCAGCCTGATGGTGAGCACGATACGCTTCGCCAGCTTCAAGGGCATTCCCTGGGGAAAACGGCAGCATTCTCTGATCATTGTCGCGGTAGGGCTATTGATCTGGTCGATCGTGGTGTACTCGGAGATTGTGTTGCTGTTGATCGCCGCCGCCTATACCGTCGCGGGTGTTACCATCCATGTGGTGCGCTTGGTCCGCCATCGCCTCGTTTCCCGCACCGCCTGAGACATGCCATTACCTGAGCACTCTCTGCGAGTGGCTATTGCCGGAGCCACGTCGCTGCTCGGCAAAGATCTGAAATATTGGCTGGAAGAGGGCGGCTTTCCCGCGGGCGAAATCAAATTAGTGGATGAAGAGCTGGCCTCGGGCACTCTGACCGAAGTGTCTGGAGAGCCGGCGATCGTGCAGGCCGTCAATGAGAGCAGTTTCGAGGGGCTCCGGTTCGTCTTCTTTGCTGGCTCGCCCACATTTGCGGCGCAACATGGCCCTGCCGCGGATCGGGCTGGCGCCTCGGTGATCGATATGACGGGAGGTCTCTGGGCTGGGCCCCGTGCGCGGCCCTGGATACCTGGTCTCGATGCGCTGATCTCTCCGCCGGCTCTGGAGGCTTTACCGAACGATCATTATCCCATCTTGGTTTCTCCGTCGACTGCGGCGATCATCGCCTGTTCGCTCGCGGCGGCTTTTACCGAACTTTCCCCGGTTCGGCTGACGATCGTATTCCTTCAGCCGGTTTCCGAGCGTGGGGAAGCGGGCGTTAGCGAACTCGAAAATCAAACGATCAAGCTGCTCTCGTTCCAACCGTTTCCGCAGCAAGTCTTCGATACCCAAGTGGCGTTCAATCTCCTGGCGAACTGGGGAGCGGGCAGCGCCGAACGGCTCTCCGATGGGCGAAAAGCCTTGGCCCGCGAGGTACAACGATATTTAGGAGACCGCATCTCATTACCCGCCATGACACTCATCCAGGCGCCTGTGTTTTACGGACAAACATTCGCGGCCTGCGTCGAATTCAGAGATTCGATGTCGGACGAGGCTCTCACCGCAAGATTGACCGCCGCAGGATTCAAGGTGCTGTCGGCGGATGACCCCAGTCCGTCGAATCTCACCGCCGCGGGCGAAACGCAGCCCATAATCACGATCGCGGAGCGCGATGACAGTGTCTCGCACGGATATTGGTTTTGGGGCGCCGCCGATAACTTTCGGCTAGCCAGCGTGAATGCCACACGCATCGCGGAGAGGCTTCTTGCGTCCTAAGACCAGATGGGGGACGGCGGTGCTTCTTGGCATTCTGGCGTGCAGTTTGATTGCTGGCGGTTGCGGCTATCGCGTAGTCGGTCGAACGAACGCTCTGCCCCCTGGAGCGCAAACCATTGCCATACCGGCGTTCGCGAATCGAACGACCACCTACCGGATCGAGCAGATCCTGACGGAATCCGTGGTGCATGAGTTCATCGCGCGCACGAAATATCGCGTAGTGCCCGAGGAGAATGGCGCCGATCTTGTGCTGCACGGTGAGGTAACCAGTCTCGCTGCGGGTGCCGTGGTGTTCGATCCGACGACGGGCGTGGCAACGACGGTGTTAGTGACCGCAGTCATGAAAGCATCGTTGCAAGATCGCACGGGCAAAACGCTGTACCAGAACAACAACCTCGTCTTCCGCGAACCCTACGAAATTTCCGAGGACCCCAAGTCGTTTTTCCAAGAAGAGGGTCCTGCGCTCGATCGCATGTCCAGGGATCTCGCGGAGCGGGTGGTCTCGGACATTATCGAGAGTTTCTGATGCCCATCCTTTCTCCCGAATCTCTGGCCGCCGAGTTGACGAAGGGCAAGACGGGGATCTCGCTGCTGATCCTCGGTCAAGACGCCTATCTGCGCGATGCTTTCCGTGAGCAGGTGATCGAAGCGGCCATCGATCCGGCCGCGCGCGAATGGGCTGTGTCGCGTTTCTCAGCGCGGGAAGGAGAGTTCGCAAGCGCCCTCGCGCAGGCCCGCACGATCCCGATGCTGGCTCGCCGGCAAGCGGTGATCGTGGGCGCGGTCGAAGCGGTTGACAAGTTGCCCGAAGAAGAGCGAGAAGCTGAGATGAAGGATCTTACCGAATATCTCGCGGATCCTGCTCCTTTTACGGTGCTCATCCTCGAAGCCGGCGAGCTGGATCAACGGACGAAGTTTGCGAAGATGCTTGTG
>Ga0206819_10222_pt1 | contig 14245 bp, 16 predicted proteins | sample Alteio_BWOrgCont_87_FD_152855 | JGI IMG/M metagenome (GOLD analysis project Ga0206819, IMG submission 152855) | Enriched cells from forest soil in Barre Woods Harvard Forest LTER site, Petersham, Massachusetts, United States -... | ecosystem: Environmental > Terrestrial > Soil > Temperate forest >... | reverse complement strand
AAGTCACGGGATTAAACGGCCCGCCTGTCGCGAACGACATGATGCCGCCAACCTGCCAACCCGAAACCAATCGATTCTTCTGGAATGGGAGAAGGTACAAGCCGTTGGTCGAGAGGTTGTGACGAACCATAAAGACGCAAGGCCCGCGGTCAACCCCCACGTTGTAAGCATCCAGATTCTCCGTGCCGCCCTCCTGGGACCAATTCCCAGAGCTGATATCCACACAATCGGAATATGTGTAGGAGATTTGCAGCGAGAAGTTGTTTGTCATTTGGCGAATCAATCCGGCTTGCAAGGCATTGTAGTGAGAATACCCGTCGGTTACTCCGCCATTCATGTAAGAAAAATTGGGGTTGAGGTGGGTGTTGGAAAGGACGCTGTATGACGTTGCTGCCGTCTGAACAATATGCGAGAAAGATTGCAGGCCCGTCGCAGGATCAGTGAGAGCTGCTCCGCTTGGTGTGGCGAGAGTGCATCCCGCAGCTGCCGTGCACGTGAGCGTGCTATTGGCCGAATTGAAAGTGCCCGTGCCCGTTGTGAACGCCAGGTTTTGCGTTTCTCCCGAGAAACTAGGCCACATAGTTTGCCCACTCGCGAGGGAGATGCCGCCCACACCGGTCTGAGTGAGTCCTCCAACCGGCACCGGCGGATTCAGGTCTCGTTGATCGATCATGTGAACGCCATGCGATCCCACATAGGCTAAGGTCACGATCGTATTCTTCATCACTTGGCGCTGGATGCTGAGATTCCACTGCTGAAGGTACGGTGTGGTGATAAATGGGTCGGTGCCCCACGTCATGCTCGTTCCGCCGCTGGCTACGGGTCCCTGAAAGGGAAGCGGGAAAGTATTGGTGGCGGGCGTGTATTGAACGGTCTTGACGATCCACGGCTGAGCAAAGAAGGCCCCGTAAGAATAGTCACGCGCGGAAAGGACGGCGTGGAAAATGCCATAGCCGGCGCGTATCGAAGTCTTGTGATCCTTAAAAGGATCCCAAGCAATCCCAGCGCGGGGATCGAAATTGCGAAGAGAAGGATTATTGAGCATGAAATTAGGTTCAGGCGTCAAAGTAGTGGGAACGGTCGCTGGCGTGGCGGGCGCAATATTCCCGTCAGGTCCATAAGGCACTGGAAGCAGCATGTAAATCTGGTTAAACGCGTCATGTGGGTTCGTCGTGGGCTCGTAGCGCAATCCCACGTTCACGGTCAGGGTAGAGCTCACTTTCCAATCGTCCTGAAGGTAAACCGAGAAATCGGTTTCACGCATATCGTGCTGCGACGAAGGAAGGGGATAAGGTGTGCCGTTCGGGAAAACGCAACCTGGCTCTGAATTGTAATAGTTGCATGGTCCCTGAAACTGAGAGGGATTATCGGTCAAGAAATTGCCGAAGTTGGCGAAGGTCCAGGTCCCACCACCCGGGAATGGATGCAAGCCATTGGTTTGGAGCCTTATGGCGCTGCCTCCGAAACGCAGGCTATGGGAGCCTATGTTCCAGAAAACATCGTCGCCGAGACCGATTTTGTTTTGGCCATATCGAATGGGCGAGATCGAACCAGGGCCAATGGCTGAAATGCTGGAACCGGGGCTGAGCGTCCCGTCCATCACCGGTTCGCCTTTTTGCGTAAAGATATCGCCGGACCAATCCAGAAGGGCGCCGAGCGCGCCGTCGCTGTGGATATCCATAAAGGTCCGGGTATAACCCAAATTTATGGCGTTAATGACATTGGCAGAGAAAATGTGCTTCTCCCCGAGCGTGAAGTATTGATTTCGCGTGCGATCATAATTCGGGTATTGCGGGAAGGAGCCATAGAAGGGCTCCGTCAGACTGGCGTTGTCGAAAAGATACCGGCCGAAGAGGGAGTCGTTGGTAGACAGAGTCCAGTCATAGCGGCCGACCACGAAATCTTCTCTCCCCGGCTCCTGTGCCGGTTCTGCCACGCGTGCCGTTCCCGTAGGGCCGCCGGTGGAACTCAGTACTTCCGTCATCGGCAAGCCCGCCGTGGCCACGTTGTAAAGGTTCAGGTAAGGTGCAATTTTCGCGAAATTAGCAGCATTGGAGCTTCCGACACCGCAATTCGAATACGCAACGCCACCTATTGCGCCAGCGGCAGTGCAACTCCCAGTTGGGGCTACGGACGTAGGGACCAGGCCTTGCAGGGCGTTGGAATCCGGCACAACATCACCAGCCCCCGCCGCTACTACACCCAACTGCTGTCGTAACCCTTCATAGTTCACAAAAAAGAACATCTTATCTTTCTTGATTGGCCCGCCCAGCGTGCCTCCAAATTGGTTCCTCTTAAAGGGCAGCTTGTAGGGGTCGCCGAAGTTTTCCGCGTCGAGTGCGCTATTGCGCAAGAATTCGTATGCGGAGCCATGCAGGTCATTGGTTCCCGAGCGCGTGACCGCATTCACTACCGACCCGTTGCCACCATATTGAGCGCCGTATGTATTCGTCAGCATCTGGAATTCCGAGATGGAATCGACCCCCAACGTCGTTCCCAGAATGCCCGAGCCCGCTCCGCGGTCCTGGTAATTTTGAATGTCGGTGCCATCGAGCAACTCGCCCTGCCCATTCGAGCGCGACCCGGAAACCGACCAATAATTACTATTCCCAGTGAAGGAGTTTTTCGTCGCCCCCGCGCCATTATTGTTTACGACGCCGGGCGACAACAGGATCAGCTGCTCAAAATCACGGCCATTCAGAGGCAAATCGCGCATTTGCGCTGGTTCGACAACGGTCGAGATCGCAGCGGAGGCCGTCTCTACCTGCGTGACATTCCCTTCGACCGTGACCGCCTGCGTTACCTGCCCTACCGGCAGCGAGAAATCCACCACGACGTCGGCGCCAGCATTGAGCGTGATGCCACGATGAACGACGGTCTGAAAACCAGTTTTCTCAGTCTCGACCTGATAGTCGCCCACCGCCAAGTCTGGCACGCGGTAGCGTCCCTGGGCATCGCTGGCGATCATTTGGGTGGCGTTGGTGCCGGTATTGGTAACGCGCACCGCAGCGTCAGGAATCGCACCGCCCGAGGCGTCCGTCACTGTTCCCAGTATGGTCCCCGTAGTGCCCTGAGCGGCCGCCCGGGGAGCCATCCCGACAAGAAACAACACGCTAAGCACACAAATACAAACAGTCAGAAGCTTGCTGGAAGGCATCGCACACCCCATCAAAATGTCTTAACTCACTATCAGTCGGACTACCTGGGGCCGGATTCTAACCCCACTCTCCCCTAAATCAAATGCATTATGGGAATATTGTTCCATGCATAAGTCACATAGGCTAAGAGTGGGATGCGGATCGAGAATTCTCTGATCCGTGTAATGAGGCCTTCGATTTGGTTGAAACAGGGTTTCCGAGCTGCCCTTAGAACGCCGGAGAACGAATAATTGTTCCACTACCCCTATTCGAGGCGAGTTTGTCGCATTCTCGGTTTCCGAAACGCCGTACGCTCTGCCACTCGCGTCTGGGTGACATGCGAGGCCAGTTCCCGAATTACTCTCCTCGCCCAGTCATGTATGGGGCTTGAATCGTTTCGCGAATGCCAAATCTGATGGTAGGCAACGCCCAGGAATTCGCTAGGCGCCGAGACAATGCGCGTTGTCGGCGTTTTCGTCCGACGAGCCATCTCTAAAGGAAGAGTGGCAATTAGATCCGTGTTTTCGACGATAGGACCCACCGAGCTGAAATAAGGAACTCGCACCTCCACAATTATTTTCTCGCCCAGCCGCTCCAGCGCCTGCGCAACCGAGGGCTGGCGCTGCGCCGAAAAAGAAATAGGAAGCCGGCGTACCGGCTGCAGCGGAGACAGCTGGATATGGCGGGCTCTGGCGTACTCTCGAAGCGTCAAGCGACGCTTGGTCAGCGGATGCCCTTTCCGGACGAGGCAGACGATCTTATCCCGCAACAAGGGTTCCTCCCGCAGAAACTCGGCCTTGCTGGCGGAATTCAACAAGGGACCGCCCAGCACGAGATCAACTTCGTTCGCTTCGAGGGCTTCATATCCGCTCTGCCTCGGAACGACGTCAATCTGAATTCCGGGCGCGCGGTCAGCAACGTCGCGAACCAATCCTGGAATCAGCACAGTGGCACCCCAGTCGGATGCCTCTATCCTGAACAAGCCTGTCGCCTTGGCTGGATCGAATTCGGTCTTACCCAGCAGAGATTGAAGTTTCGGCAACGTGTCTTGCAACTGTGCGTAGATAGCGGACGCACGGTAAGTGGGTTCGTATCCCTTGGGAGTCCGAATCAGCAACTCGTCATTCAGCATGGCCTGCAGGCGGTCGAACATTCGGCTCATCGCGGGCTGGCTTACGAACATCCGCCGGGCCGCGCCCGTCACACTCCGCTCCTCCATGAGCGCGTGAAAGGCAATCAGCAGGTTTAGGTCGAGACTTCGTAAATGCTCGTACTGCATGTCCCGACATTATACAAATGCATTTGCATTATGAGGAGGTTTTTTCTAGACTCCCATGGGAAGTAGGGAATTGTCGTTAAAATCCGAAAATTGGCGGTTTAGCCATGAAACGAATGTATAAAACTGTGTTCCTTCTGGCCTTGGGCTTTCTGTTTGCCTCCGTTCCCCTGTTCGCGCACCACGGTTCATCCGCCTTCGACACCGGAAAGAAAGTTAAACTGACGGGTACCGTCACGGAATGGTTTTGGGCAAACCCTCACTGTTTTCTGAAGTTCGACGTAAAGGGCGATAACGGCGATGTGATCCATTGGGTCGCCGAGACGAGCAATCCGCCCGACATGATCAATCTCGGCTGGAACAAGCAATCGCTGAAGCCGGGCGACGACATCACGGTCACCGTCGAGCCAGTGAAGAATGGAAAACCTGCGGGACGCGTATTGGAGGTCGTATTCCCGGATGGCAAGACCTTGTTCACGTCGGGGAAGAATCCCAACGCTCCAGCAAAGCCTGGGTCTTGAGGATCGCCGAAGACATAGCTTAATCGAAGAACTTGGCGATTCGGCGAAGAGTGTTGTATAGAGGAGCCGGCGGTTCGCTCCCCTCTTCGACATATTAGGTTTGAGCTCGGAGATACGGTTGCGCCATAGAGCGTTCTTCTCGCATCGCCGGCTTGGTTTCGAAGCGGAGAGTCCTAGAACGGAGACAAGGTCATGAGAAACAAATCAATTGGCGTTTTCGTTAGTCTTCTGGCTGTTCTGCTCTTTTCTGTGCCCATGTTCGCGCATCACGGCTCTGCGGCGTTCGATATGGGGAAGAGACTTACGATGAAAGGGACAGTTACAGATTGGATTTGGGCCAATCCCCACTGCTTTTTGAAATACGATTCGACCGACGCGAGCGGAAATGTCGTGCATTGGGTAGTGGAAACGAGCAACCCGCCCGACATGATCAATAGCGGCTGGTCGAAGCAATCGTTGAAACCGGGAGATCAAGTGACTATTACCGTCGAACCGGTGAAGAATGGCCGGCCGGTTGGCCATCTCCTCGAAGTAATTTTGCCCGACGGCAAAACGCTGAGCGCCTGGGGAGGCGCAAAGCGCAAGGAAGTACCGGGCAATGGCTTCTAACCACATCATCCAGCAAGAAAGGAAACTCGCAATGCCGAAACGTTTCGTGGCATCGATGGTTGCCGTAGCAGTGGTACTTATTTTTTCTGCTTGTACCTACGCGCAGGAACAAGAAGTCGCGCGGCAGCCAGGAGCGGTCTATGACTTCGACAAAAAGGGTGAGAAGCCCGGCCCCGCTCCGAAGCGCGATCTCTCCGGTGTGTGGGAACCGGCTGCGGGCCCTGGAGCGGGGATCCATGCGACGGGCGCGGGCGAAATGCCATCGGACGGCAAGGCGGAGCATGAGTTGCCCTACACCGATGAGGGACGCAAAACCTTCATGGCTCATAAGCCCACGTTCGGCATAACGCAGGTTCCATCCGCATTGACAAACGATCCTATGCCGGGTTGCGACCCGCAGGGTTTTCCTCGCATTCTTCTCCACAATTTCAGGACCAGCCGAATCATACAAACGCCGCAGAACGTCGTGATCCTCTACGAGTTCAATAAGAAATGGCGCACGATTTGGACCGACGGACGACAACTCCCTAAGGATCCCGAGAGCCCCACGTGGGGCGCTCCAGATGCGCCAGAAGCCCGATGGTGGGGCTATTCCGTCGGCAAGTGGACCGACGACTACACTTTTGTTGTCGACTCGAATGGATTCGACGATCGTACCTGGCTGGATAATGCAGGCCGCCCGCTCAGCGATCGTTTGCACGTCACTGAGGTGTATCACCGCGTAGATGATGTGCACCTGGATATGACCGTGACGATCGATGATCCGACGATGTATACGAAGCCGTGGGTTGCCCTCAAACTGCGCTTGCGCTTGCAAAAGCCCGGTTTGGATATTCGGGAAATGGAATGCGCGCCCAGCGAAACACAGGAATACAACAAGGAGTTTGCGAATCCTGCAGCTGGCATCGACGGGAAATAGGCTCTTTGCATAAAAACGGGTGCAGAGTACGGCGAATCAACCACTCAATGGAGGGATGCGTATGAAGTACTTGATTGGGCTAACGATGGCTCTTGGCCTTTTCGCGGGCTCTGCCCCCCTGTTTGCGCACCACGGCTCCGCGGCGTTTGACACGGGCAAACAAGTGGTCATGAAGGGTACGGTTACAAAGTGGTTTTGGGCAAACCCGCACTGTTTCCTCAGTTTTGACGCCCAGGACGAGAATGGTAACGTCGCACATTGGGTTGTGGAGACGAGCAATCCGCCCGATATGATCAACCGCGGTTGGACCAAACAATCCTTTAAGCCCGGCGATCAAGTTACGGCTACCGTGGAACCGGTGAAGAACGGCCAGCCGGTTGGACGTCTTCTTCAAGTGGTTTTGCCCGACGGCAAGACTCTGTACGCTTCAAAAGGGGGAAACCCAGGGCCGGGCAACTAAGCCAGGCCCTTTCGGCCCCGAGAGACGAGTGCACTGCATCTTTGGTTGATTTCTATTCTTCGATCGGATGCGACGAGCGGGGCTTCAACTGCCGAGAGTTCTTCGCGGGATAGAAATCAGAAGATCGATTAGGCCCGAGAAATAAACCCAGGCCCAAAATCCCTACTTCAGCTCGAGTATTTCTCTCTCCTTTGCCGCGGAAAGATCCTCGATTTTCTTGGTTTCGTTATGAGTGATTTTGTCCAACTCGTCGACCGCCCGCTTGCGCTCATCCTCGCTGACTTTTTTTTCTTTTTCTAAGTGTTCCACGGCTTCTTTGATATCGCGGCGCACGTTGCGCACGGCAGTCCGATGATTTTCGAGCACCTTGTGAACATGCTTCACCAAATCCTTGCGGCGATCCTCAGTCAGTGGGGGTATCGGCAAGCGAATGACTTTCCCGTCATTCGTGGGATTCAGCCCAAGGTCAGAGGTACGAATGGCTTTATCGATCAGCGGCACGGCGCCAGGATCCCAAGGCGAAATAACCAGCATCATGGGATCGGGAACGGTGACAGTGCCAAGCTGATTGATGGGCATTTGAGTGCCGTGATAATCCACACGCACATGGTCCAGAAGACTAACGTTCGCGCGGCCGGTACGAACACCCGACAGTTCGCGACGAAAATCCTCCACGGTCTTCTCCATTCGCGCTCGCGCTTGGATCAACGCGTCCTTACTCGTGCTCACAGTGCTCATTCCTTCGATCCTCGCTTCCACAAACAGCGGCGCGGCATGGGGTTGAGGGCTAGCTGGACGTAACCAGCGAACCCACTTTCTCTCCGAGAACAACTCGCTTGAGATTCCCCGGTTCATTTAAGTCGAATACGATGATGGGCATTTTATTGTCCATGCAGAGCGAAATGGCCGTCGAATCCATCACCGCAAGCCCGCGCTGTAACACGTCCAAGTAGGTAATACGCTCAAAGCGGCTGGCCCCCAGAACCTTTTCCGGATCGGCATCGTAAATTCCATCGACGCGGGTGGCCTTCAGAATCACTTCGGCTTTGATTTCCATCGCGCGAAGCGCCGCTGCGGTGTCGGTTGAGAAATAAGGGTTGCCCGTTCCGGCAGCAAAAATCACGATGCGGCCCTTCTCGAGATGTCGCGTAGCGCGGCGGCGAATAAAGGGCTCGGCAATCTGGCGCATATCAATGGCGCTCAGCACTCGCGTGTGGGCTCCCTGTTTTTCGAGGGCATCCTGAAGAGCGAGGCCGTTGATTACCGTCGCCAGCATGCCCATGTAATCGGCCGTGGCGCGGTCGATGGAAAGCGATTTCTGGCGGGTTCCGCGAAAGATATTCCCACCGCCAACCATGATGGCGACTTGTACGCCGATATCGCTGATCTCCTTCAATTCCGAAGCCATGCGAGCCACAGTCCCCTCGTCGATGCTCGCACCCGGGGGTCCTTGCAGGGATTCCCCAGAGAGCTTCAAGACAATCCTGGAATACGCGGGACGCGTGGCCGTGAGCGATTGCGGCGCTGTGATCATATTCTGTGTGAGGGCACCTTGGGTCCGGAGACTACCGACCGGCATTTTAGCAGAGTTTCGGAGTGGGCTACCAACGGCGCGTAAGCATCAGCGCACCGGCTCCATCGCCGCGGCGCCACTCGCGGCGCCACTGGTTCCGGAAGGCGCGCCGGCCGCTTCGCCTACCTTGAGCCGTACGAAGCGACGCACGGCAATATTCTCTCCAAGTTTGGCAACCATCTGATTAATTAACTCGGAAACGGTCAACGATTCGTCCTTGATGAAGTGCTGCTCGTAGAGGCAGTTTTCCTCATAAAACTTCTCCATCTTGCCGTTCACAATTTTCTCAATCACGGGTTCTGGCTTGCCCGTGGAGCGAGCCTGTTCCCGATAGATCTCCCTTTCGTGATCGAGAATTTCCTGCGTGACCTCCTCACGGCGCACATAGCGGGGATCGAGCGCCGCGACATGCATGGCAAGATCGTGGCAGAGGTTCTGAAAATCGTCCGTGCGGGCCACAAAATCCGACTCACAATTGACCTCGACGATGACGCCGATTTTTCCGCCAGCGTGAATGTAGTGCCCGATGAGGCCTTCGCTCGCTTCGCGCTGTGCCTTCTTTTGCGCCGCGGCTTGGCCTTTGCGACGCAAGATGTCGATCGCGCGATCGACATCGCCTTTGGCTTCCGCGAGGGCATTGCGGCAGTCGCTGAAACCGGCGCCACTACGCTCGCGCAGCTCTTTCACGAGTTGCGCGGGCACATTGAATTCAGGGTTTGTCGCCATTTGGCCAAATCCTCAGGAGATGAATGGGAGCACGCTTGAATGCACTAAGCCCGGCAGGAGTTTGCCGCGCATCGTATTAGGATTCGGAATCGCCTTCTGCCTGAACGGGCTGTTCGGAATCGGTCAATTCCGAAGGTTCGACGAAATCGCCTTCCTGTTTCTCGTAAGCTTCGTAAGCGCTCGTATCCACATATTCCACGTTCTCGACCACCTCTGCGCCCTCGCCAGCTTCCGCTTTCTCGCCGGCGAGTTGTGTCTGCTCAAAGGCGGCGCGGCCTTCCACGACGGCATCGGCAATCTTGGTGGTAAACAGGCGAATCGCGCGGAGCGCGTCGTCATTCCCCGGAATGACCCAATCCACCTGGTCAGGATCGGAATTCGTATCCACAACGGCAACCACAGGCACGCCCATGCGGCGCGCTTCGCGCACGGCAATCTGTTCGGTGTGCGAATCGATCACAAACATGGCATCGGGAGGCGTGCTCATATTTTCAACACCCTCCAAGTTCTGCTGCAAGTGCTTCAGTTCCCGCTCCAGCCTAGCGGCTTCCTTTTTCGAAAGCTGGGCCATACGCCCGTCCTCAATCATCGCCTTGAGCGTCTTGAGGCGCTTGATGGATTTTTGCAGGGTGGCCCAGTTGGTGAGCGTTCCGCCCAGCCACCGGTGATTAACATAGAACATCGCACAGCGCCGTCCCTCTTCTGAGATGGCGTCCTGCGCCTGGCGCTTCGTGCCCACAAAAAGGATGACGCGCCCTTGGCTGGCGAGTTCGCTGACAAAGCGGCTCGCCTCACGGAACATTTTCAGAGTCTTTTGCAAATCGATAATATGAATCCCGTTGCGCTCACCAAAAATGTACTCCTTCATCTTCGGATTCCAGCGCCGAGTCTGGTGGCCGAAGTGAACACCGGCCTCCAGCAACTCCTTCATCGTTATTTCAACTGCCAATGGACCTCCTATATATTTTAGATGCTTGCAGCCTTGACCAGAGCCCTGTCGCTTCAGAAGGCGGAGCATCTTTTCGCCGGCGTCTCGCCGGCCACGTATTCAGTTCGCGCGAGCGAACTGGAGCTTTGTCTAGCGCTTGCTGAATTGGAAGCGCTTCCGCGCGCCCTTCTGGCCGTATTTCTTGCGCTCGCGCATACGCGAATCGCGCGTGAGGAAACCGTTGTTTCGCAGTCCTTGGCGCAAGTCGGGATTGAACATCGAAAGGGCGCGTGACAATCCCATGCGTACCGCACCGGATTGGCCGCCGACGCCGCCACCGTTGACGGTTGCCAAGACGTCGAATTCATTGGCGGTATTCGTAAATTTCAGAGGTTCGATGGCGCGGTTGAGCCAAGCTACGTTCTTGAAATAATTCTCTAAGGGCCGGCCGTTTACCTCGATCTTGCCGCTCCCAGGACGAATAAATACACGTGCCACGGCATTCTTGCGGCGCCCCGTGCCGTAAGCTTGAGTCTTCAAAACGCCTGCGGGGGACTGTGGAGTTGAACCCAAATATCCTCCTTCAAAAAGCTGCCAAAAGAGAAGTTCGCAACAGATTTATGGTTTTCGCGAACGTTATAAAGCCAAAAGTTGCGGATTCTGGCTTGCGTGACGCGCCAAACCTTTGTCATCCAGATAGACGCGTAGTTTTCGAGAACGGCTGGCTCGGAGCCGATTTTTAGGCAGCATACCCAGAACTGCCTCGCGTAGCATCCAGTCGGCGCGCTCACCACGAATGCGCTTTGCGGGAACTTCCTTGAGGCCACCAGGATAACCGCTGTGGGTGCGGTACACCTTTTCTTCGAGTTTGTTTCCCGTAAGACGAATCTTCTGCGCGTTGATCACGACAACGTGATCGCCACAGTCCAGGTACGGAGTGAACTCTGGCTTGTCCTTGCCGATCAAAACACGAGCCACGGTCGTCGCTACACGGCCGAGGACTTGGCCAGCGGCATCTACTACAACCCACTTGGGACCTTGCGACAGCTTCTCAGCTTCGCGGCCCTCTGGAACATATGTCCGCATTAATCTTTAACACCCTGCCCTATAGGGACAAACCGGAACAATAGTAGATAGACGGCCATTTGTCAACGAACATGGAGGCACCGGAAAGCGCCTGTCGGTCCGACCGGACCGACAGGCAACAAATCCAGCGATGTTGACGCCGTGAAGAGAAACCGGTTGAGGTAGAACCTAACTCGACGTCTTGGCGGTCTGCACAGTCGCAGTCGCCGCCTTAACATATGCGGCCTTCTCGTGGCCGCTTACATTTTCAGCACCTTTACGATCGATCTCGATGGAGCCCTTAAAATACGCTCCGTCCTCAATCATGATGCGGGCAGTAGTCAGGTCGCCGATCACGGAGCCGTCTTTCTTGATTTCGATACGATCCCGTGCGCGCAGATTGCCCTTCACGCTTCCGTAAACCACCACTTCGCGGGCCACTAGGTCGGCCGTGACCTTGGCGCTCGCGCCCACCGTCAACTTCCGGTCGTCGAGCTGAATCAGCCCCTCAACGCTACCATCCACGTGCAAGTCCTCGTTACCTGAAATTTCACCCTTGATGTGCAAACTGGCTCCCAGGCGCGCGGTAGATCCGGCCGGAGTCGTAGCCATCGGGCGAACGGCGTCGGTACTCATGACGTTATCCTCCACAGTTGCCGAAATCGGCTTGGTTGAATTTGTCTCCGGAGCCTTTGATGGAGCCGGAACAGCCGCTGGCGGCGAATCGGGTTCAGCTTTCTTGTTTCCCCACATGGGCCCTCCTCGGTCATTCCAAGTTGGCCAGAAGGCTCTGGCTTTGGACCGGGGTGAGTCACTCTAGCCCCGTGTTTCAGAGCGGATCAAGAACATATCACATTGTGTGTGCGAGACAGTAACGCGAATTGTGAAAATATCCGAAGGCGGTGGAAAAAACGATCAGTATTTGCGGAGCACACCGACGACGCGGCCTTGAATCTTGACGTCTGAGGCCTGCGCAATGATGGGCTGCATCTCGGAATTCGCCGGCTGCAAGCGGATCTTCCCGCCCGGCTCGCGATAAAAGCGCTTCAGAGTCGCTTCGTCGGCGCCTACCAGGGCCACCACCACCTCTCCCGGATTGGCCACCTGAGAGGGCTCGACGACAACATAGTCGCCGTCGAGAATGTGGTCTTCAATCATGGAATCGCCCTTGACTTGAAGTACGAAGCTGCCGTCTGATCGCGTGAACTCGCTGAGCGAAAAGGTCTCCCGGCCTTCGACAGCTTCGAGCGGGCGACCCGCGGCGATGCGTCCGGCAAACGGCAACTCCACGCTTTGGCGCTCCTGGAGTTGCTCGCGAACAGTCTTGGGTAACTGTGTAACTTCAATCGAACGGCTCTGGTTATAACCCCGCCGAATGAACTTTTTGCGCTCAAGAGTTGTGATGTGTTTATGCACGGTCGCAAGTGAAGTCAATCGCAAGGCTCGGGCGATCTCCTCGAAGCTAGGCGAATAACCGTGTTTATTGACGAAACCAACGAGAAAATCGAGTACTTCCTTTTGTCGCTTGGTCAGCGTCATGCCACGCACCTCGGACTTGCAGCGCGAAGTATAGGCGAATAAACGGCGAAGCGTCAACACCTAAATTAGGCCGCGCCGCCTGCGCATGGTGTCATTCGGAGCGAAGCGTCGATACTTCCTATCCCCGGAGGTCGCGCCTCACGACTTCCGGTCGACGAGGAGTCAAAGAATCCCTCTGCCGCTTTTTTGTAGTGTGGTAGCTCAGGTCGCAGGACGATGTGTGTCGGGAGACCGGGTGGCGGGTGCCCCATGTTTGCGCCTTTGCAAACTTGGGTCAGTCACAACTTGACGTTTCTCTCCCGCATTTCGACAGGCCGCTCTTTTACGCGCACGATAGAATATATATATGTGCGGACCCCGAAATGACTTGCGTCATCTTCTCCAACCGTTTTTTCTAGCGCCTTCGCCACTCCTGATACCGTCCGCCCTTCCAATTCGGTATTCAAGTCCTGTTTTGCCGTCATTCAATTTAACTCCTTCGGAATCATACTCTTGTAAAATAACCGAGAGAAACTTCCATGGAATCACACTCTTGCAAAAAATAGGGGGAGGAGCTCGGGCGCACTTCCCTTGCCAAACCCTGTCATCGAGGCGCTCCGAACGACCGATAGCGAGGACTGCCGGATTTTCGTCGCTCCTCCAGAGTTAGCCTCCAGTGATACTCCGGACCTCGAAGCTTCTGCTACTGCAGGACTTTGCCTTCACCATGCCAAGCGCTTCTTGCGGCACCGCCGCGACACCCAAGCCACTGCCGCCGAGCTCCTCAACTCGGTTACAGCCTTTACAGACGTGGCCTCCGTCAATCGCTTTCTTGTTCGTGGCAATCTCATTAAGTTGGTCGCACTCAAACTCGTTCCGCGCCGCGATGGCATTGCCCATGGCCTACATTTCTCAACTCATGCTGAATAACCAGGCCGCACAAGACCGTCGAGAATTTCGCCGCTGGCGATGAAGGTCATCAACGGCTGCGAGGGCGTAGTCGCCGAGTGTCAAACTGTGCTATATTTTGCGGTGCGGCGCCCCCTCCGCGCAAATTTCTCCGACAGCAGCATTGGACGACCAGGAGGAATCTGTACGGCCGGACGCTAGCTTCCAATTCACATAAGGATTTGACGCACTAATGGCCACCATTACGGATGCTGTCGAGAGCAAGGCAAAGCGGCAAGTGATCGATCGCGCGGTAATCCGCTTCTGCGGCGACTCGGGCGACGGCATGCAAATCTCGGGCAGCCAGTTCACGAACACCGCCGCTGTTTTTGGCAACGATTTAGCGACGTTCCCCGACTTTCCCGCGGAAATCCGCGCCCCTGCGGGAACTCTTCCGGGCGTGAGCGGATTCCAGGTGCAGTTCTCATCGAGCGATGTTTATACGCCCGGCGACGCCGTGGATGTCCTTGTGGCCATGAATCCCGCGGCGCTCAAGATGAACGTTAAGGACTTGAAGAAGAGCGGGATCCTGATTGTAAACAGTGATAGCTTCACGGACAACGAT